>UOGA01000232.1_pt1 | contig 16794 bp, 17 predicted proteins | sample 1989841 | NCBI WGS metagenome assembly UOGA01 (sample SAMEA4712198, study PRJEB27164) | hydrothermal vent metagenome | biome: marine basaltic hydrothermal vent biome; feature: marine hydrothermal vent; material: mineral | place: Pacific Ocean | collected 2011-06-14/2011-07-23 | depth 1691 m | reverse complement strand
CTTTTTATGACGATCCTTCTGTATTCTTTGTCTCTTTGCACCAGGCTCATCACTATCCCGGCACAGGTATGGAGCCTGAGCGGGGCGGGGCGGGCGCCGAGGGGACGAACATGAATATCCCTATGTTTACCGGAGCGGGCGACGATGAGTATTGTGATAAATTCGATAGCCAGATCATCCCCGCTCTTGGTGGATTCGAGCCTGATATTATATTTATCTCGGCCGGTTTTGACGCCCACATTGATGACCCGCTCGCCGGTCTTTCACTGACCGCCAAAGGATACGCGGCGGTTACGAAAAAAATACTCGATCTCGCCGGATCCAAACCGGTAGTATCGACGCTTGAAGGGGGGTACAACATCGAAGCGCTCAAAGAGTCGGTTGTCGCCCATGTGGCCCAACTGGCGAAACCTGTTCATTAAGCCAGGTCGATTGTACTTGGAGCGGACTTGCTGTTTGTTGTACAATCGCGTAACATACTGTTTCTATGAATATTTACCATGTCATTTCTTTGGTGATGATTTAGATATGGGGGGGGTGGCCAAAAAGCGCTTCTATAGCGTTACAGCTATGTTCGCCGTTGCGGCGATCATATGGGCGGGATGCGGACTGCAATACGCCGGGGAGGAATTCTCTTTGACGATAGGCGGCGACGGCTCTGGAACGCTTAAAGTTTTATATAAAAATTTCGGATCGAAAGAGAAAAAAAGCCATCTTCGCAAAAAAGACCTTGCCCTGTTACGAGACACGGCGGCGAACGATCAGGCTGTTATAGACGCCAAAGCAAAAGGAGTGAGCATAACTAAGCGGCGGCTTGATTTTATCAACTACGCGCAAAACGGATACGTCGAAGCCAGAGCCGCCTCCTACAAAAAAATATTCGATGTGTTTACACATTATAAGCTTGAGGTAAGCGACAAGATTTATATAACGCCTGTAAATGGCACGGTTCACCGCGCCAAGCTAAGTGAACCGGGAAAGATTGTCATAAAAGACAAAAGATACGCTTTCGCCTGGCCTCTGGACACGAAAGATATTTCGTTTAAGGCTTCATACAAGATCGAAGGGGCTTCATTTAACTACGAATTTCAGAAAAAATTCGATAACTAGCGGTCTGCCGAAAAAGTCCTTCCCTGATTTTTTCAGCTGGAAAAGCAAAAAGCCGGGTTTCCGCTTTTCATCACTTTCAATTCGCGTCCGCGCAAGACACCGCCAGATAACTATAGGGAGCCTCTAAAAATTGCTTTCGTAGCGAAATCGAGCGAAAAGCCGTCAGGCAAGGCGGCGAGACAAAATAGCCGCGAGCGTAGTAATAACTACTCCGTAGTCATAGCTACTCTGAGGACGATTTTGACTCGTCAACGAAGCATGGCGCCTTTGCAGTCGATTGTAGTAGAAATTGAATTTTTAGAGGTTCCCTATATGCCCTTTTTACGGTATCTCCTCTTTTTATCCGATCGGATAAGCGGGCGAAGCCGCGTGTTTTTCAATACAAAGCGATGAGCCCAGGCCATGCTCCCGAAAAGAATGATTGATTGCAAAATATAAAAAATTTATACTATAAATAATTATTTTGTAATTTAAGGCTGGTGGCGCCTTTTGAGAGCGCGCCGGACAGTGGTTATTAATGGCAAGGCTTCGGTACAAAACATTCCGTGGAAACGAAAGCTACGTTCGCGCTGTGGTGGACAACGCTTTAGACGCTATTATCACTATCAACGAAAAAGGCTTCATAGAATCGTTCAATCCTGCGGCGCAGAGAATTTTTGGCTACTCCCTTGAAGAGGCTCTGGGGGCGAATATAAGCTTGCTGATGCCAGAGCCTTATAAAAGCCAGCATGACGATTACATAAAAAGATATCTTAAGACAGGTAAGTCCAGGTTTCTGGGCGTTCCCCGCGAAGTTTTGGCGATGCGCAAAAACGGGTCTGTATTCACTGCGGGAATATCCGCCAGCGAAATGAGAGTGGGAAGCCAAAGGCAGTTTATCGGCGTAATGCGCGACATAACCGACAGGAAACAGGACGAGGAAAAACTGCGTAACGCGCATATGGAGATCGAGCGTCTTTTCTCCGCCATTTCTGAGATTCTCATCGGAGTGGACCAGGAGCAGAGGATCAGCAGATGGAACAAGGCGGCGGAAGAGACCTTTGGAATTTCTGAAATAGACGTTTTGGGCAAGCTTTTTACCGAGTGTGGCGTTAAATGGGATTGGGAAAAGGCGCTTGCGCTTTCCAGTAAATGTATGCGCAAAAGCGGTAAGGCCTGTAGCGCAGAGTTAGCTTACCAGAAGCTGGGGGGAGAAAACAGCTATCTGCGGATTACCATAAATCCGATCATAACAGAGTTTGGGAGATTCAATGGATTTTTACTGCATGGAAACGATATAACGGAGCAGAAAAAAAGCGAGGATCAACTTAATCTCGCATCGACTGTATATGAGTACGCCCTGGATGGAATAATTGTCACGGATGGCGACGCGGTAATCCGGTCGGTAAATCCGGCTTTTACGCAAATCACAGGTTACACCGCAAAGGAGGCTATAGGAGAAAATCCCCGGATTCTTAAAAGCGGTCGGCAGGACGAGGATTTTTACCAGCAAATGTGGGCGTCGCTCAAAGAGAAAGGGCAATGGAAAGGGGAAATATGGAACAAACGCAAAAACGGCGAAGTGTACCCGGAGTGGCTGGCCATAACCGCCATAAAAGATATCTCCGGTAAAACGGTCAAGTACATATCCGTGTTCCGCGACACCACGGAAATCAAGCGGGCCGAGGAAGAGCTTTTAAAACAGAGCGAGCGGCTTTCGCAGGCGGAAAAACTGGCGGCGATAGGGGAGCTGGCCTCTGGCGTGGCTCACGAGCTAAACCAGCCTCTCAACCATATAAACATCACATGCCAGCTATTAAACAAGATAGCGGAAAAAAAGAAGATCGATAAATCTGGTTTGCTTGAAGAAGTCAGAGTGATCTCCGAAAACGTTGAGCGCGCTGTGGAGATAATTAAAAACCTGCGTGATTTTTCCAGAAAGGAAAGTAGCGAAATTTATCCAGTCAACGTTGGTAAGGCGATACGTAATTCGATAAAAATGTTCGGGTCTCAGCTTAAAGTCCGCAATATAAGCCTGATAGTTGAAATTCCTCCGGGGCGGATAATGGTTATCGGCGCCGCAAACAGGCTAAGCCAGGTAATAATAAACCTCATTGCAAACGCCCGCGACGCCTTCGACACCATTGAAGACGACAGACAAAAAAAAATTCTCATTAAGGTGGAGGACTCCGCTGATGAAGCGGTAATTACAGTAAAAGACAGTGGCCCCGGCATTCCTGACGCGATTAAAAAAGAGATATTCAATCCATTTTTCACAACCAAACCTCCAGGAAAAGGGACTGGCATCGGCCTGTCTATCGTCTACAAGATTATTCAGGAATTTGGCGGAAAGCTGGAGGTGGAGTCGCAAGAGGGCTCTGGAGCCGCGATGATTCTTACTCTTTTAAAGCCTCCCGGAGGCGTCCAATGACCAAAACCACCATTTTAAAACTGCTGATTGTGGACGACGAGGATCAAGCCCGCCGCCAAATCCGCAAATATATCGAGCTCGACTTTGACGCCGTTGAAATAGTGGAAGCGGCCAATGGCTCCGAAGCGTTGGAGTCGGCTGACAGATGGCGGCCGAATGTCATTGTCAGCGATATAAACATGCCTGTTATGGACGGGCTTGAGCTACTTAGGCGTGTAAAAAAAATGATCCCCAAAACGCAGGTTATAATTTGCACCGGTCGAGAGGATCATGACGCGCCCATCATGGCCCTTCGCGCCGGAGCTTCCGATTATATAATGAAGCCGCTGAATATGGAGGAGCTGTCATTAGCGATTTTGAGGGCGAAAAAACAGTGGGAAACCGAAGATTTTCTTGAGAAAAACGCAGAGCGGCTGGAAAAACTTGTGGAAAAGAGGACAGCACGGCTTTCAGCCATCAATAAAAAACTGCGTGCGGAGCGCGCGATAAAAAAAGAGCTGGAGTCGCAGTACCGCCAGTCTCTGAAGATGCAGGCCATCGGAGTCCTGGCCGGAGGGATCGCCCACGATTTTAACAACATTCTCTCAGCTATCATCGGCTATACAGACCTTACAATGGACAGACTGCCGGAGGGTAGCCGGGAAAGAGATAACCTTGGCGAGGTTATGAAGGCAGGGCGCCGCGCCAAAGCCCTGGTAAAGCAGATATTGACTTTCAGCAGGCAGGAAGATCAGGAGAAAAAGCCGGTGGAGCTTTATCTGATAGTCAAAGAGACTTTAAAACTCCTTCGCGCTTCCGTTCCATCCACCATCAAAATGAAAGAAGATATCGATCCGGATTCCGGCTCGGTTTTGGCGGACGCGACTCAGATGAGCCAGGTGGTAATGAACCTGTGCTCGAACGCCGAATTCGCCATGAGGGAAAAAGGGGGAGAGCTTATCGTCTCGCTCAGGGAAGTGGATTTGGATAATGAGCTGGCCAAAAACAATCCTTCATTGGCCGACCGCAAATTGATAAAATTTTCCGTCACCGATAAAGGTTGCGGCATCGATCCGGCCACAATGGAGCGTATTTTCGATCCTTTTTTTACAACCAAAAAAGCTGGCGACGGAACGGGGCTGGGGCTTGCCGCAGTGCACGGGATCGTCACCAGCCACGGCGGAGCTATCACCGTGAAAAGCAAGCCAGGGCTAGGCGCCACTTTCGATGTTTACCTCCCAAAAGCTGACAAGCCCGCAGTCGATGAAATAAAGAAAATTTTCCAGGCATGCAAAGGTAATGAAAGAATCTTGTTCGTAGACGACGAACGCCCGCTTGTGCGCCTGGGCATGGAGGCGCTGGGCCAGTTCGGATATGATGTGGTGGGGGAGACGAGTAGCGTCGAGGCGCTTAACCGTTTTCGCGCGACTCCTGAAAAATTCGACCTGGTGATAACGGATCAGACCATGCCCAATATCGCAGGCGACGAGCTGGCCAGAGAGATGATAAAAATAAAAAACAACATTCCTGTGATTTTGTGCACGGGGTTTAGCAAAACCATCACGCCTGAAAAAGCGAAAAACATAGGCATCCGGGATTTTATTCTCAAACCGGTGTTGGCGAATGAGCTTGCGGTAACTGTGCGCAAGACGCTCGATCTATCCGCAGAAAAGGAGAGATGAACAATGGCTCATGTAATGATTATCGATGACGACCAGTATGTGCGCTCAGTCGTAAAACAGATGCTAGAAGCCGCCGGTTACGTTGTAACGGAGGCTTCAAGCGGGCGCGAGGGGATAGAAAAACATAAAGAAAATCCTGCTGACCTGATTATCACAGATATAATAATGCCGGATGAGGGGGGGCTTGAGACGATTATGAAACTCAAGCGTGATTATCCGAAGATAAAAATAATAGCGATTTCGGGCGGAGGCAGGATTGTGCAGGTCGATTTTCTTGATATAGCCAAAAATCTGGGCGTGCTCAGGACAATGCAAAAACCGCTGGAGCGGGCCGAGCTTCTCACAGCCGTCGAAGAGGCGCTGGCCCTGCCTGAATAAAGATAACCCTGGATTAGCGGGAAAAATCTTGCAAGGCCGGGCGGCCTGTACCCTGTACGCGACAGCCCGACCTTACAAATAACTGACAAAGATGAAACAGCTTACCTTTTTTCCATCCCTGAAGGTTGCTGGGTGACCTGTTGAGCCACCAGAGAGCCGTTCCCGCCATCTTTTAAATCATGCCAGACGTTAGCAGGGGCAAGGAAGGTCGAGCCTGGTTTGACCTGCAAGGTCTCCTCTCCGCTATCATCAAGATAGAAGGTTCCTTCCCCTTCTATTACGGTGAAAATCTGATCGCCTGTCGGGTGCCGGTGGTAACCTAACTGCTGGCCCGACTTGAAATAGTAGACGTCCATGGTGAGGGCGTCTGTTTTTATAATCGTCACTTTCGCCACAGCGTCGTCTTTTAGTTGCTTGCTTGCATTGATATCGCCGTTTTGGATGGCCATGATATCGTGTCTCCTTAAGTTAAATATTGGAAATGATAAACAATCATATTCTAATCGAAAGACCACTCTCTCGTTGTTTGTATTGTTCCGCGAATTGATAAACCAACCCGCGACAGCAAGTATTATGATCCTGCGCCTATATCTATTTAGAAACAGTCTAAACAAATACAGGTTTTATATCAAACTATTTTCTTCGAAAAAGCGAATTTTTCTCTTTATTTTACAATCTGGTAAGTTATTGAAATAAATAGTTAGAATTGCCCACTTAAAGTCAAAGGCGGTTTTATGTTATACTTGATTAAAAAACAAGAAGGATTCAAAGCGATGGAATTATATATAAGAAATACCACAGAACTGGCAAACCTGCTCAGGGATTATGGAATCACCGCAACTTTGCAAAGGGTAGAAATAGCCGGGATATTGCTTTCTAAAAAACAGCATCTTTCCGCAGAAGAGGTGATGGGCAAGGTCAACCAGGGCAGGAGCATCGTCTCGAAAGCCACCGTCTACAACACGCTTCGGCTATTTGCGAAAAAGGGGCTTGTCAAAGAGGTCATAGCAGACCCTACCAAGATCTTTTATGAGCCGAAAACCGAATCGCACCACCATTTTTTCAACGTGGACACCGGTGAGCTGACAGATTTTAACGCCGATTTAAAAATGACCGACATTATTCCCGACGCTCCTGAGGGCATGACGGTTAAAGGTGTCGATGTGACGATCAGGGTTAGCGCGGCGTAAGCCGGGGCATATAACCGGGCCATAGCCGGGGCAAACGCCGTAAGCCGGGGCAAACGTCGTAAGCCGGGGACAGGGACTTTTTCCACTATCCAGTTTTTGTATGTTGAGCCAGAGTCGGCCCAGAACCCGCAAAGTTTACGTCCGTATCTCCGGCTAGAAATACGACCTTAGCTCAAGGCCTATGAAATAGGGATAAGCGCCATACTCACTCTTAATATTCATATTGCCCGGCGCGGCGCCTTGCGGCATGCCCAAACTCACCGACAGCTCCGTCTCGTCCGTCAGCGAATGAACAGAGTAGAAAGAGAAAAGGCGGGAGTTATCGGTCGAGTTGACGATAGCCACAGCCTGCAGGGTCGTAAGCGGAGAATATTCGTAACTGGCTCCAATCGCCATGTATCTTTTGCCCAGGTAGAGATTTTGCGCTCCACTGTCTCGTAGCAGTTCAGAATATTCAGCGGCGCTGTTTTTTCCGGCGCCGTGATAAAAATAGATCGCGCTTGCGGTGAGCTTTCTGTTGAAGCGCCGCTCCACTTCGACAACGAACTCATCGCTCGATTTTTTGCTGGCGTCATCCGGCTTTGCATGATGGCCTTCGGCTCGTATTGATAGCCACCCGCCGAAAATTTCGCCCTGCGCCGATCCTCCCAGAATCGTAGAGTCCCTGACAGACCCTCCCAGCGCAGTCAGCTCGAAATCGGCGATCACCGTAGACACTCTCGCAAGAGAAGACGATCTGTTCGAGGAGATTTGTCCGCTGTAACCGTTAGATGTCGAGCCGTTGGCAGAGTAACCAAGCACACCCAAAAAAGTGAGTTGCGTCAGAGCGCCTAGCCGTATTTCTATCCGCGCCGCATCCACTCCCGGCTTGTAGGTTCTGAAAAATGTCTGCGCTGAAAACGGCGCGAAAAAATCGTTGGGCGTGAAATAAAACGCAGTGGCGAAGTTGACCGGCTGTCGCCCCAGCTTAACGTCCACCCTGCCCAAAGAGAGGGTAAAATTCAGGCGGTCTATCCCGGCCAATCCTGAATTATTCGTCTCATCCAGATATTTTGTTTCAAGCCAGGCGCTTCTTTCTGCCCCGGTGGTTGTTGTATCCTGCGCGAAGGCGCCTTTAGAGCTATTGTTGACAACAAGGTTATACGCATTTAGCTCCATAGATAATCGTTCACCAACTTTTCCGAAAAAAAGGAGGCGCGCTATCCCCCACGCGCTTGTGTCTGTCTTGTTAGGGTAGAATATCCTGTTGTCCGGGTTACGGAGCGCGGCGCCTGTTAAACGGACGAATCCGCGCATGTCGGTCGAGCTTGAGCCATCGTTCCATTCGTAAAAAGCGATAGCCTGACCGGCGGTAAAAAGCAGGACAAAAAAAATGACCGACACCACGAGCGCGTCATGGCGCATCAGTTTTTCGCCTCGTCGCCCACCAGTCTGCCGTCGCGCATTGTCATGATCCTTTTCGCCCGCCTCATAACCCGCTCGTCGTGAGTGGAGAAAAGAAAAGTGACCCCCTTCTCCTGGTTCAGCTTTTCCATAAGGTCTAAAAGGGCTCCGGCGGTGGCGGAGTCTACGTTGGCCGTCGGCTCGTCGGCAAGCACTATGGCAGGCTCCGGCGCGATGGCCCTTGCGATCGCCACCCGTTGTTGCTGTCCGCCGGAAAGCTCATCCGGCCGCCTGTTCTCCATTCCCGCAAGCCCCACCTCTTTTAAGAGGGCCATAGTCCTCTCTCTTCGCTCCGCCCTGGGGACGCCCTGCAGGTTGAGGACGAACTCCGCGTTCTCATACGCCGTTAAAACCTGCACAAGGTTGTAGGCCTGGAAGACAAACCCGATCCGGTCTCGTCGAAGACGGCTAAGCTCGGTTCGCGACAGGTCTCTTAAGTTTTTGTCTTCTAGCATGATATCGCCGGAGCTGGGGATATCCAGCGCTCCAATGAGGTTTAAGGTGGTGGTCTTGCCCGACCCGGACGGCCCGCAAAGAGCGGAGAACTCGCCTTTGTTTATTTCGAGAGCAAGCGCGTCAACCGCTTTTACCTCCACCTGTCCCTGCTTGTATATCTTCGTGACGGAAGATAGCCGGACGATAGGAGCGCTCGAATTATTTTCATTCATTATTTAAATTAAGGACTGCCCCAGATCAGCAGTTAATAAGCTCTTTAGCAAATACTCAGGATAAATGTTTTTTTCAAATCAGAATATCGCGAATATCTTTAAGCCCGATCTCCTCGTCGCAAAAAACCGGCTCGCCGTAATCGACTCCGATCAGATGGCCGTAATAAGCCCCCATTTTGCGTATCATGCCGGTCATCTCCTCTTCTTTTCCCCCGGCTTTGAACTGTGATTTATATACGCGCACTGCGTCAAGCTTTCGCTCAAAAGTGTCGGAGACATCAAGTATGAACGATGGCTTGACATGAAGCTTTAAATGGGACGCGAGGTAGTGAAAAAGTTTTTTGGGAAACCACGGCTCTCCCGGAATGTCCGTTTTCGTAAGTTTCGCGTCGAACCGGGCTTTGGCGGCGATGGCGGAGCCTGCGAGATGATCTGGATGGGCGTCTTGCCCGCCCTGGATAAAAAGTATTTCAGGCTTAAGCTTGCGGTAAACCTCCGCTACTTTGTGACGCGCTGTGATCGTGTCGATAAGCTCTCTGTTGGGCAGGTCGAGGGTTATGCGCGTCTTGACGCCGAGAAGCTCGGCTGATTTCGCCGCCTCGCGGGCTCTTGTGGCAGGATCGCCGAAAGGTGTCGGCTCGCCGTTGGTCAGGTCGATAAACGCTACTTCATACCCGACAGCTATGAACTTTGCGGCGGCGCCCCCGAACCCCAGCTCTATATCGTCGGGGTGAGCTCCGACGATAACGACATCGACCATTTCTCCATCTCCTTGTCCATTACGCGCCTGTAATACTTGAGGCGTAACTGTGGGTTGTCCATGCCGCCGCCAAACTTTCTATCCAGGTTTTTATAGATACGCGGTACAGCGATTTCTTTTACCCGCAGTCCGAAATGCCGGGCCTGTATCCACAATTGAATCGGCTGGGCGTACCCCGCCTCGTCCAGGGAAAGCCGGGCAAGGGCCGATGTCCGGTAGCATTTAAAGCCGCAAAACGAATCTGTGAGATCGAACCCGGTGGCCTGGTTAATACTCTTGGTCATCATCATATTTATCCTTCGCCTGTCCTCCGGCGCCCGGTCTGCTTTTTCTGATTCGTCCATGTACCGGCTTCCGGAGAGAACATCGTGCCCGCATACACCGCCGAACATCATGGGAATAAGATGCGGCTCGTGTTGCTCGTCGCAGTCTATGGTGACGGCCAGATCGTATTTGCGGGTCACGGCGTATTGGAACCCGTCGATTAAAGACTGGCCGTACCCAAGATTTTTTTGATGGCTGATAACTTTGATCCCGGAGTAGTCATCGAGTATTCTGGCGGAGCCGTCCGTCGATCCGTCGTCGATGGCGACGATATCACCGGAGTGATGCTCGCCTATGCGGTCGAGAACGCCTTTTAAAGTCTTCGCTTCGTTATAAACCGGAATTATTACAAGTTTTTTCATCTTACCTTTTCATCATAAACCACTATTGTGTAAAACCACGTCACATCTTTTTCAACTGCTCAATTATATCCGAAGGCTCCATCCGTTTTGTATGATCCGTATCCAAAAACGCATATTTTATCAGGCCTGACTTGTCGATCAAGTATGTAGCCGGTATGGGGAGCTCATACGTCCGGTCCCCGTTGGATTTTGGGATGTCTATCCCCCAGCTTTCGTATAAAGGCCTCATGGTTTCGTCCAATACGTATACCAGGCCATACTCACGAGCGACTTTATTGCCAATGTCGCTTAACACTTCAAAAGTCAGGCCCCAATCGTCAATTGTTGAGGCCGAGCTATCGGGCGTCTGTGGCGAAATCCCGATAAGGGACGCGCCAAGAGATTTAAACTCCGGTAAATATTTCTGTAACGCCTTGAACTCAAGGTTACAAAACGGTCACCAACCTCCTCTGTAAAATTTCAGTATCACAGGGCCTTTAGCAAATTCATCCTTAAGATTAATGGCGCCCCCTTTCGCGTTGGGTAACGAGAAGTCGGGCGCCATGGCGCTTTTTTTTATCGCGCTGTCGATAAGCCCGGAAGCGTCCAGATTTCTTTTCGCGTTCATCATAACTTCCATCACCTTATCAGGAGCGCCCTTCATGGCGTTTTCTTTAAACTCATCCAACTGCGCCTGGAGGTTGATTTGCTCACTCATTTTATTTGCCCTTATCGTTATAGCTGATAAACCCACTGTTTTAATGTTTCGCCCTCGCGCTCGATTATTTCAGGATCGTTTAAGGCGTTGGCCAGAAGCGCCATCCCTTGTAGCGAGGAGAGAAAATGAGCCGCAAGACCAAAAGAGCCGCTTTTGCGGCCAAGCGATTCTACTTGTTTGGCGATCCAAACAAACTGATTTTTCAAAATAAGGCCCGATTTTTTAGATAGCCCCGCATTTTCCTTATCAAGCTCCTGACATAAGCTTCCCACAGGACATCCGTGGCTTGCCATCATTTTTTTATGATCGATAATAAATTGCGTAAACGCTATTAAACGTTCCCTCGGATCCGGGATTTTCTCCCACAAAACAAATTGGCGCATGAATTGCTCGATACGGTGGTTTATCACCGCTTCGGCGATTTTGCCCTTGGTCTTGAAATAATAATAGACATTGCCAAGAGGCACACCCGACTCTTTTGAAATATCGGCGAGTGTAGTCCTGCCAAAGCCCTGTCTGTGTATCAGGGCTGTGGCGGACCGTATCAAGCAGTCCCGTTTATCAACAGTTTTAGCTACCATGCCTTTAAGTTGGTTAACTGACTAAAACAGCAGGCTATTGCTTTCGCCGCTTTGCGTCAATGGAAAAAACAATTGGAGGCCCCTTAAGTATGTAGAAATACTGCCCGGTGGCGCGGTGGCCCGGTCGGCCTGTCTGGCGTGGAAGGTGTATAGGTTCCCTATAGTCTAATCGTCGAAGGAGGCTTCGACGACAAATTTGTGCCCCTCAACCGTAAACGGCATCACTATGACAGGCCCCGATGTCACGCTTTCTATCTGATGGTCCTTGCCGGAAACAATTGTCGGCAGACCCGCCTCGAACGTATAACCGGCTTCCACCAATCTTCTGCGGGCGTCTCCGCTTATCATATTGGTCAGCTCGCCCACGGCGTCAGAGATGTCAGAGGTGATCTCTGTATATTCCTCACCTAGCATCGAGCTTACGATTTTACAGATCGCTTCTTTGGAAAAAGAGAGAACCACCACGCCTTTGGAGTGCCCGGTCATTCCGATGATACCGGAGATATCCCCGATGGCCGTCTTGTCTTTTTTAAGATACGGCTTGCCTGCTTCAGGTGTAAGCATGGCCATCGTGGACAAAACGTTTGTGGTCGCGGTAAGGAATGGGTTAATCATGTCGGATTTCAAAATTCACGCTCCATTTTTAAATCATTTATAACGATCCAACTTCCCCGATTCTGTTTAGCGCGTCATTCACAAGCGAAACAAACGTTTTTCGCTGATCCGGGTCAAGTTTATAAAGAAGATCGGCGGCTATCCTGTCTGGAATTCGATCCATAAGACCGGCGAGCGCTCTCCCTTTTTCCGTTAGCTCGATCCATGTTTTCCGCCGGTCGTTTTGATCCCGCTCCCGTTTAAATATCGACCGCTTTACAAGGTTGCCCACTAACCATGTGGTGGTGCTGGCCGGCATATTCAGCCTCCCGCCTATAGAGCCTATAGTCACTCTTTTGCCGCCGGACACCATTTTTAACGCTTTTCTCTCCGCCCCGGACAACTCTTTGCTCAAAAGAGGAACGGTAGACTCTATCTCCTGATACCGGTTGACAATCATGTCTATCAGCGTCTTGACACGCTCAGATTCTTTAGTAGGCTCCATTTGTCACAATCTGGTGTTGCCTGAATGTTAACACTGCAAAAGTTCCGCGTCAAAAACGCGCAAAATACAGCTACGCTATTTCTATTCTATCCTTGACCAGCCCAACCGGCGAAGCGTTATGCTCTTTTTCCAGTTGTCTTGTAAGCTCAAGAAGGTTGAGATTATCGATTCCGGTTTTTATAGACTTTTCCACCGCTCCGAAAAGCCTGCCCAAAGCCGCCCTGTCGCTGTCCACCGGCTCTGGCGAGGCTTTGAGTGTTTTTCCGTTCAAGTTTACCAGCAGATCCGCGACAAGGATGTTTTCCGGGGGTCTGCCAAGAAGAAACGTATCGTCGGCTCCTTCTACAAATTCTATTATTCCAAGTTTTTTAAGCTTGACAAGGATATCATCATAAAATTCGGCGGTGATTTCCAGCTTTTCCTGCGTATCCCTCGGCGTAAGCGCGCCTTCATCGGCGAGATACGCCCGCGACGCCTCCACAAGAAGACGTAGCGCGTAATAGTTCAGGTATCTTGACCTGTCGAACCCTTCATTTTTAACCGAATGTATCTCTTTTGGGTACTGGATTGCGTAGGCGATAACCGACCCAAGAAGGACGATAAGCCAGGCGACGTAAAGCCAGAACAAAAAGATCGGGATAACCGCAAGCGCGCCATAAATGACAGTGTAAGAAGCCCAGTTTAAAATGTAGTAATCAAAAAACAGCTTCGCCATCTCAAACATGACGCCTCCCGCCACCGCGCCATAGAAGGCCGGGACAAAATGGACGTTGGTGTATGGAATAAGTTTATACACCAGAAAAAACGCGATCCAGGTAAGTATGTAGGGTATCGCTTTGAGTGTAAAACTTTGCAGATAGCTGTATTCCGCCCAGCCCTCGCTAAGCACCAGGGTCTGCACCTTTGCGGTTACGATTATGGAGACAGCGATAAGGATCGGGGCGAAAGTAACCGTGCTCCAGTAGGCCAAAAACTTGCTGATGACCGGCCTTGGCCTGTCCACTTTCCAGATCATGTTAAAAGCCGACTCTATGGTGCTAAGCACCCAGACGCTGAACAGAACAAGCGCCACCACGCCGAAAATAGAGACCGAGGCGGCGTTTGCGGAGAATGTGTCGATGTTTTTCTCGATGATTACAGCCAGATTTTCATTGGGAAGAAGCCTTTTGAACACAAATGACAAAACCGTCGCTTTTGAAATGTCGAATGCGGTCAGGATCGACAATGAAACCGCCGCCAGAGGGGCGATGGCGAGAAGGGTGGTGTAAGCGAGCGAAGCGGCGAATATGAAACAGTTGTCCCACCAGAATTTTTCGACTATTTCATAAAGAAGTTTCAGACGCCACGCGATCCACCGGATGACAACAGATTTTTCCTCAAGGTCGGTTCCCAGCGCCGAAACAATCCGGTCGTAAAAACTTGTCTGCTCCTGATTGCGTATCTGCACCGGCCTGCCCACCCTAAGACGCTCTAAAAAGAATATTTGGAGGCGCCGAGCGGATTCGAACCGCTGAATGGAGGTTTTGCAGACCTCTGCCTTACCACTTGGCTACGGCGCCGATAAATCAAAAACATATGCCATTAAACACGTATTGGATTATAACTTGAGACCTCTGAAAAACTCCTATAATTGTCATTACGAGCCCTTCGCGCAAGCTCAGGATAAATGTTTTTTTTAATCAATAAAAACACATAAACTCCGCGAAGTAATCTCAGCCTTTGTAAATCAAGAGGCTGGAGATTGCCACGTCGCTGTCCCGGCGTGGCCGCGCCACCTCCTCGCAATGACAGTTAGAAGCTACTTTTTCAGAAGTCTCAACTTCGTATTTTATCATGAAACAGCGCTGAGGCGAAACCGCTCGGAGAAAAAGGGATAGGATGAGTGTCAGCGCTTATCTAAAAAGGCGAAATTGTAATCCCTTGTCATATTAGCGGATTTAAGATTTTTCTGGATTAAATCTACATCCACCGCTCTATATTTTGGTATGACTATTGGTCTGGGAATCCCCGGTTTTGAATAGATCATATGACTGCCTTCCTGCCGCTCAAATTTAAACCCCGCCTTTTTGAATACGCAAACAAGCTTTTTCCAATGGGCCGGGGTTATGCGGGGCAATGGGACAGGGAAGCTTTGCTGATTTGAAACGGGAAAGGCGCCTCTATTTCATCCCGACCAAGGGCGCGTTTTGTTGGTTTTTTGATGGTATGCAAGGGTTTAAAACCACAATCTTTTAAAACCTGATCTAAAGTCCCGCGTTCAAAGCAGGAAACCAGAAACAGACCGACAGCCTCTATCAGATTCTCTTTCGCTTTCTTCTTCGTAGTCGCCTGGGATCCCACATCAAGAACTGGACAACAGGAAACATAATACCTGCCTTCTTTACTGATCTTGAAAGGTAACCTGATTATAAATTCTACCCTCATCAATTCATCCCATTATGGTTACTCCGTTTCCTTCTTTGTACTAATACTTTTCGACAATATTATGCAAATTCATAACAAAAAGAGCGGTGAGGATGACCAAGGGGGGTATTTTATAGGGAAATTAATCAGGTTTGAGAAAATAACTTTGATGTCCGATGCTATACTCCTACTTTAAGAGATTGACATTTCGTTTTATTAGCATCCATTATGCAAAAATCGGCAAATATTATAAATGCAGAGAATTAAGTGAAGAACTTCATCATTGATCGTCTCGAAGAGTATTCAGACGAAGCACTAATTGAAGAGATACGAAGAGTTGCCAAAGAGATGAACGGCAAGAGCCTGTCCCAGAGTCACTTTAATAAAGTATCAAGGACTAGTAGCAATACGTTACGAAGAAGGTTCGGCAATTGGAAAAACGCTCTTGATAGGGCAGGACTTGAAGTAAGGGCGCACGGAAAACGTTATTCTGGCGAAGAATGCTATGAAAATCTTCTGAAAGTTTGGACGTACTTTGGTCGCCCTCCTAAGTATCTGGAAATGAGGAACCCTCCATCAACTGTCGGCCCAAAAGCTTATATTAAACGTTGGAACACATGGAACAAAGCACTTCATGCTTTTTACAAAAGAGTAGCGTCTGGAGAGAAATATATTTCAAAAAATTTACTTAGTAATAAGTTTGAAAATGAAGGGATTAAACCAGCAAAAATTCCAGAATCGGAGAGGAGAGATATTCGGTTGGGACTTCGATACAAAATACTTAAAAGAGATAATTTTAAGTGCGTAAAATGCGGAAGAAGTCCTGCGTCTAATCCGAGGATTCAATTGCAAGTTGATCATGTTTTATCGTTCTCCAAGGGGGGAAAAACTGTTGAAGGTAATCTTCAGACAACTTGTGCTGACTGTAATCAAGGGAAGGGTGATTCACAATAGATATAGATCAAAGGAATAATTTCGAGCCTGTAAATTAAATTGTGTAACTGCTCATCGGGGTGTTCTTTACCGTGATATATCAACGCTACTGCTCTGAGGTGGAGAATACCTAAGAGAGCGTCAAAGGCAAGATCCTTCACTACGCATTCGCTCCATTCAGGAAGACATAGCGTGTGGCTTCTTTTTTTCGTCCAGAATGACGTGCCGCACATCCACATCCTGTCGTCCTGAGGGAACCGAAGGATCTTGCTTTTTTCCTATTGTCATTCCGGCCCACGAGCCGGAATCTCGGAGACCCTGGATCATTTCCGGCGTGACAGTGACGAAATACAAATTAAGATCTGAGGTAAAGATTACCCCAGCGTTTTGGCGGTCTCTTTTAGCAGTATTTCTTTGGCTTCGGCGAGGGGGGCCTTGATGGTGGCTCCGGCGGCTTTGGCGTGGCCGCCTCCTCCGTAAACGCCGGCCAGCGCGTTCACGTCGAAACCATGTTTCGCCCGCAGGCTCACGCGGGTGACTTCCCGGTCGATTTCCCGCAGGAAATAGGCCGCCTCGACCCCTTCTATGGCCAGCGCGTGGTTGACAAAACTATCCGTGTTGACTTTTTTCCAGCCGGGGCTATGCATATATTCGTAATCGAATTCGGCGGTCGCCACCTTGCCGCTCATATGTAGCTCAATCGAATTTATAAAAACACCCAGAGCCTTGGTTGTCTCCAATGTCCTGTGGTAGAAGACAAGGTCGCTGATCTTCT
>UOGA01000239.1_pt1 | contig 17448 bp, 12 predicted proteins | sample 1989841 | NCBI WGS metagenome assembly UOGA01 (sample SAMEA4712198, study PRJEB27164) | hydrothermal vent metagenome | biome: marine basaltic hydrothermal vent biome; feature: marine hydrothermal vent; material: mineral | place: Pacific Ocean | collected 2011-06-14/2011-07-23 | depth 1691 m | reverse complement strand
TGTGAAGGATATCGCCGGCCCCGGGGAACTTTCCGGATGGACGTACGGCTACGCTAACGCAATATTGATGAGTATAAACGACAAAGTGGGTTTTGGGCTTGAGTTTCATGGTTTCATGGGGGAAGCTCAAAATTTGAGATTCGCTAACCGGCAAAACCACACCATCGTTCCGAATCTCGATATTGCCGTAACAAGAGCTCTCACAGTTAGCGTGGGCGCAGGATTCAGCCTGACGGATGTCACGGACGATTTTACTTTCAGATCCTCGCTTCAGTATGTTTTTGGGCCGAGCGACGGCTGAATGTAACGGTAACGAAAATCCGGCATATACGCTTGGCGGAATTGAAAAATAAATTCTATATTTACAGCATGCAAAATGGGTTTTAAACTCCTTTAGTTGTTGTTTTTTCTGATATAGTTAAAAAATTTTAGCCATTTAACAGCATATAATGGAATCGCTTAAGCTTGGATTTTCGACATTTCTGGTGTTGTTTTTCTCGCTATTTTTGTCCGCCAACAATGCGTTTTCAGACACGTCCGATGAACGGGCAGTAACTCAGGAACCTCCCGGAGTAGGTATCTTGCCGAGCGATATCGACCTGATCGAATCCTCCTTATGGCAGGGCTCAAACGGGTTTGAATTTTCAGGCGGCGTAACCTCTTTGCTTCAAAGCACTTCAGGTGTCTCGACGAGCGACACCAAAGACCAAACAGATTTTTCCTACACGGTAGATCTTGAGCTTATCTACAACCACGATGAGCGATATTACGTGGTGATCGCGATGGAGGCGGGAGAGGGCAATGGAATAAATGACAACTTTCCTTCCGACATAGAGCCCAATTACGATCCTTACCACTCGTCCGCAAAAGGTTCTCAGGATGTGATTATATCTCAGGTTTATATTGAAGGACTTTTTCTTGATAAAAGTTTTGTCATTAACATCGGTAAAATGGACGTCCACGCTCTCTATGACAACAACGCGTTAGTTTCCGATGAAACCACAAACTTTATTTCCGGGGCTTTTGTCCGCGCCGTTGGCACGGTTGGACGTGAGCTGGATAAGTATTACAGCCCTGCGGTAAGGCTATTGTACTCACCTGTCACATGGCTTGAGGCTCAGGCTATTTACTCGCATTCAGGCGTGGACGATCTTGCCAACAACCCGTTCATGGTATTCCAGCTGGCGGTGAAACCCGGGTTTGGTGATTTGGAAGGCAATTACAGAGCCTATGTCACATACGATGCCCGGAACTACGAAGACGAATCTGGCGCCTACAAAGGCGATGTATTATACGGGTTCAACTTCGATCAGTATGTGACCGATCATATTGGTATTTTCTTTCGCTATGCGACTCATGACAATTCTCTGCTGGCCAACAGGGTCGTCTCGATGCTCTCCGGCGGAGTCACTTTCTCGGCCGGCTTGTGGGGCAGGGCGGATGACCTTCTGGGAATTGGATACGCTCAACTAAAAGCCAACGACAGGCTCAAGCCTCCTTTTGACGAGGGGCAGACCGTTTGGGAAATATATTACAATGCTCGTATCAACTCCCTGCTTTCAATCACACCAGACCTGCAGTTTCATAAGAATCTGCCAAGAGAAGAAAAAAGATCGGTGGTGATCTATGGGCTGCGTGTTCAAGCTGATTTTTAAACTGCCAGAACGGGCTGACCGTATCGCAAGAGTATTAATCGTTATTTCCCATTTATGAAGTCTATTGAACGGCTATAATAATTTGATAACCTTTTTGACATTTTTGCGTCATTTATTGGCGCGTTTTTCAGGAACTATTATGGGAGTGTGGTCACATGAAAAGAATTATTGCTCTATTACTCATTTTTTCTGTCGCATATTTTGTTGGAAGCGCCGCCGCCCAGTCAAAAAAACTGGCCGCGGAAATGATACAGAAATCGCTTCTAGAAGCTAAGACAACGCAGGAAACCAAACCTATTTTGGATCCGGCGATTTATGCTCGTGAATTTACCCAGCACAGAGCATACCAGATCGCCAAGGAGATACCGCATGTTCTCGACAAGCTTTTTTGCTACTGTTATTGCGCGATAAACCCACGGTTTAAGCATAAGAGCCTTAAAACCTGTTACACAGGCAACCATGCCGCCGAATGCGGAGTGTGTATGCGTGAAGCGTTTATTGCGAAGCAGATGACAGATGACGGCAAAACTCCTGAACAGATCGCCACCGTGTTTACGGACATGTACGCCAAGTAGCCTTAGCTGATCCAGATATATTTTCTACAAACGAAAAACGCCGAACCGGACCCCGTTATGAAGGGGGGTTCATAACGGGGGTCCCATTCAGCTTAATTTCTAAAGTATTAGAATCCGGCAGTCGCCGCGGCGAACACACCGCTGGAATCAAAGTCGGTTCCAGAAGCGTTGGTGTATTTGCTCTGGGCATATTCAACCTGCACTTTTACGTTCGGTTGAAGATACCAAATCAAACTTGCCACAATTTGGGTCGTCTCCTTGTCGGAATCCTGCACATCGTTGAAATCGTACCTGACCACACCAAGGATGTTCTCAACCAAGGGATAAATGGCTTCAATGGCGCCACTGGTTACTTCAAGGTCGCTGCCGGCTACCTGTCCTTGCGTGAACAAGTTATATGAACCCACCAGATTGAGTCCGGCGAAATTCAAGTCCACGCTGATGCCAGATGCATCGGCGTTCTGCCTTTCGGCCTCATTGTCACCGGTCCGGTCATGCTTGTACATAAGCCCGAGGCTTTGACCCTGCCAGTTTAAATACGCCCATCCGTAAAAAGCGCCAACATTGTCGTCCGCTTCGTGGACGCTGTCGTTACCCGCTCCGATAGCGTATTGAATAGAATACTCTCCATAATCGCGCACTCCGTTAACCTCGGCTCCGGAATTCGTGAAACTTGCTCCACACGCTGAACACGCATATACGCCACCGCCGTGTCCGCCATGTCCGCCTCCAGCTCCAAGCTGTATGAGATAATTGTTTATTGTGAGCCTACGGGTGCTTGAAAGGAACGGCAGGTCCACAGACATCACACCAAGCTTCACGTTAAGCCCCGCGTCTGCAACAATATCCATAAATGACATATTGTATAGCCCCAATGTCGTTTCATCGTCGCCGGCCACCATGTGCGCGAAATACGATACACGTGGCGCAAGTGTGCCCGCTGAATATATCAGCAGTGAGCCTGCGTCAAAACTGGAATCTTTTGACTTAGATGCCACCGGGCCCATACCCATGTCCATTTCCATCTCTTTGTCAACGTTCTCGTAAACTGCGCTTCCTACAAATCCGAGAGTCTGGGGCTGTTCCCATATGTATTTGCCTGTATCCCCTTCCATGCGGTATCCGTTGATCCGGAATTTTGTGCCGAAATCATTGAGTTTGGGGAAAGCGGTGTGACACAACGTACATTCCGCTTCATACTGTTTTGCAAATGCAGGTACCGCTGAGGCTTCGTTACTACCAAGCGGTATAGATAATAGAAAAAATAAAACGATTAAAAAAACAAACTTCTCCTTGCGAATACTGATGCTTCTCATAGCTCCTCCTCAAAAATTCAAAGATCCCGTTGTAACGCCTCACCTGCGGTAGTCAAAGCTTCAAATGAATCTAATACTTACACACAGGTAAATTAGCTCATACATCTTTACTTATGATGCTTCCAAGTATAAACACTGTATATCTTAATTTGTTCCATTTTATTGAAGTTATCCACAGTATTTTTATAGTCGATTGATTCCCAAATATGAGAATCGATGTTTGTAAATTGGTTGCGGAAAAATTTTAAGGTCTAAGCCACTAATTTTACAATAGTTACAACATTAAATCTGCGCGGATCACCCTTCCGGCGAGGCCCTATATTTCCTATATCGCACAATTTTTTCCATGAAAAAAAACTGGCAATAAAGCCATGTTCAGCTTTGTCTTTTTCCACTTTTATGATTTTAAGGCAAAATCGCAGATCTTTGGTCATTAAGATTTGCTTCCGATCCACTAAAATTTTCCAAAGTGACTGCGTGAAGAGAGGTAGTAACTGACGTTGTTGGCAGTTTTTTGTGTATTTTTACATCGGAGATGACATCCATTCCGTAAACAGGGTCACGGTGTTTTACGTCTACGGCTGAATCATGATTTTCACCATCATGACCCGGCGCCCCCCGATCGAAAGGCTGACTGTTTACCAGATCTTTTTGCAACCTTTGGCGAGACCAGGTTAACCGTTCGGCTTTGCGTACTTTTCTATGATGTTGAAAATTTCCTCGATCTTTTCGTCTCCCTCGCCTTTTTCTATTGCGTCCCTAACGCATGTCTTTACATGTCCACGCAGGATTTCAAGATTGGCTTTTTTCAGAAGCGACTGGGCCGATAGAATCTGTTTCGAAACGTCGATGCAATATCTGCCATCATCGATCATTTTCATGATTCCTTCGATCTGTCCTCTCGCGGTCTTCAAATTAAGCAACGCGGACTTCTTAACCTCTTCGAGCATTATGGCTCCCCCACTAGTTAACGGATGTGACAGTGTAGCCGGCTTCGCTGACGGCCTCTTTGAAAACGTCGTCTGTGATGTCCTTGTCTGCTTCCACAACGGCGCTTTTTGCGGCCAGATCCACGTTTACGCTTGTAACCCCGTCGAGTTTCTCAAGCGCCTCGGTTGTGTGTTTCACACAGTTGCCACAGGTCATACCCTCAATATGCAATATCTTTTTCATAACCAACTCTCCTATCATTTAAAGTTTTTCAATCTCAACGCGTTAAGCAGCACCGACACGGAGCTGAAACTCATGGCGGCGGCGGCGAAGACGGGCTTTAGCATCGGCCCGTCGAACAGGACCAGAGCCCCGGCGGCAATAGGAATGCCAAGACTGTTATAGAAGAACGCCCAAAAAAGGTTCTGCTTTATGTTCCGCACAGTCGCCCTGCTCAAACGAAGCGCTTTTTCCACCCCACCCAGATCGCCGCTCATCAAAACAATATCACCAGATTCCATTGCCACGTCCGTGCCGGTTCCCATCGCGATTCCGACATCGGCTCTTGCCAGCGCAGGCGCGTCGTTTATGCCGTCTCCCACCATCGCCACTTTTCTGCCAGCGTCATGAAGTTTTTGCACTTCCTTATCCTTATCCTGCGGAAGAACCTCCGCGATTACTTTTTCAATTCCAGCTTCTTTTGCAATGGCTTTCGCTACAGGCTCCGAGTCGCCGGTAATCATGACAGTTTCAGTTCCCATACGCTGGAGATTTTCTATCGCTTTGCGGCTGGTCGGCTTGATCGTGTCAGCCACGCCTATTACGGCGCCCAGCTTGCCGCCGATGGCAAGAAGGAGTGGAGTATGACCAAGTTTCGCGGTTCCACCAAGGCTGTCTTTAGCGTTTGTGATTTCTATTCCTTCCCGTGTCAGCAGTCCGGCTTTACCCACGATCACTTCCACACCGTCAAGCTTTCCCTTGACGCCGAAACCGGGTACGGAATTGATATCGCTTGCGACAGGAAATTTTATTCCACGTTTTTTCGCCGCCACTACAACCGCTTTCGCCAGGGGATGCTCCGACCCCGCTTCAACCGAGGCCGCCGCTCTCCACAAATCGTCTTCTGTAAAACCGTTGAAAGTGTCGAAGGAAGTGACCGCCGGCTTGCCTTCTGTAATGGTGCCGGTCTTGTCAAAGACAACTGTGTCTATTTTGTGGGCGTTTTCGAGCGCCACGGCGTTTTTTATCAGCACGCCAAGTTCCGCTCCCCGGCCGGTTCCCACCATTATCGCCGTCGGCGTAGCAAGACCCAGCGCGCAGGGACAGGCGATTATCAGAACAGAGATAAAAATGGTTAGGGCAAATGAAAACGGCTGGCCCGCAATGTACCACGCCAGAGACGAAGTGATAGCGATACCCAGTACAACAGGCACAAAAATTCCGGACACCCTGTCCGCCAACTTTGCTATGGGAGCCTTGGACCCTTGCGCGTCCTCAACCAGTTTTATAATGCGCGACAGCATGGTTTCCGCCCCGACTCGCTCGGCGCTCATCTCTATAGTGTTTTCACCGTTGACGGTGGAGCCGATAAGCTTGTCTTTTTCTTTTTTATTCACCGGCATGCTCTCGCCTGTGAGCATAGACTCGTCCACAGCCGTGGTCCCTTTCAGAAGGACTCCATCGGTCGGTATCTTCTCGCCCGGCTTGACCAGCAGAACGTCACCTGGCTGAATATCCTCGGCTGGTATGGTTTTATATTCACCGTTTTCGACAAGAGTGGCTGTAGCCGGGGCGAGGTTCATTAATTTTTGAATAGCCGATGACGTTCTCTTTTTAGCTCGATCCTCCATGTATTTTCCCAAGAGCACCAGAGTGAGGATTATGCCGGCGGCTTCGAAATATAGCTGGTGTATAAAGGTTGCGTCACCGGAAAGAATCATTGCCAAGCCGTATACAGAGTATGCAAGGGCCGCTGATGTGCCCATGGCGATAAGCGTATCCATGTTGGCGCCTCCGTGAAAAGCGGCTTTTGAGCCGGATACATAGAATCTTCGTCCGGCGAAAATTATGGGTATGGTCAAAAGCAACTGAAGAGCCGCCAGCCGGCCAGGATTGGTCTCGGCCGATATGAATTCTGGTAAAGTCAACCCGACAAGGGAACCCATGGTCAAAAACGCCAGGGGCAAAGCAAAGACGATCGCCAGCCTCAGGTTGAAAACAGGTCTTTGGAGAAGCGGCTCCTCTTTGTCTATCTTTATCTCTGTTGCGGAGAGAGCCTTGTAGCCCGCGTTTTCGATTGCCTTTTTCAGATCTGAAAGGCGCGCTTCGGAGTTATCAAAAGTGACAGTCGCCTTTTCCGTAGCGTAATTGACCGAAGCGTCAACAACGCCTTTAGTCTTTTTAAGCCCTTTCTCTATCCGAGCGGCGCAAGCGGCGCATGTCATCCCTCCGATCGGGATGGTCACCTTGCTTTGGTCGGCTTTTTCCACGCCATAGCCCGCCTTGATAATCGCTTCTTCGATGGTTTTTTTGTCCACATTTCCGTTGTCAGTTTCCACCACGAGCTTGCGTGTGAGAAAGTTTATATCGGCGGACTTTACACCCTCGACTTTAGCGACAGATTTTTCAATAGTATTTGCGCAAGAAGCGCACGACATTCCTGTTAATTCAAATTCCGTAGCATTGATATCATCAACCATAGCCTGTCTCCAATCTGCATTAGCCCACCCCACCTGGGGTGTCATATAAACAATATCTTCCTTTTCCTGATAAATGTCAACAGGCGGCTCGATTTTTGTTATATCTAGCGTTCAATTTTTTAAAAAGCCTGTTTACTCTGATAGTTGCAAGCGGGAGAGAATGGGGGTTGCGACAGGCAATTTATCTGTAAAGATAGTCGGCGATTCCTATTTCGAGCCGTTTGACTAACGGCTCCGGGCGTATTGATCGCCTCACGAATCGGGATTCAATAAACTTCATTTTCATCTTTTTTTTCTGAAGCTTTCAGCAACTTTATTCTTATTGTAGTTCCAACCCCTTTTTTGGACTCCACTTCCAGGCTTCCACCGAATCCCTGGATTATTTTATAGGATATGGAAAGGCCCAGGCCCGTGCCTTTTCCGGGAGCCTTGGTTGTAAAGAAGGGGTTGAAAATATCTTTTATTATTTTTTTCGGAATCCCCGGTCCATTGTCGTTTATCAGGATTACTACATTACTGTCTTTCTCCTTCACATCAATGGCGATCGATCTTTTTCTACCGTTATTGAGTGAATTCAAGGCGTCACGCGCGTTGCTTATTAAGTTCACGATGACCTGGCTCAGCCTGCCTTTGGAGCCGAGGGCGAAAACAGTTCGTTCCGGAGTGTTCGCCTGCAGGCTGATGTTGTGGGTCTCGAGTTTGGATTCGAACATCTTCACGGCGTTGCCGATCGCCTCGTTGACATCGAACCTGGAGTTGTCCCTTGACTCCCTCCTGGAAAATTCGCGGATGTTGCGTATTATTCCCACTGCGCGCTCGACGTTTTCCCTGATTACATTCAGTTCCTCCAGACATGCGTTTTTGTCTACTTTCTCCTTGCTCAGGATTTTGGTCAGCAGTTGATTGGTGATGTTGATATGGTTGAGCGGTTGGTTGATCTCATGGGCCACGCCGGAGGCAAGCTCTCCGATGGCCGCCAGCTTTTCGGACTGAGCAAGAAGCTCCCCCTGTCTGCGCAACTCATCGTCAGTTCGCTTTTTATCGGTGATATCGCGTAACGCCGCCGTCAAAAACAGGCTTTGCTCGTTTATCTTTGTCTCCTCGATTCTTACTTCGAGAGGGAAAACCGAGCCGTCTTTTCGAAGTCCTTTTGTTTCAAACCGATGACCAAACATTTTTTGCGGCTTGCCTTCCAAATACCTGCCCATTCCGGAGGTTAACAGGCCCCTCTCCTTCTCCGGTAATAATGCGCTTGTATGCTCGCCTACCAAATCTTCTATTGAATATCCGAAAATGTTGACTAGTTCCTGGTTGGCGTAATGGATGCGCAAATCCATGTCCACGACAACAATTCCTTCACCGATTGTCTTTAAGATGGCGCTGGTTCTTTCTTGAAGCAGCCTGATATTTTCCTCCGCTTTCTTAATGTCGGTAATATCATGAAACGCTGATATGTATTGGGCGATCTCACCGTTTGTGTCCTTGATGGAGGCCATAGAGCGCCACTCCGGATGGATGGAGCCATCTTTTCTCTTGTTCCAGAACTCCCCCTCCCACTTGCCTTTGGAATGGAGTGATTCCCACATTTCTTTATAAAAAGCTTTGTCGTGCAAGCCGCTTTTTAAAATGCGTGGATTTTGGCCTATTACATCCTTTTCGGTGTAGCCTGTGATAGTTGTGAAAGACGGATTGACGGACTGGATTATCCCTTTAGCATCGGTGACAATGATTCCCTCGAGGACGTTATTATAGACCGTTGAAGCGATGCGGAGCTGTTCATGATCTTTTTTCTTTTCCGTTACATCCCGCGCCAGGATAATGAACCCGTCCCACTCATCAAACTCGGTGATGATAGGGCTTATCGAAATGTCGAGGAAACTTTCTTTCGAAAGCTCCAGTAAACCATCGGTAATAACCGGGCCAACGTAGCGGATTTCATTTATGTAACTGTCTCGTCCGCTGTCGTGGCATCTTGTTATACATTCGTTAATCTTGCTCCAGTCCCAATTGACATTACATTCAAATAATGAACGGCCCACGATCTCCTCCTCCGCCAGCCTGAAAATCCTCTCGGCGGCCTCATTCCAGCGGGTGACCACGTTGTCCTTATCCACGCTGATGATAGCGAACGATATCGACGAAAGGAGAAGCTCTATCTCGAAGTGCGCTTTTCTGAAAGCCTCGTCGGCGCTTTTACGTTTACTAATGTCCCGGATTATAGTGATCGCGCTCCAGCCGTTTTCCTGTTTTGCAGGGGAAATGGAAATCTCTATGGGGAATTTCTCGCCATTTTTTCTTATGCCTCCCATCTCGACAGTTTCGCTGTCTTGCTGTTGTCCCGCCTCTTTAAGAACGCTGTACTCCCTTTCATTTTTTTCAAGAATCCTTTCGGTAATAATCCCGCTGAAATTTTTGCCAATGATCTCATGGGATGTGTAGCCGAATATTTCCATAGCCGCCGAGTTCCAAAATGATATTTTCCCATCAACGTCCACCATGACAATTGCGTCGGAAGCATGTGAAGTGATTTCTCCAAGCAGCTTTTCGGTCTTGCTTATCAGATCCCTTTCCATTTCGATTTCCGCCATGGATTCGGTCAGCTCCGAGTTGAGCGACTTTAGTCTGCTGGACATCTTATTGAAAGCTACGGCGGCATGGGCTATTTCGTCGTTTCCCTTTACTTTGACTTGATAACCGAGGTTTCCGGCCCCCAGTTTTTCCGATGCGTCATTTAAAGCCTTCAGTTGTCGTGTCAATAAAGAGCCTAAAATAAAGGAAAATAGCGCTGTCATGATTATTCCGATTACGGCTATAATAGAAAAAAAGTTTTTGGCGTCATCCATAACTTTAGTCATTTCTGAAATGGACAACCCAAGCTCAACCCTGCCTACCGTAGCGCCGTCTTTTTTTATTTTCGCCGATACGTCGAAGACATCGTCCTCAACGTCGGCCAGGCTCACGTCTTTTTTATATGGCCGCGTCAAAGAAGACTGTTGCCCTCCTTCGGCAAGAAGGATACCGTCGGCGATAATTCTGGCGTACACTACCCTTTCATTTTTTAATATCTCTTTCACGAACGATTCAAGAGATACGAGGTCGGTGGAAAGCACAGCGTCTTTTGTGACGGTCGCAAAAAACGAAGCGGTGTCATTCGCTCTTTTTATCAGCGCATTCTCGCTTGAAGAGAGCAGATAGTTCAAACCGCCAAGTATCAATAAAGCGAGAAGAATTATTTCAATTGCGGCAATGCCTAAAATTGTTTTAGCTCGAAATGACATAACTGGTTTTTATTTTTGTGGAAGCCTGGCAAAAGAAAGCGAACCTGTCGGCGATTTACTTTTGATTTTCACAGTTTTCCTCCTTAGGTTTGAGCAGTTTGATCGCAAAGGTCGTTCCCACTCCATGTTCAGAATCCACTTCCAGGTCCCCGCCGAATTGCTGGATAATCTTGTGAGAGATGGCGAGACCGAGGCCAGTGCCTTCGCCCGGGGGCTTGGTGGTGAAGAAGGGGTTAAATATCTCTTTTATAATAGCTTTCGGTATCCCGGAGCCATTGTCTTTCACCAGAATAGCCACGCCACTTTTCCAATCCCTCACATCTATGGTGATTGTTTTCCTTCTACCGTTATTGAGGAAATCCAAAGCGTCACGAGCGTTTGTTATCATGTTCACAATGACCTGGCTTAACCTGTTCTGGGCTCCAAGAGCGATAACGGGTTGTTCCGGGACGTTCATCCCCAGGCTGATGTTGCGAGTGACAAGTTGTGATCCGAACATCATTACGGCGCTGTTTATTGCCTGGATCACATCGAACGGACAATTATCACTCGATTCTTTTCTGGAGAAATCGCGCATATTACGTATTATCTCCACCGCGCGTTGAACGTTTTCCGAGATTATATTCAGCTCCTCAAGGCATGCGTTATTATCCACCTTCTCCTTGGTCAGGATTTTATTGAGCAGTTGTGAAGTGATGTGAATGTGGTTTAGCGGCTGGTTAAGCTCATGGGCTACGCCCGAGGCAAGCTCTCCTATGGCGGCAAGCTTTTCGGACTGTTTAAGAAGTTCGCTCTGTTCATGTAGTTTTTTTTCGGAGTGTTTACGTTCGGAGATATCACGGATAGTGCTTATCGCGTTCCAGCTGTCATTAATTCGTATAGAAGAAATGGAAAGCTCCAGGGGGAATTCCTCACCGTTTTTCCTTAAACCAAACAGCTCAACAGTTTTTCCAATAGCCGGTCCACTCCCTGTCTTTGCAAACTCCGCCATGCCTTTTATATGCCTCTCACGATATCTTTTCGGTATAATGAGCTTGTGGATATCCATCCCGATGGCCTCTTTCGTTGTAAAGCCAAATATCCGCTTGGCGGCCGGATTCCAATAGGAAATCTTTCCGTTTCCGGAAGCCATGATGATCCCCTCGTTGATCGCCGAAGTGATTTTGCCAAGCCGTTCATTGGCCTCCATAAGCTCGGCCGTGCGCTCATTGACCCGGATTTCCAGGAGTTCGTTTGCGCTCTGAAGCGCCTCCTTCACCAGCATGCGCTCCGTGATATCTCTCACCATGGCTACGAAATGGCTTGTTCCATCCACGTGGAGCATGTATTGCAAAAAAATCTCGACCGATATCAAGCTCCCGTTTTTATGCCTGTGAACGGTTTCAAAAGTAAGTGAGGCTTTTGATCCGTCCAGCAAGGGGGCCAACATTTTCCTGAATTCGGCTTCTGTAAATTCCGGCTTGATACTCAGGGCAGTCATCTCAAGCATCTCCTCACGTGTATACCCGATCTGGTTGAGAGCCCCCTGATTCACATAAAAGAAATTCAAGGTATCGGGATAGAACATAAACACACAGTCAAGGGTTTGATCCAGAGTCGTCTTGAATTGAGTCAACTTGCTCTCGCTTTCAATCAGGCGATCCGCCTCCTTCCTTATGCGCCTGGTCATGGGCTGGAAGATGAATAAACCTTCTATAAGCAGAGTCAGCATGATGAGGCTCAATGCGCCGCCACCCATGTATCGCAGATTGGCGGCGTGTTTCTCGCCATCCTTCTGGTACTGGGCCGTCACAGCGTCCAGCGAATCAGCCAGATCCGAGTTGACCGCTTTCAGGATGTATCGAAAGTTGGGGTTATTCCAACTGAGCTTTTCGTCAGGCTCGTTGGCGAGAGCCCTGGCCTTCGCCATGAATTTGCGGATATTGGAATCCAAAAGCTCCGGTGGCTCGAAGTAAATGGATCGCACGGCGGGAGACATCTCGCTCGGCAATTCTATTCCAGGGTTACCGTTGATCAGCCCGTCATGAGCTTTTTCCATGACGCTCAGAGTTTCGAGCAGATCCTTGCGCCATTCCACCCTTTCGGTCTTGTCCTTGCTTTCGATTAGGAACAGGGCAAACATGGTGACGCGTTGAGACAACATATGCTGGCGTCCGCTTATGTTGATTGCGGTGGAGCTTTTCTCCATTGTCGCAATGTGCAGGTAAAAGCTGAAATAACCTGCGAGAGAGAGAGCGGCGATGATCCCCAACGCCAGTATGTACTTGAATGAAATATTGTTATTGAAAGGCGTATATACAGGTTTCCGACCGTAGCTCATCCTTGTTTCCTAACTAACTTCATCAGGATCAGCCTTCCTTCAGTTTCCCCGGCGATAGCCGGTCGGGCGTTTTTTTAAAGTGGCGGGGAGAATCCGGATTAAGCGAGCATGAAAAAATTTAACGTCCACAACACTTACCATCTGTTAGTACAACTGTTCAATGTCACTCGACACTTGTGACAACCACCATTATTAAGCGCTTTTGATAGCTTTGGCAGGAGACCTCAACCTGTCAATGCCGGTAATTTCGATTAATAATATTATAAAAATAATTATAGCATTTCGAGGTCTGGGGTGGTGAGACTTTTTTCGTATTTTAAGCTGTCTTCAGATATCCATTAACGCCTATTTTTCCAAGAGTTACCCCGAATCTAACAGTTGATTATGAAACAGGTTATTCACCTGCCTGTTACTATTAATTTGAACGAATAACTTATTGGGCTATTAGCCGGCTTATTCTATAAAGATAGAGCTTGTACACTCTGTTATTGCCGCCGCTAAAGATAAGCCGCGATGTGGTTTTGATTTTGGATTCATCAATTATCGCGGGCGATAGTAAGGATATTGTCAAACATATTAAGTAAAGATACAATGTGGAGCGCATATGGCTTCTATACGCTTTATAGTTGCTTGTATTTGCTAATCTGATGTTGTTTGCAGTGTTTTTTCAGGCAGTGGAATATAACATTAACAATTATCGCGAGGGGGGCTAGTGAAGAAACCGATCCTGTTCCCTGTCCTGACATCATTTTTATTTGGACTCGTTGTATTTACATCAATATCTGTGACTGCGGCTGAGCCGATAAAGGTGGGGATAGTTTTGCCCATAACAGGCAAGCACGCCAAGTTTGGCGAGATAGAAAAACTCTCTTTCGAACTTGCGCTGGAGGAGATAAACGCAAAGGGAGGCATTCACGGGCGACCACTGAAGTTCATAATAGAAGACACCACGGGCAAACCGGACGTGGGCCGTTCCGCCGCTGAAAAACTTATCACGCAAGATAAAGTCGTCATGCTTGGTGGGGGATATAGCTCCTCGGTCACGGCGGCGATAGCTGGGGTCTCTATCAACAGGGGGTTCCCTTTCCTTGTAAACACAGGCTCCGCCGACGTCATCACCCAGCCTACATCGCACACGCCAGGAGGCCGACAAGCGGCAAGGCTGAAAAAATCTCTTGCCAAACAAACGGACAAGGCTAAAATCGCCAAAATTAACAAGAAAATTGAGAAGTTGAACAAGCGGGCGGAAAAAGAGGTTCAAGCGATCCTCCCCCGTTTTTCCATATTCCGGCTCAACCCCCCGGTAAGCGAATACGCGAACGGTCTTGAAGGGTTTCTCGCCAATGTCGCAAAGCCTGAAACAGCGGTTATTCTGAACGAGAACAGCCTGTTTGGAACTCGGGGCGCGGCTTCTTTCGCAAAAATCTGCAAGAAGCTCGGCATTAAGGTTTTGTTAAAAGAAAGTTATGATACCGGCGCGATGGATTTTAAACCACTGCTTTCCAAAGTCAAGAATCTTAATCCCGATCTTGTGTACATGGTTTCATATGTTCTCGACGCCTCGCTTCTTATGAACCAGTCGATGGAGCTTCGAATGAATCCAAAACTGTTTGTCGGAGGTGGGGCGGGGTTCACTCTTCCGGCGTTTCAGAAAAACGCCAGCAAGGCGTCAGAGAAAGTCATTTCCGCCACGCTTTGGCATCAAACCTTGCCTTTCCCCGGAGCAATAGAGTATTTCAACAAGTTCAGGGTCAGGTATAAGAGGGACACGGATTATCATGGAGCGGAAGCCTATGCGGCCGCATATGTCATTGCCGACGTGTTGAAGCGGGCCAAGTCCCACTCCGCGGCCAACATTAAGAAAGCCTTGAAGGAGACTGACATGATGACGGCTTTCGGGCCGGTAAAATTCACCTCCTACGACAAGAAAATCCAGCAAAACAAGCTCGGAACATATGTCGTGCAATGGATAAACGGCAAGCTTGAAATAATATGGCCGCAAAAGCTTGCCAGAACAAAGTATATTTATCCCGTGGACTGGGTAAAAGAACGTCAGTAGTTTATCAATAGATTAGCGTTACCAGGAAAAGCGCGGCGGACGAAACGTTAAGAAAAACTCTGGTATATATAATGGAGCTATTTTTTCAGACAGTTGTTTCCGGGCTTTTGAAAGGCGGCCTCTACGCCCTTATTGGGATGGGTATGACCCTGATTATGGGAGTCATGGGGATTATCAATCTTGCCCACGGCCAGATCATGATGGTGGGCATGTACATTACATATTCCTTATTTGCCGTATTCCATCTGGACCCATACCTGTCGCTGTTCTTCAGCATGCCGGCGATTTTCATCCTGGGAGTATGCCTTCAGAAATATCTTCTGAATCCATTGATAAGGGCGGAGACGATATTGCCGGAAAACCAGGTGCTTATGACCGTTGGCATAGGCATGGCGCTCACCGAAGTCATGCGGCTTATTTTCACTTCGGACTATAAGTCAACACAAATTTCATACTCTCAATCGACGGTTTTCCTTGGAGGAATATCCTTTAACATCCCCTTGGTGGTCGATTTTTTTATTGCTATAGGACTTACGGCTGTGTTGTTTTTCTTTCTGCTTAAAACCGATACCGGCAGATCGATACGCGCTACGGCGCAGGACAAGGAGGCGGCGACCCTTATGGGGGTCGACACCGAGCGGATTACCAATATCACTTTTGGTTTGGGAGCGGCCCTTGTCGCCGCGGCGGGGACGTTGCTGATGCCAATTTTTTATCTATATCCCGATATCGGAGGGCCGTTTACCCGTAAAGCTTTTGTTATATGTATTCTTGGCGGGCTAGGCTCCACTGTCGGGGCTATTTTGGGAGGTTTGACTCTGGGGATAGCGGAGGCTTTCGGCGCGACCTACATCGCCATGGAGTTCGAGGATATGGTCGGCCTTGTCATGTTCATACTTGTGCTAGTTTTTCTTCCAGGCGGTTTTAAGCGGATAACGAAAATCTAGGGGTGTCATGAAAGCGGGAGCCATTTACTCAGTCATAGCTTTTACGGGTTTTGCCGTATTCCCTCTCGTTATCAGTAACGACTATTACCTGCACCTTATGATACTGGCCCTGATGTGGGTTGTTATAGGATCGGCGTGGAACATATTGGCGGGCTATACCGGCCAGGTCTCTTTCGGCGACGCCGCGTTTTTTGGAACAGGCGCATACACAGCAGGTCTGTTAGTTCATCATCTGGGCTGGTCGGCATGGTGGGGTATCCCGCTGGGAGGCGTCACCGCCACCATTCTCGCCTTTCCGTTCGGCTGGATATGTTTCCGGCTCAGGGGGGCTTATTTCGCCCTTGTCACCCTTGCGCTCAACGAGATTATGCGGCACATAGGAACCATTTGGGAATCTTTAACTGAAGGGATGGCGGGGATCATGATTCTTCAGACTTTTTACGCGCCCGTAGAATCACCTTTTGGAACTCTGTCGTCCAAAACCCCTTATTACTATATAATTCTAATTATCGCCGCTATATCGATCGCATCTGTTTTCATTGTGATGCGTTCCAGGCTCGGCTATTACTTCATTTCTATTCGTGAAAATGAGGACGCGGCTGAAAGTCTCGGGATTGACACCCATTTTTTCAAGATGATTTCACTATGCGTCGCGGCATCGTTAACAGGTGTCGCAGGTGGGTTTTATATGAACTATATGGGCTTCATAGACCCTGAAACGGTGTTTTCCCTGCACGATATCTCTATTATGGCTATCCTTGTTGGCATTGTAGGTGGCGTGGGCACTATCTATGGCCCTGCGGTTGGCGCGTTCATCATGGTGGTAGCGCAGGAGTTGTTCAGAAGCGGAGGCTTTGGCCTCATCTCCTCGCTTGCGCAGAGCAGCGGCTCGAAACTGGTTATTTCCATTTCCGGTCATATAACCGAAGCCCATACGCTCGGTTTCGGAATATTGGTCATTCTCGTAATAAGGTTCATGCCCAATGGAGTTGTGGGAGACTGGCATAGGCTCACAAACTATATATCTCAAAAGAGATCGCGCCAGATTTCGGAGGTGTAGATGAGTTTTTTCAGGCTTGAAAACGTTGTCAAATATTTCGGTGGGCTGGCCGCTGTCAACGATGTTAGTTTCGAAGTCGAGAAGGGACAAATTTTCGGACTGATAGGGCCGAACGGATCCGGCAAGACAACAATATTTAATCTTATATCAGGTTTTTTCAGTCCGACATCCGGCTCTATTTATTTTAGGAATCGGCGGATAAACAATTTAAAAACTTACAAAATTTGCAAGGTAGGAATCGGCCGGACTTTCCAGGTTGTAAAACCGTTAAAGCGCATGACGGTACTGGACAACGTAATCGCCGCAAGCTTTAACCGCGTCAACACAAAAAGCCATGCAAGAGAAATCGCCATTGAAGCCATAGAGTTCTGCGGCCTGACCCACCGTGTTGATTTCCTGGCCAAAAACCTGACTATAGGTGACAGAAAGCGTCTTGAAATTACAAGAGCGATGGCTACCCAACCGGAGCTTTTATTGCTGGACGAAGTTTTTGCGGGACTTAACCCGACGGAGCTTGACGAGGCTCTGAAGCTTATCAGGAAAATCAGCGACAGTGGCGTTACGATCATTATTGTCGAGCATATAATGAAGGTGATAATGTCTGTTTCG
>UOGA01000292.1_pt1 | contig 17710 bp, 13 predicted proteins | sample 1989841 | NCBI WGS metagenome assembly UOGA01 (sample SAMEA4712198, study PRJEB27164) | hydrothermal vent metagenome | biome: marine basaltic hydrothermal vent biome; feature: marine hydrothermal vent; material: mineral | place: Pacific Ocean | collected 2011-06-14/2011-07-23 | depth 1691 m | reverse complement strand
TCACCTTGACCGGTGTGTTGGCGCGGCCACGCCGAAACAGCGAGCGCGGCAATCTCTCCCCTTCCTCAAGGATTAAGAAACGGTAAGGGCATTTACATTTACTGCTCGCCGGGGTGTTATTCACCCCGGCTCCTCTTCGCTCCCGGAGGTATTCTTCACCTCCGGGCCATATCACACGCATGACTGCGGGGTGAAGAACACCCCGCAGAGCATAAGAGTGGTCTGCCCTTCACGCCGAGCGTTAAAAAGGTATGTGATTTTAGCGACAATGAGCATCAGTCTTTGTTTTTCACCTTGACAGGTGTGTTGATTATGGTTTGATTCGGTATCAGCGACCTGCCCTCTTTGTTTTCAAGCTCGGTGTAGCGCAGGTTGATCTGTTTCACCTCGCCTTCGATGCCCGACACGGTGATGAAGTCACCTATCACGAACGGGCGGTAGATGATTATAAGAAAGCCCGCCAGAAGATTTCCGACGGCGTCTCTGAGGGCGAAACCGAGGGCGAAACCGCCAAGCCCAAGAGCGGCGATCAACGGCGCGATGTTTATCCCCATGACCGATACGCCGATCATGGCTCCGGTCGCCAGGATGGCGTAGTAGGCGGTGGTGGTCATAAGCGCCCCTACCTGCCTCGACCACTCAAACCCGCTGATGGCGCTTTTAAGGCTTGCGCGGACGAACCTTGAAAAAGCGAAGGCGACTGCGATTATGACAGCTCCCAGAAGTACATTCCGGGCGACAAATAAGTAACCGGACAGATAATCGATCATATACCCTCCACCACCATTCGCCTTCGCGCGAAACCGGCGCCTCTCGAATATACGCCTGTCATTCCCATGAGGCTTTCATTATCGCTTCGAGCAGGCGTTTGGGGGCGCCCTTCTCCAAAAACTGATCGACGCCGGTTTCCATCGCCTTTACCAGGTTATCCTCCTCCGAAAAAGTAGTGAGCATTATCACCGGCATCTTCGGATATCTCTTTTTGACGATCCTCGTAAGCTCATATCCGTCCATGTTTGGCATCTGAAGGTCTGTGATGACAAGATCAGCTTCCGTCAGCTTTTCCGCCGCCTGCTGGCCGTCCTCTGCCAGGATCACGTTATAGTTCGCCGCCGTCAGGATGTCTTTTATAATTTCTCTCTGGGTCACCGAGTCGTCTACAACCATGATATTTTTTATAGACCGCTTTTTAGTTTGATCGCGTGATTCCGTTTCATATCTGATATTCCGCCTTTTTTGGCCGGCCGCGGCGAGCACCTGCCCGGCGGCGATAATAAACGTAACCTGACCATCGACTATCAAAGCATTGTCCAGGTCGATTTTCCCTTCAGATTCCCGCAACTTTCGCCGGAGAAGTTTGCGCATTCCGCTAAGCTCATTTACCAAAAGACCCGCTTTTCTCCCGTTTTTCGCTATGACCACGCAATACAAAGAAGAGTAGTATTTTGGAGCGTCAATATTAGTTATACACGTAATCCGTGTAACAGGCATGATCTCATCTCCGTATTTAATCATTTCCTGACCCGATATGTACTCGATATCTTTTGACTCCACGATATCGATGTTGCTTATCCCCTTTAGATCGATCCCGTACTGCTCTTGCTGTCCGTCGCTTAACAGCAATACCATATCCTCCTCCTCCATCAGGTCGGTTTTGCCCACTTCTTCGGCCACATCTATATCGATAAGCTTGACCCGCTGAATAATTTCGGCCACATCGACAATAAGGGCTATGACGCCATCGCCCAGAATAGTGGCGCCAGATATATATTGCGGCTCGTAAATCCCCTGCAATACCAGGTCAAGGGGCTTGATAAGCACTTCCTCCTGGCCCAGCGCCTTGTCGATAACCAGACCAGTCTGCTTTATTCCGACCTTTACTACGACAATGTCCACCGGCCCTCCTCCCTGTCCAGCTCCAGAGCCACCGGTGAAATTTAAAAGCTTTCCAAGAAAAATAACCGGCAATATCTTGTCGCGCAGTCTTATGACGGGCGCGCCGCTTATATATTCGATTCCCTCAGGCGCGATTCTGATCACTTCCATAACAGAAAATAACGGTAGCGCGAATTTTTCATCTTCGATCCTGCAAAGCAGAGTGGGCATGATCGCAAGCGTAAGCGGGATGCGTATCTTCAGCCTGGTTCCTTTTCCTTTTTCAGAATCGATTTCTATCTGGCCTTTTAGTTTTTCTATATTTGTCCTGACGACATCCATTCCGACACCGCGCCCGGAAACGCTCGAAACTTCCTCTGCGGTGGAGAAACCGGGCATAAAAATAAGCATTGTGCGCTCCGCCCGACTTAAAGCGTCTACCGCTTCCTGGCTAAGCAGTCCTTTTTCGACCGCTTTTTGGGCGACGATATCGTAGTCTATCCCCTTGCCGTCATCTATCACTTCGATAACGATAGAGTTGCCCTCCTGAAACGCATTGAGCTTGATTACGCCCCGGCGCGGTTTCCCGGCGTCGGCGCGAACGTCGGGAGGCTCTATGCCATGATCCACGCAGTTTCTGATCAGATGCATCATCGGGTCGGAAATGGCCTCTATCAGGTTTTTATCCAGCTCGGTTTCAGATCCACTTATAAAAAGATCGACCTCTTTATGGAGTGTTTTGCCAAGATCGCGCACGACTCTTTTGAACTTGCTGAAGATGTTTCCTACAGGCAACATTCTTGTGCGCATAACCGCGCCTTGCAGGTTGCCTGTGACCATATCGAGACTATTGGCAAGATTACTAAACGCCTCCCCAAGCTCTTCCGTGTAATTTCCATGAGTCAGCTCGAAATTAAGCTGGTTGTACCTGTTCCTTAAAAGCACAAGCTCGCCTACGGAGTTCATCAGGTTGTCAAGGCGAGCTACATTGACCCTGATTGTGCTGATTTTCTCCGCTACCGGCCGGGCTCCGGCGGATAGAGGGGCGGGCTTTGTTTTTTGCTCTTTCGTTTCAGGTTTTGAGGATCCAGCCGCTATTATTTCATCCTCAGGCTCCCCTGCCTTGATCGCGTCGAGCGTCTTTTCGACCGGGCCTACTTTTACATCGCCCTCTGTCCATCTGGAGTCGAGATTTTTTTTGAATTCGCGGAGAAGGTCGGTTACTTTGAAAAGAGTGTCTATAAAAACTGATGAAAGCGGTTTTTTTGATTCCCTGAAAATCGTCATGGCCGATTCGGTCGTGTGGCAAAAACCGCCAAGCTTCATAAAGCCCAGCGCGTTGGCCGACCCTTTGAGGGTATGCAACTGCCTGAAACAGTTGTTTACCTCGTCGATGTCTCCCGGATTGTTTTCAAGCTTGAGCAAACTTGCGTCCAGAGTTTCTATCTGCTCGTCGTACTCTAAAAGAAAATCGGGCATGTAGCCTTCGAGCATCTTTCTTTTCTCTTCATCAATTTCATCCGGTTTACTTTCCTGTTTCTCCTCTGGAACAGCCAGCTTTTCCAGAAGATTCGCCATATCCGGATCGTATTCACCGGAGTTTTTTTGGAGCCCGTTTTTTATATCTTTCAAATAATCGTTAAATTCGAATAAAGTGTTAACGAGACCTGGAGGAACAGGCTCTCCGCTCTCCCTGAAAACAGAGAGCCTTGTCTCGACCGCATGGCAGATATCCTGAAGATTGTTCATTCCAAGCGAGTTTGAAAGCCCTTTGAGGTTATGGACCATCCTGAGAATAGCGTTGACCTGCCCGGCGCCAGATGGTTCTTTTTCCATATCCAGCAAAGATGCGTCTATGGTTTCTATGTTTTCCCCAAGCTCACTTATAAAATCGGTTAAATAGAGGTTGATGGCGCTTTTATCCGCACGCAAGGCATGAGCCGGGGCGGACGGTTTGAAGCCTTTTATCCTTTCTATCATCGCCTCCGCATCCACCCCCCCCTCTAAAGAGGTCTTTTCAATTTGGGATTTAAAGACACGTAGCAAATCCACAAACTCAAGAAACGCATTGTTAAGCTCTTCGGGAACAGGCTCCTGGTTTTCCCTGAAGGGTGTGAGCGCCGTCTCCACCGTGTGGCATAGTTCTCCTAGCTTCATAAACCCAAGAGCGTTGGAGATGCCTTTAATGTTGTGAATCTGCCTGAAACTGGTTCTGATCTCCTCCTGATTCTCCGGATCCTCCTCAAGATTCATAAGGGAGGCGTCCAGAGTTTCTATCCCTTCTCCAAACTCCAGAAGAAAATCATCCAGATACTCCGCCATCTCATCTGTCATTTCCTGCGGCTCAACCGGAGGAGATGATGATCCGGCGCCGGACGAGGCTTCAACCGGTTTTTCTTGACAAAGCGGCGCTTGCCGCTCTGCTCTTGTGGACTTATGCGCGGGAGGCGGGGATGGGGCGTTTTGTTGTTCAGGTTTGACTCTGGCCTGCTTGAATGTTTTCTCCTTAGAGAGCGCCAACGCCTCTTTTGCGGCTTCGGATGTTTTTCCCCCTTTTGCAATCCGTTTTTTTCGCGTGGATTTAACAGGGCGCTTTTCTTTGGCGCCCGCCGGAGTTTTCGCCTCCGCTTTTTTAGCCTTTTTTCTCTTAGCCATTTAAAGTTTTTCTCTCGATTTCAGGGGGAAATCGCTTCGTCCGCGACATCATCCAAAACGGCGCTTTTTATATCTATTATGACAACAAGGGCGTCTTGCTCTTTATAAATCCCTTTGATATGTCTGGAATCAATAATTGTCGATTCTGATCGAATCCGCTCGATTTTTTCAGCGGCTATATCTACTACGTTTAAAAGGGCGTCCACCAGAACACCGATCATTTTTTCGCCGCCGATTTTGCAGATAATTATCCTTGACCGCTCAGTCTCCTCAACAGCAGACATTTCAAACTTGGCCCTGAGGTCTATCAGGGCGACAATCGTTCCGCGCAGGTTTATCACGCCTCTTAAATATGGCGGCGCGTTTGGAATGTGGGTGGTCTTGAATTCTCCCGGCAATATTATTTCCTGTACGACCAGAATATCAACGCTAAAATGCTCTTGGTCCAGAAGGAATTTGATATATTTCGACATCCCCGCCCGCGAAGACTCGCCTGTAGTTTAATTTAATCTCATACTTTAACGAGAGTAGTTTAAAACAAATTCGCCCTTTAGGATAGTTTTCCTGAAAATCCTCAAGCCGGAGGCATGGGTCATTTAGGCGGCTGAAAAATTTAAATTATGGTAAAATCCGCCAGATATTAGGCGCCGCGATTTTGTCCGGGCGATTGTTGTACGTTGCGACAATGGCGGCTGATATTAAATCAAGCGCCGGAAGATGGATTAAACCAAAGGTTTTCGAGCTTGGCGGCGAAAGATTAACGGGGGGCTGGAAAACAAGTTTTCACAGTTGGTCATGTCATTTAATTTTCTCAGGCGGGTAAAAATCAAAACCAGGCTAGCCATAAGCCTCGCCACACTTGCGATCCTTCTTATTATCATCGGGATGGTATGGCGCCAGACAGCCGATAAAATCGGCTCCGGTCTTGACCGGGTCACCAATGTCTATTTCCCTGTGCAGATGGCCGGTATGGAAATGGAGCTGGCGGTTGTTGAGATAAAGCAATTTTTCACCGACGCTTCGTTTTCTCACCCGGATGATACGACGCAGGGAGCCGATAAATGGCGTGAAATTTTTCGCATAAACTCCGAAAAAATAATCGACACGACAGATACGCCGGGCGTTATAAACAAAATAGCGCGTATCTCCGAGCAGTTCGACCGGTTTTACACGATGGCCAAAGCCATGCCGCGAGAGTATGTGGATAATGGTCTTGAGGTCGGCGCCGCCGCCATGGTCAAAATCGAGGGTCTTGCTAAAAAACTGCGTCAAGAGATACGCGCCGTCACAAATGAGGCGAAAGCTGAAATGATTAAAACTCTGGCGGAAACCAGAAATCTGACTTTCTCCGCCAATTTGCGGGGTAAAATAGCTTTCGCCGGTCTTGCGCTTGTTTTTCTTTTTCTGGCCGGATATGTGTACAGGTCCATCACCACACCACTGAATGAAATCATAGCCAGGCTTCGCGTGATCTCCAGAGGCCCCGTAGTCGATCTGTCCAAAAGCATAGAAACCGGCTACAACGACGAGATTTCTGAAATGGGCGAGTTGTTCAACGAGTTCATTTATAAAATCCGCTCTATCATCGCCCAGCTTTCAGAAACGATAGGAAACCTGCAGTCAGACACATCAAAACTCTCCACTAAAACAGAACAGCGCCTCTCCCATACCGCAAGTCAACAACAGCAGGTTGACATGGTTTCCACAAATATCGAAGAAGTCAGCGAGGCCGTTTCCAACATAACGGCCCGTTCAGCCGAAGTGACCAGGGCGACCAGCGAAACAAAAGAGATCGCTGTCAACAGCGGTGACATCATCGGTGACAGCGCCAGCGTCATAGTCAAGCTTTCCGATTATTCCGCGAAAATCAGCAATCTGCTTCTGGTTATCGAAGATATCGCCAAACAGACAGACCTGCTCGCCATCAACGCCAGTATTGAAGCCGCAAACGCGGGAGAACAGGGCAAAGGGTTCGCCGTGGTGGCTGATGAAGTGCGCAAACTCGCCGAGCGCACAACAAAATCGACCGCCGAAATAGGCATAGTAATCCATGATATCGAGGCGTATTCATCTGGAGCCGTTTCAGCGATGAAAAACTCTAGCGAAGCGATGAATAGAATAATCCATGAATCCGCCAGGATATATAACATGATGGAACAGATTAACGCCACTGCCAAAAAGCAATCGGGAGTGGTGAAAGTGACGGTCGCCAACGTTAAAAAAGCCCAGGAAGTCAGCCAGGAGTTTTCATCGCGCGCCGAAGAGTCGAAAGCAGAGGCTGTGGAGATCAACAGGCATGCTTCAAAACTTAAGTTCGCCGTGGATCAGTTCAAAGTCAACTTGACAAAAGAGACGTCAAAAAGCATCGTTCTGCTAAGCGGCAAAAAGGAGTAGACAGTAAACTCCATGGATATTCAGGAAAAGGAGTCTCGCATCGCCTTTCTTGAAAATTTACGCCAGATCACCTATATGATTCATTCCGCTGAAAACATGGATGATATTTTTTTATATCTGCAAGATCCAATTCTTTCCCTTTTAGACGCCGAGCGGATCACAATTTACGCTTTTGACGATATCAACAATGAACTCTTTTCAAAATATATCGCAGGCGATTTTCCCATGGAGATACGTGTGCCTGTAAATAAAAGCTCCATCGCGGGCTATTCTGCATATATGAAATGTTCCGTGTCCATATCGGACGCTTACAACGGCGTCGAGCTTCTCGCCATAAACCATGATCTAAGGTTTGACAAGTCGTGGGACAAGTTAACCGGATTTATAACAAGACAGGCGCTTGCCCACCCTATAATGCATAATGACCACCTTTTCGGTGTAATCCAGATCATCAACAAAAAAAATGGAGCTTCATTCACAGTTTATGACCAGGAGGCGGTTAAGGAAATAGCGGAAGTGCTCGGCCTTGCGATGTTTAACCAGAAAAAATCGCATCGTGGTTTCGTGGAGGGTCTGAGAAGACAGGTGAGCAAGATAAAGCGTTTGTTGAAAAATTAAAATTCTATAAATTGCAAGTAATTAGCAGACTGCTATGGTAAAATTCGCATTTATTATTTCCCTATATTTATTCTGGAATAGTGTTGTCAAGCAATGGAAATGAATGAAGTCGCAGGGTATTTAGCCGCCGTCCTGGTATTCAGCACTTTTTACACAAAAACCATGATCCCTTTGAGGATCGTCGCTATAACCAGCAATATAGCCTTTATCACTTACGGCTATATGGGCGATCTTTACCCTGTGCTTATTCTCCACATCACTCTTTTCCCGCTGAACATTTTCCGCCTGCTACAAATGTACAAGCTCATAGTCCTGGCCAAGAGAAGCTCTGAAGAAAAATTCAAGATGGACTGGCTCGTACCTTACATGACCAAAGAAGTATTGCCCAAAGGAGCCACTGTTTTTAGTAAGGGCGATAAAGCGGATAAAATGTTTGTTTTGCATAAAGGATCCATCCGTTTGGTGGAGTTCGATATTGATCTTGGAGCGGGCGATATGATCGGGGAAACAGGGATTTTCTCTCCCGAAGGAAAAAGAACGGCCACAGCTGTCTGCCAGGAGGATACGGAGCTATACACAATGACGGACACCAGAGTGCTGGAGCTTTATTTTCAGAACCCCAATTTCGGTTTTTATCTGATAAAATTAATTACAGCGCGGCTTTTGGAAAACCATTCAAGTGGGAGGCGCGCCGAGCCTGAAGCGTTGGAGAAAATAAAAGACTGATTTTTCTCCCGCCACATATTTTTGCGTATAAATCTTCGCCAAGCCTGGCCAGAGGCTAAAAGCGCCAGCCTGGCGTTTTTTCACGCAGTAGACGGCCACGATCGCTTTTTGGCGCGCATGCCGCGCAAAACCCCTACCCAACATAATTTTATAAAAACAGCGCGTATGCGAAGATTTTCCCCGCCCCGTCTCGCCCGGCGCGATTTGAATTGACGCCGCAGTGAAAACGACCTCCAGAGGCTCTTTAGGGAACCTTTAATAAATAGCTGTTTTTTAGTGACTAAACCATAGATAATATCTTAGAATCACAGATTATGTGTACGCTGATTTCATAGAATAGACTGGGAGTTTCCAGGAAATTAAAGTGAATGTCTTCAAGCGTCGCTTAAATCCGCCGGGTCTTGAGCCCAAAACTCTTGTTTCTTGCGTGATAGAGAGGGGAATTTAATTGATTCAAGCTTACTTTCTTTTGGCTGTGATTATTATCTCGTTTACCTCCGGCCTCGCAAGCTCGCAAGAAGCGCCATCGCATTCGATTGACGATGCGAGCATAGCCCTGGAAGAGGAGATGAAGTGGCTTGTGGCGGAAATGGTTGTCGTGACCGCGTCCAAACAGGTGGAGACAGTAAAAGAATCGCCTGTGCCGGTTACCGTTGTCACAAGCGAAATGATTAAAAATATCGGCGCCCAAAACCTGAGGGATGTTCTCATAACTTATGTGCCGGGGATGACATCCTCCCAGGATCAAAACGAGATAAATGTAGCCCAACGGGGGGTCTACGCCTCGTCGCAACAGAAAATCCTTGTATTGTTAAACGGCCACAGGCTAAACGCCAGGGCTTATTCAGAAGCCAATCCCGATTACTCCATCAGCCTTGATAAAATAAAGCAGATAGAGGTGCTTCGCGGGCCAGGATCGTCTCTTTATGGAAATGTCGCGTTGACCGCCGTGATAAATATCATCACTAAAAAGGGAGAGGATATAAACGGAACCGAGGTTTCGGTGGGAAAAGGCGCCTACGGGCAGACAAGGCTGAGTTTCCTTACAGGAAAAAAGTTTGAAGACAATAGCGACCTGTTTATCTGGGGCTACTACTATTACGCGGATGGCGAAAAAGTCGATATCCCGGCTGATGAGGATTACTCCATATACCCGAAAAACTCCACGGCCATTGTCGGCGGCGTAAAAGACCTTCCCTCTTACGACATGGGTCTAAACTACAAGTTCGGTGATTTCACTCTCCTTGCGAGCATGCGTTACTCTAAATATATCGAGCCTTTTTCGGCTGGCGGGTCGCCCACAGGACAGTCCTACAATTACGACGATTACGCCAAGCTGGACGGCGTGGGGCCTGGGCTGGGCTCGAAATTCAGCAATCTTGGGATCACCTACGACAAGGATATAAGCGATACCGTTAATCTTCAGGTCAATACGTATTACGACACAAATGAAATCCAGGTGGCGCTGATTACAAATCCATCCACAAAAAGCCAGGGGTACGCCAGCTGGAACGAGCGGGACTCTGGAGCGGTCATCCAGCTTAACAAGTCTTATGAGACAAACGGCAAAGGCGCGGGCAACATCATGCTCGGAGCGAAAGTCGATACGATGAGTGTCTACGACAGTAAATTCCTGCTTGGCTCCAATGGCGCATGGACAGGGATCGGCGACTCTCCGGAAAATAAGCTTTTGGAAATCGGCAGTGAGACGTTCTACTCGGTTTTCGCCCAATCAAAACACAGGTTCTCTGATAAATGGATTCTGAATACAGGTTTGCGATACGACCTCAAAGACCGTTTTAAGGGAAGCAGTGTCGAGGCCACAACACCCCGGCTGGCGGTTATTTACATTCCCAGCCAGGAATTCGACCTGAAAGTCTCATACGCGCAGTCATTCGTCGATTCACCTTACTGGTACAGGTATAACTCGTTGAGCAGTTTCCGTGGCGGCGAGTCTCTGAAACCAGAGTATTTAAGCTCGTATCAAATAACACCATCTTTCAACATGGCGGAGGGCAGGCTGAGGTCAAGCTTTAACTTTTTCTATCAGGAGCTGTCCGATTTCATATGGCGCAACAATAACGCCGCTCCAGATGAGCCGATATACCAGAACGCAGGATTCCTGAAAAGCTGGGGCATAGAAAACGAAACCAGCCTGATAGAAGACACATACCAGATCAGGGCCAATATCACATACCAGGCCGCGATCGACGCTGAGAATTACGCTGTCACCGGCAATAATATTCATAACGTCCCCACATGGGCCGGAAATCTTATCGTTGACTTCAGCCCGCTTCCCAAATATGAGGATTTGCTGATGAATGTGACTTTGCGTTACATAGGGGAGCAGTTGTCACCTGTAAACCTGACTTTTGGTGACGTCAGAAGCGTATATGATCCCGACAGAAAAGTGGACAGCGCTTTTCTTGTCAACACAGGGTTCAGGATAAACAACGTTCTGGCCGATGACGCTTTTATCGATGCCAGGATTTACAACCTGTTCGACGAGAAATATTACCAGGGTGGAAGTGTGGCGCACCCTTATCCACAGACCGGACGCTGGTTTATGATAAGCATCGGGAAACTGTTATAATGGCTCTGGATGATTTTGTAGACGCTTATAAAATACCGGCGCCGCCGCGGCAAACCGGCGAGGCCCGTAATCAATAATCGTTTCCGGAGTTTTTACGATTCAAATGATCAGACGCACGGTTTTTTTTCAGCGCGGATTCGCGTTGAAAGCTCTTCAATCAGCGGTTCTTTTTTTCGTCATGGCGGCCTTGCTTGGCGGCGGCTCCATTCAGGCCGCTTCAGGTGAAAAAACTATTTTTTTTTACAACCCGGAATCGAACGTAAATAATTTCGCCTCGCTTAAAAAGAACATGGACAACTATTTATTAAAGTTCGGGAAGTATCAGTTCCAGCCTTTCGGCGACCGCGCGACTTTCGAGAAGCACGCTTTGGCCAAAGGCGGCGGCGTTTATCTTGTCTCAAGCTGGCACTATAAAATGCTAAAAGAAAAAATGGCCCTCAAGCCTCTGCTGGTGGGCGTTTATAAATCGAAAAGCATCCAGAGGGCCGTTCTTACCTCCAAACCGGTTATCCGTGATCTCAAATCATTAAAAGGCCGCACTTTGGCGGCCGCCGGAGAAGAGAAGTTAGCGAAAAATATCCTTCGCTCCATGCTCGGCGGCGATAAAAAAGACATCATCGACACCATCACACTGCTGACCGTTCCCAAGGATATAGACGCCTTGATGGCGGTCGGGTTCGGAATGGCGGAATGCGCCCTGACTTCAGAAAGAAGCCTGTCGAAGCTTAAGAGCCTGAACCCGAAACAGTATAAAGCATTAAATAAACTTGCGAAAGGCGGTGAAGAGCTTTTGCCTATCGTGGCCGCGCTTGAAAGCCAGGCAAACAGCGAAGCCACAAAAAAGCTGGTGAGGATAATAGAGGATATGCCCAAATCGTCCGATGGAAGCAGGAAACTGAAAATGCTCGGCTTGGACGGTTGGAAAAGAATTGACAAGCCAGAGATGGCCATTTTGGATCGTTAAATAAGGAAAGACTATTTGATGATAACCGCAAACGATAATACACAAGCTCGTGGCAGGGCTTTAGGGGCTCTGGCGCGGCTGTTTTTCCTTGCGCTATTGCTTGTCCTTAGCTCAGCGAACACGTTTGCTGATGAAAGCGCTAAAGTGCTTATCCTCAACTCTGACTCCAAAGTGAGAAAATACACTTTTACAAACAACACATTCAAATCCAAGCTCGGTTACAATATCGCGGAGATTGACCTGCTTGGCGACAAGGTTAATGAATCGTTGATAAAAAAGACTTTATCGAATTTCAAGCCGGACGTTATCTACTGCATAGGAGCCAGGGCTTACCTCGCGGCGCATAAGCTTGCGAAAAACTCCAGCATCGTTTTTTCATCCGCGCTGAACTGGAAGCGGTTGCCGATAAATAAAAACACTTACGGAGTGGCCAACGAGCTTCCCACCGGAATGCAGTTGATGATATACCGCTATTTTTTCCCCGCAATAAATAAAATAGGTGTCGTATACAGCGAATCATTTAATAAAGAATGGCTAAAAGCCGCAATAAAAGCGGCTAATGATATAGGCGTTGAAATTATCGGAGAGCCTGTCCGAAAACCGGATGAAGTGGGGGGGGCGCTCTCAAGGCTTCTGCCCAAAGTGGACGCGCTGTGGATCACGCCGGATCCGGTTGTGCTTTCAAGCACCCAGGCGATTTTACAAATCTTCTCTCAAAGCAATACTTTAAAAAAACCGGTTTTCGCGTACAACGAAGTATACGCAAGATTCGGCGCCGTTCTTGTCATATCAGCCGACCTTGCGACCATAGGCAGGCAGGCGGCCGAAGTGGCCACTAAAATTCTGGAGAACAAGACAATTCTTTCGAAAATCCAGAACCCGGCCGGGTCTTACATCACTTTAAATATGGTCAAGGTTGATAAATACGGCCTGGATATTAACATGGAGGCTATGGACTCTGTGAATCGGTTAATTCAATAGCCTTGAATCTGACTTACGAACAGGGGCCAATAGAGCAAGCATGAGTAACTTGAGCATACGCCGCAAGCTGTTGGGCATCACGACCAGCCTCATTATAAGTCTGCTGTTGATAATGACTTATCTCCAGGTGACCGGACAGCAAAAAATAGTCGAGCGCGAAACCGGGCGCCGGATAGACCTTATGAGGCAAAGCTTGATTCAAAGGGCGCAAACCAGGTCGGACACCCTCAGAAGGCAGGTTGAAAACGGAATCGCTTCGTTTAACCTGTCAAACGTCGCCGACACTCTTGAAAAAACCGTGGGAGAGGACGAGGAGCTGAACTATGTGATATTGATGGACTCAAGCCAGATGGCTCACATCTATACATCCAGGCCTGAGTTGGAGCAGGAAATCCTTTCCAACCCGGAGGATAAGTTTGCGGCGAAGCAAACAAAGGTGGCGATAAACGAATATGAAAAAAATGGAAAATCGATCCTCGAATTTATAACACCTATCAGTATCGGCACGGCGCCCTGGGGAACGCTCCGGATGGGATTTTCCCTCGAACGCCTCAACCGCGAAATAAACAACTCCCATCAAGACATTAAAAACCAGTCACGTGATATATTCGTCACTTCAATCACACTGGCCGGTCTGGCTCTGGCTGTCTCTGTCGGCTGGCTCTACCTGATTCTGATACGATCTTTCAAACCGCTTGAGACGCTTAGAGAGACTATGGAGATTATTCAGACTGAATCGGATCTGGGCAGGCGCATTGAAGTGCAATCAACCGACGAAGTGGGGCAGACAGCCGCGGCTTTTAATACAATGCTTGAAAAATTCCAGCACATTATAAGTGAGATGGCCTATTCAGCGGATCACCTGGCGTCGGCCACCTCGGAGCTGTCTGTGTCCACCGATAAAAGCGCGAGCCAGGCGAAAAAGCAGTCCGACGAAGTTAAAGAGATGACTTCGTCCATCGAGGAAGTCAACAAGACTATATCCAGCATCGCGGCCTATTCGGCAGACCTTGCGCGCACATCCGGCGAAACCAGGCTTCACGCCATTGATGGTGGAAATATTATCAGCGACTCTGTTATAGCCATCGAAAAGCTCTCCGACTACTCCTCGCAGATAGACAAGATAATATTGGCGATTAAAGATATCGCCAAGAAAACCGACCTTCTGGCGGTAAACGCGGCCATCGAGGCGGCCAACGCCGGTGAGCATGGCCTGGGATTCGCCGTTGTGGCCGACGAGGTGAGAAAACTGGCCGAGCGCACCACGAGGGCCACAGGCGAAATCAATGACATGATAAAAGACATCCAGTCGCTGACAGCCGACGCTGTTGATTCCATGAAAAACTCCAGCGACACAATGGGAATGATTATTACAGAAGCGACGCTGGTCAGCAAAAACGTGGAGCAGGTCGCCTCGGAAACTGAAAAACAATCTGGAATTATCGCAAACATCCTCGACAACGTCCTCTCGGTGCACGAGTTGAGCAAGGGTTTCTCGTCGCAGGCCGACCAGACCAAACAGGTGGCGGGGGAAATCAACGATCAGTCTATCAAACTGCAACAGGTAGTGGATCAGTTTAAAACTAACGAGCGCCGCCCCCTACCTGAGCAAACAACCTAGCATTTATATATCTACAGAAGACCGCCTTTCGGATTTATCCGCCTGATTTCACCTTAGCATTCACGAACCTGGAGAAGATCGCCTTTCGGATTTATCCGCTTAATCTCATTTAAAACCACTCCTGGCGCCGACTCACACGCCACTAAAAACTCGAACCAGCTCTCTTTTCCAATTATAAGCGAGCGGCTGGTAATGACCCTGGTTCTGTTTTTGGCCCATTGCATAAACGCCATAGCCATTTGCTCGTCGCTTTCAAGGTGAGTTGTGATCTCATATATCCTCCACCCATCACGCAAAGCGCCAAGAAGGCTGGACATGTTCTCCGCCGATATCAGCTCTCTCATCTCCGGCTTTATGCTGACTTTAGAAAGCAGGGCGTTGGCCTGGGCGTCGATTTCGACCTTGAAACGGGAGCGTTCACCGGCGCTTATCCTGTTTTTTATCTTCTCTATCAAAGCTCTATTTTCCGTCTCAAGCGCGCCTCTGATTTCCTGGTTGCGCTCGTTAACGATCCGCCTCTCCAGCGCGATCAACTCAATCGATATGCAAACAGCTTCGCTATCTGGCGCGATTTCATCTCTTGCGATCCTGTTATAAATATCTTCAAGAAATATCATCGCGTATCCTGTGGCGCAGGGATGGGCGAAGCGTATATAGCCGTGAGCCGATTTGGCCATAGACGACACTTTTTCCGCCAGCGACCGCCCCGATCGCGGGTCATCGGCGGAGCCGCGATTTTTAAAGGCCGTCAATGATTCGAGCATGCCGTCAAACAGAGCGCCGAGCTTGTTAAGAGAAAACGCTTTTATCGCAGGCGAGAAGCTATCTCCGCCAGCGACCGCCCCGGTTTCCCTTTCCAGGTTGTCGATCATCTGCTTTAACTCGACAAACATGAGGACTGTTTTTTCCAGCCGGTCATCCAGCGGGCCTCTTGCGGGTATTTGTGGAGCGAGGCGCTCTAACAGGTCGGTCATACGATCATAGCCCATGCCTTCAGACGCTTTTTTGATGGCGTTTAAAGCCTCCATTACAATCGCGCGCTGTTTCTCAGTCCCATCATAATCGTTTGATACGATACTGGTTAATCCGGGTATATTATCTTTTACAATCGCGCCGAAAAATTCCAGCATTTTTCTGTCTTTACGCAACGAGGCGCCGTCCGCCGAGATGGACAACGCAGTTGCCGCGTCTGTTGAAAAACAGAATAAGGCTTCCTCCAGACGATCAGTGAGAGCTGTCGGCGCCTCGGAGTCTTTTCGGGAGCTTATGGCGGCTTGCCTCATTTGAGAAAGGAGATCGCGCGATTCTCCGAGTAGTTTTATCAGCGATGAATCGACTCTGGATTCGCCGTTTCGAACCTTTGCGACAATAATTTCACATCCGCCCGCCACTTGCTCCATACCGGTTAAGCCCATGGCTCTTGCGAGGTTGGTTATGGAGTGAATTTCACGATACAGAGTCGCCGTTTCCTCCTGGTTTAATCCCTTCCCCGCCTTTTCAAGCAACAGTCCGATACCGATCAGGTGTTCCCCGGTTTCGTCGGCGAAGTCCGCCCAAAGCTCCTCTATGAAATCGTCCATTTGATCGCCTTGCCAATATCCCTGTCAGGCTATTGGGATTTCTCCGGAAGTTTCATGGCTTTGCGAATGGCTTTGACTATCTCGTGGCCTTTTTTGTTTTCAAGGTCCAGGCTTACAACCCCTGCGGGTTTGGCGATAACGTCCACCGCCCCCAGATCCATGGTTTGTTTTACATAGCGCGATCCCGCCAGCGCCAGCTTCGACAATATGATTACCCTGGCGTCGCTTATAAGTTTTAGACGCTTCATAAACTCGATGCCGTCCATCACAGGCATCTCGATATCGAGAAGAACCACATCCGGATTGATCTCCTCGACTTTCTCCAACGCTTCTTCGCCATTAACCGCGTCTCCTGAGATATCGATATCGGGATCGGCGCTGACAATGTTTTTAATCATTTTGAGCATCATGGTGGAATCGTCCACAACCAATACCTTAACTCCCATGCCATTTCTCCTGTTTTGCAATCCACCGTTTATCTGAAAATCCAACTGCGATTAATTTGACAAAACCATACATATCCATGCGCTACACCGTGAGTCATTTCGATAACTAATAAAGCAGGATCATAACCGGATGGTCGATCTTTGTGGGAAAATCTGGTGGAAAACAACAGAGATGAATTATCCCACTGCTTTATGCACCGCTTTGACTATTTCATGACCTTTTTTCTGCTCAAGATCAAGGCTTATGCCACCTGACGGCTTGGGTATAACGTCCACAGCCCCCAACTGCCTGGCTTCCATCGCGGCGGAAGAGCCTGCCTGCGCCACGGACGAAAGTACTACGACTTTCCCTTTCCCCAACGCGCTATAAGCTTTCATAAACTCGATGCCATCCATTACCGGCATTTCAATATCGAGCAGGATTACATCAGGATCGAGGTCCTTGACTTTCTCCAACGCTACTTCGCCGTTGGGCGCGTCGCCCACAATCTCAAGATCGGGATCGGCGCTGATAATGTTTTTTACCATTTTGCGCATCATCATCGAATCATCAACTACCATAACTTTTATAGCCATTTAGCCTCCTGCTTTTAATTTGCTGTAGATTGCGCCACGCGATTCAGATTTTAGAGGATATTCCATAAAAAAAGCCCGGATTCATTACACAGCCGCCACTTTAATGAAAGCCGACCGCTACATGTTATTCTACGCTTTATACCGTAAAATTGGTCTATAAAATACCGGGGGAACACGGCTCCCCGGTTTTAAAACGCCTTGCCCAGCCCTCGTCCTGAACGAGCGCTAACCCTCAGTATCTTGTTTAACTGTTTTTCAACGCGCCGCCACGACAGGGCGGATATCGTAAATCAACGATCAACAGGCACCGGCCTTGGTTTTCTGTTCTCATCGACAGCGACATAAACGATTTCGGCTTCGGTCACTTTATCTTTTATACCGGGGATCCTTTCTGCGAACACCTCCACCAGCACGGTTATCGATGTATTGCCGATTTTTAAAATTTCGCAGAAAAAACTTACGACATCCCCGACAAACACAGGCTTCTTGAAATGCACCGAATTTACGGCCACGGTCACTATGCGCCCTTGCGCCCGCTCGGCCGCCAAAATGGCCCCGGCGATATCTACCTGCGCCAAAATCCATCCGCCGAAAATGTCCCCGGTGGCGTTGGCGTTGGACGGCATGGTCAGCACTCTTGTGATAGGCGACCTGTTTTTTGGATACTCGTCGCTCATAATT
>UOGA01000072.1_pt1 | contig 17778 bp, 13 predicted proteins | sample 1989841 | NCBI WGS metagenome assembly UOGA01 (sample SAMEA4712198, study PRJEB27164) | hydrothermal vent metagenome | biome: marine basaltic hydrothermal vent biome; feature: marine hydrothermal vent; material: mineral | place: Pacific Ocean | collected 2011-06-14/2011-07-23 | depth 1691 m | reverse complement strand
TCGACGTCGCTCTGGTGTTTTCCGCCAATCCTGAGGAGTATAGCCGTTCGGGCAAGATCATATCCCAGCTTAAAGACCGGATAGGAGCGGAAATCCGCACTCACTACCCGCTGTCACGCGAAGTCGGTCTGAAAATAATAGATCAGGAGGCCAAAATCGAAACCGGCAATGGCCGTAAAGTCAGGGCGCCAGATTTTATGCGCGACATCGTGGAGCAGATCACAATGGACGCGCGCTCGTCTCCCCATGTGAACCAGCGCTCCGGCGTATCGGCCCGGCTGTCGATCGCAAATTACGAGACAATGCTCGCAAACTCCAGGAGACGGGCGATCATGCTGGGCGAGACTGAAATTGCGCCGAGGATGAGCGATCTGAACTATCTTTACACCAGTTCGCTGGGAAAAATCGAGATGGATCCTTTTCGCGAGGAATCGCTCTCGGACGTTCAGGTTATAACGAGGATCATGGAGAGCGCTGTAAGGAAAGTTTTCATGGAGCGTTTTGGACAGGCGAATCTTGACGAGATGGTAGAGAAAATAAAAGGCGATATCTCTGTAGATACAGGGGACATGGTACCCTCCGCCAACTACAGGAATGTAATATCCAGAGTGACCCAGTTGTGGGAGCCGGTTCATTCGCTTGGAGGGGACGAGTCGGACGCTATGCGCGCCTCTTGCGTGGAGTTTATACTAGAGGGGCTGTATCTCACCGGCAAACTGTCGAGGAGGCGTATTGGAGATATGGTGACATACAGGGGCAGGGCGCGCTGATACAAAACTACCGGCAAAAATTAAGACTGTAAAATGCGGACTATTGAATGGGATGACAAATTCATCCTGAAAATAGAAAAACTGGACGACCAGCATAAAGAAATGTTTGACCTGTTGCGCCGTCTTGGGGAGACCATGGGTGAAAAAGAGGGGCAAAGCGCCATTTATGATGACCTGATCGATTTGGCACAGACACATTTCGAGAGCGAAGAGGAGATGATGGAGCAATTCGGATATTCTGATTATCAGCTCCACACCGATGAGCACAATTTTCTTCTGGAAGTTGCGAGCAATTTCAAGGAAAAGCTTGAGTTGAAAGGCCAGCCGATGCGTGAGGGCGATATGGCGTTTCTCCTCGATTGGCTGGAGATACATATTCTGGGAGCCGACAAAAAGCTTGGTGAATTCTTGACCGGGAGGGGAGTAAAGTAGAAGCGTCCTGGTTTATAATTAAACAAATCATCTGATTTATTTTAGTGGGGAAAGGGCATGAAAGTCTCTAGCGTTAATGATCTCAAATCTATAGTTTCCGCCTGCGCGGATGTGGGCGATCAAGTCACTGTTACGGACGCAAAAGCTTTTCGCGGCGCCCCGATAGACAGGCTTGTCTATAACGCGGTGTTCGCCGACAGCAGGGAAGTGAGAGGGACGGCGCGATGGATGATAAAAAGCGCAGGGCTGAGCCTTGGGGTGTGGCCCGCTTCTATCCAGGGCCTGTACGAGGCGATGGGCAGGGGAGACGTACGGGGGTATACCGTACCGGCCGTTAATATCCGTGGCATGTCTTATGATGTGGCTCGCGCCCTCTTGCGCGCCGCAGTCAAAAATGGGGCCGGAGCGTTTATTTTCGAAATAGCCAAGTCTGAAATAGGCTATACGTATCAGCGCCCGGCGGAATATACAGCCGTCATGCTGGCTGGAGCGATAAAGGAGGGGCACGTCGGCCCCCTGTTTATTCAGGGCGACCATTTTCAGGTCAACGCCAAAAAATACGCGGAAAATCCCGAAAAAGAAGTAAACGGCCTAAAGGAGCTGATAGGCGAGGCGGTGGGCGCGGGTTTTTACAATATCGATATAGACACATCAACGCTTGTCGATCTTTCCAGGCCGGAGCTTATGGAGCAACAGAGGCTCAATTACGAAGTCGGAGCCGAGTTAACCGCCCACGTCCGGTCGGTTGAGCCTGCGGGAGTCACCGTCTCGGTGGGGGGTGAAATCGGGGAGGTGGGCGAGAAAAACTCCACAGTGCAAGAGCTGGAGGCCTACATGGAAGGGTATCTTGCCGCCATCAAAAGCAAGGGTATCGAAAAAGGGATCAGCAAAGTGTCGGTGCAGACCGGCACGTCTCACGGCGGCGTTCCCCTGCCGGACGGCTCCATAGCCAAAGTCGCCCTCGATTTCGACACGCTCGATAAGCTGGGTGAGATGGCCAGAGCGAAATATGGCGTCTCCGGGGCGGTACAGCATGGCGCCTCCACTTTGCCCGATGAGATGTTCGACAAGTTCCCCGACGTAAACACTTCGGAGATACATCTTGCCACCGGTTTTCAGAACATGACTTACGACTCAAAACATTTTCCGGCGGATCTGAAAGACCGGATATATAAAGAACTTTACGAAAAATTCGGATCAGAGAAAAAAGAGGGCCAGACAGAGGAGCAGTTTATATACAAGACAAGAAAAAAAGGGTTCGGACTGGCCAAAGAAGAGATATGGACCTTGCCGGAGGAGACAAGGAGAGCTATAGGAGCCGAACTGGAGGCGAAGTTTGATTTACTGTTTAACAAGCTCAACGCTGTGAATAATAGAGGTGATGTTAAAACGTATGTGAATTCAGCCAGAATCGCTCCCGACCCGGCCCAGGAGGTGGCTGGCGCCTGACACTTTAGAGATTCCCTAAAGTCTTCAAGTAAATCGCCGATAAGTTGATAACGAGACATTCGATCAATTTGTTAGAGCGTTCCTTATGGAAGTATCAGGATCGGGCGCGTTCGCTAAAACGCCCGGCATGGGCAAAGTCTCCCAGGCGGAGAGGCCATCCCGGACGGGCGTGGCGGTCGCCAAACAGGGGCTGGAGGCTCAGAAGGCGCAAGGCGCGCAATTAATCGATATGATCCAGAAGTCAGGATCGATTATCGACGTGATGGCGTAGCGCTCTTCTGGTTACCCTTGCCGACAGCCCTGTCGGCCCTTGTCGGCTCGCCGGTTTTTTTTAAAGGCTAACCCACCATATTTGTTTTACACCGGGCGGAGCTGTGATATTATGCTTCGCGCCGGGTCTTACGCAATCGTTACCCCGTAAATCCCGTCAGGCCCGGAAGGGAGCAGCGGTAGCGGAGCTTTCGATGTGCCGTAAATCGCCCGGCGTTTTTTTACATTTTTAACCAGGCTTCACACAATTTTTCGGTAAGGAAGTATAAAGCGGGGTTTTCAATCTTGAACATGATTAAGAACCTGGCTCTTACCGGCGCCAGCATCGTGATGGCGTTGATCGCGTGTGAGATAATCCTTGGTTTCGTTTATCCAGAGCCGCCGATATTCTCATATTTCGTCTGGCCGCCACACTTAAAGGAAATTTTCAAAATAGAGCCGGGCGTGATGCCGGGTGTTTACGGCGATTCGCTTTTCTCCATCAACTCCGCCGGGATAAGGGGGGACGAATTTTCTGAGGATCAGGACTACAGGATTCTGGCGTTTGGCGGCTCCACCACAGAATGTATCCTGCTCGATAACAAGGAGGCGTGGCCTTATCTTCTGCAAAAAAATCTTGGCGGATCGACGGGGAAAAATGTATGGGTAGGGAACGTCGGAAGAAGCGGCCTTAACAGCCGGGACAACCTGGTACAGCTTCCTTTGCTGTTGGATGAATATGCGGATATCGACGCGGTGGTTTTGATGGAGGGAGTAAACGACCTGATGATGCGGCTGGCCCGTCATGGCGATTACAATCCAGATTTTCTTCTCACGGCCGATGGCCACAAGAGGAGCTTTGACAGAGCGTTTAAGCTGGTAAAGGCGCCTTACGACAAGACGAAGAAAAATATGCTTTATGAAAAAACCGCTATCTGGAGGACGATCAGAAAATTGAGGAAAGCGAGGAGTATTAAAAAGAAAAACAACAACGTAATGATACAAGATTCCGCCGGTCACGCCTATATACATGCCCGCGCGGTGAGGAAGGCGATGAGAAAGATAGACCAATTGCCAGATATGCCGCCCGCGCTGGCGGAGTACAGGCGCAACCTTAGCGCCATGATCGACGAAGCGTTGAAACGGGATGTCAGGGTTATACTTGTAACCCAGCCATCTCTTTACAAAGAGGATATGGCCCAAAAAGAGAAAGACTTGTTGTGGCTTGGCGGAAACGCCAACCTGCGCTCCGGGAAAGTCACCGGTTTTTATTCCGCAGAGGCTATGATGCGCGGGATGAAATTGTATAATTCGGCTACGTTGAAAGTGTGCCGCATGCGGCATGCAGACTGCGTTGACGCCGCCGCTCATATTCCGAAAAGCGTGGAGGCGCTGTACGACGGGGTGCATTTCAACGAGAAAGGGGCGCGGATGGTAGCAGATCTGATTTCTATCTACCTGAAAAGCAAAAAACCTTTTTCCAATCAACAAGCTGATCTACATTGATTGCTGGATATGTAAGTGGATGAATTTCAACAGTCTTGCGTATGGTTTAAAAAAGCGTATCCACCGCGATCCGAATTCTAGTAAATTAAGCTTGTACTCAATTTAATATTCAGGGGTTATGGAACAAAGTCATCTGGTATCCGCAAGAAAGTTCAGGCCGCAGTCGTTCGAGGAGATTGTAGGTCAAAGACATATCGTCCGCACTCTTTGCAATGCCTTGGATAAAAAACGGATAGCCCACGCATACCTTTTTTCCGGCACAAGGGGGGTCGGGAAAACCACAACGGCCAGGATTCTGGCGAAGGCTTTAAACTGCTCCAGCGGCCCCACTTCAACACCATGCCAAAAGTGCGACAACTGTGTGGAGATAACCAAAGGGTCATCGCTTGATGTCATGGAAATAGACGGCGCCTCCAACACCGGTGTGGACAATATCCGCGACCTTAAGGAAAACGTGATGTTCACTCCCGCCAAATCACTTTACAAAATATATATAATCGACGAAGTGCACCAGATATCCAAAGCGGCGTTCAACGCGCTTCTTAAAACCCTGGAAGAGCCTCCCGCCCATGTAATATTCATATTCGCCACAACGGAGCTGAATAAAGTTCCCGATACGATTCTTAGCCGATGCCAGCGCTTTGAATACAAATCGATATCGCTTAACGACATCGTAACCCAGCTGAAAATGATCGCTAAAAAGGATGGTGTCACAGCCACTTTCGGCGCTATCGACATTATAGCCAGACGCGCAAGAGGCTCAATGCGCGACGCCCAGTCGATGTTCGACCAGGCGGCGGCGTATGGCGGGGGAGAGGTGTCCGACTCGGATGTAAAACTGATACTGGGGCTGGTGGACAGATCGACGCTGTTCGGGGTGATGGACGCCATCGAGGCCGATGACCGGGCTAAACTTCTTGAGTTTATAGAGTCGGTTATTTTTGCCGGGTCGGACCCAAGGCTTTTTCTTGAAGATATGGCCGGTACCATAAGGAATATTATGATGGCGAGCATCCGGCCCGCAAGCCTGTCAGATTTTGAGCCGGAGGAGAAAGAGAGGCTCATAAAATGGGCTGGCTCGTTTGATTATGACGAGTTACAACGCTTTTTCGACGTGATAATAAGCACGATTGAAAGAATAAAATACTCCTCCCAGCCTGAGCTTGCCCTGGAGATGGGCATTTTACGCCTTACAGAAAAACGCGGCTTAAGAAAAATAGACGACATAATCTCCGAAGTGAACCAGACCCAGTTGTCGCTGGAGCGTAAAGGTATCACTCCATCCCAGGCGGAAATTATCGACAGACCGCAAGCGCAGGCAAGAGAGCCTGCTAATTCCCCGGCGCAAACGCAACCAGAGGCGCCAAAGATAGATTCGAATATAGAGCCTGCGCCCGCTCCGATACAGCAGGCCGCCTCCGGCGCCAGGCCGGATGATCTTTTGGGGGTGTTTAAAAACCTCAGATCACAATTTATGGGCATTTTCGAGCACGCTTCTGTACAGTTGAAAAATGAGACCGTCGTTATAATTGTCGGCGACATGCGTAGCAGGGAGGAGCTTGAAGACGCTGAAAACAGGCAACTGCTCGAAACGGCGGCGGAAAACGCGCTGGGAAGAAAAGTACGAGTGGTTGTGGAGTATCATGATGGAGAAAAAAAAAAGAGCGCAAAAAACGGTAGCGAACAGGTGAGACAAAAAGAGCAGACTATAAAAAAACAGGTTATGGAGACTCCGATTATCCAGAGCGCGATGGATATTTTCTCCGGTGAAGTCACCAGCTTTAAAATCATAAAATAGTTGTGACAGAGGATTGAGATATGGCCAAAGGATTCGGTAACATGATGCGCCAGGCGCAACAGATGCAAAAGAAAATGGCTCAGATTTCCGATGAGCTTAAAAATATAACAGCCCAGGGCGAGGCGGGGCAGGGCCAGGTAAAAGCGGAAGTGACCTGCGATTACGCGGTTAAATCAGTAACGATAGCCAAAGAGCTGGCCGACCCGGACGATACAGAAACGCTCGAAGACCTGATCGTCCTCGCGGTCAACGACGCCATGGAAAAAGCGCGGGTCATTAAAGAAGAAGAGATGGGCAAGGTGACCGGCGGTCTTTCCGGCCAGATACCCGGACTCTTTTAGGAATCCTGTATCGACATGAAAGGCCCAGCATCGTTAACAAATCTTGTGGAGCGTTTCCAGACCCTGCCGGGCGTTGGCCGCAAAACGGCGGAGCGCCTTGCCTTCCATATTCTAAAATCTCCCAGAAATGAAGCTGTCAAACTCGCAAACGCTTTGACGGAGCTAAAAGACAAAATATCGCTATGCTCTGTTTGCAATTCACTTACCGAGGCCGACCCTTGCCAGATATGCCAGGATCCACAACGCGACAAAAGCATTATTTGTGTCGTTGAAGAGCCGGGGGATGTCTATTCCATAGAGAGAATAGGGGAGTATAACGGCGTTTACCATGTGCTGATGGGCGCGCTGTCGCCTCTGGACGGTGTGGGGCCGGACGACCTGAAAATAAGCGATCTTGTGAAACGGGTGGAGGAGGGCGGGGTAAAAGAAGTGATTCTCGCTTCCAATCCCAACGTCGAAGGGGAAGCCACCGCCATGTATCTGGCCAAACTGCTGGAGCCTGCGGACGCTGATGTTACCCGTATCGCGCGAGGCTTACCGATGGGCGGCGATCTGGAATATGCGGACGAGGTGACATTAAGCAGGGCGTTAAGCGGCCGCTCGAAGTTGTAGGCGGGTTGACCTGTCGATCCGGCTTTAAGGAAAACGGCGTGATGAGGGCTATCTATCATAATCTTGGACTCTCGATCATATTCCTGTCGCTACTGGTCTCCTGCGCGTCTTCCGGCAAAGAGGCGAAATTAATAAAAGCGGCCGGCGCCGGGGAAGCGGGCAGAGTTGGCAAGCTGATCGCCAGAGGCGTTGACGTTAATTCCAGCGACGTTCTTGGTGTGACCCCCCTGATAGCCGCGTCGGCTGGGGGGCATGAAGATGTCGTAGTAAAACTTCTAAAAGGCGGGGCGAATGTCAACGCCGTCAACTACCTGAACAAAACCGCTCTTATGCTGGCTGTGGAGAGAGGGAGAGGCTCGATATCAGAAATCCTGATTAAGGCCGGAGCCGGGTTAAACATGAGAGACCATCTATGGAAAACGGCCCTGATAAAAGCCACTGAGGGTGACGGCCAAAAGATGGTAAAAAAACTTATAAAAGCCGGAGCCGATCCGAATATACAAGATTTTTCCGGGAAGACGGCGCTTATGTACGCAAGCCTGAACGGATCGAGGAGGATAATAGACTGGTTGCTTGGCGGCGGAGCCGACCCTAACATCCACGACCAGCTTGCGAACACAGCCCTGATGAGCGCAGTGGAAGGCGGGCATCCGGAAGTCGTAAAAGTCCTGGCTCTCGCCGGAGCCGATATTAACGCGGTGAACGCAATAGGGCAGACGGCCTTATCGATATCGTCGGATCTGGGCAAATTAATCATAACGAAGATATTAATAAGGCTTGGCGCCAAAGTCGAAAAACCGGACAGCCTGGGCAGGACGCCGCTGATGATGGCCTCTATGAACGGGAGAGATGATGAAGTGAAAAGGTTGTTGCGAGCAGGCGCCGCAATTAACGGGAAGGATCATTTGGAAAAAACATCGCTGATTGTGGCGGCGGAGAAAGGGAACGAATCGACCGTTAAAATCTTGCGCAAGGCAGGAGCGCGCGTAAACGCGGTTGATTATTATGGGATGACAGCCATGACCTACGCGGCCAGGGGAGGGCATATTGGGATCATCCGGTTTCTTGCGGCTGAGGGCGCGAAAGTTAACGTGATGGATCGTAACGGCGTCACCGCGCTGGGACACGCCGCGTCTTCTGGCTATATCGGAGCCATAAACGCCCTGCTCAGAGCCGGGGCCGATATTACAGGAGGAAAAAGCGAAGACAAGCAGGCGTGGCATCTGGCCAGGAGCGAAGGGTATGTGAAGACATACCGCATGCTAAAAGATGTGGAGCTACTTCCAAAAGCCAGAAAGGCCGCTACCCTAAAAGAGATGAGACGGATTTTCCTCAATGCCGTACAGCATGGCGCGGTGAAAACCATAAGTGTCCTTATGCAAAAAGAGGTGAGCGTGAATTTCCGGGAGAGCGCTTCGGCCAGAGATTACTTATATCTGTCCTCAGCCGATCTGGAAGCGCTGGGTGAAGAATTGGCCGAAAAGTATGGGGCGGTAAGTAATAAAAAAGAGCCTGTCCAATGCTCCGGATTGACAGCGCTGGGGCTGGCTGTCTATTCCGGCATCGATTCTGTTGTCGAGCTTCTACTGAAAAATGGCGCTGAAACAGACGCTGAAGACTCATGCGGGCAGACGCCTCTCGCCATTGCCGTAGCCGAAAAACACCTGAATATCGCGCTTATGCTTCTGATGCACGGCGCCGATGTTGGCGCGACGAACAAACTGTCGGGCGCCTCGCCTTTGATAATAGCGGCGAAAGCGGTGTTTCCTAAAGTCGCCAAAGCTCTGGTGGCTATGGGTGAAGGTTACGAGATCAAAGACAAGTTCGGGTTCAGAGCGCTTCATTGGGCCGTTATAAAAAAATCAGCTGAGATCGCAGGCGGGCTACTTCAACATGGCGCTAAAACCGACGCAAAAGATAATCTCGGTTTTACCTCGCTCCATTGGGCGGCCATGAACAACGACCCCTCTTTAGCATCGACGTTGCTTGCTAACCATGCCGACCCTGAGATAAAGTCCATGGATGGGCGAACGCCATACGAACTGATAGCTGGCAAGGAAGGATTTGAAAAAACCGCTTTGCTACTTAAAGAAGCGACAAAGAGCAAGAAACAAGAGCCGCCCACAAAGAAATTGTCCGATGAAGAGATAGATCCTTTAAAATATTTTTCCCGTCTTCAAATTCTTTATTACCGGAAATGGATGGCGGAGCTTTTTAAAGGAGAAGGTTTTTGCTCGTACAAAACGATTAAAGGCCCCATGCATAGCGGGAAATCCGGCGCCGATGTCGCCACTATCGAGTGTATCGCCAAAGAATACGCGGGGCCGGAAGCCGAAAAGAAAAACCCGCTTAAGCTACTCGTGACCGGGAAAGACAAATACAACGAAAAAGCTCTCGCCGCCTGCGGATGCGATGATACGTCGCAAACGCCATTGGCCCCGTCAAAACAGCGCCCCGGCGAACCTGCGCCTGTTTCGGGCGCTTTATAATAGGCTTCTTGCATATCCCTGCCGTTATCAACGGGCGGTAGGGCTGGTTACAATCGTCATAATAGCCGGAGCCAGAAGAAAATCGGCTATAAGAGCGAATATTATCGTAAGCCCGGTCAACAGGCCGAAATTGAAAAGGTTGCTCATCGACGCGAACATGAAAATGAAAAAACCGGCGGAAAGCACGATTGATGTCACCAGCATCGCCCGGCCTGTCGTAAGAAGCGTGCGGCGAACCGCTTCGGGCGCGTCTCCCGTCTCGTGGTGGTACCGCATGAAGTTGTGCATGAAGTGTATGGTGTCGTCCACGGCGAGGCCAATGGCGATAGAGCCTATCAGCATGGTGAACATGTCGAGAGGAAAATCCAGAGCGCCCATAATCCCCACGGTCACGATTATCGGAGCCAGGTTGGGGATCATGCTCAATAATCCTATTTTTAGATCGCCGATAAGAAGAATCATCATAAAGGTGATAACAACAAAAGCTATCACATAGCTTTTTACCGAGCTGTTAAGGGCGGCCGTCAGCGTTCGGCTGAACATCGGTAGCAGGCCTGTGAGCCATACGTCCCCCACGCCTTTGAACGCCTCTTTAAGGCTGGCTTCCAGGGGAACTATGAATTGGCCGTATATATACGAGTCGAGCCAGGGGACTTTCACGGTCACGCGGGTTTTCGAAAACCGGCTGTCAACCACGTCCTCAAGGTCGTCAGAGCCTGCCATCTCGAAAAGTAAAAACTCCTGCGCGATAAGCTTCCTGTCTTGCGGTATGGAATAAAACTCCTTTCGGTTCTCGTGAAGCGCCTGGTTTATTTCTTTTAACATATCGGAAAGACCGATAGTTTTGCCGATAAAAAGCTCCTTGTTGTTTATCTCCTTTTCTATCAGGCCGGGCAGAGCGTCCAGCATGCTCATGATTTTCGGCTCGTAGAGCCTGTTCTCTTTTTTCACGTCCAGTATCACCTCGACGGAGACCGTGCCTTTGAGTTTTTTATCGAGAAGTTTCGTGGCCTCCTTTATTTTCGCGCCATCGGGAAACCATGATAGCGGGTCGTGCGACAGGCGAACCTGGGTGGCCAGAGCCAGCGATACCGCAATAAAAATGAAACTGGCGGCTATTATTTTCCACGGATGGCCTGTGGAAAAATTTGCGGTGGCGGTAAGAATCCGGTTCATCAAGACATCTCTCTTTTTTTCTTTATCCGTCTGTTTAACCTTGATTGGAATCACCGCTATAAGAGCGGGGAGAAGGACGATGGTGTATACAAGAGAGAGTAAAACTCCGGCGCTTGCGAACCTGCCAAGGTCGGCCATCGGGGCAAGCTGGGCCCAGGCGAAAGAGCCGAGCCCGACAGCCGTTGTAAGGCTGGTCATCGCTATTGGGAGGCCGGAGTGGCCGAGGGCGTAGACGATGGAATCCTCCTTGTCCCCCGATATCGAGAGGCGCTGATAAAAAAGAGCGAGCGCGTGCACCGACGCGCCAACACCGACGGCAAGTAAAAACGATGGTAGAATCTGCGTTGGCAACTTTATCGGCGTGTTGAAATAGGCCATCAGGCCGACTGTGGATAAAAGCGAGAGAGAGACGATAAACAGGGGCGCCACCACTCCTGAGATTCTGCGGAACAAAAGAAACAGCGTCACGCCAATCGCAAACAGAGCCATCAGCATGAAGTGGCGCATGTCAGACATCATGGAAAGTTTCAGGTCGTTGGTCATCACGGGGGACCCGGCCATGCTTAACGGAAAATCGGGCCCGTTGTAGCGGGCCATCACCGCTCTTATCGCGTCAATGGTTTCGTTGTTTTCGGCGTCGGTCAGGAATTTGCGCTCTCCCGCGTCTTCGTTAACGCCGATAGAGCTGTATGCGTCTGTTTTGATTACTACCGTGGTGAACTTGCCATCCTCGGAGATAAGCAGGTTTTTGTATAAAGGCTTGGAAAGTACCAGCTTTTTTAACGCGGCGACCTCTTTTTTTGTTTCAGGCAAGTCTTCAAGCAGATCCTCAACTATAAGCTCGTCTTTTTTACCCTGAACATTGCGGACGTTCACCAGGCTTGTGATATCGTCTATGTGAGGAACTTTGTTTTCCAGATCGTTGTGGATTTTTTTCAGCTTTCGTAAAAACGCGATATCGAAGACATCCGGGGGGTTGATGGCGATGACTATCATCTCGTCACGGCCAAACTGCTCGCGGAACTTGTTGTAGGCGACCAGAACCGGGTCGCTATCATGCAGGAAACCTTCGATGGAAGTGTCAATTTTGATTTGCGGGAGATGGACAAGAAATCCGGCTATAAAAATCGACATGACAGCCAGGGTTTTGAGCCGGTTTTTATATATCCATCTGGTCTGTATCTCAAACCACAGGCCGATTTTTTCTCTTGCGGTAGACATCAAACGCTCTCCTGAAACCTCAGGGCTTTATAAGCCTTATCTGATTTTTAATCCATTTGTTAAAATGCCCGATATGAACTCGCCTATCTCTTCAGGCGTTTCGTTTGTGGGCTGGTTATAAGCGGCGGCCGTCAATTTTACAGCTTTTTTCATCATTGGCTCGCCAGCGGCGATAAAGTTGACGCCTCCCACAATCAGCATTTGCAAAAGAGGGAGATTGGCTTTCCTGAAAACTCCCGCCTTCTCCCCTTCATCCAGGATTGAGCGCAAGACGCTAATAATTCTTGCGATCTGCCCTATAACTTCATCCGGCATGTTCTTACTTTTAGCGGCCAGCTCCCGTAAAATGATTGGTGTGAGGAATTTAGAGGAGAATATGTTCTTTACGATTGTGCCCACATAAACCTTGAACGCCTGTTCCGGGTTTTCGGTTTTAGAGACGTTTTCTGAAACCTGGTCGGCGATGTTTCCGAGCGCCTGTTTTAGCGCCTGTTTGTAAAGCTCGCTTTTGTCCCCGATATGGTAATAAAGCATCGCCTTGTTCACGCCCGCGTCTCTGGCGATTTTATCCATTCTGGCCCCCTCGAATCCGTTCAAGGCAAAATTATGCGCGGCGGCTTTTAAGATAGCCTCGCAGGCTTTTCGAGTTCGGTTATTTGATGAAACCATTTGTTTATTAACCTGTTTCATCTAAATAGGCTACCTTCGATTTAAACAATTCAGCGGTAAAGGATATCAAATAACTAAACTAACCGTTTAGTTAACTTATGCCTGTAACGTAATCTCCCCGATTCGGTATGTCAAGCGTGATCGTTAAAATAATTTCGGACGGATAATATCTGAATTTGGGAAATACCTGTTTATTTTTGAAAGCATATTTGTAAAAATACAGAGCTAGACGATTTTAATCTGAGTACTTTAAGTGGCCTTGTAGTGTTACGATGTATGTTCACATATTCTGGTAACATGAAATTGCAGGAGATTTTATGACAGAGCTTCCTATAGTCAACGACCTCGGCTTTTTTGAGATAAGGATGGAGTCGATAGGCGGGTTTGGCGCCAACCTGGCCGGGAAAATACTGGGCGAGGCGGGCATCCTCGGAATGGGCTTTAACGGCTCCAACTTTTCGAGCTACGGCTCGGAGAAAAAAGGAAGCCCGGTGAAAGCGTTCGTGAGATTCTGTAAATCCGATGTTGCCGTAAGGGTCAACAGCCCGGTTACCGAGCCGCATATCCTCGTGATATTTGTGGAGACCATGCTCGGTTATCCTGGGATCATGTCTGGCGCGGGCAAAGACACAACCGTTATTATAAACACGGCGTCCGGCCCGGATGAGGCGCGAGACAAGCTGAAACTGCAATGCGGAACCGTCGTCACCATCGACGCGATGAAAATCGCGGTGGAAGAGAAGACCAGGGTGAACACAGCGTTGCTTGGAACTATCGCCGCAGTCTCCGGTTTTATCGATCCTGAGGCGATCAAGGACTTTATCAAATATAACCTCGGCAAGAAATACGCGTTTCTTATTGAGCCGAACCTCAAGACGTTCGACCGGGGTTGTGTCGAGTTTGAAAAGAAATATTTCGACGACGACGGCGAATACCCGGCGCAACCTTACAGGCGGGATGGCCAGGCGCTTGGCTATATGAACCAGCCGATGGGCGGAATCATAAAAACCCCGGCAAACTCCATACATAAAGACCTGACTGTATCGAGGATGGGGTGGATACCGGTTCTTTTAAAAAGCAAATGCACGTCGTGCGGAGAATGCGATATAACCTGCCCGGACTACTGCTTCGACTGGATTAAACAAGAGAATAAAAAAGGCAAACAGGTACAGATTCTCGAAAAGATAGACTATATACATTGCAAGGGCTGTTTAAGATGCGTTGAGATATGTAAATTCGACGCCCTGGTCTCCAAAGTGGAGTACGAAGTGGATCATAAAATTATTGAAGACGGATTTACCGATTAACCGGGAGAGAATATATGAGCTCTAAGACTGAAACTAAAGAGACAGCATCGACCGGTAGCGCCGTTCAGGTCACCGGTTTTAAGTCGGGCAACGAGATGTCCTCTCTTGCCGCTTCACATATTAATTTTCATGTTATGGGTTACTACCCGATTACCCCGTCTACAGAAGTGGCCGAGTATCTCGACGAGATGGGCGCCAACGGGGAGCATGGCGTAAAAATGATTCCCGGCGACGGGGAGCATGGAGCCGCAGGAACCTGCTACGGAGCGACCACCGCAGGAGGCCGCGTGTTCAACGCCACGTCCGCCAACGGTCTTCTCTATTCTTTAGAGCAGTATCCGGTGCAGTCGGGCACCCGGTACCCGATGGTTCTAAACCTTGTCTGCCGCTCCGTCTCCGGCCCGCTCGATATCCGGGGCGACCACTCCGACCTTATATCGACTCTGGACATGGGCTGGATCATTCTTTGCGCGAAAGACCCGCAGGCGGTGTACGACATGATTATCCTGGCGGTCAAAATCGGCGAATGCGAGGATGTGCGGCTTCCGGTCATCGTCGCCGACGACGGCTTTTTCACATCGCACCAGAAACGGCGGGTCAAATATTTCGAGGAGGGAAAACCTGTTCAGGATTTTGTCGGCAAGTTCCAAGTCCACAATTCATCGGTGGATATTGAAAATCCGGTCACGATCGGGCCTTACATGAACGACCCGGATCAGATAAACAATAAAAAACAGTTGTCGATGGCGATGGAGGCCGCAGAGAGCGTCATCCCGAAAATTTATGACGAGTGGGAAAAACTGACCGGAAGAAAATATAAAGTTCTTGAAACGTACAAGATGGACGACGCCGATACGGCGATTTTTATTCTCAATTCCGCCGCCGACACCACGATGGTGGTTGTGGACAAACTAAGAGCGGAAGGGAAAAAAGTCGGCATGATCTACCCGACCGTGATACGCCCGTTCCCAAGTGAACAGGTGCGGGAGGCGTGCAAAAATATCAAGGCGTTGGTGGTGGCCGACCGGGCAGACTCATACGGCGGGCACGGCGGGAGAATGTCGCACGAGATCAAGGCGGCGCTAAAAGACGATCCGGACAACAAGACGATGGTTATTTCCCGTATCTACGGTCTTGGTGGGAAAGACTTTTTCGACGCGGACGCTATCGAGATGTTCGAGCTTACGTTTGACGCGGTTAAAAAAGGTAAAGTGGAGGTGCTTTACGACTATATCGGGATCACTCCCGGCGATCCCGACTGGAAACCGGTGAAAGGGCGGCCCCCGCTTACAAAAAAAGAACAGTCGCCTGGCATTATTAAAGTTACAAAAAATGATAAGACCGGAATGCTCGACGTCAAAGGCGTCAAGCAAAGAGACCTGACTGCAATGCCCCAGCGTATCGTGCCGGGCCACGGCGCCTGTCCGGGGTGTGGAATATTCCCAAGCATAGGGACGTTTTTAAAAGGGATAGAAGGGTTCGTCGTCATGTTGTGGCATACAGGATGCGGCATGGTGGTGACGACAGGATATCCGAACACATCGTTCGCCATTACCTATATCCATAACCTTTTCCAGAACGGCGCGGCCACATTGTCCGGTGTCGTGGAGATGTATAAAGAGAGACAAAGACGGGGAGAAATAGCGGTCGATCAGGACATCACGTTTGTGATGGTCACCGGCGACGGCGGCCTCGACATTGGTTTGGGGCCAGCTTTAGGCGCCGCTTTTCGTAGCCACAACATGATAGTCCTTGAGTATGACAACCAGGGCTATATGAACACCGGCAACCAGCTCTCTTTCACAACGCCGCTGGGCCACGCCACATCCACATCGAACGTCGGCTCCATCGGGCGGGGCAAGACTTTCCACCATAAAGATACGGCCCAGCTTTTCGCCTCGTGCCACATCCCCTATGTGTTCACCGGGGCGGAGTCGATGTATAAAGACCTGATTAAAAAAGCGGCCAAGGCGCAGTGGTACGCAAAGCATGAAGGAATGGTTTTCGGCAAGCTCTACTCCGACTGCCCTCTGAACTGGCGTCACCCGGATCATAACGGGCAGGAGATCATACAGGCCGGTATCGACTGTAACTTTTTTCCGTTGTACGAAGTGGAGCGGGGTATCACCACACTAAACTACGACCCGGAGACGAAAGGGAAAAAGGTTCCTGTTACCAAATGGTTAGAATACACGGGTAAGACGAAACATCTGTTAAAAGAAGAAAACAGATACCTTGTCGATAAGCTTCAGGCGGAAGTAGACAGAAGGTTTTCCAGAATAAAGGCGATGAGCGAACATCCCGACCTTTAAAAAAGCGCTGGCGCCTGACTTCCACGTCTGACCAATGGCGTCCTAGATACTGATGATCTGGTATGCGACATATCTCCCCTCCCTCGATGGGAGGGGTGGCTGGGCCACGCCCAGGCGGGGAGGGCGCTGAAGGTCACTACCCATCAATTCTCCTGGTTCCCGCAAAGGCTTTCCTGGAATTATATTGCATCTCGATATGTGAAAGTTTTTTCTTCAGGCGATCTCATCTATACTATATAAAAGTAGCAATTCCATATTTTTCTAAAATAGATGAGAGGTTATGAACGTCCCTTCCGATAAGTTCGAGGCGATCCTCTGGTCGTTTACAGACGCCGTTGTGATACTCGACTCTGAAAGCAGAATCGAATGGGTGAACACATCGGCGGAACAGCTTTTCGGAATATCGGCCAAACAGTTAATGGGAAAAGACGCCGCCACCCTTTTTCCAAAAGACGGCCAGGTATATTCCGAAGTGAAAAGATCGGCCCACAACGGAGTCACCCTGATAGATCACGACGCTTTACTCGATACAGGTAAAAACGATCCGGTCTCCGTCGCTCTTTCCGTCCATCCGGTCGAGTACGACGGGTACAAAGGCGCGGCGGTGGTTCTTCGCAATATCTCCAGGTTAAAAGCGCTTGAAAATTCCATGAAGCTCCATGAAAGAGTCTCCGAGATTGCGATTCTGGCGGCAGGAATAGCCCATGAGATAAAAAACCCTTTAAGCGGAGTTCGCGGGTCGGCCCAGCTGTTGGGCGCGGAGCTAACGGACGAAACGAAAAAAAATTACACGGAATTGATAATAAGAGAATCGGACAGGATCGACAGGCTTTTGGTGAACCTGATAAAGCTCGATCAATCGGCGAGTTTCGACAAGCAAGAGCTGAACATTTATACAGTGCTTGACGAGGTGTCAAGCTTGCTACGCCCGGCGCTCGACGAGAAAAAAATAAAAATTATGAGGGCTTTCGATCCCAGCCTGCCGCATATTATCGGCGAGAGAGACAGGCTTGTTCAGGTGTTTCTTAACCTTTTGAAAAACGCCATTGAAGCAAGCGGTGAGGGAGCCGCCATTATTATGAAAACATCTCTTCTCCTTCCCTCCTCCGTATCCGCCCCGATAAAAAAGAACAGAAAATACGCCATCATCGAGTTGATCGATGACGGGCCGGGAATTGACGATGATATCCGGCCCTATCTTTTCACTCCCTTCTTTTCCAAAAAAAGCGGCGGCTCCGGCCTGGGCCTGCCGATAACACTGCATCTTGTGCAGACACACGACGGGCTTCTTGAAATCAACAACAGAAAAGATGGGAAAAAAGGAACAAGCGTGGCCGTCTATCTGCCATATAGCGTGTGAGGGCTGGCGGGAGCCATGTGGGAAGTATTATGGAAATGAGCCTGGTTTCTGATAGAATATATTAAAGTGGTTTTCCAAATCTTATTA
>UOGA01000142.1_pt1 | contig 17863 bp, 16 predicted proteins | sample 1989841 | NCBI WGS metagenome assembly UOGA01 (sample SAMEA4712198, study PRJEB27164) | hydrothermal vent metagenome | biome: marine basaltic hydrothermal vent biome; feature: marine hydrothermal vent; material: mineral | place: Pacific Ocean | collected 2011-06-14/2011-07-23 | depth 1691 m | reverse complement strand
CATAGCCCAAACACATTTTGAAGCCCACAGGTTTGCCCCCGGAAAGCTCCCTTAATGTCGCCACGAACTCCATCAGCCCTTCCGGTGAATCAAACGCGGAATGCCCCGGCGGAGAGATCACGTCTTTGCCCATTGGCACGCCGCGCATTTCGGAAATCTCTTTTGAGACCTTGGCGGCCGGAAGGATGCCACCGTGCCCCGGCTTGGCCCCCTGGGATATTTTTATTTCTATCATTTTAACCAATGGCGTCGATGTCGCCCGCTGTTTAAAAGTGTCCGGGCAGAACGCGCCGTCCGGCTTGCGGCATCCGAAATATCCTGTGCCGACCTGCCATACCAGGTCGCCCCCGCCCTCAATATGATAAGGGCTTAATCCGCCCTCCCCTGTGTTGTGGTAAAAGCCGCCTGACTTTGCGCCCTTGTTAAGCGCAAGTATGGCGTTTTTGCTTAAAGCGCCGTAGCTCATCGCGGATATGTTCAGCAAGGCGGCGGCGTATGGTTGTTTGCAAACTCCTTCTCCGATTATCACCCTGCAATTGCAATTGTCTAGTTTGGCCGGTTTCATAGAGTGGGTAATCCATTCATACCCTACCCTATTCACGTCCCGCAAAGTTCCAAAGGGGAGTGTGTCCAGGCTCTTTTTGGCGCGTTGGTACACAACAGATCGTTTCTCACGGCTGAAGGGAATTTCATCATCTTCCGACTCGATGAAATATTGCTGAATCTCAGGACGAATCGACTCCAGCAGATAACGAAAATGTCCCAGCGCGGGAAAGTTCCTCAAAATCGCCCTTCGTGTCTGAACCATATCGAAGACGCCGATTATCACAAATGGAGCCACCAGAATGTAGAGCCACCAAAAAATGGGGAAGACGGCCCCAAGCGCGCCCGTGACGATAATTAATACAACTGATACAACTACAAAGATACCCCGCGACCATATTTCTATCATTGAACGCTCCTATGTTTGCTGTCCGCTCCGCCCCACCACCTTAACATCATGGATGTTTTTACCATGTCAGGAGTGTTGGCTTTTACAAACCCGATTTTTTCCTCCGGCGATTTAAAGATGATTGCTTTTCGTATTTGCAAAAAACTCTCTTTCCACCGCAAACCGCAACATGTAATAATATTCATATCGATAAATTATCAGCGCCAAACAGTAAGCTGATACTCACCCTTGCCGGGCTTTTGGGTCAAGCTGTTTTTTAGCTATATGGCGCCTTTATCGTGAAAGTCGATCCTTTTCCCGGCTCCGATTTCAGTGAGATTCCCCATCCATGGTCGTTTATTATTTGCTGGACTATGGCCATCCCAAGGCCTGTCCCCTGTTTTTTTCCATAGGAGAACAGAGGCTCCCATATCTTCTCAAGATTATCTTTCCCGATACCGACACCGGTGTCGCTGATTTCCATAACCGCCACTTTGCCTTCACGCCTGACGTTGAATCCGAGCGTCCCTCCGTCCGGCATCGCTTCAACCGCGTTTTTCCCCAGGTTGAGCAAAGCCCTGCGCACCTGCCTTTTATCCATATCAAGCTCCAGCGAATCGGTCAGATTCAATTTGATTTCGATATCATCCGGCGCCTGCGACCTGATCTGCTCCACCACGTTTTCAAACAGATCGCCAAGTTTAGCGCGTTTTTTGGTCATGGGAGCCCCGCCGGTCTTTAAAAACTCGAAAACATCCTCCACCAGGCTATAAATATTGTCCGCCGATTTTTTGACTACGTTCGATATCGTCATTATCATCTCACCGTCCGACTGAGAGCTTTTGAGCATGTCGGCGCTTATGTTCAGACTATGAATGTCGTTTCGGATATCATGAAGAATGGACGAGGCGAACGAGCCGACAACCGACATTTTCTCGGCCCTTGCAAGCTCTTCGCGAAGCCTGGCCGACTCGAAAGAGGTGGTAAGCTGGGAGGCCAGCGTCTCAAGTAAATGACGGTCGGTTTCTGTGAAAAACCCCCGCTTTGCGCTTTCTACGTTGAATACGCCCACGGTTTTGCCATCGTAGATCATCGGCGCGCAAAGCTCAGACTTGCATCCCTCCACCCCCATCAAAAAGCGGGGGTCTTTGGACGTATCGGTGACCAGGACAGCGCGGCCCGTTTTAGCCACTTCTCCGCTTATCCCCTCGCCCACACGGATAACAAGCTCGGCGGCCTCTCTTGGAAACCCTATCCACTTTACCGCTTTTAAAATATCCTTTTCCAAAAGACGCACTATCGCGTAATCGTAACCCAGGACATCCTGGGAAATAATCATGGCCATCTCCAAAGCTTCATCCACTGACCGCAAAGAGGAGAGATACTGCCCTAAAAGATTAACTTTTTGTATCCTGTTTTCCATCGTCACATATTAACAGACAGCCCCTCTAAACTAGCTCCTCAATTTTTTCCAGATTGGAAGCTATTGTTACGAGCTCTCTTGACACAATCCATTGCTTAATGTTGAATAACAAAGTTACACTGTTTGATGTGACTCCTGTACTAGTTTGCGCATGTTGCAGGCGCCGCTGGTCTGGAGTTTGATGTCTGGAATCTGGCGCCGGGGCTATTTGCTTATTATTAATGATTTTGCCGAGCGAAGAATTTTTGACCGGCGCTGACGAAACATGGTGAAATCACCCCACTTTCTGAACTTTTGCGTGCTAATAAATGTTTGAAGCGGGAAAAATCAAGCGAATTTTGTCGCAGTTTTCCAAAACTGACCAAAACCAGCAACGCGAGATGACCGAAAGGCTTGTTTTGTTCGGCGAGATGATCGTCCCTCATGTGGCTAACGACTTAAGATACGACAAAATACTCTACGCCGACGCGCTTCATATTTTCAAAAGGCTGTATAAAAATGAATACCTGAAAACCTTCGTCAACGGCCTTGGTGACAACAAGGAGAATGTCAGGCTTTTGTTCAAGGAAATTTTGATAAAAAGCGGGAAGAAATCGATTGTCCCGCAACTTATCGAGTACCTGGCCGATGACGACCATATGGTTAGAAAGCTGATAAGCGAAATAATAAAAGAGATGGCCGAGCCGTCGATGGCCGAGCGTGTGATCCCTCTTATAAAACATCAGAATCGTGAAGTGAAAAAAGTGGCCATGGATGTTTTGTGCTCCCTTAAGTCGGCAAAAGCCACCCAGGCGATTTTGCCGCTTCTTGACGATCCCGACTCGTGGATCAGACGCAAAGCTGTGGAGGCGGTATGCAGGCTTAAAGATAAATCGACTGTGGATAAACTGCTGGAGACCCTCTCTGCGGAGCGCGATCCGGGCATCCAGAAGATCATAATCGGCGCCCTGGGAGAGTGCGGGGAGCCGCAAAACGCCGAGGACCTTTTGCCCAGCCTGAAAAGTCAGGACATGGTTCTGCGCCAGCAGGCTATAGATTCGATAAACAAGATAGGAGACTCCTCGCTAATTCCGAAGCTGATGGAGTATTTCAGTGACGAGGATGTAAACGTGCGGCGCGCCTCCGTCGAGATTTTAAACGGCCTCAAAGACCCCCAATCGGCGGCTGTTCTTGTAAAAGCCTTAAAAGACGGGGACTGGTGGGTAAGAGAGGTGGCCACAGAGGCCCTCAGCGAGTTGGGGGGGAGCAAAATCAGCCAGATGATTATGAGTCTGCTCGACGATAAAGACGAAGGCGTTCGCCGGTCGGCGGTGGAGTTTTTCTGCAAAGTAAAAGAGCCGACGGCCTACGACAAGCTTGTTTTACTGCTCGACGATAAAGACTGGTGGGTAAGAGAAAAAGTGATAGCGGCTCTTGGACTGATAGGCGACAAACGGGCGATCCCCGAAATTTTACAGCTTATCGATGACAGGGAGGTTAAGGCGGTCATTCCCAAAGCTCTTTGCCAGATAGGAGGGGAGGGGATCGAAAAACATATAGCAAAACTGCTTAGCGACCGGCAAAAGCATGTTCGCGCGGAGGCTTTGCGCGCCATGGCCACAATCGATAACCAGGAGGCGATTGTTTATCTTAAAGAGATGGTAAAAGACAGCGATGAGGATATCCAGGGGCTGGCTCTTATCAAACTGAGGGAGAAGACAGGAAGGATATGGCTTAAAGATGAAGTTCTGGCCGAGCTGGACAAGGCGCCCTCCGGGGCTGGCCCCATCGTTTCCAGAGCCCCGGATGTCAAGACGGGCGACGTTCTGACAGAGGCGATCATGGTTGTCGATATCGTAAGCTCCACCGACATTGCCAGCAAATATGGCGACAACCTCGCGTTTCAGCTGTCCGCCGATCTGTCTGAGATTATCAAGCCGATAAGCGAGAAGGAGGGAGTTCAGTTTTACAAAAGCACAGGCGACGGGTTCCTCATGACTTTTGTGAATGTGGAGGACGCCGTCAAAGTAGCCTCGCAAACGTTGGCGCGCACAATCGAGCGTAACAAGAATACCGACAAAAAAAGACAGCTTGATCTGCGTTTCGCCATCAACGTTGGAGAGACAAGGGTTGACGTGAACGGGGATCGGTTGGGAGCGGCGATAAATATGGCTTTCCGCGTGGAAGGCGTAAAAACAGATCAGGCGATCCCGGCGCCCGGCGGAATAAAACCAGGGGATATTCCACAGGAGAACAGAATCTGTATTACGGAGCAGGCTCTGCAGGAAATCAGCGAAAGCTCCGACGTAAACAGCCGTCTGCTCGGTTTTTTCGAATTAAAAGGCTTTACAGGTCTTCACAGGATTTTCGAGATTACCCTTTGATAGCGATGGGGCATACCGCGTATAAGCTATACCGGTGTCTGGCGGCGCCGAAAGTAAATTGGAGGCTCCATATATCGTCTGGCGTGGCTAAACTATTTTTACGACATCCTGGGCATGAAGCCCCTTCTCTCCCTCACAGGTTGTAAATTCAACTTCCTCGCCGTTTTTCAATGACTTGTAACCTTCTCCCTGGATTGCGGTATAGTGGACGAAAACGTCCTCGTTCTTACCCTCCTCGCAGATAAAACCGTAACCCTTTGCATTGTTAAACCACTTGATTCTGCCTTTAGTCATCTTTTTATCTCCCCCCCAAAAAACTTTAGCCTCCAAGGCTGACTTTAGCCTCCAAGGCTGATGGATGATGGAATAGCCAGCGCGTACAATCGCGGGAGGATGGTCCGCGCTCCTATCCCAATCGGAAAAAGCAATGCGGTAATTAACATACCCCCCAGATATTTCTACAAACCTTCCCATAGTAAACTTATTAAATTGCTCAATCCATGTCAACAATATTTTGTAAATTTTATTAATCGGCTCCGGACTTGGCGCCATGCTTACATCAGGGCATTTTCCAGCATATCGTCATGAAGGTGAATTTCGCCTGTTAGGGCGAGTTGAAATTGACATGGTGTAATAAAACTGTTATAAATTTCATTTGTTTTTCAGAATAAATTGTTGCTGTCTTAAGCTGGATTTTCAACAGCCATAGCCAGCCATTCCCAAATAATAAGGTGGTGGAACAGGGGAGCGATTTAATGAGCCAGAAGCTTTTTACCACGCTTTCCGCGAAAGTCTCCCTTATACCGGAAGAAGGTGTTGCGCGAAAATGGGTTATCGACCCGGAAAACTTTAAAGACGAGTTAGGCCAGATTGCCGCCGAACGGCCGGTTGAAGCCGTAGGAAGGCTGTACAGGGCGGGAACGACTATATATTTCGACGGAGAGGTGGACGCCGCAATCAGGCTTGATTGCTCGCGGTGCCTGGAGACTTTTTCTTTCGGCGTGTCAGGAAAGGTGTCGGCCGTCTTTATGCCGGAGGCGGAGGGCAAGGGCGAAGGGCCTGAAAAACAGCTAAGAGCGGATGATCTTGATGTGCAGTTCTATGATGGCGATGAGATTGACCTTTTGCCGCCAATACGAGACTATGTGGCTTTTGAGATTCCGATGCGGCCTCTATGCGCCGACGATTGCAATGGATTGTGCCCTGAGTGCGGCTTGAACCTGAACAAGACGAAATGCTCTTGTGAAAAACAGCAGGTCGATTCAAGGTTCTCAGCTTTAAAAAAATTGATTACTAGAGAGGAGTAAAATAATGGCAGTACCTAAAAAAAGAACTTCCAGGGCAAAAAAAGGGAGCAGAAGAGCGCATGACTCGTTGCGGGCTCCGGCGGTTTCGACCTGCCCGGAATGCGGAGCGGCCGTCTCGCCGCATAAAGTATGTCCAGAATGCGGCAAGTTCAAAGGCAAGGAAGTTATCAAAGTCGAAGAGGCTTAAGACAGCTTGAACGAACTTCCAGAAACTCCCGACGACACGAAAAACCCTCAGCCCGCCCCGACGACGCCTCCTTCTGATAAAACACAACACAAGGACAAGGACGACCGGGTCAAGATAGCCCTCGACGCCATGGGCGGCGACAACGCGCCCGCCGCCATAGTCGAAGGGGCGTGTCAGGCGGCAGATTCAATCGACGGTCTTGAGATTATACTTGTAGGGGACGAAAACGCCATCTTGTCGGAATTTGAAAAACATCCCGGCGCCAAAGATAAATTAACCATCAAACACGCCCAGGACGCCATCTCCATGGACGAGTCTCCGTCCGTCGCGCTTCGCAAAAGAAGAAAATCCTCCATCCATATCGGTTTGAAAATGGTGGATGAAGGAGAAGCGGACACCTTTATCTCCGCAGGAAACACCGGCGCGGTGATGGCGGTGGCGACGGTTATGCTCAGAAACATAGAAGGAATAGACAGGGCGGCCATAGCGGTCCCCCTACCCACACAAAAAGGCAATGCGGTTCTGCTCGACGCGGGAGCCAACATAGTGTGCAAGGCGATCCACCTTTATCAGTTCGGAATCATGGGCTCGATGTACGCGCAGTATATTCTGGACACACAAAAACCGAGAATCGGACTGCTGTCGATCGGAGAAGAGGACTCCAAAGGAAACGCGGTCACCAAAGAAGCCTTGGAAATGCTGACCCAAAGCTCGGTCAATTTCATCGGCAACATAGAGGGAAAACTTTTATACAAAGGCGCCGCCGATGTTATTGTGTGCGACGGATATACCGGCAACATAGCTTTAAAAATCTCCGAGTCGCTGGCGGAGATGATAGGCGTGGAGTTAAAAGGTATTTTTTCCCGGAACTTGCGAGGCAAACTCTCCTACATGCTACTTCGCCCATCCATGGAGAAATTCAAGAAAAAACTCGACCATTCCGAAGTGGGAGGAGCGCCGCTTCTTGGTATCGACGGCGCAGTCTTCATCTCCCACGGGTCGTCCACCCCGAAATCGATAAGGAGCGCCATTTTAGGGGCGAAAAAATTCATCGTGGAAAACGTTAACGATCATATCAGGGAGAGCCTGGCGCAAAACCAGGATATTGTCAGTAGCTCCAAAAAAGATATGCGCGACGGGATATGGAGCCAGATGAAACGTAAAATCGGTCTGGGCCATCCCGACAGGCCGGAGGAGGCGTGACCGCCGCCGCTCACTCAATAATCTCTGGTTTGGGGCGAAATGTTCCTGACAAGGTATTGTCCAACGCCGACCTGGAAAAAATGGTGGATACCAGCGACGAATGGATCAAGACGCGAACCGGGATAAGCGAGCGCAGGATAGCCGATGATGGCGTGACCACCTCTCAATTAGGAATACCTTCAGCCAGGGAGGCGTTAAAAAACGCCGGGGTTAGCCCAAAAGAGCTTGACCTTCTGCTTTGCGCCACATCAACACCGGAAAACATGTTCCCCTCAACCGCCTGCTCCATCGGGCATGGTATCGGAGCTGGCGATTGCCCTTCGTTCGACTTGCTTGCGGCCTGCACCGGTTTTATTTACGCCGTATCCGTAGCCGACAATTTCATCCGGTCAGGATCGGCGAATAACGTATTGATAGTGGCCAGCGAAATCTATAGCCGGATCGTAAACTGGAAAGACAGGGGCACATGTGTGCTGTTTGGTGACGGGGCCGCCGCCGTCGTCGTCAGCCGGTCAGATGTATCTTCAGGGATTATCGACTCGATCATACATTCCAACGGAGCTTACGGAGACCTGCTTACCGTCGGCGGAGTGGCGTCTCGAAGACCGGTGGCAGGCCGGGCCATAGAGGACGCCGGATATTTTCTTAAGATGAAAGGAAACCAGACTTTCAAGGTGGCTGTTAAACGGATGACCGATGTCGCGTCAAAGCTTCTCGAAAAAAACGGACTGACCGCAGGCGATGTCGATATGGTCATTCCCCATCAGGCCAACATCAGGATCATCAACGCCGTCGGAAAAAGCCTGGGCGTCCCGGAGGAGAAAGTTTTTGTAAACGTAAACAAATATGGCAACACATCCGCCGCGTCCATTCCGATAGCGATGTATGAGGCGGTCGAAGAGGGGCGGGTCAAACCTGGCGACCTGGTTTTGCTTGTGGCTTTCGGCGGAGGGCTCACCTGGGGCGCAACCCTGATTCGCTGGTGACAATTATCATCCTCGCCTGATTCTACACACATCCGTTTTCAACCAGATACCGCTGTCACCATCGCCCGCTCCACCATCAAAGCTGACCATGCGCCAAGCCTTGCGATCTCTATTTCCTTCTCTCCGGTTGACACGACGAAAATCATGTCGCCGTCGTAGGGGGTATGCGACGGATAAACCGACCGGGCCAAACCGTCATGGGCCATCACCGCCACCCGTTTGGCCTCCGCCTTGGTCAGCTTAGCGTCGGTGGCGACCACGCCGATGGCTGTCGCCCCGAAAGATGGAGGCGGTGGATTCGATTCCAGATAACTTAAAAACTCTCCAGTCTCCGCCATGGGCCCGGCCACAACCTCTCCGGTCTGCGGATCGACAACCTGCCCATAACAGTTGGCGACCATAAGCGCGCCGATGGTCACGTCGTTATCGACTTTCATGCTCAAAGAGGCCACTCCTCCCGGCGCGCTTTGATCCATTCCCATATATTTCCCCACCGTCGCCCCGGCCCCGGCCCCAACAGCGCCTTGTTTATCTGAAGGATTTTCAGCGTCAACGCATGCTAAAAATCCATGTTCCGGCCCCGGACGGGTTGAGCCGTCGCCTGTTAAAAGATCGAAGATAACGGCTGTGGGAACGATAGGCACAACCTTGTCGGCGATTTGAAAACCGCGCCCTTTCTCTTCGAGGTATCGCCTTACGCCGGATGTGGCTGATAATCCATAGGCGGAGCCGCCGGTGAGAACAATGGCGTCAACCCCTTCAACCGTATTGGCGGGGTCAAGCAGAGCGGTCTCCTGGGAGCCTGGCGCCCCTCCTGCTGAATAAACCGAGGCCACGCATGAGCGATCAAGCATGACGACCGTGCAACCGGTTTTGGCCGCCAGATCACTCCAATGGCCCACACTCACCCCTTCCAGATCGGAAAGACGGGATGAGGCCTCCGGATTCACCATGACACTTCAGAGAAATTCAATTATAAGAACCGCCACATCATCGTCATTGCTCCTGCCGCCGGAAAAGTCATTCACGCTCTTGACAAGGTGATCCAGCAGTTCGTTCGACTCCATAGCGAAACTCGATTCCAACTCTTTGACCAGTCGATTGATGCCATACATCTTGTCGTTAAAATCAACAGCTTCGATGAGCCCGTCAGAATATGCGACCAACCTGTCACCCGGATTTACCTCTATCTCCGATTGATTGACCGTAATTTTGCCGAACATCGCTATCATGTCCCCTTCCGCGTCGAGTTTCTCCACGATTTTGCTCTGTTTACGCAATAAGAACGGGTAGGGGTGGCCCCCCCGCACATATGAAAGTTTTCTTTCGTTAAGGTCTACGATGGCGAGAAACATTGTGAAGTAACGCTCTTCGGGAATCATCCCGATAATCCTTTTGTTAAGCAGGTGGGCAAGTTTGGCCGGAGTGGCGGCGCCGTCTATGCTCGATATCATTATTGTTTTAATCATCGACATTATCAGCGCCGCCGAGGCGCCGTGGCCGGAGACATCCGCCACCAGCGCGCCCACCTTACCATCTCCATAATCTATTACATCGTAGTAATCGCCCCCCAGTGAAGAGGTAGCCTCGTAGTGGGCGCATACTTTTATTTTGTCTGGATAAGGAAACTTTACCGGGAGCAATGTTTTTTGCACACATTGCGCCGTGGACAGATCCTCCTCCATCATCTTGTGAGCGCTCGCAACCTGGTCGTACAAGGTTTTCATTCGCAACATCGACCCCACACGAGCCATCAGCTCGGTTTCGTTAAACGGTTTTGTTATATATTCGTCAGCCCCCGATTGGAGGGCTTCGACAACATCGCTCACTTCTTTCTTTTTCGCCGTAAGCAATATTATCGGCACATGACGGGTCATCTCCATGCTCTTAAGACGGCTTGCGGCTTCCATCCCGTCCATATCCGGCATCATCAGATCCAGTAGGATAAGATCCACAGGATTTTCCTCCGCCAACTCCAGCGCCTCTTTTCCGTTCAAGGCTGTATACACCTGATGACCGTGGCTTTCCAGGATCATTTTGAGCAGAAAAATGTTGTCTTCAACGTCGTCTACCGCAAGTATTTTAGCCATCACCCGTTCCCCTTTCTTTTAGCAGACTCCATCCTACACTATCTTCGCCCACGTTTGATCTGATATATCATTACAGCCCGGTTATGCTCTTTTAACGTTTTTGAAAAATGGTGCTCGCCGTTATTCTTTGAGACAAAATAAAGGTAATGTTCTTTAAGGGGGCGCCGCGCCGCGTCGATGGAGGCGAGCCCCGGATTGGCTATGGGCCCCGGAGGAAGCCCTTTATGAAGGTATGTATTATATGGCGAGTCGTACTTCATATCTTTTTTATGAAGGTTGCCGTCGAAATAAGGTAGCGCGTATATCACTGTGGGGTCTGACTGCAACAGCATTCCTTTTTTCAGCCTGTTGGTAAATACCGAGCTTATCAACTTGCGCTCGGCGTCAACGCCGGTCTCCTTTTCAATTATCGACGCCAGCGTGATAATGCGGTGAAGCTTATCAGGATCGCTCATGACACTGCCTGGTAAAACCGACGGCGCCTGCCTGTAGAACTCGCTTACCATCGTTTTTATCACTTCTTTTGCGCTTACGCCTTTGCGAAAGTAATACGTTTCAGGAAAAAGATACCCTTCCAGAGATTTGGACGGAATCTGACGCGGCGGTTTTTCGGAATATATTAAAAGCGCGGCTTTAAATTCGTCCGCGCCTACGATTCCGGCTTTTTCCAACGCATCTCCTGTTTCATCGATTGTTAATCCTTCCGGGATCGTAACGCGATGCAAAACCGTCCCTCCCCTGGCAAGGCGGAGCGCAACTTGTCTGATGGAAATATTGCGTGGAAGGCTAAATTCACCCGCCCTAATGACGCCTTTTTTTCCTCTAAAGCGGGTTTCGATCTCGAACAGAGCCGGGCTGGATATCACCCCCGCTTTAAAAAGCTTTTTAGATACCGCCCGCGTTGAAGCGCCCGGCGCAATCTCCACCACCACCAAACCGGCCCCGCCGTTAGGCCTGGTAAGGGCGTTGTTTAATAATAAACCGGAGCCGGACATGGCGATCAGGATCAAGACGCCGATTAATCTTTTCATTTTTTCAAACTACAGCCCTGGCGTATCGCCGGAGGCGAGCCAGCTTGAAAGAATCAACTGGGCGGCTACCTGATCCACGATTTTTTTTCTTTTTTTGCGTGAGGCGCCGGTCTTTATGAGCGTCTCTTTCGCCTCAACGGTGGTAAGCCGCTCGTCCCACAAAATTACTTTTGTTTTAACGTCCCGCTCAAGCTTGCGGGCGACGCTCTCGCACGCGATAGCTCTTTTTCCCTTGCTCCCGTCCATATTGACCGGATGGCCTATTATTATCGTGTCGATCTCGTATCTCTCCATCAGCGCGCGAACCCACGCAAGCTCCGATTTATATCCGGTCGTAGCATGAACGCCCACCGCCTGCGCGGTGATGTTCAGATCGTCGGTGATCGCGGCTCCTGTCCGCCTTGTTCCTATGTCGAGCGCGAGCGCGCGTCCCATCGTTCGGGCCTGTTTACCGTGTAACGCTCACGATGGAGTCGTATAGTATATCGGTCATTTTTCTGATCTGTCTGAGGGTGGCGGACGGAGCCGGATAGAGAACCATCACGTTTCCAAGGGGCCGGACTATCAAACCACGCGCTTTGGCCTCCATCGACGCCTTGACCCCCACCCTCTCCTCCCACGGATATTCTTCTTTGGTCTCCCTGTTTTTCACAAGCTCCACACCGGCGATAAGGCCACGGATTCTGATATCACCGACGGCGCCGATGTCGTTAAACCTTTCCAGCATGCCAGAAAGCTCCGCGCTTTTTTCCTCTACCGCAGATACCATGCCTTCCTCTTCTATAATACGGATGCTCTCCAGCGCGGCGGCGCATCCGAGCTGGTTGGCGGTGTATGTGTGCCCGTGGAAAAAAGTTTTCTGCTGTTCATACTCGCCCAAAAAAGCGTCGAAAATTTTCCCGGTGGCCATTGTCACGGCGAACGGGAGCGTGCCGCTGGTGATGGTTTTGGAAAGGGTCATCATATCCGGCGTCACATCTTCGTGGTCGCACGCGAACATACGGCCTGTTCTCCCGAATCCGACGGCTACTTCGTCGGCGATAAATAAAACCCCGTGGCTTTTGCATATCTCATAAGCCCGGCGAAGGTAGCCGGGCGGCGCCGTGATAATTCCGGCGGGACACTGGACAAGCGGCTCTATTATCATCGCCGCGAACCGGCCTTCCTGCTTTGTTAACACATCGTCTATAAGCTCGGCGCAGGCTAAGGAGCATTCTGGATATTTTTCGCCGATAGGGCATCGGTAACAGTAGGGCGCGGGCGCAAATTCGGTTTTAAAAAGCATCTCATTAAACGTGGAGTGATACAGGTCTATCCCTCCCACTGAAACTGCGCCTATGGTGTCTCCGTGATAGGCGTTTTTGACGGCGAGAAACTTGTTGCGCTTTGTCTCCGGCTCCACTTGCCGCCAATATTGAAAGCTCATTTTAAGCGCCACCTCCACCGCCGTGGAGCCGTTGTCGGAAAAAAATGTTCTTTCGAGACCTTCCGGGGTGAGGCTGGCCAGCTTTTCGGCCAGGTCGATAGCCGGAACGTTCGACAACCCTAAAAATGTGGAGTGGGAGATTTTATTTAACTGCCTTTTAACCGCGTTATTGACTTTAATATTGCGGTGGCCGTGCGCGTTGCACCAGTAGCTCGAATGCCCGTCGAGAAATTCGTTTCCGCTAATATCTCTTAACATAACTCCGTCGCCCGATTCTATCACCGTCACGGAGCTTTCTTGCCATTGCCTCATCTGGGTAAAAGGGTGCCATGTATATTTTTTGTCCCGCTCCTCATACGATTTCTGGCGCGACACAGTCCTTGCCGGGGAATAATAATCCACTCCTTTTATGACCGCCTCAACATCCACATTCTCTCTAATCGCCTTGACAACTGTTTTCTCTGTAACGTTCTCGATAAAAGGGGTCAACCCCAAAACCTTGGCGCCGCAGGTTTTTTCTATCAGATCAAAATCCGGCTCTGGGAATTTACGATTCCGCCACTGGTTAAAGACTATCCCGACAACGCCAAGCCCCATAATGTCTGCAGAGCCTGCCGTCATAAGCGTATGGTTGATACAACCAAGATAAGGGTGGGAGACGATAAGAGCGGGCAGGCCCATCATCCGGGCGAGGTCGCCCATGAACTTGTCTTCGGTAAGCGGGGCGTAAAGCCCTCCGGCGCCTTCCACTATTACTATGTCATGAAGTTTTGATAGCTTGGCAAAGGCGTCCATAATTTTATCCAGATCGATTTCCACACCGTCTGCTTTGGCGGCGTGATAGGGAGATACCGGCTTTTCAAACAGGTACGGGCACACAAGATCGGGCGGATCGGGGACTTTCGCCATTTTTACGAGAAACCGGGCGTCCTCGGAGACAAGCTCGCCGCCTCTTTTCACCGCCCCGGAGGCGGCCGGTTTCATAACGCCCACGTCATAGCCTTCCTCGCGCAAGATGGCGGCCAGACCGCCTCCTATCACGGTTTTGCCCACCTCGGTGTCGGAGCCTGTTATGAAAATGCCTCTACCCATCTGTAACCCGCACAGCGTCGAACATGATTAAATCGTAAGTGGCGCGCACACCGCCACCGTCAACGGCGAATTTTTCGTGATACGAACTTTCTAATTTTTCCATAATAGATCGTCTGCCAAGCCCCAAATCTGAAAGCCCATGATTGTTTTGGGCGCCCACTTTTTTTAGCGTTTTAAGAAAATGAGGCAAGCTCGCGTATGTTTTTACACGATGGGCCGAGCTTGTCTCAACTTCCATTCCGGCGCCGGTCATCATCTCGCTCATTTTTTTTTCGGTGACAAATTTATGGAACGTCCCGTTGGAGCCGGAATCGCTTCTGCCGCCAATCGTATATTTAAAAGCTTCCCTTAGCTCGTTAAAAGTGCCGTTTCCCAGGGTCGCGCCGATGAGCCGACCCCCCGGTTTTAAAGCTGTGGCTATCATCCTGAAAACGCCCGGCAGATCGTCCATCCACTGAAAAGCGAGAGATGAGACCGCAAGGTCGATAGAGTTTTCTTTGATCGGCATTCGCTCCGCGTCCGCCTGAATGGCATGAACGCAGGTAAACTCTTTGCTGGCGATACGGGCCTGCCTGACCATGCCCCCGGACAGGTCGAGCGCCGCAATTGTTGAAAACGCGCCTGACTCCGCCAGCCTGGCCGTCAACCTCCCGGCGCCGCACCCGATGTCCAGCGCCACGCCGCCAGCCACCCCACTTCGCTCAATGGCGACAGCGACCTCATCGGCCACCTCGTTCTGGAAATCAGCGTATCTTGCGTAATCCGCCGAGCTTTTGTCGAACGCTCTTCTTATTTTCTGTTTGGTAATCAAACTCACAATCTTATACAGCTTCCAAAATAAATCGGGTTATAAGACCGGCCACCTCATGGCGCCTTGTAAGGTGCGGCGCGTGACCCGCCGATTCGATACAAACCGTCTTGGCCTTCACAAACATATCGCTCCACAACTTCTGCCCCCCCGGCGGGCAGATTTTATCTTGCGACCCGTAGACGATTAATATTCTACCATCATAGGAGGCGGGCGGGCCGGACGATCCGGGCGGGCCGGACGATCCGGGCGGGCCGGACGATCCTGTAAGGTCGGTGGAGGAATACTCTTTTAGCGTGTCGGCCAACGCCTGCCCGGATGGTGGAAAACCAGGTGGTATAAGCGCATTTTCTATCTCCTCACGCCGACCTTCGTCTATCTCCTCTCCCGATTCAAAAAAAAGCTGTATAAACCCACGTAACCCCGCCTCCGGATCGGCCTCTATCATCCGCTTCATCTTCACCACAGCGGCAGGATGCTGACCCACGCCAAGATTTCTTGTCTTTGCGACGAATCTTGGAGTGGCGGAAAGGAGAATGAGCGATTCGGGAAGTGGCCCCGCCTTTTCAAGGCAATACTTCGCGGTGATTGTCCCTCCCATCGACCAGCCGAGAAGATGAAATTTATCAAGAGCTAGGCGCCGGGCGACCCCTGCGATATCAGCGACGTAGCGGTTGAACGAGTATGGCCCCGGCTCGTCTTTAGCTGTCCCATGCCCGGCCAGATCGACCGTTATGATCCTGAAGTCGGCCTTTAAGAGCGAAATGAGCGGATCGAACGCCCGTCCCGTCTGGCCCCAGCCGTGAATCATGACGATCACAGGGCCGGAGCCGCCCGTATCGCCGATACTCTCTTTTTTCATCATCCATATCTGAGCCTAACGAAGACGGAATGTCAACCCAAGCGAAGAGAAAGGGGGGATCCTGCCAGCGAGGAGATAGAGATTATAAATGACAAAGGGCTTCACATTAAATGCGAAGCCCATAACGAAACCCCAGAGAGCTTGTCATTGCTACTTTCTGGGGTCTGCTGTCTTGCGACAGTCTCACAAGCCCGATTTATCGGGAACATCCTTATTGTAAAGAAAAGCCGAGCGCATTGGCAATACATTCCTCCCCCTTGTGTTTTTTCCTGTATATCGAAAAAACGCTTGAGGGGGGAGGAAAAAGGTGGGGGCGGAAGTTGTCATGCCGGACTCCGATCCGGCATTTCTGAGATCCCGCATCAAGCGCGGGATGACATTTTATGCGCCCTCCCCGTCTGGGCGCGGCTAAGCCACTCCCCTCCTCTCAAAGGAGGGGAGAGACTACTCCTCTTTTATACCGATTGAACAATCCCGCTCCAAAGATGTATCATCTACTATTCACTATATAATCAGTGGTTTTAATCGTTCCATAAGGTGGTATGAAGGTAGATTTTTTCCGGCACAACATTACGGCGTCTGACCGAAAGGCGCTCGACAGGGTTTTGCGCGGGCTTTTCATCACCACGGGCGGCGAGGTAAGAAGGTTTGAGGAGCGGTTCGCAAAGTATCTGAAAGCTCCATATGTCGTCGGGGTCACCAGCGCCACCGCCGGGCTCCATCTTGCGCTTGAGGCGTTAAACATCGGCAGGGGGGACGAGGTGATAACCACGCCGATGACTTTTATCGCGACGGCCAACGCCATACTCCACGCGGGGGCCACTCCGAAATTTGTGGATGTGGAGCCGGACACGGGAAACATAGACCACCGCCTTATCGAGACAGCGATAACGAAAAAAACCAGGGCCATTTTACCCGTCCACCTCTACGGCCAGCTATGCGACATGAGGGCGATATCGAAAATCGCCAGAAAATATAAATTAAAAGTTGTAGAAGACGCGGCCCACGCCGTCGAGGCGAGGCGGGACGGTGTATGCGTGGGCCAGCTTTCCGACGCGGCCGCTTTTTCTTTTTACGCGACCAAAAACCTCACCTCCGGGGAAGGCGGGGCCGTTTCGGTTCATACGAAAAAACTGAAAACTATATTGAGCCAAAGCAGAACCCACGGCCTGACGAAAGACGCCGCCGGAAAATACCGGAAAAAATATCAGCATTACGACATGAAGTTTTGCGGATGGAAATACAACATGTCGAACATCCAGGCGGCTTTGCTTGTGCCGCAGATTAAAAGGATAGAGAAAAACCTGAGGATTCGTAAAAAAGTGTGGGGTATTTATTTAAAAGAGTTAAAGGGAGTGGAAAATCTCGACTTCCCGAAAATCGTTCCCGGATCGCGCTCCGCCCTCCATCTTTTCACCGCGTGGGTTCCCCCCAGACACAGAGACAAAATACTATGGCGCCTTGAGGAAAAGGGGATAGGCGTTTCCGCCAACTTCCGGCCCGTCCACTATACGACTTATTATAAAAAGAATTTTAATCTGAAAAAAGGAATGTTCCCAAACGCCGAGCGGATCGGCGACAGCGTAATCACCCTGCCGCTCTACCCGACGTTAAAGGAGAGAGAGATAAAATACGTTTGCAAATCGTTGAAAGAAATTTTAAAAACATTGTAGGGTTAAATATTTATGGATGAGACAGACAAGAAAATATTGAACATTATCCAGACCGGGTTTCCCGTCTGCGAGTCTCCTTATGTGGAGATAGGAGAAAAAACCGGCCTGACCGAAGATGAGGCGTTCGACCGGGTGAAAGCGATGTTCGACTCTAAAATTATACGGAGAATAGGCGCAAGCTTCGACTCAAGGGGAATAGGCTGGACTTCCACTCTTTGCGCCATGAGCGTGCCGCCGGAGAAGATAGAGGAAGTCGCCGGTATGGTGGCGAAATATCATGGCGTCACGCATAACTATGAGCGAAACCACAACTACAACCTCTGGTTCACCTACATAGCCCCCGATCTCGACGCGATTGACAAGGCCCTGGCCGAGATCGAAAGCAAAAGCGGATACAAGGTGCACAACCTGCCGATGCTTAAAAAGTTCAAGATCAAGGTCGATTTCAAGTTCAAGGAGAAAGAGGGGGCGGGCAAATGAA
>UOGA01000119.1_pt1 | contig 18076 bp, 13 predicted proteins | sample 1989841 | NCBI WGS metagenome assembly UOGA01 (sample SAMEA4712198, study PRJEB27164) | hydrothermal vent metagenome | biome: marine basaltic hydrothermal vent biome; feature: marine hydrothermal vent; material: mineral | place: Pacific Ocean | collected 2011-06-14/2011-07-23 | depth 1691 m | reverse complement strand
AGTCCTACCCATTGTACATAAGCCAGATATTTTGCGATGTGATATGAAAAGGCGTCCTGCTTGTAAACGATCACCATCGGTGTTCCGGCTATCGCAGCCTGCAGGGTTGATGTGCCGGACTTGCATATGAGAAAATCAGACGCGCACATAGTCTCCCATGTCTTGCCTTTGACGATGAGCGCTTCTTCACCGGAATCGGCCACAATTTTTTCAAGGAGCGTCGAGTCGATTGAATCGGCGCAAGGTATTACCACCTTCACCGGATTTATGGCGCGGATTGTCTTTAGCGATTCCAGCATAATTGGAGCCATGTCCCTAATCTCGCTGTTGCGTGACCCCGGCAACAGCCCAAGCAGCGTGTCGGTGGGCCCCGCCCCAAGCTTTTTACGCAGTTTCACCCTCTCCTTTTCCTCCGGCAATTTAGCTTCGTCAAGTATTGGATGTCCCAGGAACCTTGCGTTTACACCCTGCTTTAAATAAAAATCCTCTTCAAACGAAAAGACAACAATCATCATATCCACCAGTTTGCGAACAGCCCGCACCCTGTACCTGCGCCATGCCCAAAATTGCGGACAGACATAATAGAAAACAGGGACTCCTGATTTTTCCGCCATTTTAGCGACGCGAAGGTTGAAGTCTGGATAATCGATAAGAATTATTGAGTCATACTCCCCGGAAGCGATCCGGGAGTTGAGGTTTTTCAACACTCTCCTGTAAAAAGGGATGCGGCCAATTACGGATATGAATCCAACGGTCGACATTTCAGATATATCGTAAAAGGTATGGCCGCCAGACTTTCTCATACGATCTCCGCCGATCCCCTCGACCCTGAGCCCAGGCGAGATTTTCATGAGATGTGAAATTAGACGTCCTGCGTATATATCGCCCGATTCTTCGCCAGCTATAAGCAATACTTTGCGGGAAATGGGTGTTGGCGTCTTGATCCTGATCAAATCGTGAACCGCATTTGCCATACTCTGTATATCGCCTCGAAAAATATTTTCCACGACATTTTGGAGTGTCCTCCCCGCCTGTCCGCAAACAGAATAGGGATTTCTTTTATCAGAAATCCGCGCTTGTGTGTTCTATACGTCACCTCGATCTGAAAAGCGTATCCCTCCGATTGTATTTCCTCCAGCGGGATAGCCTGCAGGGCTTTTCGGCGGAAACATTTAAAACCGCCCGTCAGGTCATTGTATGGAACCGATAACAGCAGGCGTGAGTAAAGACTGCCGCAGCGTGAGACAAGTTTGCGGAAAATCGACCAGTTTTCTATCCCGCCGCCCGATATATACCGGGAGCCTATAACAAGGTCCGCCCCCTTGATCGCGTCAAGAAATCGTGGCATGTGCGCCGGGTTGTGGGAGAAATCAGCATCCATTTCGAAAATATAATCATATTCATTTTCTATGGCGTATTGGAAACCTGTTATATACGCGGTGCCAAGCCCCAGCTTTCCAGGACGCATGATAAGGCGAACACGGTCATCTTTTTCGCTCAGCTTTTCTACTGCGGCTCCGGTTCCATCCGGGGAGTTGTCGTCCACCACAAGTATGTTGGCCGTGGGCACGTATTTGAACACCTCCGCGACAATGTTTTCGATATTCTCTATCTCATTGTATGTCGGAATGATTACAAGAATTTTCGATTCCATGAAATAGCTCTAATATCCACCTGTTGAGAAAGTTACCCCAGTTTAAACCCGCGGGATGGCGCCCTCATGGGCTTTGGAAATATATTCAATATTGTAAAGGAACTTGAACGGATCGGCAATCACGACTCACCCATCAAAATAATCTTTGCCAACAACCTGCGTCAACAATATGACGGTTTTGTATCGTAAACACTAGACGGTTTTGCGACACGAGGGTTATTAGATTTAGCTTAAGTATTTTTTCAAGATGCCGAAAATTACAATATAAATAACGATATACCTTGGTGGGAAAACGCTGATGTCGCATAAAGTTTCTGTAAAAGGGTTTTTAAGCAGCCTTGTTTCCATTGCGCTGTTTCTATTTGTCACGCCAACCCTGTTTTCCTCTTGCTCCACTATGCAGATGGATTTTGAAGAGCCTGAAAGAAATAAAATCGCTGAGTTGAACAGCGGCATCGCTGAGCTTGCAATAGAAATTTCAAGCCGCGTCCGTGAATTTTCCGTGTCAAACAAGACTATCGCTGTGACGACTTTCGTTGAGTTGGACAACCTTGAAAAGACTTCATCGTTTGGCAGGTACGTTTCGGAGCAACTATCAGCGGAATTGTTCAAGCTTGGTTTTAGTGTCCGCGAACTGCGGCAAAGAGTCGATATCGATATAATTCGCACAAAAGGGGAGCTGATCCTGTCCAGGCGTAGCGAGAAGCTAATGAAAAAGTTTCAGGTGGACAGCGTTATTGCCGGCTCGTATACAGTGGTGGGGCAAAAAGTGACGCTTAATGTGCGTCTTCTAAGCCTTGATACCTCGAGGTTGATTTCTGTGGGCAGGATTGTGGCGGACCTGAAGCATAACAACTATATTGCAAAGCTTTTAAGTCGTGGCGCGCATGAGCCTTCACCCGTGGTAAAAGTTTTCGCGGTCGAAAACGGAGGTATGTAGAACATGTTTATTAAATATGTGGTTTTGCTCACATCGATAACATTAATGTTTACAGCGTGCGCGCACTATGAAAGAGAGCCGGGCTTTCAAAGGGAGCTTAGCTGGATTCCCTATGCCGCCGATCAGAGCGGACCTGCACAGAAGGACTCATGGCCACCACGTCCAGCTATCTATACCCAGCGCTTTGTTTGGAAGATGCGATATCTTGCGGACAAGCTGGCCGAAGCGGCTCGCGTCAAAGCCCCCGGCAAAACCAATACGCTGGTAACGACAATCGTCCCTGTGGAAGATATAAACAGGCCAACCGGTTTTGGCAGGCTATGTTCTGAGCAACTAATGACAGAGCTTGCGGGGTTTGGCTTCAACGTTATCGAAGCGCGCAAGACGAAAGACTTCTGGATACTTGATAACGAAGGCGAGTTTTCACTCTCACGTGACATTACTCTTTTAAGCGAACAATTCAACGCGGATATGGCTCTTGTAGGCACATATGTGAAATCAGGTTCGCAAGTTCTTTTGAATGTGCGTCTTGTAGACGCGGATGGCTCCGGCGTTCTTGCGGCGGCGAGCGCAATGATGGATTTACGGGGTGACAAGTTCCTTTTACCCGTATTTCAAAATACCAAGTCTGATACGGATGGCCCCGGCATGGAGGCCAGGCTTACCATCCGTAAAAAAATATTGGCGGATGTTGACACTTACGCCGAGATATTACAAAGCATGTCGCGTGATATGGCCAGAAAGATATCGGAGCCCTTGCTAAGCTCCAATGACGACACGACTGTTGCCGTGGCGACTTTTGTTGATGTAGACAACATGTATCGCGCGGCCACGTTCGGAAGGTATATGACAGAGCAGGTGATGGCGGAGATCGCCAGAATGGGCTACAACGTTGTGGAGCTTCGCGTGACGCCAGATTTTTATGTTGACGTAAGGATAGGTGAACTTGGGTTAAGCAGAGAAATGAGCCGCCTTATGAACGATAAAAAAGTGGACGCGGTTGTTGTGGGCACCTATGTCCGGGCCGCCGATAACGTGGTTGTAAATGCAAGGCTGGTGAGAGGTGACACAAGAAGAGTGGCCGGAGCCTCCAGCATGATAGTAGACGCCAGCAAGAAAAATAAGTTTGTAACGGCGATGTTGAAAAACGAGATCACCACAATCATGCCGACAGAAACAGTGGAAGGGTACTGATATGTATAAAATACGAAATGGCGTAGCGGTTTTTATATTTGTTTTGTTTACATACGGGTGCGCCGGTATGCAGGTGACGTCCGGACCCAGCGGCCCTTCCGAGGACGATCAGTTTGGCACATCGTTTATGGCGTACACTATAAAAGAAAGGCTCAGGAAACCTCGAACTATTGGACAGCCAATGGTTGTCACCACCTTCGTCGACCTGAATAACCTTAGCAAATCGTCCGTGTTCGGCAGGGTGATGGCGGAACAACTGCTCAACAAGCTTCACGAGGCGGGTTTTACAGTATCAGAGCTTCGCAAAGGAAAAGATATATTTATGCGCCAGGAGTTGGGAGAGATGATACTTTCCCGCGATGCGCATGAAGTATTGAACAAATCAACGGCGGACGCCGTGCTTGCGGGGACATATGTCGCCACATCGGATTCTGTGATAATTAACGCCAGGCTTCTGGCTGTCAATAGCCCGCTTGTATTATCTTCCTGCTCATACAGGCTTAAGATGACAAAAGAGCTGGAGAAACTGTTGACGGGTGAATCGCCGTTTTAACTGAATTTGCCATGTTGGAGAGATAAAACCATGACCAGGATATTAACGCTTGTCGCCACGATTTTCATATTTGGCGCCGCCTCTTCTTTTGCCGGCGGGTTTGACGATGACACCAATAAAAGAGTTCCCATCGCCATACCGCCAACCAGCGCCGGAGGGGCTGAGGCCATTCAGGATGTAGCGGCAGCCGCGCCTCCCGCCGAGGAGGTTGTGGTTACAACCACTCCCATGCCGCTCTTGATGCGAAAGGTTTCAGTGCTCATAGAGTCAACTCCTTCAAACTCCGATATAGAGGTCGACGGTGTATATATCGGCTCCACGCCCGTGCAGGTGTCGATGAAAGAGGGTGTGCATCACATGCAGGTGGCAAAGGAAGGCTTTCTCCCGTGGGCCAGAACAGTGAAAGCCTATAACGGGCTGTACGTAAACGCAACGCTCGTGCAGGAAAGCTCTACGAAGAGCGAAAGCACAAGAAGCGCTATAACAAAATAGCGAGGTCGCCCTAACCTTCCTCTAAAACCCTGAGGAGGTATGATCCATAGTCGTTACCGGCCTGCTTGGCAGCTATCCCCTTAAGGGCGTTCCTGTCGATATAGCCCATATGGTATGCGACCTCTTCTATACAGGCGATCTTGAGCCCCTGTCTTTTTTCCAGCGTTTCGATAAAGGATCCGGCTTCCAGCAACGAGTCGTGCGCTCCGGCGTCGAGCCATGCGGCGCCTCTTCCAAGAAGCTCCACTTTAAGTTTTCCACGCCTGAGATATTCTTTATTTACGTCGGTAATTTCAAGTTCGCCTCTCGCCGAGGGCTTAAGCTTGGAGGCGATCTCCACCACATCGTTGTCGTAATAGTACAACCCTGTCACCGCCCAGTTCGATTTTGGCGTTTCAGGTTTTTCCTCAATGCTGACAGGTTTACCGTTTTTATCGACCTCAACCACGCCATATCTGTTTGCGTCTTTTACCCAATATCCGAAAATGGTCGCCCCGTTGTTCGACATGGCGGTTCGCCTCATGGTTTCCGGCAACCCTTCGCCGTAAAATATGTTGTCCCCCAGGATCATGCAGACAGGATCGTCTCCGATAAAATCCTGGCCGATAATAAACGCCTGCGCCAACCCTGCCGGTTTCTGTTGCGCGGCGTAGGAAATTTTGACGCCAAGACGCTCTCCCGACCCAAAAAGCTTGTTGAAGGAAACTTGGTCTTCAGGTGTGGTAATTATAAGAAAATCCCTGATCCCCGCCTGCATAAGGGTTGATAGGGGATAATAGATCATCGGCTTGTCGTATATCGGCAGAAGTTGCTTGCTCACCGTAAGTGTTAATGGATAGAGCCTGGTCCCGGCCCCGCCTGCTAAAATGATCCCTTTTCTAGCGGTATACGATTTTTCCATTAAAGCTTCTGTCCCTGCGCGTTACGCGATTTTAAGTAACAATTGTACAACACCAAAGGATGAAATTCAGGCAAACCTTGATATAAGGGGAAATACAAGCCATTTGAAACGTAAAGCGTTTGCCATACCGTATAGATTTCTATTAACATTCATTTCAACCTGATTTAATAGCGCGTAATATCGAATGCCATTTTCATCAAACAAGCTTACTGAATCCGTCCAATATCTGAAAGGTGTTGGGCCTAAGCGGGCGGAGCTTTTTAAAAAGCTGGATATCCATTCCATAGGGGACATGCTTTTTCATTTCCCTGTCCGTTACGAGGATCGCTCCAATATGAAAACCATTTCTGAAATCAGGCTTGGTGAAGTGGAAAACGTGATGGCAAAGGTAAGGTCGGCGGGTCTCGCTGGCCGAGGCCGTGGACGCAGGCCGGTTTTTGAAGTTGCGTTTGAAGACGAAACCGGTATTTTGCGCGCCTCATGGTTTCATTTTTCGGAAAAAGCGATGATAAAGAAATTCCAAATCGGGTCCGAATGGATAGTCTCCGGAAAAGTTTCTTTCAACAAATACCGCCATTCGAAAGTTATTGTTCACCCGGATGTTGAAAAAGCGGAAGAGCTTGAAGCCGAAGGCTCTCTTCATCTTGGCAGGATAGTTCCCATATACAGCCTGACGGAGGGGCTTACGCAAAAGGTAGTTCGTTCAGTCATCAACTTGGCGCTGGAGCGGCTTTACCTTTTGCGTGATTTTACGCCGGATACGCTGAACGAAAAATACAGGCTTCCTCCATTGGCCGATTGCGTACGGCGCGTCCACTGGCCGGATATGGGCGCGGATTTACAAAAGCTTCACGATTTTAAAACTCCTGAACAGAAAAAACTTATATTCAACGAATTTTTTCTTGTCCAGGCTGGGCTTGCGCTCAAACGTCGGACAATGAAAAAAGAGGAGCCTGAAGCCACGCTTGAAACGACGCCTGCGCTGATGGAAAAAATATATTCGGTTCTGCCGTTCAAGCTTACCGGCGCGCAGCAAAACGTATTAAACGAAATAGCAAAGGATGTAAGCTCCAAAAGCCCGATGAACCGTCTTTTACAAGGAGACGTCGGCTCCGGCAAAACTGCTGTGGCTGTGGCCGCGGCCCTTATCGCCGTGCGCAACCGTAAACAGGCGGCCATTATGGCCCCAACAGAGATTTTGGCGGCTCAGCACTTTAAAAATATTTCAGCCTTACTTAAAGATACGAAGGTTGAGGTGGAGCTTGTTACATCCGGTATAAAAGGAAAGGCCGAGGCGCTTAAAAGGACGGCTGATGGCGTGGCGCACATAATTATAGGCACGCACGCTCTTGTTCAGGAGGGCGTCAAATTTCACGACCTTGGGCTTGTCGTCATAGATGAGCAACACAGGTTCGGCGTGCGTCAGCGGGCGGAGCTTATCGGCAAAGGGAAACATGTCCACACACTCATCATGACAGCGACGCCCATTCCACGGACTCTTGCCATGACGCTCTATGGTGACCTCGACGTATCGGTGATCGACGAGCTTCCGCCGGGCAGGTCGCCTGTGGCAACCACAATATTTTCGCCGAATAAGAGAGAAAACGCGATCGCCGCTATTCGTCGTGAGGTGGAAAAAGGCAGGCAGGCGTACATAATATATCCGCTTGTCGAGGAGAGCGAAAAGCTGGAGCTTAAAGCGGCGACATCGATGTTCGAAAAACTTGGGTCCGAAGATTTCGCCGGATTGCGGCTCGGTCTTATCCACGGCAGAATGAAGAGCGTCGAGAAAGATGAAGTAATGGAGCGTTTCTCCAAAAAGGAGATAGATATACTAGTGAGCACTACGGTGATCGAGGTGGGGATAGACCAGCCGAACGCGACAGTGATAATGATAGAGCACGCGGAGAGATTCGGCTTAAGCCAGCTTCATCAGCTTCGCGGGAGAGTGGGGCGGAGCGAACATAAATCGTATTGTTTCCTGATGGCGGACACAAAACCGGGGTCGCCGGGATGGGCCAGGACGAAAGCCATGGTCAAATACCAGGATGGATTCAAAATCGCTGAAGAGGATCTTGCGATCCGTGGCGCGGGAGATTTTTTTGGAGTGAAACAGTCCGGCCTGCCGGAGTTTCGAATAGGTGATATCTTAAGAGATCATAAAATTCTGACCGAAGCCAGAAAAGCGGCGTTTAAAATAATCGAGGAAGACCCGCGTCTTGAAAAACCGGAGCATATAGAGCTTAAGCATGCGCTTAAAGAGCATTGGAGGGAAAGGTTCGAGCTTGGGGACATTGGATAATCGCGCTTTTAATTTGTAAGCATAAATGTATAATAAACAAAGCTTTAATTGCGTCTCTTTTGGAAAAAATTTCGAGGTAATACATGGTTGATGTTAATGTCAAACTGGTTGCGAGTAAGAAAACATGGCTTGTCACAGGGTGCGCGGGTTTCATAGGCTCGCATATTATCGAACGCCTGTTAAGTCACGGACAGACAGTACGCGGCTTGGACAACTTTGCGACCGGGCATAAAATAAATCTCGAGTACGTTAAAAAATCTGTAGGGGCCGAGAACTGGAGCCGATTTACATTTGTTGAGGGAAGCCTTCTGGACCCCTCCGCTGTAAACGAGGGCATGCAAGGGGTGGATGTTGTGTCTCATCAGGCCGCGCTAGGCTCCGTGCCTCGTTCCATCGAAGAGCCGATAAACACTGTGCGCTCCAACGTGGAGGGTTTTATGGCGGTCGTCAAAGCGGCCGCTGACCTTGGCGTTAAAAGGATCGTGTACGCAAGCTCATCATCGGTGTATGGCGACCATCCCAAATTGCCGAAGGTGGAGGAGACCATCGGCGCGGCGCTTTCCCCATACGCCGCCAGCAAAAGATCGGACGAAATATTCGCCGAGGCTTCCGCCAACTCATACGGTATCGAGTTTGTCGGGTTGCGTTACTTTAATATTTTTGGACCGAGGCAAGACCCTGAGGGGGCATACGCCGCAGTTATCCCGAAATGGCTTGATGCGCTACTCGACGGAGAAAAAGCGGTGATAAACGGTGATCCCACAATTTCCCGCGATTTTACTTTTGTTGATAACGCGGTCGACGCGAATATTCTGGGCGGCCTGGCCTGCTCTGATGCCGTTAACACCTATTACAATATTGGCAACGGAGGCGAAACGTCGCTTGCGGAGCTTTATGATATGATCGCCAACCTGCTCCTGGAGCTAGCCGCTATTAATGAAAAACCTGATCCCGTCATAGGGTCTGTGCGACCGGGTGATGTAAAACATTCTCTGGCCGACATCTCAAAGGCTAAAAAGCTTTTAGATTATGATGCGAAAGTGGACGTAGTAAATGGAATGCGCCGGACAGTATCCTGGTATAAAGAACAAAGGAGCGGTTAGGCCTCTATTCTTATGGGCCATATAGAAGAGCTGGGATTAATCCGCCAGATAGAGAAAACTTTTCGTCAAAAAGACCCGAACCTTCTTCTTGGCATCGGCGATGATTGCGCCTCCATAAAAGTCTCGCCAGGGTACGAGTTGCTTGTCACTACGGACACACTGGTTGAGAATGTTCATTTCAGAAAAAAGCTGACCACACCGAAGGCGCTTGGGTGGAAGTCAGCCGCAGTCAATCTCTCCGATATCGCGGCTATGGGTGGGAGCCCAAAATTCCTTTTTCTATCGTTGAGCGTCACGAAGGAAATAGACAAAAGGTGGATGTCTTCCTTTCTTAAAGGTTTTAAGGAAGCGCTCGACCCGTTTGGGTGCGTTCTGGCCGGCGGAAATTTTTCATCCGCAAAGCGGGAAATATCGATAACCGCAACGGCGCTGGGGGAAGTGAAACAGGGGCTTAAAGCGTTGCGGAGCGGAGCCAAGCCTGGGGATTACATATTTGTCACAGGAACTCCAGGGGACTCCGCCCTTGGGCTCGACCTGTTATCGTCCGCAAAAGAGAACTACAAAAAACATGAGCGCAAGCTTATAGCCCGCCACCAAACGCCAACTCCCAGGGTGGAGTGGGGGAAAATCATTGCCAAAAACAGGCTGGCTTCGGCCATGATAGATATATCAGATGGTGTGGCGCTTGATCTTTACAGGATTTTGGAAGCTTCAGGCGTTTCAGGCGAAATCGACCTTGCAAAGTTTCCTCTCTCTAAAGAAACGTTAAAAGTTTCGGAGGAAAAGGGAAAAATCCCTTGGCGCAGGATATTAACCGGCGGCGAGGATTATGAGCTTCTTTTTACCGTTAGCCCGAAGAAACTTGAAGCTGTAAAACGTTTAGTAGCCGGGGAAAAACTCGACGCTGTTTGCATAGGAGCGCTCACTAAATGCGGCTCACGCGCCGTTCCAAGCCTTAAGGTCTTAAATGTCTCCGGTAAAGAGCTTAAGCTTGGCGCTTTTGGGTGGACACATAAGGCTTGAAACTCGCGAGTAAAATAGAGAAGAAGTAAAATCAATATGTTAGAATTGAAATATTTCTACGTCATTGAAAATATACAGTATATAGTATCTACGAAAAAATCTGACCCAATATACGGCTTTTTTGTCCTTTACAGCATGTAAACGTAATGGTAATCTTTGTTAGTTTTTCACACGGTGTTTATCCGCTGTAAATGACGAAAGGTCGCGCGATTTTAGCAAATTAAATAAAGTTGAGAACAGTCTGGGCGCCTCGATTACAATGAAGCCCGGCTGTTTTCATAACGGGGAAAAGACCTGTTGAATCTTGCCTGTGACATGTTAATTCGAAAGGAATGTTAATCCATGCGCTTTAAAAGTCTTGAAATGCGAGGGTTCAAATCTTTTGTCGATGAGACGAAGCTTGAGTTTGGCCCGGGGATAACCGCCGTGGTCGGGCCCAACGGCTGTGGGAAAAGCAACATAGCCGACGCAATAAGATGGGTTCTTGGGGAGCAGTCCGCACGGTTTATGCGTGGCATGAAGATGGAGGACCTTATTTTTAACGGTTCTGGCGGCAGGAAGCCTACCGGGTTCGCCGAGGTGTCTATAACGATATCTAATGAAGATAAAGCGATTAACACTCATCCATATTCAGAATATGAAGATATTACCGTAACCCGAAAAGTTTATCGCACGGGGGAGTCTGAATATTTTATAAACAGGACTCCATGCCGTCTTAAGGATATTGTGGACGTATTTCTGGATACGGGAATTTACGCGCGCTCGTTCTCTATAATAGAACAGGGGCAGATAAATAAAATCATAAGCTCCAAACCTGAAGACCGCCGGTTTATTATTGAAGAGGCCGCCGGTGTGATGAAATACAAAAAAAGGCGTAACGCCGCCATAAACAAGCTTGAGGCAAGCCAGCAGAACCTGCTTCGTATCCAGGATATTCTCGGAGAGCTTGAAAGACAGCGCAACTCCCTGAAACGCCAGGCGAAAAAGGCCGAACGTTATGGGTCGATGCGGGCCGAGATTAAAACTCGCGCTCTTATGTTCTATTCAATGGATTACCAGGAGCACGAAGTTTTGTTGCGTGACGCTTCCGCGGAGCTTACCTCCGCAAAAGAAAAAGAAGCCGCTTTTTCCGCAGGTCTTTCCACCAAGCGAAACGAGATGGAAATTGTGAGCGCTGATCTGTCTGAAGTTGAAAGAGAGCTTGGCGGTCATCGTGAAGAATGTTACGAGGTGGAAAGCTCTATCAAGCGAAACGATCAGCATCGAGACCTCTTGTCGAGGCAGCTGGTAGAGCTTGCGGCCTCCAATCAAATGGCGAAAGAAGAGATAGGTCAGATCGAGGAAGATATCGTAAAAGTGGATAGCCACATTGAGGAACGCAACAGCGAAATGAACAATCTTTGTGAAAAGATTGAAAAAAGCGAAGAGGGGATGAACTCCATCCGGAGCGAAGCGGATACCACAAGAGCGGATTTGAACAGTCATGAAGGGCTCCTGAAAAGCGGGATTACTGAATCGATGGAGAACATGGAGCGCATCAATTCCATGATAAACACCAGGTCATCACTTTTGGCGCGGCTGGAGATGTCTGATTCCCGCATTGGCAAGGTGACTGAAAACAGTCGTGAGCTGGAAGAGGCCAATGCGGCCCTTGAAGCAGACCTTTCGAGGCTTGAAGGACTCCATGGTGAAATAAAGGAAGAGGTGGAAGCGGAGCGCGTGGCAAACGAAAAGTCGCGCGTCGACTTGAAAATGACAGGCGACACTCTTTCCGAAGTTGAAAACGGCCTGAGATCCGTAGAGGATGAAATCACAAAAACAAAATCCAAACTGGAATCGTTGCAGGAGCTTGAAAAGAACCTTGAAGGGTTTGGCGTCGGTGTGAAGAGCATTATGAAAATGAAAGAGGACGGCGACGATTCTTTTGACGGTGTTCGGGGATTGTTGGCGGAAAAGGTGCGTGTTCCTGAAGAGCTGGAGCGCGCATTGGAGGCGATATTGGGAGAACGCCTGAAGGCTGTGGTTGTGGAGGATTCCAGCCTTTCGTTAAAAGCCATCGATACGCTTAAGGATAAAAACCTGAGTAGGACGAGTTTTGTTTCCAACGATCTTGTTCCAGTCGTCGCTTCGGGAAATGGCGTTGGTGAAACTGGCGGCTCCATTCTGGGGCGTGTTTCAGATTTAATAACGCTATCGGAAGATATTCCAGGCTCTGTCGCCGTGACGCTTCAAAACACACTGATAGCGAGAGACCTTGAATCGGCGCTTGAAATCTGGAAGAAAAATCAGGGAGCTTTTACCATTGCGACTTTGGATGGTGACGTTATAGACGTATCCGGCGTTATTACCGGCGGAGGTAATGGAAAAGGCTCTGGAGCCCATATAATGGCGCGAAAAAGAATCATAGAGGAGCTTGACGCCAAGATCGCAACGCTTTTGGAAGAGAAAAGAGGAGTGCTGGAGAGACGGGACAGCCTCAGGGAATTAAAGGAATCCGCAAGCGCCAGGTTACTTGAGTCAGATGAAAACCTGAGAAGGCTTGAGTTCAAGGTTATGGACATTACAAAAGAGGCGCAGAAAGAAAACGCTGAACTGTCGAGAAACCGCGGCTTGCTTGATGGCCTGAACGTAGAACGATCCAGTATATTGGAAGAGAAGGAAAGACTGGTTGCGGAAGAGGCGGTTCTGGCAGAAAGCGTCGCCAGGCTTCAAAAACAGAGAGAAGAGATGGATGAGGCCAACAAGCTTCTGCAGGAGAATATTGATATCCTGCGAGAAAATCTCGACAGGGTTATGGCGCGCGCGCGCGAAGAAGAGGTGGCTTTGACAGAGCTTCGCGGGGAGCTGAATAACCTGAAAATGGATGTGACAAGGTTGAACAACGGGAAAGCGGACCTTGTCATGCGCCTTGGCAGACTGAAAGCTTCTATTAGTGATTTTGAAACGAGGCGCGATGAAATGCGCGACTCCATAGACGCTATGATGAAGGAGAATACTGAACTCGCCAGGAAAAAAGACTCCCTTAATCATATGATAGATAAGCTTCGGGATGCCATTGAAGAAAAGCTGAACAGGAAATCCGCAACCGAAGAAGCTATAAAAGAGCTTGAAAAAAGCTTGGAGAGCGCCCGCTCTGATGTATCCGATCTTTCGTTGCAAGTTTCGGAGCTTAATATGCGTGTAGAAAATATAGCCGAGAAAGCGGACCATGAATTTAATATTCCTGTGGATGATCTTGGGACAACAGACGTTTCCGATATTGATAAAGAGGAAACATCGCAGCGTCTTTCATTCCTTCGTGGCCAGCTTGCCAGGATAGGCGATGTAAACATGAGCGCCCTCGATGAGTATGAGGAGGTAAACGAACGTTTTGAGTTCCTGCAAACGCAACACGCCGATCTTGTGAAATCTATAGCTACCTTGCGTAAAACTATCGAAAATATTAATGCGACAACCAGCAAGATGTTCAACGAGACATACGAGGTTGTCTCCAGAAATTTTGAAGGTATATTCAAACGCCTGTTTGGTGGCGGCAGAGCTGAGATGCGTCTTGTTGAGATAGAGGGTAAATCGGAGCCCGGTCTTGAGATTCTTGCTCAGCCTCCCGGGAAAAAAATCCAGAACCTCAACCTGCTTTCGGCTGGCGAGAAGGCTATGACCGCCCTCTCATTACTATTCGCAGTGTTTACCGTAAAACCAAGCCCGTTTTGCCTCCTCGACGAGGTCGACGCTCCATTGGACGAGGCGAATATTTTCCGTTTCCGCGATATGCTGATAGATTTGGGTAAAGAAACACAATTCATAATCATCACACACAGCCAGAAAACCATGAGCTTTGCGGACAGGCTTTACGGAATTACACAGGAGGAAATGGGGATTTCCAAAATACTTGCTGTCAACCTCGTGGATAATATCAATAAAGATTTCTCCCTCACCGCCGCCTGATTTTCGATCAACAGCGGCAATTTCCTGCCTCGCTTCGCGGCTGAATAAAATTCTATATTGGTTTTAAAAAAAACTTTAGGAATCCGGATTCGCAGACGATAAGAAATTAGTTTTTAGTAAATGAGCTAAAAATTTAGTCGATTTTTGTTTTGCGACCGGTATTGCCGGCGCTGGTTCAATTGCGCTTCAGCAAGGATGCTAAGCGAATAATTCAAGGAGGATGCATAATGGCATTACGAGTTTTCAACAATATCTTCTCTATTAACGCCCAACGTAATCTGGGCACCAACAACAGCAAGCTGGGTATATCACTGGAGCGTCTGTCATCCGGTCTGCGAATCAACCGTGGCGCGGACGACGCGGCGGGGCTGGCGATTTCGGAGTCTTTGCGGGCGGATATCCGTTCGTTGAACCAGGCTCTTCGAAACGCAAACGACGGAATCAGCCTCATAAACACGGCGGAAGGAGCGCTGGCGGAGCAGTCCTCTATCCTTGTGCGAATGAGGGAGCTGGCCTCACAGGCGGCAACAGGAACGGTCGGCTCGACGGAGCGGGTCACGATCAACCGTGAGTTCAACGCGCTCCGGGACGAGATCGACAGGATATCGGCGGTGTCAGAGTTTAACGGCCAGAAACTGGTCGACGGGTCGCTTCGAGCCGCTCCAGGCACAGGCAACTCGGTTGTTATCCAGGTAGGCATCCAGGCGAACTCGGCGGACAGGATTGATCTTAACGCCGCTGTCGACCTGACCGCGATCGACTCTACAGGTCTTAACATCACCGACATATCGGTTAACTATGCACAGTCCGCGCTCGATTCCCTGTCCACCCTGGACTCGGCGATCAATACTGTAACATCCGGTCGTGGTAAGCTCGGCGCGGTGCAGAACCGGCTTATCCATACGATCAACAACCTGTCAATCAGCTCTGAGAACCTGCAGGCCGCGGAATCCCAGATCCGTGACGCTGACTATTCGTTGGAGATATCGACTTTCACCAGGAACCAGATACTGGTGCAGGCCGCGACGGCCATTTTGGCTCAGGCGAATCTTGTGCCACAGACTGTTCTGCAGCTGCTCGGATAATAATTCCAGGAAAATATTTGGTTTCGAGGCTTGATAATCCATATAGTGGCGTACCTGACCTTGACGAGGGGTCGGGTCGCCACCAATATGCCAGGAGCTTCGCTTTTAAGGAAACCGGCCGTTTTTTTTTCATTCAAACAGCGACATAGCTGTTAATATAGATAAAACAACGTGTTACACAATGTCCTTGTGTAAATAAAAACTAAAGCGATGAAACCTCGTTTCCGATAAGTTAATCAAGCTATCAGTTCTTGTTTAACGTTATTAGGATAAATTGACCCATGGCTTTTGCTGTCGACGGTCTTGTTTCGGGGTTGGACACCACCAGTATAATAAGCCAGCTAATAAATCTTGAACGCCGCCCAATAACACTGCTTGAGAACAAACAGGTAACCCTTGGCGAACAGCGGACCGCATGGCAAGAGGTAAGCAAAAGGCTGTTAAGCTTTGAATCATCCGCAAAAGCCATAAGCACTTCGGGCACGTTTGCGGCTCGTACAGGAAAATTCAATAGCAGCAGCTCCACTGGTGGCTCGGTGCTATCTTTGATTACAGGGTCGGATGTGTCCGCAGGATCATACAATATAGTCGTTTCGCAACTTGCTGACGCCGAGAAATCGACTTCGAACGCGCATAGTAGCTCAACAACCGCGCTGGGCGCCTCCGGGACGATAACTATTGATGGCCCTGCAGGCATTACAAACGTTACTGTTAATCTTACTGACACGCTTAATGATATCAGGGATAACATAAACAATTCCGGAGCTTCGGCGACTGTTACAGTTATCGACATAGGCACGTCATCCAGTCCTTCCTACCGACTTGTCGTTACCGGCAATGACACAGGCTCTACCAATAGCTTTACTATTACAGACGCGACAGACGGCGCTACCGATATAACCTTTACGGAAAATCAGGCCGCTCAGGACGCAACGTTTACGATTGACAATATCAGCGTCACAAAAGACTCGAACACAGTAACCGGTGTTATATCAGGCGCAACGATAAACCTGGAAACAATCGGGTCGGGAGCCATATCCTTTACGAACGATACTTCCGGAACCCTCGAAAAGATTCAGACATTCGTAGACAGTTATAACGATGTTATGGATTATATAAGGGAGCAGTTTACTTATGATCAGTCGAAGGACAGCAAAGGCGCGTTGTTCGGGAATGTGTCCCTCGAAACTATTCAGTCCCAGCTTCGGTCCATTGTATCCGATACTGTCCCAGGGATTGACACGACAGATTCGAGTAACCTTTCAGCTTTGTCTCAAGTAGGCATTCTCACTAATAGTGAAAACAAGCTGGAAATAAACGTCTCCAAGCTTACCGATATGCTGGTAGACCGTTTTTCTGACGTTCAGGACCTGTTTGTTCCTTCAGGGAGCGGAACGTACACATTTGTCAACGCGACAGGCTTTACGCAAGGGGGTACATATGCCACCCAGGTAGTAGACGATGGCTCTGGCAATGCGCTCCTCCAGCTACAGCTGAGCGGGTCTTCAGAGTGGATTTCTCTTACGCAGAGCGGCAATTTTGCGCTGGGTCAAAATGATACTGCCCTGGAAGGTCTAATCATAAGAACAGGAACTATTACGATTAATGATACGGGTTCTATGAGAATTGCGGTTGGAGTGGCGCAGAGCGTTGCGACTTATACCTCGACCTACACGGAGTTTTCGGCTGAAGGCCTGATATTCAATCAAAATGACAGTATCAAAAATCAGGATAGAGAAATACAAAAGCAAATTGATGATCTTGAAGAGCGAGTTGCAAAAAAAGGAGAAGATTTGAGAACGAAGTTCGCCAATCTCGAAACTTTATTGGCCAAGCTGGTTTCTGAGCAGAGTTATCTGGATTCACAATTGGCAAACCTTTCAAAAGGGTGGAAATAACGTTTAGCTAACGGTTTAGTTCTAAAAAGGAGAAATTGCATGTATGGAAATGGCAGACCAAACGCTTACCAGGCCACACAAGTATCCACGGTAAGTAAATCGAAACTTATTCTGCTAATGTACGATGGCGCTATTCGTTTCATTGGTAAAGCCAAAGAAACAATTGATAAAAATGATATAGCGGGCCGTGGTATTTTTATAAGCAAGGCGCAGAAGATTATTGATGAGTTAAATGGAGCTCTGGATCCTCAAAAAGGAGGCGCTGTGGCCGAAAATCTTTCCAAGGTTTACCTTGAGGTTTCAAGAAACCTTACCGAAGCGAATATCTCCGGCGATAAAAAGCATCTTGACGCCGCTGATACCATGCTCAATAGTCTTAGGGAGGCGTGGGACGAGATTATCAATAGACCAAATCAGCCAAAGGACAACCCAAACTCCTCGGAGCGCGGGCCTGGCGTGGCTCTTAGTTGCTGAGCTTTTTCATACCACAATTTTTGTAAACTTTCGGGGATGGGCAAATACGCTCATCCCCTTGCCTTTCGTCGTTCCACTCATTTCCGCCATGAAAGCTATTATTGGAGCTCCCCGTACGCCATCGGATATACTGTTTTAATGGGTAAAAAATTTAAACTGGTCTCCGATTTTGAACCGAAAGGAGACCAGCCAGAAGCAATAAATGAACTTACAAAAGGAATACGCTCCGGCGCAAGGAATCAGGTTCTGCTCGGTGTTACCGGGTCTGGAAAGACATTTTCCATCGCTCATGTCATAGAAAAAGTTCAGAAGACCACATTGGTAGTCGCTCATAACAAGACTCTGGCCGCGCAACTTTATTCAGAATTCAAGTCGTTTTTTCCAGAAAACGCGGTTGAGTATTTTGTCTCTTATTACGACTATTATCAGCCGGAGGCTTATCTTCCAAGAACTGGAACGTATATAGAAAAAGACGCGTCAATAAATGATGAGATAGAAAAAATGCGGCATTC
>UOGA01000098.1_pt1 | contig 18748 bp, 19 predicted proteins | sample 1989841 | NCBI WGS metagenome assembly UOGA01 (sample SAMEA4712198, study PRJEB27164) | hydrothermal vent metagenome | biome: marine basaltic hydrothermal vent biome; feature: marine hydrothermal vent; material: mineral | place: Pacific Ocean | collected 2011-06-14/2011-07-23 | depth 1691 m | reverse complement strand
GCTTTATTCCGGTGAGGTGAGGGACTCAAGCTCGGTCTCGGCGCAACCGGAGTTTTATCATGAGTTCAAAGACGGCTCAAGCCTCACCTTCGTTCCGTTCGCAAGAGTCGACAGCGCCGACGACAAACGGAGCCATTGGGATATTCGTGAGTTGAACTACCTCTACCTCACCGACAATTACGAAGTCCGCGCTGGTATAGGCAAAGTGTTCTGGGGAGTCACAGAGTTCGTTCACCTGGTCGATATCATAAACCAGACCGACTTTGTAGAGTCGATAAACTTCGAGGAGAAACTGGGCCAGCCGATGGTAAATCTGTCGATTCCGGGCGCGTGGGGAGTTTTAGACCTGTTCGCGCTCCCATATTTTCGCGAAAGGACATTCCCCGGCAGAAAAGGGCGCCTGCGGTTTCCGCTGGTGATCGATACAGACAGCGCGCGATATGAAAGCCCGGATAAAGAACGCCACGTCGATTTCGCCGTAAGGTACAGTAAATCGATAGGAGACTGGGACATCGGCCTGTCGCATTTTTCCGGAACCGGCAGGGAGCCGACGATTATTATGGAGTTAAACGCAAGCGGCAGGCCTGTCGTCATCCCCTATTACGAGCTGATAAACCAGACAGGGCTAGACCTGCAACTTGTCGCCGGAGAGTGGGTCTTAAAGCTTGAAGCGATATACCGCTCCGGCCAGGGAGAAAGCTTTTACTCCGCGACGGGAGGGTTTGAGTACACTTTTATAAACGTTTTAGAGACTGGTCTTGACCTGGGCCTTGTGGGGGAGTGGATTTACGACGACCGGGGCGAAAACGCCGTCGTGATATTTGATAACGACGGTGTGCTCGGCCTTCGCCTTTCTCTAAACGACGCCGCCAGCACAGAGTTTCTGGCAGGGCTGATTCAGGACGCCAGCTCACCTTCGCGCGCGCTAAGGGTGGAGGCCAGCCGGCGGCTCGGCGCAAGCTTCAAAGCCTCCATAGAAGCATGGGCTTTTTTCGACGCTCCCGAAGACGATATTTTATACAGCCTGCGTGACGATGATTTTGTAAAGCTTGAGCTTGCGTATTATTATTAATTGCCCTGCCCTTTCTCCCTTGATATATTCTAAACATGTAAACAGTATCCGTTTTTTACACCCTGCTTAAAATAGATTGGGAGCGGCCAAGTGGAGACATATTACGATCCGAAAGATTTGCCGAAGTTTGGTGAAATAGGTAAGGACGCGCCGGAGCTGGCGAAGAAGTTTTTCGAGTATTATAACGCCGTTTTCGCCGAAGGAGAGCTTACCGAGCGGGAAAAATCGCTTATAGCGCTCGGCGTGGCGCATGCTATACAGTGTCCTTATTGTATAGACGCATACACTCAGGCATGCCTCGAAAAAGGCTCCAATACCGAAGAGATGACCGAGGCTGTCCATGTCGCGACCGCGATCCGGGGCGGGGCATCCCTTGTTCACGGGCTTCAGATGCGGAAAGTTTCAGATAATATATCTTTATGAGGGAATTTTTAATAATTAGTTTCGTCAATAAAATGAATTATTAGAGGTTCCTCAGGATGAATCAGGCCAGCATTGAAACCGGGTCGGCTTTGACCATAGCGCCCTTCGCCACTACTCTGGCAAAAAACAAGGTCAGCCTTACCAGAGACAAAACCACGACGCTCCAGATCAACATAGGCTTTCTTTGCAACCAGAACTGCCGCCACTGCCATGTGGAGGCCGGGCCCCATAGCGACAAGATCATGGACGCGCAAACTGCGGACGCGGTGGCTGATTTCGCAGAGGCAGGCGGTTTTTCGACAGCCGATATAACAGGTGGAGCCCCGGAGATGAACCCGAACCTTCCCCGCCTGATCGAAAAACTGGCGCCGTCGGTTTCGAAAATCATAGTCAGATCCAACCTGACCGCCATATCGGACGGCAAGTGGGACGGCCTTATAGAAATATTAAAAAAACATAAAGTCACGATAACCGCTTCTCTGCCCTCGTTAAACAAATCGCAGACCGACGCGCAACGCGGCGCAGGGGTCTATGAGAAAAGCCTGGAAGTTTTACAAAAATTAAACAAGGAAGGCTACGGGATGGAGGGGACCGGCCTTGAGCTTAATTTCGTCTCCAACCCGGCGGGCGCTTTTCTGCCGCCGTCCCAGGCATCCGTTGAGACCAGATTTCATTCCGATTTAAAAAGAAAGTTCGGCATCGAGTTTAACAACCTGTTCACTTTCGCCAACGCGCCTTTAGGCAGGTTCGAGACATGGCTTAAAGATTCGGGGGCCTATGGCAAATATATGGACAGGCTGGCGCAAGAGTTTAATCCATGCGCAGTGGACGGGCTTATGTGCCGGTCTCTGGTTTCGGTTTCGTGGAATGGTTATCTTTATGATTGCGATTTTAACCTGGCCTGCGATCTTCCGCTGGCCGGGCGCAAAATCCATATTTCCGAAATGACAGGCCCGCCCGCGGCGGGGTCGCCCATTGTCGTCGGCGATCATTGCTACACATGTTGCGCCGGAGCCGGTTTCACATGAGGAGGCTCCATTCAGACCTGAGTATCAGGTTTAACTATCGGCGTTGTGTTATACGCAATTTATTCCCCGCAGGCCATATCGAACCGGGGAATGCGCCAGAGCGTCGGGTTTTCGTCATCGTCTTTACCGAAGTAAAACCCCCACATCGAGCAACGCTCCCCGTAGAGCAGGCAGTAGCTTGTGTAAGTATAGCTGTCTCCCGGTTTTAACACCGGTTGCTCACCCACCACGCCATCCCCCTCAACGGTTTCAATATTTCCGTCCGAATGTTTTATCATCCATTTGCGGCTTTGCAACTGCACCGCCGTGGCGCTGTTGTTCTCCACCTTGATAGTATAGGCGAACCCGCAACTATAGCCAGGCGCCACCCTTTCTTCGGGAAGCTGTTCAAGCTTTACGATCTCAACGCTTAATCCCGGCGTACTGTCCTGATCCAAATTTTACTTTCTTAATAGAATAGAAATTATGACTCTGATTATAACATTTAGAAAGAATCCAGACGCATCCCTTCTTCTCCGGGAAGGAGAGCGGATGGGGTACTCCCATAACAGGAGTTATGTTTTTATTGGATAAAATCAGTTAAACACCCCCTAGAAAATGTGGAGAAAAGATTTTCCCTCCTTGTCTGGAGAGGAGAACTGCTGGGGCGCCCCTGCAACGTGGGTGGCTCCCAGTCTTCCCTCTCCCTCGACGGGAGAGGGCGGGGTGAGGGCGCAAAAAAAAGCAATATCCTTCGCGTCACTCAGGACGACGGGACATGGGGTTAGAGAGGAGATTGCCACAGTCGTTGTCTCGGCGTGGCCGCGCCACCTTCTTCGCAATGACAGCTTCTTGATGTGTCATCGCGAGGAAACAGCATGTTTCCGTGGCGATCTCAGGATTGCCACGCCACCTTCTTCGCAATGATTCTTTGTTCCCGATCTCATCGGCGCCTAATCAGCCAAAATATCCTTTAACGGCAGAAAGAACGAACTCGGCGCCCATCGCAAGCAGGATAAGCCCCAATACTCTTATAAGTATCCGAAGGCCTGTCTCTCCCAGCCAGTCCGCCATTTTCTGCCCCTCGCGCAGTATCAGCGCCGTAAGGCCGGTGGCGCAAAGTATGGCCAGAATCAGCATAAACCAGCCGACCGCTCCCTGCGCCCTGTCCGCAAAAACGATGACGGTCGCTATCGCCGCCGGGCCCGCCAACAGAGGTATGGCCATGGGGATGATGGCAATATCGTCTTTGCCTCCCGCTTCATCCCTCTCGCTTTTCATTGTCCTGTAGGTCAGCGATTTTCCCTCCAGCATTCTTAAAGAGAGTTGAATAAGGATCAGACCTCCGGCCACTTTGAGCGCCTGGATCGATATCCCGAACAGGGCGAAGATTGCGCCGCCCGCGACGGCAAAAACCAGCAGGATCGCCACCATCGCTTTGGAGGCCCTGACGGCCTGGGCCGCTCTTTTCTCTACAGCTTCATCAGGAGTGAGCGCAATCAGGGTCACCGCCGCGCCGAACGGGTCAAGCACAGAAAACAGAGTGACAAAGCAGTTAAGGAAAAATATGAAAGAGTCCGCCATGACGCTTACATTAATTATGATAGTTGTTATACTTGATATTCTATTCGATATTATCAGCCGGGAGAGTTTTAAAAATGGCCAAACTTTGTGTAAATGTCGATCATGTGGCCACAGTGCGTCAGGCGCGGAGAATTGATATGCCCGATCCGCTTGAGGCGGCCCTCATCGCTGAAAAAGCCGGAAGCGCGGGTATCACTGTTCATCTGCGCGAAGACAGGCGGCATATTCAGGATCGTGATGTCAGGGCCATAAAAAAGGCGATAAAAACAAAATTGAACCTGGAGATGGCCATCGTTCCGGAAATAGTAGATTTCGCCCTGAAAATCCGTCCCGATCAAGTCACTTTTGTCCCGGAGCGCCGCCAGGAAATCACCACCGAAGGCGGCCTTGACGTTACAGTCCGCCAGAGAAAAATGAGAAAAATCATCGAATCTTTCAGGAAAAAAGGGATCACAGTCTCTCTTTTTATCGATCCCGATCCGCGCCAGATACACGCCTCCGCCGATCTGGGCGCTGACGCCATAGAGCTGAACACCGGCCAATACTCGCAAATTAAAACCGGAGGAAAACTGAAGACCGAGCTTAAAAAAATAGAAAAGGCGGCCATGCTGTCGGACAGCCTGTCGCTTGTCACTCACGCAGGCCACGGATTAAACCTGAATAATATCAGGCCGATAGCCTCGATTTCTGTCATTGAGGAGCTAAACATAGGGCACAGCATTATCGCAAGAGCGATCATGGTGGGGTTGGCCGCCGCCGTCACAGAGATGCGCAAAGCCATAATTTTAAAGCCTTCACGGAAATAAATAAAATCAGGATATTTCAGCGCATATTTATTTTGTTGAAAATCCGGGCCATTAAGCAGACAATGTATTGTTATTGAAAGTAATACAGTTCCATAATGTAAGGATTCTATGAGCCAGAAGCTACTTGAGACTCTTCTTAAGGCCAAAGGCGATGAAAACGCCAACGTCCGAAAGGCCGCCGCTATTTCTCTTGGAGACCAGGACAACTCCCATGCCAAAGCCGCCCTGGTAAAAATGCTCTCCGACAAGGTTTGGCAAGTCAGGGAAGAGGTCATTAATTCAATACAAAGAGCTAAAATCACCGAAGCCGCCCCGCATCTTTTAAAAATCCTGGGATGCGATGACGAAAGCCAGGCGAGAAAAGCTATCTTAAAATGGGCCGCCGCAAAAGGTGAGGATCAGGCATCCTCCAAAGCCCAGAGCGGCGCGAACCCTCTCGCCGGAGGCGGTAAGAAAAAAGCCGAGCCCAACCCGTGGCAGATCAAAAAGGCGGCGGCTCTCGCTGTCAGCTCGCTTCGTCCCGATCTTGCCGCCGCGCCTCTGATGGAAATGCTGAAGATAGAAAATCCATCAGTGCGCTCCGCCGCCCTTATAGGGCTCGGCACAATACAGTCCCAGGAGACCATCGGCGAAGCTATCGCTATGTGCGAGGATAAGGAGTGGAATATACGCAAAACCGCCGCCACGATTCTTGGCAGGCTCAAGGCGGAGCAGGCGGCGCAGGCGCTGATAAAACTTCTGGATGACGATAAATTCTCGGTCCGGACGGAAGCCGTAATAGCCCTTAACCATATAAAGCCTTCTGAGGCTTTAGAGCCGCTTGCAAATACGCTGGCGAACGACAATAACTATGAGGTTCGTAAAACCGCCGCCACCGCTCTTGGCAATTTAAAAAACGAAGAGATAGCGCCAGCCCTTTTCAAGGCTCTTGAGGACGATAACTGGATGGTTAAAAAAGCCGCGCTCGACTCGATTACAAACCTCAAAGTGGTTGACGGAATAGATTTTATGGCTCAGATGCTGGGCGATAAGCAAGAAGAGATAAGGTCGGCGGCCGCGGCTGGCCTCATTACGCTTACTAAAATCTCTAAAGCGAAAGTATAATTTAATTGCTGACTCGTCGATATAATATATGGTGAATCTGAAGGGAATCCGGCTGGCGCTTGCGCGCTATTGCGGATACGGCAGTCGGTGTCTGTTCGGGTTGTGTTTTTGTCGTCAACAAATAAAAGCGTTTTAATCAGATGCGAGCGCTGGATAGTCTTGTTGTTCTTGTGGTGGACGACGCGCCAAACATGCGGCGTACGCTCAAGGGAATGTTGCGAAGTATCGGCGTAGCGGAAGTTGTGGAGGCTGTGGATGGTGAAAACGCCTGGGAGCTCCTTAACACCGTCAATATCGATTTCATCATCAGCGACTGGCATATGCCTAAACTGCCCGGTCTGGAGCTTTTAAGACGGGTTCGCGACAAGCCGTCATTAAGGAACATTCCTTTTTTAATTGTGTCGGGCGAGGCGTCGGAGACCAGAATCGCCCAGGCCGCCGAGACAGAAGTCGATGGATGCCTCCTCAAACCTTTCATGGCCCGGACGCTGGAGGAGAAGATAAAATATATTGTCTACAAGATGGATCATCCGTCGCTCTTTGAAAAACGGATAAAAACCGGTCTTATTATGATCGAGCAGAACATGTACGACAAGGCGCTGGTCGAATTCGGAGAAGCTCTTAATTTGAAACCTGATTCCGCCAGGGCGCGCCATGCCCTTGGCGAGGTGTGCATGCTGATGGGTGAGGCCGATAAGGCGGAGCAATGGCTCCTGGAGGCGGCCAGCGTTAATCCGCAGTATATCCGGGTGCATGAAGGACTCGGAGAGCTTTATAAAAAGAAAGGAAAAGAAGATATGGCTCTTGCCTACCTGGAGCGGGCGGCGGAAATAAATCCCCATAACGCAGGCAGGCAGATGGCGCTGGGCAAGATATATGTCGAACAGGGCGAAACCGAAAAAGCGGAGGACGCTTTCAAAACCGCTTTGGAAAGCGGGCCCGACACAGCTGGTCTCCATACCGAAATCGGAGAAATCTATCTTGCGTCCGGAAACGCGTCCAAAGCCGCCAACTCGTTTAAAAGCTCGCTTAACATCTCACAAAGCGTTCATGTTTATAACAGGCTGGGAATCGCCCTTCGCAGGAAAAAACGGTTCTCGGAGGCCATCGAAGAATATTATAAGGCGCTCAAAGTTGACCCGAACGACGAGGCTGTCTACTACAATATCGGCCGCGCCTATATCGACATGAAAGAATATAATAAAGCGCGTGACGCTCTTGAACAGGCATTGAAACTCGACCCCGATTTTGAAGAGAGCGCCGAGCTATTATCCCAACTAGAGAAAGTCGCCGGAAAAGGGTAGTCCCGCCTTTTAGCCTAAATGGCCAATAAAAAAAGAAGAACCGAACTCGATATCGACCCCTCAATATTGAGTGAGACCGAAGCAGAAGCGTCCTCCGAAAATGGAGATCCAGCCGCTGTCGCGCCTGCCGTCGAAAAAGAATCAGAAGCGAAAGAAAAGTCGACGGAAGGCGGGGTTAAAAAAATAAAAATCAATAAGGCCAAGCTGGCCCTGATCGCCGCCGGTGGAATGGGCGCCGTATCCCTGGCGGCGGCTATAGTATGGGGCATTATGGCCTCGCCGCCTGAAAAAACGGAAGAGCCAGAGAAGGCGAAAGTTGAGAAGGTGGTGGAAAAAGAGGAGCCGGTTGCGGTCGCCCCCAAAATCGAGTTCAACATCCCTCCCATTTTTGTATTCAAGCCTTTTCTGGTTAATTTAGGCAAAGGAGACAACCGCCGTCTGGTCAGAGTAAATTTCTCCGCTCAAATGAGCGGAGACAAGGTTAACGAGGAAATTAAAAGAAACCTTGTCCTGATTCGTGAAAATATTTATTATTTCTTGCAAAGCAAATCTATTGATATGTTTCGCGTCGAAGAGAAAAAAAAGCGGATGGCGGTGGATATGGCTATTGTTCTTAACCGCTCTATCCAATCGGGCGCTATCACAAAAGTTCTGGTCTCCGGCCTTGTAATCAAATAGTTTAGCGCCTGGCTGTGACGAACTTCTTTTTAAGATAAAGCTGGTTTTTAAGCCTATGGCTCATACGTTCACTCATCCCGCCAAAACCCCCATCGTTTTAGGCGTCAGCGCGTGTCTTCTGGGCGAGAAAACCAGATATAACGGCAAGCATGCGAAAAACCGGTTTGTCACCGGCATGCTCGGAGAATTCATTAAATTCGGAGAATTCATTAAATTTGCGCCTGTCTGCCCGGAAACCGGGATCGGTCTTGCGACGCCAAGAGAGCCCGTACAGCTAGTCGGAGACCGGGCAAGGCCACGGGCCCTAGGAGTGAGCGACAGCAGGTTGGACATAACTGATAAACTTGAGGCGTATGGCGAAAATTACATATCGAACCACGCTGAAAAATTGAGCGGTTTTATCCTGAAAAGCCGGTCGCCCAGTTGCGGTATCAGAGTGGACGTGACGGGGCATGATGGAATATCCGTTTCATCTGGAGTCGGTATTTTCGCCCGCCGGATCGTAAAGCGATTTCCGAACATGCCGGTTATAGAGGAGTCGTGTCTCGATGACGAGGCCGTTCGAGCGAATTTCATCGAAAGAGCGGTGGCCTACAGCAGGTGGCGGAAAACAGAAGAGCGGGCAGGCTCCTCTGGGCTCCCGCCTTTATATGGATATTATTAAAACTTTATGAAAATATTTTTAGCTTTGCTGTTTGCCGCGTCATCATCCATTGTGAGCCCCCCTTACAAAACTGATAAACCGATGGCGCTCATCTCCGAAGGCGTGTTTTTAATGGGGAGCGGCCCGGATGAAAAGGAGTACGGCTATAAACTTGATGAGGCGCGCAAAAGTCTCGCGTCCCGCAGATATAAGTGGTTTGAAAGCGAAAAACGGCGACAGGTTAATCTAGAAAGCTACTCGATCGATATCAACCTTGTCACGAATAAGGATTATTTCAAGTTCGTAAAAGCGACGGGCCACAAAGTCCCGTTCGTGAACAAAAAAACCTGGGATGGATACCATCTCGCCCATTCGTACAAAGAGGTTAAACGTTTTTTATGGAAGAACAAGGTCTTTCCCGAAAATCGGGGAGCGCATCCTGTCGTCCTTGTGGATCACGCTGACGCTAAAGCCTATTGCCAATGGCGCGGGCTTCGGCTTGCGTCGGAGGAGGAGTGGGAGAAGGCGGCGCGCGGCGCAAAAGGACGAATCTTTCCGTGGGGGGACGAATTTATTCCCGAAAACCTCAACAGCTACGACGCCGGGCCGTACGACACTGTCCCGGTCGGCGGTTATGAAAAAGGCAAAAGTGTCTACGGGGTGTACGACATGGCCGGGCAGGTGTTTGAATGGACATCCACTCCCGCCGAACAGCCAGGAAAATATATTGTCAAAGGAGGCTCGTGGGACGATTATCCTGGCGTGACACGCGCCGCCGCCCATCATGGACGGCCTGAAAAGATAAGGCATATCCTTATCGGTTTCCGGTGCGCGGGAAACCGGTGACCTAAACATGAAAACTTTTCTTATAAGGCGGCTGATCGCTCTTGTCCCGGTGGTTTTTGGCGTGGTGACGCTTGTCTTTTTCATAATCCACGCAACGCCGGGCGACCCGGTGGAGATCATGCTCGGCGAGACCGCCTCCCCCGCCGACAGGGACACGCTAAGAAAAGAGCTGGGTCTGGACAGGCCTCTTATCGCCCAGTACATAACATTCATAGGCTCGGTCGCCACCGGCGATCTGGGGAAATCGTTTTTCACGAATAAAGGAGTGGCCGAGTCTATCGCCGAGCGATACCCGGCGACGGTTCAGCTTGCGCTCTGCTCGATGGCCCTTGCCATTATCATCGCCATCCCTCTCGGCGTATTGGCGGCGGCGCGTAAAAACAGCGCTATCGACACCGGGGCTATGGCCATATCGTTGCTGGGCGTTTCGATGCCCAGTTTCTGGATCGGCCCCCTTCTGATCCTGGTCTTCTCGATAAACCTCGGCTGGTTTCCGGTGGCGGGACGGGGAGGAATCGAGAGCCTCGTTTTGCCGTCGATCACCCTGGGCACGGCTATGGCGGCGATTCTTTCCAGGCTGACACGCTCTACGATGATTGAAGCGCTGGACGAAGATTACATCGTGACCGCCAGAGCGAAGGGGGCGCCTTCGATGACTATTCTTTTCAGGCACGCCCTTTCAAACGCGCTCCTTCCTGTCGTGACGGTGGCGGGGCTTCAAATGGGCGCGCTCCTCGCCGGAGCGATCATAACGGAGACGATTTTCGCATGGCCCGGAATCGGCAGGCTGACCCTTCAGGCCATCACCGCCCGCGACTACCCCCTGGCCCAGGGATGTGTGCTCACAATTTCGCTCTCATACGTTTTCGTCAATCTTGTCGTCGATATCGTGTACGCCCTTGTCGATCCCAGGATAAGATACAAATGAGATACAATAGCCTCTCGTTTTTCATAGGTGTAACCCTCACCACAGGCTTTGTTCTTGTCGCGCTCCTCGCCCCTTTTATCGCGCCATACTCCCCTTACGAACAAGATTTTTATAACGGGCTGGCGGGGCCCGGCGCCTTGCACCTGCTGGGGCAAGACAGCCTGGGGCGCGATATCCTCAGCAGAATTATTTACGGCGCGAGGGTTTCACTGCTTGTCGGGTTCGTCACCGTTTTCATCTCCGCCACCGTTGGAACAGCGCTTGGAGCGGTGGCCGGATATTTCGGCGGCAAGATGGACGAGGTGATAATGCGGGTAAGCGATATATTCATGTCGTTTCCCGGCATCCTGCTGGCCATCGCGGTAATGGCGGTGCGCGGGCCGGGGCTGGAAAACGTGATAGTGGCGTTGTCTATCATGGGATGGACAGGTTACGCAAGGCTCGCCAGGGGGCAGGCGCTGTCGTTACGGGAGCGTGAGTTCGTCCTGGCCGCCGAGGCTCTGGGCGCCGGGCCGAAGCGGATAATCTTTTTACACCTTTTGCCCAATATCGCCGCGCCGCTGATTGTCGAGGTGACCTTCGGCGTGGCGTCAGCCATTGTGGGAGAAGCCGGTTTAAGCTTTCTTGGCCTTGGCGCCCAGCCGCCCACCGCAAGCTGGGGCGCGATGCTGTCGGAGGGAAGAAGCTTCCTTCTAATCGCCCCTCACCTCACGACGTTTCCCGGCATCGCTATCATGCTGGTGGTGATGGGGATAAACTTTCTGGGAGACAGCTTGCGGGCGGCGCTGGACCCCAAATCGGAAAGGACAATCAAAGCTATCTAGAACTTCGCTTTATAAGAAGCTCCAGTTTTTTCTTCGTCCACTCGCTTTCATCTTTCCAGAATTTTATAAGATTCTTCTCGTCCTGATATTCAAGAGTAATTTTCGGATCGTCGTTGAGCCATTCGAGAGTCTCCTCGTTTAGCGCGTAGGCCGCCTTAAATTGCTTATCCCTGGTTCTGGCGCACACATCGGCCTTTATTATGGCGACAGGCACTTCCAGGTAGAGCGTATCGGGCGCCCCCAGCGTAATGTTCAGCTCCACAATTTTTTCGAACCACCGCTTCGCCTCGCCGCAACGCCCCTGCACGAGCGCCACCCTGCCCAGCACCCAGCGCGCAAGCGTATCGCGGTCAAACTCGCGAACGATTTCTATCGCCATCGTTTTCGCCTGCTCGTAATCATGCTCGTACAGGTATATCCACATAAGAGCCGACTTGGCGTAATCTTTTGAAAATGCGTCCGATTCCATCGCATGATTTAGCATCTCAATGCCTTCTTTGCGCATATCTTTGCCATGGGTTATAAACCTCCTTATCACCCACGAGATAATTCCCCCCTCCTCTTGCGCTTTACGGCTGGAGAAATAGTAGATCATTCCCAGACCGAAATAGGTGTCGGGCATATCCGGCCTTTCGGAAAGAACACGCTCAAGGCGGGACTTGGCCTCAATCGCGTTTTTGGACGCTCTTAAGATATTGCGGCGTCTTGCCTCCAGAAGGCCTATGTAACCGTCTGTGGCCCCAAGAAAAAGGCGCGCCACAGAGTCTTTCGGGTTTTTGGCAAGTCTTTTGTTGGCGAGTCTCTGGCACTTGCTCGCGTATTTGTAAAACCTTTTCAGCTCGGAAAAATCGCCCAGCTTCTGGATTTTCTCCTGAACGCCGACGGCGTAATAAAAATAACCGCCAGGGTTATCGGGATAAACCTTAATATATTCGTCGAGCATAGTAAGACCCGCTTCAAACTCCAAATCCGCAATTTTTAATATGCTCTGGCGAATATGCTCTTCCCATCCATCCTCGACCATGCCATAAGACTCCGAGCTTGCGGGGGGAGCGGAGAGGATCGACAATAAAACGGCAAGGGATATTAAAATCCCCGCTGAACGACTGACCACTTTATAACCTTATGACACAAAAAGAGTTGAGATAACGCAAGTGATGGAGAGTCTATCAGCAGGCCGAATCGTTTTCAAGAATGTCGGGCTCAAGCGTCTGGCTCTTTTAGCAGAATCCTTATAAACATCTCGGCGGCGAACGGGTCGAAGCCGCCCAGTCTCTGGAACCGCATTATTCCCTTTTTATCGATGAACGCCATCGTCGGGGTTCCGCCGTTTCCATACTTTTTCATCGTCTCTGGCATCGTGTCGCCGTTTTTGTAGGCGTCTATCCCGACAAGGTGATGAATATTTTTTTCTTTTATGAAAGATTTCAGCTTCTCCGGACTCTGGGCGTCGTGCCCTTCGAATACTGTGTGGATGGACAACATCTCCAGTTTTCCCGACTTTATCTCATCTTTGAACGTGGCGTCGCTCCATCGTTTCATAAGCGGAATGGAAAACGCTTTACACCCCGGACACCACATCTGGAAAAACTCGATGACTACAACTTTGCCTTTAAGATCGGCCAGCGAAACACCGGGGCCGTTTATCCATTCCGACACCACCCATTCCGGGGCTTTCCTACTCTCGGCGGACACAGTGTTCATGGAAAACAGTAAAAACGATAAAATCAGAAATGGAGTCAAGACATCTTTCATATACGATGATAACCTTTTCGACGAAAAAACGCCGCTTTTTTCCTGAAATACCCGGACAGAGCCGCGCGCCTGTGGTCGCCCGGTCATGGGGATAATACGCCCCATGTAATCATGAGAAAGTGAGCAGACATGAACGGGCCATTTAAAGGGGCATCTTGGGGATACATCCTTAGTAAAGACCACTATAATAACGGTATGGACAATAAAGAGAAGGAAGATAGAAGGGTCGGACGTTGTTTCGAGATAAAAAAGGCTGATGGCCCTGAAGAAAAAGATATCGTAATTCATTACTACATCGAAATATTAGAAGACAAGACGATAGCTTTAGAGCTGGTAGATGACAAGGGCAACCCCACCGGCGAGATAGTAGAGCAAGACCTCTCCACCGATGATTTCAACAAACAATATACTTCCTGCTCCCACCATGACTGCCCTCTTGCGCCTAAAACCATAGATGAGATCAAAAAGAAGATGGCTGATAACCGTGTCGCCATGGGTGAGAAACATCTTAAAAACGGAGAGCTCGGTAAAGCGGAGGATAAATTCAACAGGGCGCTTGTGTTTGAGGCTGGAAACCTCAAAGCGGAGTTCGGCATCGGGAAAATCCGCATGGAGCAGAACAAAAGAGCCGAGGCGGAGAAAATTTTCAAACAAATAAGCGAAGCGAACGAAATTTACGATATGGCGAACAAACATACGTTTAATGAGTTCGGGATATACCTTAGAAAACAGGAGATGTATGAGATCGCGATTCAAAGTTACGAAAAAGCGATCACGATGGATGAAAAAGATGTCGCCCTCTACTTTAACCTGGGGAAAGCTTACGCGATGAAGGGCGAGTTTCAGCCGGGAATAGAAAAATTAAAAGAAGCGCTCGCCATACAGCCTGATTTTCCCGAAGCGGCGGAGCATCTTAAAAAGTATCTGAAAGACGAGGAGGCAATGCTCAAAAAACTTCTTCGAAAAACAGAAATCGACGACGAGCCGGGCAGAGAAGAAAAGTAGCCGGACGCGGTAGCTGTGGGCGCCTGCATAGTTTTAGATAACCAAAAATGAATATATTGGTCTCGTATAAACGATTGGATTAAATCCGGGATTTTATTTACCATAAGTACAATTCAACGGGTGGACTTATAAATGACAAAAGTATTAAGCGAAGTAGACGGCCACAAGCTGTACGAAGGCCAGGAGGTCAAATACACCACCTGCTACATGTGCGCCTGCCGTTGCGGTATAAAAGTAACTTTAGAAGACGGCAAAGTTAAATATATCCAGGGCAACTCAAGCCACCCCACCAACCAGGGCGTAATCTGCGCCAAAGGCTCCGCAGGGCCGATGAAACAGGTCAGCCCCGCCAGAATCACAAAACCGCTTTTAAGAAAAGAAGGCGCCGAACGGGGGAAAGCCGATTTTGAGGAGATTTCCTGGGAGCGGGCTTACGATATTCTTTCCAAACGGCTGAAAAAAATTCGCGAGACCGATCCGAAAAAATTGGCGTTTTTCACGGGACGCGACCAGATGCAGGCTTTGACGAGCTACTGGGCCAAACAGTTCGGCACGCCAAACTTCGCCGCCCACGGCGGTTTCTGCTCTGTGAACATGGCGACCGGCATGATCTACTCCATAGGCGGCACCAGTTGGGAGTTCGGCGGGCCCGACTGGGACAGAACCAAATACGTAATTCTTTTCGGAGTGGCCGAGGATCACGACAGCAACCCGATGAAACTTGGCATCGGCAAACTAAAAGACAACGGCGGCAAGCTGGTGGTGGTCAATCCTGTGCAATCCGGCTACGGCGCCGTGGCGGACGAATGGGTTCCCATAAGGCCGGGAACCGACGGGGCGCTTATCATGGGAATGATCCATGTCCTGATATCCAACGGGCTGTACGACAGAAAATTCCTGCTGACGCAAACCAACGCGCCGCAACTTGTGGTGGTGGACGAAGGTGGCGCGGACGAGGGGCTTTTCTGGCAGGAGGACGGCGCGGAAGACAGCGACACGAACGTAAATTATGTCTGGGATACCGTAACCTCCTCCCCGAAACCGTTCGGGAGCCATGCGGGGGTTAAACCGGCGCTGGTGGGCGAGTTTAAAACGCCGGACGGTAAAACCGTCAAAACCTCTTTCCAACTGTTAACCGAACGGGTGTTAAACGATTACTCCTTGGAGAAAGTCTCGCACATAACCAAAGTTCCGATTGAGCAGATAGAGCGAATCGCCCTGGAGATGGGCGTCACCGCGCGCGATGAGACCATAACGCTTCCAATCGAGTGGACGGACACATGGGGGAACCATCACACGAAAGTGGACGGTAACCCTGTCGCAATCCACGGCATGCGGGGGCTTGCGGCTCATTCAAACGGGTTCCAGACGGTGCGGGCGCTCTCTGCGCTGATGATGATTCTTGGCATTATCGACAGGCCGGGCGGATTCCGCCACAAGCCTCCGTTCCCAAGGCCGATCCCGCCCTGCCCCAAGCCTATAGACGACCCGGCGCTCATCAAACCGAACACCGCTCTGCCCAACCCGGAGCTTGGCTTTCCCACGAAACCTGAAAACCTTCTGCTCGAAGACGACGGCTCGCCCGTCCGTATCGACAAGGCTTTTAGCTGGGAGTTCCCGCTCACGGCGCACGGCATGATACAAAACGTAATCACCAACGCCTATAAAGCCGACCCGTACAAAATCGACACTTTAATATTTTTCATGGCGAACATGGCCTGGAACTCCTCGATGAACACAAGCAAGATGATCGAGATGCTAAAGGCGAAAGAAAAAGATGGCTCTCATAAAATTCCGTTTCTGGTGGTCTCCGACGCTTTTTTCAGCGAGCAGGTGGCTTTCGCCGACCTGGTATTGCCAGACACAACATACCTTGAGCGCTACGACGTTATCTCCCTGCTTGACCGGCCCATCAGCGAATATACCGGCATAGCGGACTCGATCCGCCAGCCTGTGCTCGATCCGCCGGAAGGATGCGAGCCGTTTCAGGAGACGCTGATTAAGCTTGCCAACAAGCTCGGCCTGCCCGGTTTTTGCGATGACGGCGGCAAACCGAAATTTAAAGACTATAAAGATTTTGTGATTAACTGGACGGTGGCGCCCGATACTCCGGTCGGTTTTCTGTCCGGGTGGCGCGGCAAAGATGGGAGGGATCATCTCATCGGCGAGCCGAACCCGAACCAGCTGGATGAGTATATAAAGAATAAATGTTTTTTCCAGTTCGAGCTTGAAGAATCGCTTCAATACAACAGGAATATCAACCAGGGCTACCTCAACTGGGCGCTCGACCATAAACTGATACGGCGTAACGACCCGATTATCATGCGCCTCTACTCTGAGGTGATGCAAAGGTTCCGCCTTTCCGCAAAAGGGTTGAGGCCGGGACGCCAGCCGGAGACCAAAAAACAACGCGACCGGATCGTCAAATATTTCGACCCGATCCCGTTCTGGTATCCGCCTTTAGAGGACGCCGCTGTGGACGGCAAAAAATATACGATTCACGCGATAACCCAGCGACCGATGGTGATGTATCATTCGTGGGATTCGCAGAATGCGTGGCTTCGCCAGGTGATCGGGCAGAATTTCATGTATATGAGCCCAATTAAAGGGGCGGAGCTGAATATAGACGATATGCAGTGGGCGTGGGTGGAGTCGGCTCACGGGAAAATAAGGGTTCAGGTGAAATTCTCCAACGCCGTCCAGCCGGACACCGTGTGGACATGGAACTCCATCGGCAAAATGGCGGGGGCGTGGAACTTAAACCCGGAAGCCAATGAAGCCAAAAAAGCTTTTCTTTTAAACCATCTTATAACAGAAGAGATACCGGACGGAGCGGGCGGCGTTGTCTCCAACTCCGATCCGATCACCGGGCAGGCGGGATGGTACGATCTGAAAGTGAGAATATATAAAGCTGACACCGAGGGCACATGGCCCGTCTTCGACCCGATAAAACCTCCGCCGGGAATCATAAACTTATCTGATAACGGGGGTAAAACAAAATGAAACAGCTCGCCCTTGTGATAGACCTCTATAAATGCGTCGGGTGCCACGCCTGCGCGGTCAACTGTAAATCGTGGAACACCACCGGCCAGTTCGGGCCGCTTAAGGATCACGATCCGTATGGAAAAGAACCGACGGGCGTCTGGTTCAACAGAGTGCAGACATATGAAGTCGGCTCTTTCCCAGACACGCAGGTGATAAACTTTCCCAAATCTTGCATGCATTGCGCCGACGCGCCGTGCGTTTCGGTCTGCCCCACCAACGCATCGTTTAAACGCGAAGAAGACGGCATCGTCCTTGTCAACTACGACGACTGTATCGGATGCAAATATTGCTCGTGGGCGTGCCCCTACGGGTGCCGCGAGTTCGACGAATTTGAAGGGGTGATGAAAAAGTGCACCCTTTGCGTAGACCGGATTTATAACACAGACCTGCCCGAAGATGAGCGCCAGCCCGCCTGCGTTCTCTCATGCCCCACGAGGGCCCGCGTTTTCGGCGACATTAACGACCCCCAAAGCGACGCCTCTAAAGCGATAAGCAAAGGGATGGGCTATAAACTAATGCCAGACTCTGGCGCCAACCCAAGCAACCATTACCTGCCCCACCGCAAGGTGAGCGTAAAAGTGGACGACGACGAGATCACTGTGAAAAAGCAGGAAGCCGTAAAAGTCGTCCGGCGCAAAGTAGACGTGGAAGAGGTGGTCATAGAAGATTTCGGAATTGGCGGATGAGGATAATATTATGAGCCCCGAATATTCAATTATCCTTCTCACCGTTTTCGCAGGAGCGGGCCAGGGCCTGTTCGCGTGTCTTGTGGCGGGCGACGCGCTGGGGTTTATCACAGGCGCTCCGATGGACATTAATGTCATGCTGGCTGGCTCGGTCGTTTCGCTGGGGATGACCATCGCCGGGGTCGGCTCGTCGTTTTTGCATCTTACCCATCCGGAACGGGGGATAAAAACCATAAAGCAATGGAAAAAATCATGGCTGTCGCTGGAGGCGATTTTGCTCCCGGTCTTTATGGGGTTCGTAGCGCTTTACGGATTTCTAGCCTTTTCCGGCGCTGATACTTCTTTACGTCTGGCAGTAGGAGGATTGGGCGTGATATCCGCGATGGCGCTATACCTCGCGTCGGGCATGATATACGCCGCAGTCCCATATATAAAAGAATGGAGCACACCTTATACTCCGATAAATTTTACGTTGATCGGGCTTGCGTCAGGCGGCGCGGTTCAGGTCGGCCTGCTCCGGTTTTTAGGCGGCTCCCATTTAACTTCGCTGGTGATGATAGCAGGCCTTCTCGCTGTGACGTTTACAGCTATGGTTGTTAAGCTCGCCTATTATTTAAGGAACCGTCGGCTCTATCAACCGTTGACAATCCAGAGCGCGCTTGGGATCAACCATCCCGATATCGTGCTGATGGATATGGGGACAGGCTACATGCATTACAACACGAAAGAGTACGCCTATAAGGGTTATAAAAATAGCCGGGAGACCATCAGGATTGCCTCCATCATCTTGCTGTTCATCCTTCCACTCGCGCTGATGACGATTGATTACATGCCGCTTTTTAAAGGAGAAGTGACCGGGGCGATGGCGGGCGGCGGCGCGCTGGCGCTTATAACGGCGGTTTCGATGATAGCAGGCGCGCTCATGGAGCGATGGCTTTTTTTCGTGGACGGCTCCCACGCCCAGAATCTTTATTATGGCGGGTCGAAAGATTTCGTGACGGCCAACCCGATACTCCAGGCCGCAAAAAAAGGAGCGCC
>UOGA01000179.1_pt1 | contig 19320 bp, 19 predicted proteins | sample 1989841 | NCBI WGS metagenome assembly UOGA01 (sample SAMEA4712198, study PRJEB27164) | hydrothermal vent metagenome | biome: marine basaltic hydrothermal vent biome; feature: marine hydrothermal vent; material: mineral | place: Pacific Ocean | collected 2011-06-14/2011-07-23 | depth 1691 m | reverse complement strand
CTCGCGACTCGCTTTCAAGAATACAGACCACAACCTGTCCTTACTGTGAAGGGGAAGGCAGAATAAAAGCCCCGATGACGGTTCTGTACGAAGCGTGCCGTGAAATTCGCCGGGTGGCCGGAAAGCTTAACGGCAAGCGTGAGATAATATGCACGGTGGCGCCTGTGGTGGCGGAGCTTATTTTCGACGAGGAGTCTGGATACATAGACTTTCTTGAAGACGAGCTCGATGTCACAATAGTGGTCAAAACGGATTACAAACAACATCAGGAAAGATTTATTATTGAACCTGTGTAATAGCGAATTTATGGGGTTTATCAAGATCGGGGCGCCGCCGGTATAATAAAATATTAACAAATCTCTGGGGAAGTGAGATCGGGTCCATGCGAAAAATTGTAGAGTATATGGTCCATCCTTCACTGCCGGAGCGGCTTTCGCCGCTTGCGGCCCTGGCCAATAATCTTTGGTGGGTATGGCACCCGGACGCCGTGAACCTGTGGAGGCGGCTCGACAGGCAGTTATGGTGGGACACATATCATAATCCTGTAAAAATGCTGGGCCTTATAAGCCAATCCCGCCTCGATCAGCTCTCCGAGGACGACGGGTTTATAACTCACATGGACCGGGTCATATACGACCTCAACGATTATATGGAATCGTCTTTCTGGTATCAGAAATCTTATCAGGAAAAAACCGGCGACATACGGATCGCCTATTTCTCCGCCGAGTTTGGCATCTCCGAATCGCTCCCCATCTATTCAGGCGGGCTGGGGATTCTGGCGGGAGACCACTTGAAATCCTCCTCAGACCTGGGCCTCCCGCTGGTCGGAGTCGGTCTTTTGTATCAGCAGGGCTATTTCAGGCAGTACCTGAACCCGGACGGATGGCAACAGGAGTTTTACCCGGACAATGATTTTTTCAACATGCCGGTTTTCAGGGAGCGGGACGAGAAAGGCGACGAGATAAAAATAAAAGTTGAATATCCAGGCAGGGTGGTCACAGCCAGGCTCTGGCGAACCCAGGTGGGGCGCACTCCTCTGTTTTTGCTCGACACCAACATCCCGGAAAACTCCGCGCCCGACCGCGCCATCACGCAACAACTATACGGCGGCGACATAAACATGAGAATAGAGCAGGAGATTATGCTGGGCATCGGCGGCATGAGGGCTCTTTGGGCGATTGGGATCGATCCTGCGGTGTGCCATATGAACGAAGGACATTCCGCTTTTCTGGCGCTAGAGCGGATACGCATGCTTATGGCTGAAGAGAAGATCAGCTACCGGGAGGCGAAAGAGGAGGTTATAGCCTCGTCCGTTTTCACAACACACACGCCCGTTCCCGCTGGTAACGACGTGTTCACGCCCCAGCTTATTCAGAAATATTTCCAGGATTTCATGGATAAGCTGGGTCTCGACATGAAAACCTTTCTTGGATTGGGAAGGCAAAACCCGGCGGACGACCGCGAAGGCTTCTGCATGACGGTGTTGGCCATGCGCCTTTCCTCTTTTACAAACGGCGTCTCCCAGCTTCACAGCGAAGTGTCGAAGAAAATGTGGGCTCCCATGTACGGCGGATTGGATCCCCATGACGTTCCGATCAGGGCCATCACCAACGGCATTCATATCAGGTCATGGATATCCGACGACCTGTGGGGGCTGTTCGACCGATACCTTGGCGCAAGGTGGGTTCATGAACCGGCCAACGACAGCGTCTGGCAACGTATCCACGACGTTCCCGACACCGAGCTTTGGCGCACCCACGAGCGAAGGCGCGAAAGACTGGTCGGCTTCGCCAGGGGAATGCTGAAAAAACAATTGCAAAAGCGGGGCTCCACCCCGTCCGAAGTAAGCATGGCCGATGAAACGCTTCGTCCCGACGCCCTCACCATAGGCTTCGCCCGCCGGTTCGCCACATACAAAAGAGCGAATCTGATTTTCACTGATCTCGACAGGCTTAAAAGAATATTGTGCAATAACGAAAGGCCGGTTCAGCTTGTGATAGCGGGCAAGGCTCATCCACGCGACCACGAGGGTAAAACCTTGATTAAAAATATCATCCATTGGGCCCGCGACAAGGATCTTCGAAGCAGGATATCTTTCGTGGAAAACTACGATATCAACCTTGCGCGCTACATGGTGCAGGGGGTTGACATATGGCTCAACACTCCCCGCAGGCCCATGGAGGCCTCCGGCACTTCGGGAATGAAAGCATCCGCCAACGGCGCGCTCAACCTGTCGATCCTGGACGGGTGGTGGTGCGAAGGATACGGCGTCAATACCGGGTGGGCGATCGGCATGGGCGAAGAAGCGTCCGATTTCCCCGGCGGGGAGGGCGAGCAGGATATGATAGAGTCCACGGCTCTGTACGACCTTCTGGAAAAAGAAATCGTTCCGCTTTTTTATGATCGCGGCTCCGATGATATGCCAAGAGGCTGGATTAACATGATGAAGGCTTCCATGTCGCAGTTAAACTCGGTGTTCAATACCAATAGAATGGTGCGAAACTACACGGTGTTTTTCTACCTGCCATGCGCCCAACGGGTGAAATCTCTGAAAGAAGACAATAGAAAAAGGCTCACGGCGCTGGCCAGTTGGAAGGGCTTTCTTGAACAACAGTGGCCATCTGTGATGGTGGATCATGTAGAGCAGGTCATCTCAAACGACCTGCGTGTCGGTCAGATGCTCGAAGTAAAGGCTCATGTGCGCATAGGCGGCCTGAAACCGGAGGATATTAAAGTGGAGATATTTTTCGGCGCTCTGGATGTGAAGGACGATATAGTCGAGGGAAGCCCCGCGCCCATGACGTTTGAAAAACAGGATGACGCAATAGCCGTTTTTAAAGGATCGGCTCCGCTGACCCAAAGCGGCAGGCACGGCTACTCGGTACGGGTGTCGCCCTCCAATCCCGACCTGTTCGACAGGGTGGAGCCGGGATACGTGCGCTGGGCCTGATACGGCGGTACACTGCCAGTTTACCGGCTCTTTGTTACCGCGCGGAAGATTCGTTGATAAGCTCTTCAATCAGGTTTCGGGACGAGGCGCCGTCCCATTTAGCGCCCCCCAAAACCCGTCCGCTTATTTTGCCGTCTTTACCTATCAGATAGGTCGTAGGGAGCGCCGTCACCTCATACAGCTTTCTTGCTTTTCCTTCCGGATCGAAAAGCGCAGGGAAGCTTAATCCCAGCTTCGCGACAAACCTCCGCGCCGTTTCCGGCCTGCGATCCGCCGCGATGGCGATTACTACAAAATCCCGCGCCTTATAATCTGACCATAGCTTTTCGAGGGCCGGCGCCTCCTCCCGGCATGGAGCGCACCAGCTTGCCCAGAAATTCAGTAACACGACTTTCCCTCTGTAATCTTTCAAGCTAACAGTTTTTCCACCGACACCGGCCAGGGTGAAGGCTGGCGCCTCCACCCTGACGGACGGCTTCTCGACATTGATCGGCGCAAGGGATGTCTCACCGAACACAGGTAAACTGAAGAAAACCGCCCAGTACATCACCAGCGCCGCCTCGATAACTTTAATAAAACGATTCATTCTGAACACCTCTTTATCCGGTTCGCGCTCAACTGGAATTTCTTTTCAGATATTCCAGAATCACAGTTTTTTCCCTGGCTAAAAGCGGCGCGCCCAGCTTCTCCTCCATTCTCTTATCCATCAGGGTAAGCATATGCCTCCACTGCTTAAAGGTATGGCGCTTTGGATGGGGAACAGAATGGCAGACACCACATTTTTCCACATAGAGCCGGGCGCCGATTGATTGCGGGTCGGGAATGGGCGTTGGAGCCGTCGCGCACGAAACGCTGAATCCTAACAGAAGAAAAATAAAATACTTGTTCATTCGCATATCCTCCGATTAAAACCCTAGCCTGCTTTTTTCCCCGCTTCTGCCCCCTTTGCTTCTGACGCTGGCGGCGGTGGGTAGCTCCATATACCATGTGACCATCATGCGGTAGTCCTCTTCGAGCTGTGGGCCGTTCAGACGCTGGTACGCAGGAATGCCGACGCTCAGATCAAGGATATGCAGAGCAAACGGTTGCCACTGGACTCCAGCCGTGACGTTTAAGCTTTGCCCTCCATAGTTGTCTGTGCTCCAAAGCGGCGTCATGTAGCCGGAGCCAGGATCGCCCGCAACTTTTCTGCCGGACGCTCCGGATGCGGCCGCGTCCGCTTCGCCCTCGATTTTGCCCCAGCCCCTTGCGTTTAGCTGTAGCTGGACGACAAGGTTATAGCTGACTTGATACATGGCGTACAGGTCGGCCCTGATCTCATCTGCGAGGTTATAGTCCCTGGCATTGTTAAAAACCCTTGCGGTATAGATTAAATTCGCGCCCCACCACCACGGAGAAGCCGACCCCTGATAAACCAGTCCCAGCATCGGATCGAGCGTTCCAGAGCCAAGTTGCATCGAATATGGCAAAAGCTCCGTCCTTCGCGCCTTCACCGGATGCTCCCTGTTTTTCTCGTTTATGGAGCCTGTGGGAAGGCTCAACCCGAAAAACAAAGAGGCCTGACTCGTTGGCGCCAGAGGGTCATCCGTATAAAGCCGGTATTTAGTCATCAGCATCGTGTCTGCCATGCCGGACGATTTCATGTAGAAACCTGTCTGTCCGGTCATCGACGCCATCGACTGGCTAAACTTCATGGGCATTGAGTTATCTTTGTACATAAACATCAGTCCGGCGAAAAAATCGTCAGTAAAGCTGTAGCCCACCGCGAAGTTGAGCATGTTCATATCCATGCTCTGCGGCGCGGCCATGAACTTTCCGCTTGATGACGTGTTCTCGCCATCCATCTTCATCCCCCCCATGTTTTGCGAGCCTAGCAGGCTGTTTAAGCTGACTGGGCTTGTACCGTCGCGTAGCCCGCCCATCCGCATGACCATGGGGCTGAATTTGAATCTGAATTCATGAGTCTCCGGCACGCCCGCGCCGATAATGTTCAGGGGCATATTGCCGCCGCATTTCGCGCAACAAAGCCCGACATAGGCTATTGCCTGTTGCGCATACAGTAAAACTGAAAACGAAAATAAAAATATGAGCGTTTTTTTCATTTTTCCCTCTATTGACTACAACCCGAAACAGGACCAAGCGCCTGGTGATCGGGTGGAATGTTTAAAAATTCGGCCTTTGCGAGCGGACGCTATCGCAGAGCGCGATATACAGGCGCGCGCCTGCGCCAGGGCCTAAAATAAACGTTGATCAGTAGTGTTCAGGAAATTCGGGGAGGGCGTGGGTCTGGACTATCCGGTCTGGTGGGCGGCGTTAAAATCTCTGGAGAGGCCAGGCATATCTCCGCAAGTGTTGCGGTGTCGCTGACTTCGGATATAAGAAAATAAAGGTTTGAAAAAACAAGAAAACCATCCTGACCTGGGATGGTTTCGCCGCAATTTTTAAGACAGCAACCTTTGCTGTTATGTCCGCTCCGTCCGGAGTGAGGACAGGCGTCAAAACGGCTTTTTCCGTCAAGAGGACAGGTTAAGAAACGAAAAGCAGTGGAGCCGACTTGAATAATTTCTTCTATGTCAGGTTCAGAGACAAAGAGAGGCTCAACATGATGCGTTTGTCTATCTTCCACATCCATCATCACGCCATGCCCGCTCATTCCCGCTTCCACGTGGCAACGCTTCACGCCTGTGGCGCCATAAACCGGCGCGACGATGGTAAGCGCATAGGTGGCGGCGCCGATGACAAATAAAGATACTTTTTTAAAGGGAATTTTCACTGACAGCATAAGATACAGCATACGGGAAACAGGCTTGTCTCACAACAAAAGCTTTATCGTGTGTGGCTGATAGCGGTTTACTTAAGGGAACCTCTAATAATTCATTTTCTACTGCAAATTGGTGAAATCGCCTCTGGCTTTGTTGGCGTGACCAAATTGTCCTCAACGTATGCATTCATACGTTTGCGGGAATTTTGCCCCGTCGCCTTGCCAGAAACGGTTTCACTTATTTTCGCTACGAAAGCAATTATTAGAGCCTCCCTTAAAACTGTAACCGCAGGTTTCTATATCGTCCGGGAACTGAGGATACCTGGCGCATATAAACGGTTTACTATTGGGATGGAGAGCGCACCTGTTATCCTGGGTAAGCTTATCGCAAGGGATATCCATCTCCAGCCCGACCGCGTTTAACTCCCCGCTGACATCTGTAATTTTTATTCCGCGATAAGAGTAATATGCCCTGGCGTCTTCAAGCGTGCCGTGCTGGGCCACGATATTGCTCAATATACCGGTAATTCTCAGCGTCCGGCAACACTCGCCGCACGAGACGCATTCTCCTTCGCGTCTGAGTCCGCTCATACGATTATTTCCTTCAACTGTTCAAACCGGTCTATCAACATATCCGCCCCGGCTTCTCTGATCTCATCAACCGGCCGGAACCCGTATGTGACGCCTACGCATACGGCCCCCGCGTTTTTGGCCGTTTGCATATCCACAGCCGAATCGCCGACCATTACCATCCTGGCCGTTGGCGCGCCGTATTTATCCGCTATTTCAAAAAGAGCTGACGGATCCGGTTTTTTTACCGGCAAAGTGTCCCCTCCGTAAACCGTGTCCCCGACCGCGTCATACAACCCTATTCCCTCCACGATTTTTTTGGTGAATCGCTCAGACTTGTTGGAGACAACCGCCATTTTGTATTTTCCTATAAAGCCGTTTATGGTTTCACTTACCGTATCGAACAGCCGCGTATTTTCAAGGAGGCGCTCAAAGTAGCGCTCTTTGAAAAGGTTGAGCATCTCTTCCTCATCCCCAGGCGCTCCGGCGGAATGGGCCGTTCGTTTGATAAGCGGGGTGATACCGTTCCCCACGTAGGTTTCGATCTCCTCAATGGGAAGCGATGCGTAACCCAGTCTGCCCAGCGCCCAGTTTAATGAATTGGCGATATCGAGCCTGGAGTCGATCAGAGTGCCGTCAAGATCGAAAACTATGACATCTACGTCGAAACGTTTCACAGAATATATTCACAAGAAAATTATATGGCAAGATCCCATTGCAAAACGATTTTGTTCTGCGAGCTAAAGCCGGAGCCATCGGGCCGCTTCCTGGCCGACGCGCTGGATGTGTCCATCTGAAACTCCAACCCGAAGGTCATATTCATGGTGGGACGGATTTGCGCTCTAAGCTGGAGCAGTCCCACGTCCTTATTTCCCATTTTGAATATTTCGTCGTCGATTGTCTGTGTATAGCCCTCATACTGGGAAAATCCATAGGCCAGCCCGGTCTCGAACCATGAGTTCACATACCATATCGCGCCCAGCGACATGGCCATGCGGTTTATCCCTTCTTGCGAAAAGGAATGGGTGATTCCGTCTGTCGTAACCTGCCGGTCTCCTACTGAAAATGAGGTTCTGTCGAGCGTAAAATCGACCGCGAAATAAGGGTGGACGTAACGGGCTGAGAGAATGAACTCCTGCGTTTTTTCATCCGCGCTTTTTGAATTGGCCGGAAACAAAAGAGCGGCTCCAGACGAGCTTGTGGCTTTTTGGTCTATCTTGCCGCTGGTGTTTCCCCAATAGCGAAGAGAGACCGAGATTTTACCCTTGTCTACCCGGCCCATGGCTGTAAACGCGAGGTCAGAGTCGTCATCCTGGCTTGACGTTATCTGCGCGCCTGTGTAGACGCCGAATTCATAGGTGAAGGGGCCGTATTTAGGCCTGCCATATAACCTCAACCCGGTGTCGTAATGAGCCGCCGTAAGGCCGATCTCTTTTGAGTTATTGTTATAAGGGCTACCGTAAAAAGCGATCAGAGGCGAGCCAAACCATTCTCTGCCTGCGGGCACCGCGTCATAATCAACGACTTTCATAGAGCCAATGTCAACGCCGAGGAGGCCAGGTTTGAACAGGTTGACAAATCGCAGGTAGCCTTGCTGAACACCCTCTTTTCCCCAGGGTAAAGAGAGCCAGTAACTGATGTTGGGCGCCACCGTGCCTCCGGCGTCCAAAGTGACCGCGTTCCCTTCGACGCAACAAAAAAACTTGTCTCCCTGACTCTTGTCGGGACCTTCCCCCGGTTGTATCAAAATCAGCCCGCCTTCCAGCCGTAAGGAGACAGGAGGGTTGGCGGAGCCGATATCGAGGAACAAGTTGTCCGCCGGGGAGACTTTTCCACTTTCGCCGCCATCCTCGGAGTCGGGCATCTGATACCCGTTGAGTTTGAATTTAACGCCGACATCGTTGAGCCTGGGCCATGAGGTGTGGCACATCGAGCATGGAGCCTCGTATTTTTTCGAAAACGCCGGGATCGCCTGGGCGATGCTGGGCATAACCAGGGCGGCCATTACTATAAAAGCAGGCAAATACTTTTTATACATAAGGTTATCTCGGAAATTTTTTGAACAATGAAACGTATCATGGCCCCTTTGCCGCGTCAAGCGCATCGTTATAAAATAAGTCTATACCTTTATTGTTGTACAACGCCCGTTACAGTGTTAGTTTGGCTGTTGTTTTGCGGCCTGTTAATAAAACTGGCCGATATGACGGGACGTGGCTCAGCCTGGTAGAGTACTCGCTTCGGGAGCGAGGGGTCGCCGGTTCAAATCCGGCCGTCCCGACCATTTATCGTTTCCTCCAGGAAGCGTTTTTAAACATCGTTGGGTATGGTTCAAACCCACCAAAACAGATACGGGCTTGTGCCGAGGCGCCCGGTTTGAACTGGGGCGCCGACACATGAAGGCGCATAGCGCCGAATAATCCCACCCTCTTGCCAGTTCAGCTATAATATTGCGGAGGACAAACAAGGAGAGCTAAACAATGCAAAAAATAGTCGGATATGTGGAAAAAGATCAGGATACGGGACTTTATGTCGCTGTTGTTCCAGGAATTCCCGGCGCCCATACCCAGGCGAAAACTCTGGATGAGCTACAAAAGAATCTGAAGGAAGTTGTTGAGCTTTGTCTTGGTGAAATGAATTCGGAAACGAGGAAAGGACTTCCTGAGTTCGTAGGTATTCAGCAGGTCGAGGTAGCTGATTCAACTGCACCGCTGTAGCTGGACTGCTAGCCTGAAAAATCAGGTAAGGCTACAACAAAATATGCAGATCATCTTTTGCCGTTCAAATAAATTGCCAGTGTGAATTTTTACTAATAGGAATTTTAAAAAAAAGAATAATGGATGTTCAATTCGCTTCCTGGCCAGAAATAGGTATTTTCTATACGAGTGTTATTCTTGCTCTGATCACAATCATGGCAGTAGTAATTAATGGAAACCTCTAAAAAAGTACCTTTTAGTTGTCATTGCGAGGAGCCCTTCGAAAGACTCAGGACAAGCTCCAGCGACGTGGCAATCTCCAACCACTTGGTTTGCAAAGGCATGAGATTACTTCGCGGAGTTTATCCTGAGCTTGCGCGAAGGGCTCGTAATAACATTTGGAGGGGGTTTTCAGAGGTTACAAGCTGATAAATAAAACGTATTTGCAGTAGTTTTCCGACACCAAACAATTATTGGTCATTTAAAAAACAGCTTTCCCCAACGCCTTTACGACATCGAGTGATGGGGCGTACTCTTTTTTGAGCCAGCCGACAAGGTCGCCTTTCGTCACTTTCGAGGCGGGAAAAGTTTTGCCGACCCACAGCCCTTTCATCTTCAGAAGCTCGGCGTATTTATGATCCGGGTCGAAGCCTGCGGGAACCCGTTTGAGCTTCTCGCCGTCAATCTTAAACCCGGCTTTCTCCGCTTTGGAGATGGCTCTGGCCAGCGCCGTTCCTTTACCAGCCACATGTTTGCGGTACCGGTCTATCGAATCCTTCGAGATCATGTAAATCCCGGAGCCGAGCATTACAGATTTCGCCTCCAGATGGAAATAAATTCCGGGGCAGGCAAGCTTGGCTGAAGGCCCCACCCAGAGGAAAACGCCTGCGTTTGTTTTGTATGGCCTTTTGTCTTTAGAAAAACGGACATCGCGGTAGATTCGGAAAATCGAGCCGTTGACTTTTGGGCTGTAGTTGAGTCCGGGCAGTTTTTTCGAAAAGGCCGCGCCCATGCCCATGACAAGAAATTTAAGCGGTTCCAGCAGGTTTTCCTCGTAGTCCGGTTTATGCGCTGTAAACCATGCTTTGTTGTTGTTTTTCTCAAGCCCGGCAAGAAAAGCCAGCGCTGTTTTCGGAAGAGCGAAGGGTTTTGAGGATTTTGCCATAACATAAAAAGGCGCGGAGCCGTTATGAAACTCCGCGCCTGATAAAAGTTTATTCGAGACTGATGGCGCCTTTGGTTTTCTTCCGGCGTTTTTTCTCTTTAGCTTTATAATCGGCTATACAAGAGCCTTTGTCCACCATGACACATTCAAGATACTCGGCGATCTCTATGACGCAGGCGCGAATCGCTTTGCCATGAGGGGTTTTTTCCGAGCCGCCCAACGCGCCGCTGAATCCTCCGCGAGAAAGGCCAAACGATAATCCCCCGCTTTTGGCGGTCGCCTCGACCGTCCTGAAATAATCCACATCGCCTGTCGTTGTGTTCACCACGCGCAGATCAACGGCGATATAGGCTTTGCTTTTTTTCCCGCCGATGGATATTCCCTTGAAGCTAAACCCCCCGCCTCGTTTAGAAGTGCCCTCCTCATAAGAGGAGACCGTGGCCATGACCAGGTATTGCGCGCCGGTCAGTTTCCCCACTTTGGCGGCGGTTCCTTTGCGGATCCTGCCGGAGGCTCCGAGATCCTGCTCTCTGAGCGCTGATTTCAGCTTTTTGCGCTCCACCATTTTAAATTTTCCATTAGAGGCCAGCTCGTTGGTGAGCATGCCCGCAAGCTCGCTTCCCACACCGGTTCTCCACCAGGAAGCTCGTGTGTCGTTTCGAAACTCGTCCACGCCCATAACCGGCTTTTTCTTGGCGTACGCGACGCCGGTAATCAGTGTGAACGCTACTGCAAATAGTAGCGCAGATAAAAATTTTGTTTTCATGCCAGCCCCTCAATATTATTTAATTTAACTCAAGGATATGTATAGTAAACTGCCCCGATAGCTCTAACTCGGGAACTATAACATAAATGCTTCTACACAGTATAGCTATCTGCAAAGCCCGACCTTGCCACTGCAACGTCTAAGCTGTATTTTATTAAAAGCTTATCGGCGGATCGCGCCTGTTGTTTTATTTTTTGGGTTTTAGAAAAAATTGCCAAGAGAAAACTGGAGTTCTCGAATAGGGATCATTCTTGCTGTGGCGGGGTCTGCCGTCGGGCTTGGCAACTTCCTTCGCTTCCCGGTTCAGGCGGCGCAAAACGGCGGCGGCGCGTTTATGATTCCTTACATCATCGCTCTTTTACTTCTGGGCATCCCCCTTTGCTGGGTGGAGTGGACAATGGGCCGGGCGGCGGGCGGGCGCGGTCACGGATCGGGGCCGGGCATTTTAAATGTTTTCTGGAACCACAGGTTCTCGCGCTACTTCGGCGCTCTTGGGATTTTCATCCCGCTTATGATCTATTTTTACTATGTTTATATCGAGTCATGGTGCCTGGCCTATGCGTGGTATTCGATTTCCGGCTCTCTGGGAGCGGCCGCGACGGCGGGAGAGGCGAGCAATTTCCTTACAGCGTTCCAGGGCCTGGCCGACAACCAGTGGTTCTCCGGCATAAGCTCGGCCTATCTGTTTTTTCTCATCACGTTCGTCATAAATTTTCTCGTCATCTATCGGGGCGTGGCCAAAGGCATAGAAACAATTTCCAAAATCGCCATGCCCATTCTGGTTGTGCTTGGCGTTGTAATAATGTTTCGCGTCCTCACCCTCGGCGCGCCAGATCCGGCGAGGCCGGAATGGAGCCTTACGGGGGGGCTTGGCTTTATGTGGAACCCGGACTTCTCCGCCTTAACGGACGCGAAAGTATGGCTTTCTGCGGCGGGCCAGATTTTCTTCACAACCTCCGTTGGTCTCGGCCTGATTATCACTTACGCAAGCTACTTGAAAGAAAACGACGACGTGGCTTTATCCGGGTTGTCTTCGATATCGATAAACGAATTCATGGAAGTGGTCATCGGCGCCTCCATCGCCATCCCTGCGGCGTTTATTTTTTTCGGCCCGGACGGGATAAAAGAGGTGGCCCAAGGCGGCGCGTTCAACCTTGGGTTCGTGACGATGCCGATGATTTTCGACCAGATGCCGATGAGCGCTCTTTTGGGGTTTATCTGGTTTTTCCTTTTGTTCCTCGCCGGTGTCACAAGCTCGATATCGATGCTCCAGCCTGCCATCGCTTTTTTAGAGGACGAGTTCGAGTTCACAAGAAAACAGTCGGTGTCGTTTCTCGGCCTGTTCACTTTCATCGCCGCGCAACCGGCCATTTTCTTTCTGGATAAAGGCGTTCTGGACATGATGGATTTCTGGGCCGGGACGCTGGCCATAGTCTTGTTCGCCACCGGCGAGGTCATCATCTTCGGCTGGGTGTACGGGATCGATAAAGGATTCGACCAGCTCCATCACGGCGCCGATATAAAAGTACCTCGAATTTTCAAGTTCATAATCAAGTATGTAACACCCACCTACCTGATTATTATTTTGAGTTACTGGTTTTACCAGGACGGAGTTGATAACCTGTTATTAAGGAAAGTGGCGCCAGCGAATTTTCCATACGCGCTGGGCGCCATGCTGGGAATGGCGATGTTTATGGCGGGGATTGTCGCGGCGGTGGAGATCGCCTGGCGAAAAAAAGAGAGCAAACCATGACGGCTGGCGGATGGGTGATGATAACGTTAAGCTGGAGTTTTATCATCGGCCTTAGCGCGTTTTGCATGAAACGGATCATCGGGCTGAAAAACTCCCAGGCGGATCATATAAAACCGATCTACGAGATCGACACGGGCGATCTTGACGGCTCAGAAAAAAAGAAAAACAAATAAAGGATTCATTTATGAATAGCAGGTTCGCGTATTTTTATTTTATGAAAAATGAACCGGAGAAGATCGGGGGTTCCGTCGGGGCTCATGTGGCGTACTGGAAGGAGCTGGAGCTTATTGGTTACACAGGAGGCCCTTTCTCCGACAAATCGGGCGGGTTAATCACGTTCAAAGCGGAAAACCTCGCCGAGGTTGAAAAGATCGTTTCAAACGATCCTTTTGTCCGTAGCGGTCTTATCGAGAGAAAGTGGATAAAAGAGTGGCTCGTTGAGTAGAGTTCCTCAACAAGGGGCAAAAGGCGCGCCACACTTTTGCATGACGTAGCTGGTTGATTATTCGTTACGAAAATGAGGCGTGATCGTCGCAGGGCCGCCATACACCACCTCGCCCCCGATCAGCGTCATCACGCAGACAGAGCCGGGGTCTATCGGGTGGCCCGTATACACGGCGATGTCGGCGTCTTTGCCTTTTGCAAGAGAGCCGATTTTTTTGTTTAACCCAAGGGTTCTGGCAGGGTTGATGGTCACCGCGTCGAACACCTGGCCTCTGTCTGCGCCATGGTCGCGGACAAGTTTCATCGCCTCCTGACGCAAATCCTGGATCGGTATCACCGGATGATCGGTGATAAGCGATACGAAACATCCGGCGTTGATACACCTCGCGGCGTTATCGCGCACCAGGTCTTTTAACTCCACCTTCGACCTGCCGGTAGAGGCGGGGCCGAGGTTTAAGGGTATCTTCTTTTTGGCGAGGAAATCGGCGATTTTGTAGGCTTCCGTGCCATGCTCTATGACAAGCTTTAGCTTAAACTCGTCGGCTATCCGTATGGCGGTTGCGATATCGTCGGCGCGATGGGCGTGCACTCTTGCGGGCAGACGGCCTTCAATAATATCGATAAGGGCTTCAAGCTTAAGATCGCGCGGCGTATCCTTTTTTTTCTTTTTTATTTTATCGCGATAGTTTACAGCCTCCACCAGCGCCGAGCGAAGCACGGCGGCGATTCCCATCCTTGTCATTGGCGCTTTTTTCGCGCTACCGTAAACACGTTTCGGGTTCTCGCCGGTCGCCATTTTCTGCCCTATGTTTTCGGCTATCACCATGTCATCGACCATCCGCCCGAAAGTTTTACAGACGCACACCGTCCCGCCTATGACGTTGGCCGAGCCGGGAGTAATCATCACCGACGTGATCCCCGCCTCCGCCGCCTCTTCGAACGCTTTATCGGACGGGTCGATCGAGTCTATGGCGCGCACATGGGGCGTCACCGGATCGACCATCTCGTTGCCGTCCTCGCCCATCTCCCCTGATCCTTCGGCGTAAACACCCAAATGAGTGTGCGCGTCGATGAGGCCGGGAGAGACGGTTTTGCCTTCAAGGTTGATTGTCTCGTACCGCGATTTGCTGTACGTTTTCATCGATCCTGAGTATTCGATCTTGCCGGACGCGAAAAGGAGCAGGCCTTTTCGGACAATCCCTTTTGGAGTGATGACATCGGCGCCGGTCAGCGCTTTCGGTTTTGACATAAGTTTAATAACCCCGGTTAATAATAAACAAGAGGGGTTTATTGTAGCGCAAGTATAGAGGTCTCGGTAAGAGGCTCACACGGCTTTGGCGATCTCACAATCCAAAGCGCGACGCACCGCCTTCGCAAGACTCTGCGTTGTATAAGGTTTCAAGATAAATTCCTGAATTCCGATCTCCCTGGCCAATTCGGGCGAAACGGATTTATTCAAACCGGTGCAGATAATGACGGGCAAGTTCGGCCTTATTTTTCTTATTTCCATGGCAAGCGTCGAGCCGGATATCCCAGGCATGGTCTGGTCTGTTAACAGAAGATCAAACTCGTCGGGGGAATCCTGGAACATCTCCAAAGCTTTTGACGAGCGAGACACCGCCTGAACCTGATACCCGATCCGCTCCAGGATTTTTTTCCCCATCTTGACCAGCGCCTTCTCATCATCGACCAGCAAAATTCTTTCGTCGCCTTTTGGAATAGAGAAATCGCGTTCACTCTCCTGCTCGGCCTGAGACTCTATCTTTGGAAAAAAAATGTTGAATGTCGCGCCTTCTCCCGGCTGGCTCTCCACAGTAATCACACCTTTGTGCGCTTTGACAATTCCGTGTACTGTGGCAAGCCCCATGCCTGTCCCCTCGCCTTCTGGTTTTGTGGTAAAAAACGGGTCGAAAATACGATCCGCGACCTCTTTGCTCATGCCGATCCCGGTGTCTGTGATTGAGAATAAAATATACGATCCCGCGCTTAATCCCAATTGCGACCCGGCCCACGCCTCATCCACTTCGACAGGTATCAAGACGACCGACAACCGGTCGCCTTTTTCCTGCATGGCGTATCCGGCGTTGGCGCACATGTTCATTACCAGCTGATCTATCTGGACAGGATCAGCCATGATTACTCCTGAGTCTTCGTCTATATTGTCTAATATCTCTATCGTCGCCGGAAGCGAGGAGCGCACTAATTTCAGAGACTGTTTTAAAATAGAATGTATTGCTATTGGCGCGAGCTTTTGCTCTTTTTTTACGCTGAAGGTCAATATCTGTTTTACAAGCTCTCTCGCCCGCAAAGAAGCGTCGAGGGCTTCGGCGAGATTATCTCTTTTTTCGCTTTCCTCCGGCATATCGCTAAGTACCATTTCAATATAGCCAATGATCGGTGTGAGCAGGTTGTTAAAGTCGTGCGCTATGCCCCCGGCGAGAGTCCCTATCGATTCCATTTTCTGCGATTGCCTGGCCTGACGCTCAAGATTGGCTTCTTTAGTGACATCGCGCTTGACAGCGATGTAATTAATTATTTCTCCTGCTGGAGACAAAACCGGTGTGATAGTGGCCTCCTCTTCGTACAAATCCCCGTTTTTCATTTTATTTATAAAATGCCCGGTCCACGTTCCGCCTTTTGTGATCGTATCCCACATGTTTTTGTAAAAGGCCTCGTCATGCTCGCCGCTTTTAAGCAGTCTGGGATTCTGGCCGATGGTTTCTTCTCTGGAGTAGCCCGTGATTTTTTCAAAAGCCGGATTTACAAACTGGATATCCCCATCACTATCCGTGATAACTATTGACTCCTTCGCCTGCTCAATGGCCGTTCCAAGCCGGGTCAACTCCTCTTCCGTCCGCTTTCGCTCGGTGATGTCTTCGCCAAGCGAAGTGACGCCGGTAAGATTCCCTTTATTGTCCCGCAATATTGTGTTGTTCCATGATATACAGCGCAGACCGCCGCTTCGGGTTAATATAAAGTTTTCATAGTGCGGGTGTATTTCACCATTGTTCGCGATGATCTCGCGGTAGACTGATTTTTTTTTGCTCCTGGTTTCAGGTGGGATGAAAATATCAAACCAGCTTTCGCCGATGACCTCTTCACGGCCCCAACCTGTTATTTCAAGCAGAAAATCGTTCGCAAAAGTAACTTTTCCCTCGGTGTCGAGCTGGACAGCGGCCATATGAACGTTTTCCAGCGTTTCGCGAAACCTTAATTCAGAGGCTTTTAACGTCTCCTCCGCCTGTTTGCGCTCGGTGATGTCGTGGACAGCGGCTGTGAACAAAACCTTATCTGTTGTTTGTGTCTCTTTGATCTTGACTTCTATGGGAAACACGGCCCCATCCTTCTTGATCCCGTTTACCTCAGTTCGCTCTCCAAAGTCATGGACTTCAATGGATATAGAAGGGATCAGTTTGTTTAAATTCGTCCCGATCAACTCGGAACGGGGATATCCCCACATGTCCAGAGCCTCGTTGTTGGCTCTTACTATCACATCCTTGTCATCCACCGTGATGATGCCTTCGCCCACCGTATCCAAAACCGTTTGAAGAACTTCGGTAACCTGTTTTTCAGAAGTGAGAAGTTTTAGGGTGTATTCTCTTATTTGCCTGACCGCCGGCCTGAAAATAAACATCGCTTCCATCATTAAAACCAACAGCGTAAGGCCCAGCACAAACCTTTCCATGGAATAAAGTTTCGAGATGGCCTCTATGCTTTCAGTTTCGTATCGCCGAACCATCGCATCCAGCGCTGACAATAGTTTGTCAGGGGCGATTGACAGGATATATTTGAGATCGGGATTATTTTTAGATAGCTGTGAGTCTTCTGCGGTCAAAAGAGCTTTGATCCTGGCCAGATAATCACGCACTTGATTATCAAGGCTCACTGGAGGATCGAAATAGATGGCCCGGACTGTTGGAGAAAGTTTAAATGGAAGGTTCATCTTACTGCTTCCCCTGGTAAGACCGTTATGGGATATCTCCATCAAGCTGGCTGTGTCACGCAGAATTCTCCTCCATTTCATCCGCTCATCTTTACTTTCGCTTACGGCGAGCCGGAAGGCGAACAACGCGGCGCGTTGCGACAACATCCGCTGACGCCCGCTAACGTTAATAACTGACGAGCTCGTCTCCTGGGTTTTTATTACTTTATAAAGGCTAAGATAAGCGGATATGGACAAAAGGGCGATTAATCCAAGAGCCAGGATATAACGCAAAGAGATATTCCGGGATGTGATAGCGGGTTTACTTGCTTGCTTTTTCATGCCAAGAGCCAATTACACCCTATACTGACGTTTACTGCCGGGGATTAACTGCCACCCCATTCTAAATATAATGATTCCTGGTAAGAAAATGCAAACTCATTGCGCTATTGATCATTATTTTTAATTAAGGGAGGCTCTAATAATTGCTTTCGTAGCGAAAATAAGTAAAACCGTTTAAAGGCAAGGCGACGGGACAAAATTCCCGCAAACGTATGAATACATACGTTGAGGACAATTTGGGCGCTCCAACAAAGCCAGAGGCGATTGCGCCAATTTGCAGTAGAAAATGAATTATTAGTGGTTCCCTTAAATCAAGGCTTTCCATGCCGAACCGGTAAGCCAGATCATATACAATGAGTAAAACCAATTAACGCGGACAAGGGAAGGGATGAACAAATTTTCGGTTATTCCCCTTGCATGGCGGCTCGCCAAACCGCTCAGCGAGAGGCTAAACGCCCCGATATATGTGGAGGAGCTGACTGAAGAGCGTTTCAAGAAACTCGGAGCAGGGGCGGTTGTCCTCGACCATGACGGTGTTCTGGGCCCCAGCAGAAGCGATGCTCCCGACGAAACCGGAATAGAAATATTGAATAACGCGGTAAAAGCGTTCGGCGCCGGAAAGGTCTTTATTCTTTCCAACACATCGTCGAAACGCGAAATCCGGGAGCTGGAATATGAAAACCTGGTTGATGGAGCGCGTTATATCAAGTCGGAGAAAAAACCTGATCCCGCCGGGCTGGATATCGCCAGCGACCTTAGCAGGATCGATATCAGGAAAATCGCCGTGATAGACGATGGCCCTCTCACCGGAATCCTGATGGCCCTCTCTTCTGGCGCCATCCCTGTCTATGTAAAAAGAAAGCGGATGAGCGAAAATCTTCTCGCTAAAGCCGTCCGGCTCTCCACCACCTGGCCGCAGATAGCGCTTGTGCGGTTTTTAAATCTCCTCAGGAAAGTCTGGAGCTAACGCAGACTCTCTAATTAATTTGATCTTGACAATGAATTATATTTACTTCATTAATAATATTGACGTTGAAAAGGGGTTAGGGCGTCCCTTCAAATAAAACCAGACAAATGTATTTTATATTGGAGTCAAAGATGTACAAGATTGTAACGAAATTCAGCGCGTTGTTAGTGTCGATGGTGTTTGTGCTTTTGGCGGGTAATGTCTCAGCGGCGCAACAAACCGATGATTCCCTGGCCGAGTATAAACTGGTTCTACAGATAAGCGACGATGACCCGAAAACACAGGCGCGTGTTTTAAACGTGGCTAAAAATATCAGAAAAGCGTATGGCCACAGCAATATAGATGTTGAGATCGTAGCGTTCGGCCCTGGCTTAAAACTTCTTTTCGCGAAAAATAAAAACAAGGACAGGATCGCCGGGATGGCGTTAGGTGGCGTGAATTTCACCGCCTGTAGCAACACAATCGCCGGGATGACCAAGAAAATGGGTCACGCCCCTGTGCTCAATGAATCGGCGGTCAATCTTAAAGCTCCGGGTGTGAAACGCATCATGGAACTGGTGGCTAAAGGCTACACGCTGGTAAGGCCGTAGCTTTTCTTTTAAGGGAGCCTCTAAAAATTACTTTCGTGACGAAAATGAGTTATTAGAGGTTCCCTAAATATTCAACGTTTACGATTCCGACGGCTCCGGGCGCCTCTTTTGGCCTGGGCCGCCAGAGATGATAGCCAGGGCGCTATCGTAACGCTTTGTCATCGAGCAAGCGGCGAAAAAGCGCCGCGACTGCGATTTTTCATACCGGGAAGCCAGGCTTCGGGTGGGCCGTCGTGATAACTGGCGAATCGAATCTTTCTAGCAGTCTCCACCGGTCTCCACCGGTCTGCCCGCCCTTTTCCATTCAGGGAAACCGTTTTCAAGACGCTTTGCGTTGAAACCTTTATCCCGCATGGCGGCTACGGCGTCAAAAGCGAGCACACAATGAGGCCCTCTG
>UOGA01000271.1_pt1 | contig 19550 bp, 18 predicted proteins | sample 1989841 | NCBI WGS metagenome assembly UOGA01 (sample SAMEA4712198, study PRJEB27164) | hydrothermal vent metagenome | biome: marine basaltic hydrothermal vent biome; feature: marine hydrothermal vent; material: mineral | place: Pacific Ocean | collected 2011-06-14/2011-07-23 | depth 1691 m | reverse complement strand
AATCGTTCATTAGCAGTATCGACGGTTCGATTCATCGGCAGGTTGAGATAGAGGCCAGAATATATGAGGTGACGCTGAATGACGATTACAGCCTCGGGGTGGACTGGACCAAGATAGGTTTTGATAATGGCCGTGGAGTAATTTCAAGCTCTTCAATTATCGCAGCCCCGGTAGGCGCGGTGTCCGCCAAAGCTTTTTCATTAGGAGCTAATTACAGCCGAGGCAATTTTGCGGGCGTATTGTCCGCATTAAAAGAGCAGGGTGATATCAAAATTATTTCTCAGCCGCGCCTTTTAACTTTGAACAACCAGCCGGCTCTTATCAAAGTGGGTACGGATCATCCGTTCTTCGAGGCCCAGGTGACAGAGGGCAGCAGTAATAATCGTGACAGGGTTTCCATAACTGTTCGGTATGTAACCATAGGGGTGGTGCTTTCCGTCACTCCGCAGATTTCTCAGGATGGGTGGATAATACTCGATATCTCTCCAAGTATAACCAGGCTTGTCGGCACAGATAGAATCGTTGACAACATCACTTTATTGCCGCTGGCCACAGCCCCTGTTATCGATGTCAAGCAATCGTCGACACTTGTTCGTCTCCGCGACAGGGAGATGGTTGTGATAAGCGGTCTGATCCAGGAGGAGACTTCCGATACGGAGAGGAAGGTGCCGCTTCTTGGGGATATACCAGGTGTAGGCAAGCTGTTTACAGGGACGTATAAAAGCACGTCGAAACGTGAACTGATAGTATTCCTCACACCGAAAATAATTAACTAATAACCTTGAAAACGATAGATATCAATGAATGTTACTGGCAGCTTGGCTTTAAGGAGCCGCCTTTTAGCATCACTCCTGACACCGGATACTTCTTTCCCGGAAGCCATCATGTAGCCGCATTAAGGCATTTGCGTTTTGGACTGTTAAGCGGAGGGTTTACGATGCTGACAGGAGAGGTGGGTCTTGGCAAAACGCTTCTTTGCAGGCAGTTGCTCAAATCGCGTCCCAATGGAGTTAGGACAGCGTTTATTTTTAATCCGCTTCCAACTTATGAAGACCTTCTTCAAGCCATACACTACGACCTTACCGGAGAGCGTCTTCCAGGTGTGTCATACGAGCAACTGACAAGAGATTTCTATAAGTCGCTTATTGCTCTTGCGGAGAATGGCGAGAGGGCGGCTGTTGTGCTGGACGAAGCGCACAGGTTTTCCCCTGACCTCCTTGAGGGATTGCGCCTTCTGTCCAACCTTGAAACAGAGAAAGAGAAGTTGATTTACCTTTTGCTTGTCGGTCAACCGGAGCTTGAGAAAACAATAGCGACGACTGAGATGCGGCCTTTGGCCCAACGGATCAATATACGGTATCGCCTTACACCTTTTTCCAGAAATGAAACGATAGGTTATATTCACCATCGTTTAAGCCTGGCTAACAAGAATAGGTGTTTTCACTTTTCTCATCCCGCCAAGTTGCTGGCGCATTACGTTTCAGGCGGTGTCCCGCGCAGAATCAATCAGATTTGCGACAGGGCTATAATATCCGCTTTTACCTTAGGTGTTAAAAGAGTTAACGCTGGCATATTGTGGCGGGCCGCAAGGGAGATCGTATGAGTATTATAGACGACGCTCTTAACCGTCTCCAAGAGCAGAGATCCGATGACGACTCGCTAAAAGAGGGGGAAGGGCTTCCTTTACCAAAGCTGAAAAACACCGTTGGCAATCAGAAGAAGGATAGAAACCTTTCAGGTTTTGCGGTGATTGCTTTTGTAGCTGTGATTGTCGGTGGTGTTATATGGGTAGCGTTGGACATGGCGCAGGAACGTCAAATAGAGGAAGCTCGCTCTCTATCCGCAATCAGCATACTGGCTCCAAAGCCTGTGAAAACACTGGAATCGCCTGCGACTGTTTTACCGCTTTCGGAAAAATCTTTGATGGAAGACCGCGCTGTTTCAGTAAAAAATGAAACAACACCAGAAGCGATCGTTAAAAAAGTTGAACCTGTAAAACCGATACAGCCTCCGCCTGAGGAAAAAATCACGACTGACCCTGAACCGCTTTCGGTTGTAAAAACAGAGCGCGTTGAGCCTGTTGAAAAGGAACAAAAAACTTCAGCAAAAACAGAAAAGCCGATAGAGCTGGCTATTGTCGAAACATTGCCTGAAGTTACCGATGGAGATTGGCTTGCCGCGGGAGAAAAAGTGTTGGAGGAGGATGGCTTGCTTGACGCCTGCGCGATGTGGGAAGAAGGTCTAAGGAGAATTCCTGGAAACTGGATTGTCCTGGTGGCGGGGGTTTTTAGAGGCCCTGTTTCCGCTGAAAGGGCTTACAGACGTGTAGGTCGAGAGAATTCAGCTCTGATTATTCGCCGTGAATATCAGGGGTCGCAGGCTTTTTATGTCCTTGCCGCCCCTCCCTTGGAAGATGTCGAAAAAGTCCGCAAAAGTATTAAGAGAAAATTGGGTTTGAGGAGTGTCAAAGGGAACTGGGCGTCAAAATTTGCTGGTAGCGCAAACACTTTTATTAAAAAACCGGTCGAGGTATCTGTAAAAAAGAAAACCAAAGCTTCTGTTTCCGCGACGAAGACAAAGATCGTCGCCGATAAAAATTTTAAGCAAAAAAAAACAATCAAACCGAAGAAAAAATCCGCAATAAAAAGGAATCCTTTAGGACGTATCAGTTTTGAAAATGAACGTATAGAGCAGGCGCAGAAGTATGTGGAGCAGGGCGCTTTTCATGATGCGGTAGAGGTGTTGCAGCCAATGTTTGTCTCTCCTCCACGAAGGTGGCAGCTTTACTTTCTTATGGGTACGGCGTATTTGGGGTTGGGCGACCTGGGAAAGGCGGATAGCTACCTTATACAAGGAATCGCCGTTGACGGTAAGCAGACGGGGCTATGGGTTCAGCGCGCTGTTGTGGCTCAACAGAAGGGACAGGATGAGATAGCGTTAAGATTTCTTTATGAAGCCGAAAGGCTCAACTCGAGCTTGCCGGAAATTCAGCTTAACAAGGGGTTTTCAAATGATAAACTTGGTAGAGTAAAAGAGGCCGTGAAGGCGTATCGTTCTTTTCTCTCTCTTTCGGAAGGTAACCAGGGATTTACAGAAACGCGAAGGAAAATTCTTAACCGTCTTATGGAACTTGGCTATTAATTTTATTGCGCGGCGTGAAAATGATGGAACCAGCACAACAAACTAAGACTTTTGGCTTTAAAAAAATGCTATCAGGGTTGATGAAACACTTTGCTGTTGCGCTAATGACGCTTGTTGCGCTGACTGCATGTAAAGACCCTGCCGCAGGTGTTGGCGGGGGAACATTCTCTTCCAGCGAGGAGTTTAGCGCTGGTCTGGAAAGAGCTTCCCTTACATCTCTTGTTTCAAACGCTTTTTTTAAAACAGGCAGCGGAACTTCTTCAAATACTGACGGCACAATTAAAGCAACCTTGTATATATATGTCCATACATTGCCAACGACATCGCAACTGATGAAAGTGCAAATGTTAGGCTCTGACGGATCAAGCTGGATAATTGCGGTCACAGGCTCCCCAACGGCTCCCGGCTGGTTTTCGGTGGATATGGATTTAAAGTCCGATTTAACCGGAACGGTCACTTATACCATTTGGCTTGTCATGGATGATTTTTCGACCAGCAACAAGCTTACTACGAGCTTTAATTTCAGCGCACAGCCAGGCGTGGGCTCAACCACAGAAATATCGGGGCTTGTGTTCGACCCTGAACCTACGGTGGCAAAAACGTCCTCTGAAGCGGTGACCGAAAATGTAAGCTTTGTTACGGTCAAGGTTAGTTTTTTCATTAAGTCGGTTACTCCAGGTGAAACGATAGTATCTTTGCGGTTGACCGGCACGGACGGCACGGACGAAATATTTCCGATCACTACTCCTCCCTCTGTTCCCGGTTGGTTTTCGCAAGATGTGACATTCAGATATAACGAGGTTGAGGGGCATTTTGATTTTACCGCCTGGCTTATTTTGGATGACTATACCGAGAGTAACAAGCTTACGGATATCCTTACTATCCTGTCGGACAAAGAGGAAGGCAGCAGCACCATAATCTCAAGACCCAACTTCGACCCGACAACGGCGGATTCCGTTTATGAGACAATAAACACTGTAGATACAATCGTCTCTTACAAATCGACGTTGAACTTTTATATAAACACACTTAAGACCGGGCCGAAAGTAATGCTGGTGCGGTTGACTGGTACGGATGGCACAAACAAGAGCTTGTCGGTAAAATCGGATCCGACTGTGCCTGGATGGTATTCCACGACGGTTACATGGGACGTCACTGAAAAACCGGCCACCGGGTCATATACCTATACAGTCTGGCTAGAGATGTCCGATTTAACCGTAAGCAACAAGCCAACCACCACGCTGAGCTGGCCATAGAGTCGAGAGACGCTTAAAGCCTAGAAGCCCCAACCCAGGATTAAGGAATAGCTGATATAATCTGCGTCGCCGGTCTCTCCGAAGAGCGTCACCTCGCTATTTCTAAGCAGACGTATCTCCCCGCCGACGTTGAATTTTTCCATGATCTTGTAGGTAACTCCGCCCGAGAGAAAAATTCCCATTCTATAGTTATCTTTGTCGGTAACCTGGCCGGTGGTGTCTGGATTGCCTGTCAGTGACGCGTTCGTCCACGATAGGCCAAGGGTAAGGAACGGGTTGAAGCCTTCATACAGGTAGTGCGTTTTAACGCCGAAACCGAATTCCGATGTTGACCCTTCGATATCCGGCCCGGTAATGACAGAACTTTTTTCACTGGCTTGTCTGGCGGACCCTGAAAGAGTTAGCAGAATATGCGCAGGCCACGATTCCTTACCGAAATCGATATCCATTCCTATCATTGGCTGATCAGCCACAGGTTTCCAATGATCCGGTGTCAGGTTTTTCTGTCCTAAACGAATGTTAACATCCCCGATCCACTTTTCTTCGGCTGTAGCCATAGGTGAGATCAGGAAAAGAACGGTAACGTAAAATAATAAACTGAACGCCAGTTTCCGCATGATATTCACCCCGCTCAGTTGTTATTAGTAAATGAGAAAAGCCTATGGATATTAAAGAGGCATTGACACTGTTTTATACGATTTGAATAAGTTTTTCAAGAGTATTCAGAAGACGCAAAGCCTGGTTTAAGCGTTTGATTGTATTCAGAGACATAAGCTGTCATTGGCCCATATTCCTGTTGATTTTCGTATTATATTCGTTTATTGTTGAATTAAAGCGTAATGTGGTTTAAATATGGTTTACGGACAAGTGGCGCCAGACGATAAAAAAAGAATAGCGCTCCATATTGATATGGATGCATTTTTCGTGTCTGTGGAAGAGACATTGAATCCAAAGCTTAAAGGGAAGCCGGTAGTAGTCGGTGGCGACCCTTCCGGGCGCGGTGTTGTTTCATCCGCATCCTACAAGGCGCGGGAATATGGTGTGCGTTCGGCGATGCCTTTGGCCACGGCAAAAAAGATATGTCCTGAAGTTATATTTCTCCGCGGCTCCCCCCATGTTTACGCGGAGTATTCCCGCCGCATAATGGATATTCTCGCAAGGTATACGCCGGTGGTGGAGCCTGTGAGCGTGGATGAAGCGTATCTGGATCTTACAGGGCTTAAGCGCCTGCACAAGGCCGACTCTGTGACAATCGCCCAAAGAATGCACGACGCCATTCAGGATGAGGTCGGGGTTCCGTCATCCATAGGTATAGCCACAAACAAGGTGACGGCCAAAATAGCCGCCAATGTCGCCAAACCGAACGGAATGCTGTTTATCCGCCCAGGTTGCGAGGCCAGTTTTCTCGGCCCGATGCCAATAGGTAAAATGCCGGGGGTGGGGCCTGTCGCAGAGAAAGAGTATCGCAAGATGGGAATAGTGGTTATCGGCGACCTGCTTCGCTTTACCCCTAAGACACTTGAACAGGTGTTGGGCAAACACGCCAGTGTCATGGCGGCTCGCGCCAAGGGAATTGACGATCGGAAGGTGGCGTCTGCGGACCGCGATGTGAAGTCGATAAGCAAGGAGGTGACTTATGCCGTCGATACCGAAGATTTGCAAACGCTCGAGTCTACATTATCGTATTTGTCCGAGAAGGTTTGCGATAAGGCTCGCCGCACAGGGCTTGCTTTTCGCAGAGTTACGCTGAAGTTGCGCTACGCCGATTTCACCACATATACCCGCGCCCGCACGATAAACACGCAAAGCGATGACGCCAGAGCGCTTTTCCGTGTCGCAAGGAAGTTGTTACGTGATACGTTCACACGGCGGCTCAAGGTTCGGCTCATAGGCGTGGGTGTATCCTCCTTTTCAGCGCCTTTGCGGCAGATAGAGCTTTTTGAAGATAGTGTCAGGGAGGCCAGAGAGCGGCTGAACATCAAGGTGGACGAGACCCGCAATCGTTTCGGGTTTGAATCGGCCATGATGGCCCGGTCGCTCCTTTATGCGGAGGCCAAACGCAACCGACATCACGACGCTATATATTAACGTTTCTTTTTATACTGGCGCAGGGCTACAAGGTTTCCTTGCGCTGTCTTGTTATCAGGCTCTCTTTTTAACACTGTTTCATATACTTTTATGGACTTGTCTATTTGTCCGATGTGCATAAATGCGGTTCCCAGCGCTAAAAGGGCTTGTGTGTTATCGCCAGCTTCGAGTTTCAGCCCGGAGTTATAATGATGCGCCGCTTTTGAGTAGGCCTTGTCACGCATATAGATATTGGCAAGCGCATAGTGGGCCGACGCCACGGCAGGGTCCGCCTTGAGAATTTTATTTAAAAGGGTGATCGCTTTTTCCGTATCGCCGTTTTTATCATAAATAAGGCTGAGGTTATAAAGCGCGAAGCCGGACTGGGGAGCCACAACCAAAGCTTGCTCAAACCACTTTTTAGCTTCATTTTCATTGTTCAGCCGAAGATACGCCACCCCCAGGTTTAAAAGGCCGCGGGCTTTGCCGGGAGATTTTTTCGCCACATCTTTCCATAAAATCAGATCATTTTCCCAGACTTTATTCCTGTTCTTTGCGGCCAGCGCCAGGGAGCCTGTGGAGATAACCATAAACACGACTATTATGTTGAAAGCTTTAGGACGCGCAAGCCTTAAGGCGGCGTTGAATAATACGACCGTGAAAGCTATAAAAAGCCCGAACGACGGCAGGTACATGCGGTGTTCGAAAACAAGGTCCTCCAAAGGAAATATCGAAGACTCCACCGATAGCGTGAGAAAAAAGAAAATAATACCGAAGGAAGCGAGCCTGTTTTTATTGAAGAGATAAAAAGCCAGCAGAAGAAGAGCGAGCAAGCCTGTAAAAGAGATCCAGGAGTCAGCAAAAGAGTGCGCCACAGGGAAGTCATAATCAAGGTTCTGGTTGACAGGGAATACAAGCAGCTTTAGATAGGTAACTATAACATTGAATTGCGTAAGCAGATATTCGGGAACAGAAAGTATGTTATCCGCCCTTGCGCCGATATGATTCAGCTCGTTGTTTTTTCCAAACGCCGTTAGCATGGGGACAATCATCATCGGCGGCAGGAAGATGAAGAGCCGCATGGCTTTCTCTTTAAGGCGTGAAATGAAGCCGCTTATAAAAAAGAACTCAGCCAAAACTATGGCCACCGGCAATGTGACACATGTCTGCTTTGTGAACATGGCGGCGACCGCTACCAGCGCCGAACCCGCTAAATAGAATTTGGAAAGAGATTCCGCCTCATCTGTTTTCTCTTCATTCAGGAGAGAGGATTTTATATATAAAGCGATTGAAAGAAGATAGAAAAGGGCCGCCATCGAAGTGTTTCTCTGCCAGATATATGTGACCGCCTGTGTCTGTAGCGGGTGGCTTGCAAAAAGGAGCGCGACTATGAGCGGGAAAAGCCACAGCGTTTTTCCTGATATTTTCTCTGGGGCGTGGAAAGAAGCGCCGCCGTAACGCGTTGACATAAGAATGGCCGCCAGCCAGTAGGCGGCCATGGCGGTGAGAAAATGTACAACGAAGTTAAACAGGTGATATCCAAAAACGTTGAGACCATCGAAATAATAGTTTACCGCAAAGCTGAAGAAAGGGATGAAACGCGCCGGGTTGCGCGACCATATCGACTCTATATCTGAAATATCCCTTATAGACTCGTTATTAACAATGGCGCTGTCATCGTCGAAATGGAAAGGATAACTGAAAGTGTCCGAATAGATAAAAATGAGAACGGCAAAAATAACGAAGAAGGGAATGGCAAATGGTAATTTGCCAATATTTAATCTGTTATGTAATAACGTCATAGCGCTATTCGGCGTCTGCTTCGACAGTTTGTTAAGATCACAGATAACACCTCAGTTTGAAAAGAATATTGTTGAGATCCTTCTCCTGCGGATCAGGATGACACAAAGAAGAATTCATACAATTGAAACTAAATAAAATCATTTTTCAAACTGAGATACCATAAGATTGCAACCGTAGAGGGCGACTTTAAAAGCCACCCCTGGTGGAAAAGTCATTCTATCACGCAATAAAAAAAGCATGGCGCTCATATGAACGCCATGCTTTTAAGATCGAACGATTCTCGTGAGGCTAGCTTAGAGAAGACCACCAGCATCGGAATCCCAGGTGAATACGCCAGCGCTGGTTCCGGAGCTACCGCCTGAGGAACAATTGGCGTGTGTGCCGGTCGCGGACCACTCAGTTCTCGTGTCACCACTAGCTATGGTTACTGTGACGCCAGTGCTGGACGTAAAGCCGGTTACGCTGGCCAAAGTGGTCTGATACTGGTCGAAATCGGTGAAATAGGCTTCTTCGGAAACCGCAAGGTTCGCCAGATCGGATTTAATAGCCGAACAATATGCTTTTTCACGATAAGCGGCGAACTGAGGAATAGCAATCGCGGCCAAAATACCGATGATCGCAACAACAATCAACAGCTCGACCAGTGTGAAACCTTCTTTTTTCTGCATGGAACGTAACATCTTTTATTCTCCTTATGGTACTAAAAATAAATAAACAATTTAAAGTGACAAACCCTTATGTTTTGTCTATGCACTTAAACGATTTCAATAATCGTGCCGAAGAATAATTTACTGATAAAATTTGACTAACGCTATATTTATCAATGTACTAACCTTTAAAAGGAACGTTTTCTGTAGGTGTGTGTGTCGCTTATGAATGACAATTTATGTCACAAATAGAGCCATTTATTTGGATTTGCTTTATAAGGAGTTGAATTTTAAAGCAATATTAGGTGTATTAAAAATCATCGCTTTTGACGCAAATTTGTCATTTTCTGTGCCGCGGTACATGCGATTTAACCGCAATAATTTTGTATGATGATTTTTTATTTTTTTATGTCAATAATTGGGGAAAATCAGTGGTGTCTCAGTTGAAATAATGATTCTATTGATTTTCAATTGTTGAGATCCTTCTTCTTCGGCTCATGATGACAATTCAAGCTATGTCACCCTGAGCGCGAGCGTAACGAGCAATCGAAGTGTCTCTACTATTGAAAAAATTCAAACTGCGACATTTTCAATAAATCGCTATTCTTGTCATGAATCTTTGCGTATGAGATAATGACGCCTCTTTTGTTTTTAATTTAAAGCCACAGGTGTCTGTAAGTGGCTTATTTGCAAATAATGCCGACTATATTTACAACTAGAACTTATTGATTGCGGATGCTTAAAAAATGGTAAAAAAGATAAAAGTCACCGAGGTTGCGTTGCGTGATTCTCACCAATCCCTGCTTGCCACAAGAATGAAGACCGAACATATGCTTCCCATAGCCGAAAAAATGGAAAAGATCGGCTTCTGGTCGGTGGAGATGTGGGGTGGAGCCACTTTCGACTCTTGCATAAGGTTTCTGAACGAAGACCCGTGGGAGCGTGTCCGGGCGCTTAAAAAAGTGATGCCAACAACTCCCTTCCAGATGCTTCTGCGAGGGCAGAATCTTGTGGGGTACCGTCACTATGCCGACGATCTGGTGGATAAGTTCGTAGACCTCTCCTGCGAGGCCGGCATCGACGTATTTCGTATTTTCGACGCGTTAAATGACTTGCGGAACCTCGAGACATCTATAAAACGCGTCAAGCACAATGGAAAACATGCGCAAGGCGCCATGAGCTATACCACAAGCCCTGTTCACACAACGGAGCTTTTTGTGGATTTGGCGAAGCGGTTCGAGGATATGGGGTGCGACACTATATGCATAAAAGATATGGCGGGGCTTCTGGCTCCGTGGACGGCTTACGAGCTAATCACATCGATTAAGAAAAGCGTAAAAGTTCCGATACACCTCCATTCTCACACAACCTCCGGCTATGCGCTGATGACGATGACAAAAGCTATCGAGGCTGGTGTGGACATTATAGATACGGCAATATCGTCCCTTTCAATGGGAACGAGCCATAGCCCAACGGAAACAATCGTATCGGCGCTTCAAGGCACTGATTATGACACAGGGCTGGACCTCGATGAGCTTATAGAGATCGGAAAATATTTTGCCGATGTTCGCAAAGAGTATTCGGCATTTGAATCCGCTTTTACCGGAGTGGACGTAAACATATTAAAGTCACAAGTGCCGGGTGGGATGATATCGAACCTGGAGTCGCAACTTCGTCAGCAAAATGCGTACGACAGGTTGCCGGAGGTGCTTGAAGAGCTGCCTCGATGCAGGAAAGAGCTCGGTTATCCTCCTCTCGTCACCCCCACGTCGCAAATTGTCGGTACTCAATCTGTTTTAAACGTGTTGATGGGGCGCTACAAGAATATTTCGAAGGAGACAGAGGGGATAATATCAGGCAGATACGGCAAACTTCCTGGAACAGTCGATCCTGAGCTTATTAAACGTGTTTGCGGAGATGAACAACCGATAACCGTGCGCCCGGCGGACCTTCTGGAGCCTGAATGGGAGAACCTGAAAAAAGAAGTGGAAGATAAGGCTACCAAAGATGAAGACGTTATTATCTTTGCTCTCTTTCCGCAGATCGCAGAAAAATATCTTGAAAAGCGTGGCACACCGCCAACCGAGAGCTTCAAAAAAGAGGAGCCGAAACCCGCTCCGGCAAAAGCCGCTGAGACTGAGCCTGTAAATATGTTTAGCGTCACAGTCAACGGCAGGCAATACGATGTGCAGGTGGACGAAATGGGCAGCGTGGCGGCGCAAAAACCATCGCAGGCTCCGGCGCATAAGCCAGACGAGACAACAGTCCATACGGTCGCCACAGCAGGGTTGCCCATAGATTCGCCATTGTCAGGCTCCATTTGGAAAGTCAACTGTCAGGTCGGCCAGCAAGTCAGCAAAGGTGACGTTATCGTCATACTTGAGGCGATGAAAATGGAGACGGAAGTCATGGCTCCATCTTCAGGCGTGATTCAGGCCATTATGGTAAAAGAAGGTGACAAGGTAAACGTTGGCGACAAGCTTATGACTATTGGCTGATATAGGCGTAACGCCCCCTGGGTTTTAACCACCCCGCCTGTTACTATACGACTCAGATTTGTCTGACAGGCGGTCAGTAAAGTATCCTCGCCTTTATTGTTTCCGGTATTTTGCGAATCTCGGTGAGCATGCTTTTGTCCACGTCTTTGGAAACATCCATGACAAGGTATCCCACCTTGGGGTTGGTCATAAGGTATTGCCCAAGCACGTTTACGTTTTTCTCTCCAAACAGGCTGTTAACTTTCTGAAGCACGCCCGGCTTGTTCTTGTGGAAATGAAGAATTCTGTGCCAGTCTTCATGCATGGGCAGCTCCACTTCGGGCACGTTTACAGCCGATGTGGTGGAGCCGTTATTGATAAATTTAATAAGTTTTTGCGAAACCTCTCCTCCAATATTCTCCTGCGCTTCCAACGTGGAGCCACCAACATGCGGGGTCAAAATTACATTAGGCATACCTTGGAGAGGTGAACGAAAAATATCCCCTTTGGTTTTCGGCTCTTCCGGGAACACGTCGATAGCGGCTCCCCCGAGCCGTTTGGATTTCAGCTCTTCGGTCAAAGCGTCGATATCCACAACGTCACCCCGGCTGTAGTTGATAAGGAAGGCGCCGTCTTTCATCAACGCTATTGTTTCCCGGTTCATCATATTTTTGGTTATCGGCGTTCCCGGCACGTGTAATGTTACGATATCCGATGTTTGCAGAAGTTTATCAAGGCTTTCACAGCGGGTTGCGTTACCGAGCGCGAGCTGGTCTACAATGTCGTAAAACCTTACGTTCATCCCCATAGCCTCCGCCAGCACGCTGACTTGAGCGCCAATATGTCCATACCCTATTACACCAAGAGTTTTTCCGCGCGCTTCATGGCTTCCTTCGGCGGTTTTAAGCCACTTTCCTTCATGGGCCGCCACGTTTTTTTCCGCTACGCCACGATAGAGGGCAATGCAATGGCTGATTATTAACTCCGCGACAGAACGGGTGTTAGAGAAAGGAGCGTTGAAAACCGGAACGCCAAGCTCTTCCGCCACATCAAGGTCTATCTGGTTGGTTCCTATACAAAAAGCTCCAACGGCAAGAAGATTTCGTCCAGCCTTCAAGACATCTGGCGTAAGCTGAGTTTTAGAGCGGATACCAATTATGTGGGCTTTTGCAATTTTCTTTATAAGAGTAGCCTCATCCAAAGCCCCGGGTAAAGCTTCTACCTGAAAGAGTTCTTTATGGAACTTATCCACAGCGGCTTTGTGTATATTTTCTAAGAGGAGGATATTTATTTTATCCTTTGGGAACGATGTTATTGTCATTTATAAAATCCGTTAATAAAAATTAGACATATGGAAAAAAAAGTGTAGAATATTACAGTTTTTTCACAGTGCATTCACCCTTGAAAGTAAATAGTCTGTTAGCTTACTATACTAAAATAACTGGTTGGTAGTAAGCCCTTTCGGGGAATAACAGTTTAGTGGTCCGGTTTTTTACTGGCGACGTTTTAAATGAAGCTTCAGTCGAAAATAGCTCTTATCGTGTTACTTTGTACAATTGTAGCTATTTTTGCGGTAAATTTTCTTCTCAAATCAACGTTACGTGAAAAAGATCTCGCAGAGGCAAAAAGAGTAGCCCGCCAAACATCACTCCTTGTAAAGGCCGCCTTGCTGAACACCATGATAAGCACCGGTGACTACGATAGGATCGCCGCCGTTATCGCCGATATGCAAAAAAGCCAGAACTTCAGGTTCAGAATGGTGCGCAGTACGCAGGTGATAAAGCAGCACGGTATTAAGCGGGATGAAGTCCCGAAAACCGAGCTTGAAAGAGAAGCGTTGAAATCGGCGAAAGTTATAGAGGTTCAGGATTCTCCAACAACGTTGAGAATAATCTACCCTTTCGTTACGGATGAGCGTTGCGCTCAATGCCATCTCGATATGAATGACAAGCCTGTCAAGCCAGGAGTGGTAAACGGTCTTGCCGTTATTATGTTCGATCTTTCCGAGCAGCAGAACAGGTCGGAAAAAGTCGTAAACCAGATGGTGGCGTCTTTAACCGTTGTTATGCTTGTCTCTGCATTGTTCGTTCTTTTTATGGTCTATACCACAGTAACTCAACCGATGGAGAATATCGCCGAAGCGTTGACCGGCTTTCGGAAAGAGCGGTTTGATATAAATATGCCGGTATATTCCACATATGAGATCAAAATCATGGCGGAGGAAGTTAAAACAACAGCTGAAAAACTTGCTGAACATAAACGCCAGCGAGAGGAAGCGATAGAGGAGGAGCGGACAAGATATAAGGAAATACAGAAGGTCGTCCGTTCCAGAACCGAAGCGTTAGGGCTTGATTACGACGCCGAACTCGGGCAGATAGTAAAAAAGATGTCTCTTGCCATTGACGAGGCGAAGAAAGCTGACTTGATGGGGCAGATTTTCAAGTATGTCGTGCACGGGGAAAGCAAGCTTGTTTTCCCCAGCGATCCAAGCCTCATCCCGGCGGTTTCTGTTTATCTTGGACAGCTTATAGAGTCCACTTCCGAAACCGTGAAAAAACGTTCTATAGAGCTTGCGTTGGATGAAGCTCTGTCAAACGCCATCTTGCATGGCAACCTTGAAGTCTCTTCGGATTTAAAGGAAGAAGATTTCGACATGTTTTATGAAATGGCTATGGAGAGGGCGAAACAAGAGCCATACTCATCACGTAACGTAGCTGTTACATATGAGTTTGACCGTGAAATGGCAAGATTTACGATTGAGGATGAGGGGCCGGGCTTTAAATGGCAAGCTTATGGAGGTAGCGCAGACTCGGACAAGCCTTTTGGACGTGGCTTGATGATATTAAAGGCGCTTTCGTCAAAGATTGAGTTCAACGAGAGAGGCAACCGGGTGAGCCTTTCATTTGATCTTACCGGAGCAAACGATACGCTCTCCTCAAAAACAGCTTAGTCCGACAGTTTATCTGCCAGAACGGAGGCCAATGCGTTTTGCGTTTCGTCCCACTGTCCAATGACTTCAGTCCATTCAAACGAGATATCCGCGTAAGAGTTTCTTAGCTTTTGCGCGATTTCGGGGAAGTCTTTCGCCGCATGGGCGCCCACAGCAAGGAACATCGGCACGATAGTGATTTTTGCGCAGCCATCCTTCGCCATGGCGCCTATTACGTCGAAAAGGTTCGGTTCGCAATCTTGCAGAAACGCCGTTTTTACAGTCAAATCGCAAGGGGCGCGATCCGACAATCTTTTTTCAAGCTCCACAAACGGCGCTTTCCATCTTGGGTCGCGGCTGCCATGGGCGAATAGAGCCACTCCTTTTTTCATACGTCGATAATGTCGTCATCATCGTGACGTTTATCAGTTTTATGGGATTCGCGAATGCTGCTTGAATAATAGAACGCCGAGCCGCCAGGTGTTTGCATGCCTACCTGGATTTTCGTTTCCAGGTGTCGCTCCATGTATTCGCGGATAAACTTGCGAGTCGGCGGAATCACGAGAGTGAAGCCGATAAAGTCGGTGATTATACCGGGGGTCACAAGCAATACGCCTCCCACAACTATGAGCAGGCCTTCTATAAGCGCATGGGTCGGCATGTCGCCTCGATTGATACTGTCCTGAAATTCTCGTATGACTCTCAGCCCCTGTTCCCGGGCAAGGTATGCGCCCACAATTCCTGTTATCAATACAAGAGCCACTGTTTCCATGACGCCTATAGCGTTACCCACCTTTATAAGGAGAGAAAGCTCCACAAGCGGCACGATAGTGAAAAGAAGAAAAAGCTTAAGTAACATATAACACCTGTTTTGCCAGTTTATTATTGCGTAGACCTCTACGTATAATATGGCATGATAAGTGATAAAAAAACCATCCTGTGAATTATTTTTGGTTGGATAGGGTGATTTTTCTTAACGGCACGCCTCTTCCACTCTTTCGCGCATATCCGTCAACCGCTCCTCCAAATTACTTTTGGCCTCCAGATCATTTGTTTCCTCCGCAACGCGGATTTTTTTCCTGATTTGCGTTTTGGCGTCTCCGAAGAGCTTTTTTTTGGTAACGCAATTTGGACTTGGCTCAGAAGGGCCGCTGCTTGCGTAGTCGTAATCGGGTGAGGAGGAATAATCGGTATACTCGTTATTTGCCCCGGAAGAAATCGTAGCGTTCTCTATTTTAGTCAGGATTGGTATGTCCAACCCCGCATAATGATTTACTGTCACAGAGAGAGTTAGAACAATAACAGTGACTTTTATAATATCCCAAAACCCAAAGCTCATTTTCTTTTTGCCTGAAATTTACCTTAAGGCAATATTCTACCATAGCGATATATTACCGGCTGGCGTTTCGGATAATGTTTACAAAGCGTTTTGTCGCCGCCGCGATATCATCCTGCCCGAAAACCGCCGTAACCATACCTATATGTCGCACGCCGGTAGACAGCGTGTCCATAAGGTTCATCTCAACAATACCACCCATAACGCTTAAAGGTATGGACAACTGTCCAAGAGTTTCCCTCACAGGTTCAAGCCCGATAGTCCTGGCTCCAGGTTTTGTGGGTGTGGTGAAAAGCGGGCCTATGTTTACGTATGTAGCCCCTTCGCGCTCCGCTTCCAGCGCCTGCTCGACGTTGTGCGACGATGCTCCGATTATCGTGTCCGGCCCCAAAATCTTTCGCGCAGTTTCTATCGGCATGTCATCTCGCCCAAGATGAACTCCGTCAGCCTCCACAGCTTTGGCTATATCCGCACGGTCGTTGATGATGAGGAGCATTCCATATCGGCTGGTTTCTTTACGGTATAAAAGAGCGAGTTCGTAAAGCTTGCGGTCAGATATGTTCTTTTCCCTAAGCTGAACGATTTTCGCTCCGCCTTTCGCGAGCTGGGCGATGACCTCCTCGTCTGAACGGTCTTTATAGTAAGAGCGGCCGGTTACGGGGTATAGGTCTATGTCGGAGAAGTCAATCATTATCCCCCGCCCATCATGCGGAACAGTTCCACGCGGTCACCTTCACTCAGTTTTTTGTTGTGAAGTTCGTCGAACCGTATAATTTCCTCATTCACCTGCGCCGCGACGGGGCCTTCGAGGTTGAGACGTTTGACGATGTCGGATAGCGCCTCGTTCTCTTTAATATCGGTAGGTTCGCCGTTTAATATGATGTTCATTGATTGTTGAGATCCTTCGACAGGCTCAGGATGACATATGAGGGATGATTGCGCATATTTTAACCGCTTACAGGCTTCAGGGTTGTGTCCCAATCTTTCCATACCCAATCAAGCCCCTGCCTGCCGATCGCCTCCACAACTTCCTCAGGCGACCTGTCGTCGACCACCGGAAACTGTTCGCCCGCCGCTTCGTCAGGGGAGCTATCGGAATAGCCGCCGGGGTTTGTTCTCGACCCTGCGCTCACCTGGTTTATACCCGCGCCAAAAAGCCTGTCACGAAGTTTCGCGGGCTCTCGTGTGGAGAGAGCTAGCAGCGTGTCTGGATTGGCGAGCCGCATGGCAAGGATAAGCCGTATCAGTTCCGCGTCACTTACTTTATTTTCACAAGCAAACGCCTTCGGGGCGGAATGCAGGCGTGGAAAACTTACAGATACCGTTGTTTGCCAATATTTTTTCTGCATAAACTTTATATGTGTGGCAAGCGTCACCGCCTCGCGTCTGAAATCCGCAAGACCAAGCAGGAACCCGAGGCCGACCGACCGTATCCCTGCGCGCGCCACTCTCTCCGCAGTTTCCAACCGCCATTCAAAGTTTCTTTTAGGGCCCAGAAGGTGGACTTTTTCATAAACCTTACGATCATACGTTTCCTGATATATCGTCACGCCGTCCAACCCAGCGGCGCCCAAACGGCGGTACTCGTCTTCTTTAAATGTCTGTGTCTCTATGCCAACGAAAACAAAGCCCAAATCTTTTAACGATTTTACGCACGCTTCGATGTATGAGACCGGTATCTCCCGTTTATCCTCTCCGGCTACGAGCAGAATATTTTTATATCCTTCGCCCAGTATCCGCTCTCCTTCGGTTATTACTTCAGTAAGTGAGAGGGTCTTGCGTTTAATTTCCTCGTCCCTGTTGAATCCGCAGTATGCGCACCTGTTGACGCATGCATTAGAGAGGTACAGCGGGATGTAAAGGTTTACCGTACGGCCGAACCGTTGCGCCGTAAGCTCCCGCGCCGCCTTTTCTATTTGTTTGATTTTATCGTCCGCTGAATCCGACAGGAGCGCGAGGAACCCATCGGAGGATAACGGAATATGCGATAGAGCGCTGTCGACACTTTCGCTCGCCGCGTTTTCTATTCCTGCGATGGCGTTGTCCAGAACAGCGCCTTGCAGAGAGTTGTATATATCGAGAAAGGCTTTTTGTTTCATATTCCGTATTTTAGCAATGTCATCGCGAGCGCCAGCGTGGCGATCCCGTTAGGGGAAAGATGACCCACGTAAATCGAACCACTTCTCACGAGATTGCCGCGTCGCTTTCGCTCCTCGCAATGACAATATAAACCCCTCCCTTTGATGGGAAGTGAAAAAGTCACCACGGCAACCCTGCGACAGGGCTGGAGGCTTCGGCGGTTTCCAGAGGTTTGCCAAGTCCGGCAAGGTACGCTTCCCTTCCCGCCTCAACTCCTTTTTTAAAAGCGTTCGCCATTGAGGAAGGATTTTCCGCCACGGCGATGGCGGTGTTTACAAGCACGGCGTCCGCGCCCATCTCCATAGCCTCCGCCGCGTGGGACGGCGCGCCGAGCCCTGCGTCCACAACCACGGGCACTGTGGCCTGCTCGATGATTATCGATATGTTATCCCTCGTTTTTATTCCCCTGTTGCTGCCTATTGGGGCGCCTAGCGGCATTACGGTTGCCGTTCCGATATCGGCCAGGCGCCTGGCCAGCACCGGATCCGCGTTTATATATGGCAACACAATAAAACCTTCTTTTATCAATATTTGCGCCGCCTTAAAAGTTTCCACAGGGTCGGGCAGAAGATATCGTGGGTCTGGAGTGACTTCCAGCTTCACCCAGTCCGACACGCCAGCCGCCCTTGCAAGCCTTGCAAGCCGCACTGCTTCATCAGAGTCCCTTGCGCCGGATGTATTCGGGAGGATCAGGTATTTTTCAGGATCGACGTGGTTCATGATGTGATCGTTAGGGTTGTTGAGGTCAACACGGCGCAAAGCCACCGTCACTATTTTTGAACCGGAGGTTTCAAGGGCGCTCTCCATCTCCACAGGCGAGCGGAACTTGCCCGTACCCATCAGGAGCCGTGAGTCAAATTTTCTGCCCGCTATTTCAAGCAGGTCTTTTTCATCTGTTTTGCGCGATTCGGCGTTGGAATTTACCATGCGCCCAATATAGCATTATCGGCTCCAGTAGCAAACCTGCTGGGCGCTTTGTTGTCATTCTGAGCGAAGCTGGTTTCAAACACGAAGCGAATCTCATTAACTGGTTGTAGGGATCCTTCACTGCGTTCAGGATGACATTTTTTTACCCCTTCCTTGACGGGAGGGGATTAAGGGTTTCATTTTGTCATGCCGGATTTAGTCCGGCATCTCGCTGGCTAAATGACGGGATCCCGGCTCGGAGGCCGGGATGACATTATCCACCCTCACCTGCGCCTCCCCCCCCCCTCAACGGGGAGGGAGTTTCGTTGGAGACCCTCTGACCGCTACCTTTTATCAACAGGAACGTAATCCCGGTTGGCTTCTCCAACGTATAGCTGGCGCGGTCTTCCGATTTTCTGCTTATCCTCCGATATCATCTCGTTCCACTGGCTTACCCAGCCGATCGTGCGCCCGATTGTAAATATGACCGTGAACATGTTGGTAGGTATGCCGATAGCCCGCTGTATTATGCCGGAATAGAAATCCACGTTCGGATAAAGTTTTTTCTCTATGAAATACTCATCTTTCATCGCGATTTCTTCAAGTTTCTGGGCTATTTCGAAAAGTGGATCGTCAACTTTCATCGCTTCTAAAACTTCTTTGGAAGACTTTCTTATGATCGTGGCGCGAGGGTCGTAGTTTTTGTATACTCTGTGTCCAAAACCCATGAGGCGGAACGGATCGTTCTTATCCTTTGCCTTATCGACATATTTATCGATATTTTTTACATCCCCGATTTCTTTTAGCATCTTTATCACAGCTTCATTGGCGCCACCGTGGGCAGGGCCC
>UOGA01000295.1_pt1 | contig 19862 bp, 22 predicted proteins | sample 1989841 | NCBI WGS metagenome assembly UOGA01 (sample SAMEA4712198, study PRJEB27164) | hydrothermal vent metagenome | biome: marine basaltic hydrothermal vent biome; feature: marine hydrothermal vent; material: mineral | place: Pacific Ocean | collected 2011-06-14/2011-07-23 | depth 1691 m | reverse complement strand
TTTGCCCTAGCTCGGCGATCTGGAAAAGGGTGGAGGCGCGAGGCATGGCGAGTCCGTTTTCATACTTGGCGACCGATCCCTGGCTTATCTCAAGAATCCTCGCGAACTCCTGCTGAGTGAGCGAGCCCCTAATTGACCTGATCTTTTTACCCAGCTTTAATAATTCCGCCATTAAAGAATATTCTAGAAGGAATAATTTGTGCTTGACAAATTTTATTACTAAATTACAATACCATATTATGCTGTTAACTCTACTACAAAAAAATAACAGGTATTGTATAGCTTTTATAATAAGTGTTAATACAGCTAGATAGGTAGTGGCAATGAGTATTTGGCAGAGGCAGTCGAGCGGAAATGAACAAATTATATCCTCAAGTCAGGCCATAGCAAGCGCCGAAAATAATAGAAAATATTATACTACCTCTCAGCTGGCGCTTCGGTGGGGCGTTTCAGCCGTAACTGTCATTCGCCTTATTGAACAGGGCGATTTAAACGGGCTTAAAATCCGGGGAAGCTACCGAATCAGTAAATGCTCAATCAAAAATTACGAAACTAAAGTAGCTTTCTAGAGAAAGGCGCCTCGTGGCCCCTGCTGGCATTATCTTCGTGGCCTTTCCGTCTGTTGTAACCTTACCTGCCTTGTAGATCGAGCCCCTCACTGAGCTTCATTTTACGGAAATTTCAAATCTCCTTGAATATCGATGAAAACTGAACGAAACTATGGGAGGATGCTGGTAAAACGCTATACAAGGTGTATAAAAAGAGCGTGGCAATGAAAAGAGATTTACCGGAATCGGAAAAAAAAATACTACTCCTGGCCGCAAGACACGCAATAACGGCTGAGGCCGCAGGTAAAATATTCGAGCCACAGACAGACGATATACCTCCAGGTCTCCTGGATAAACGTGGCGTTTTTGTCTCTCTTCATAAAGATGGAAAGCTCAGGGGATGCATCGGATTTCCAGGAGCGGTAAAGCAGGCTTATGAAGCAGTTATATCCGCATCGCTTGGCGCCGCTTTCAAAGACCCGCGATTTAGTCCGGTTTTATACGATGAGATGGATAAGATTGAAATAGAAATTTCTATCCTCACGCCACCCGTTCCCGTCGATTCGTGGGAGAATATCGAGCTGGGTACTCATGGCGTTATTTTAAAAAAAGGGGGGCGGCAGGCGCTTTTTTTACCCCAAGTGGCGGTGGAGCAAAAATGGGATCTGCCGGAGACATTATCTCATTTAAGCGTGAAAGCAGGGCTTAAAAGCGGCGACTGGCGCAAAGAGACCGAGTTTGAAGTTTTTGAGGCGATTGTGTTTAAAGAAGAATCGCTCAAAAGCTAAAGGTCATTTTTAAAGTCTGCTAATACCACTTATTCAGCAAACGACAGGTTCGGGCGCTAATCGTTCGCTATTGTTTGCAAACGACAGGATTCAGCATTAGAATTAGCAGTTCTTTACAAAATTATGAATTCAACACGTTTTTATGCGTTACACAAAAGTATCCATTGCGGCGGTGGGCTATGAACTGCCTCCAAATGTTGTCCGGTCGGACGAGATTGAAGAGCGCTTAAGCCCTCTATACGAACGTTTGAAGCTCCCTAAAGGGAGGCTTCAGATGATGACCGGCATAAAAGAGCGCCGGTTCTGGGGGGAGGGCGAAAAACCGAGTTCTTCTGCTGTCAAGGCGGGAGCAAAAGCGATCCTCGCATCCGGTATTGACGTTGATAAATTCGGCGCGCTGTTTCATACGTCAGTTTGCCGTGATTTTCTGGAGCCTGCGACGGCCAACGTCGTCCATAGCGGCCTGAAACTTTCCCCGAACGCTCTGATCTTCGATATTTCAAATGCATGCCTGGGTGTGCTCGACGGCATGGTGACGCTGGCCAACATGATTGAGCTTGACCAGGTAGAAGCTGGTATTATCGTGGCGGGCGAAATGGGAGAGGCGCTTGTGGAATCGACAATAAACGACCTCCTCTCAAACAAATCCCACACACGTCAAAGCATAAAACCGGCTTTTGCATCTCTTACGATCGGCTCAGGAGCGGCCGCTGTGGTTCTGGCGAAAAGCGATCTGGCGCCCGGCGGCATGCGGCTGGCAGGTGGCGTGGCCAGGTGCGCCACCAAAGACGCCCACCTTTGTAAATCCTCCGTAGATCAGGGGGTAGGGCAGGGTTCGGCCCCGCTTATGGCGACCGACTCCGAGGAGCTTTTAAAAGCCGGTTGCGCTCTTGCCGGGGAGACATGGGACGAGTTTAAAAAAACTATGGGCTGGGAGAACAATGATATCAACCGGGCGTTTACGCATCAGGTGGGAGCGGCCCATCGGAGACTTTTATACGAATCGATAGGCCTGAACACGGAAATCGATTTCGCCACCGTAAGTTATCTTGGAAACATAGGCTCCGTGTCGTTGCCGATCACGCTTGGTATCGGTTTGGAAAAAGGGCTGGTAAAACGGGGAGATAAAGTGGCCCTTCTTGGTATCGGCTCCGGTCTTAACTGCATGATGCTTGGGCTGGAAAGTTTATAACAAAAAAATACCCCGCCCTTTACGGTACGATTATGAATTTCAAACCAGACACCATAAAATCCGAATACCCCTTTACGCCAAAAACTCTGGATATAGATGGATTCAAGTTAAGTTATCTCGACGAGGGGTCACCCGGCGCTCCGGCGCTTGTTCTGGTTCACGGGAACCCTACATGGTCGTTTTATTACCGCAAACTTGTCGTCTCCCTGAAAGACCGGTACCGAGTCATCGTCCCGGATCATATAGGGTGCGGACTGTCGGGCAAACCGCAGGACTATAACTACACGCTTGATACCCATATCGAAAACCTGACGAAGCTTTTAGATCACCTTGAATTAGACACTTTTAGTATGGGAGTTCACGACTGGGGGGGAGCCATCGGTTTCGGGTACGCCGTGACTCATCCGGGCAAAATAAAATCGCTTATAGTTTTCAACACCGCCGCGTTTGTCTCTGCGCGAATTCCGTTCAGGATAAAAATTTGCCGTATCCCTCTGTTTGGAGATATAGCGGTCAGGGGGCTCAACGCATTTTCCAAAACCGCCCTGATGGGAATGGCGACGGAAAAAAAGGATCGTTTCACGAAAGAAGTCAAGGCCGGTTATCTGGGCCCCTACGGCACATGGCGCGACCGTATCGCAATTCATCGGTTCGTCCAGGATATTCCTCTTGGCCCGAAAGATAAAAGCTATGAAACGCTGAAAAAAATAGAAGAGGGTCTCGCTCTTTTTAAAGAAAGTCCAATGATGATCTTCTGGGGAATGCGGGATTTTTGTTTCGATTCTGTATTCCTCGAAGGCTGGACATCGCGCTTTCCCCAAGCGTCCGTTCACAGGTTTGAGGACGCAGGCCATTATGTCGTAGAAGACGCATACGAAAAAATTGTCCCCGCTATGCGTGAATTTCTGGAAGAGAGGCCAAGCGGCTCTTGCAACATAGCCCTCTATCTTGTAGAGAACGCCAAAAAGAACCCGGATAAAACGGCGGTCACATATCCCTCCGGCAGGGATGAGAATGGAAAAGTAATATACATAACCTGGACGTTCGGGCAATTAAATAACGAGTGCGACCGGTACGCAAAAGGTTTTCAAAATATCGGAATAAAGAAAGGAACGCGGGTTTTGCTGATGGTTCAGCCGGGCTTTGAATTTATCGCGCTTTGTTTCGCTCTTTTTAAAACAGGAGCCGTACCGGTCTTGATTGATCCGGGGATGGGCAAAAGCTCGCTTCTCGATTGCGTCGTTAAAGCGGAGCCGGAGGCTATGGTCGCTATACCGAAAGCCCACTTCGCAAGGTTGTTATATAGATCAAAATTCCAGTCGATAAAAACTTTTGTGACCGTTGGGAGGCGGTGGCTCTGGGGAGGTCATTCGGCGGAGAAACTGAAACGAGGTTTTGACGGGCCTTTTGAAACCGTTGAGACCAAAAGCGGCGATCCTTCTGCGATCCTTTTTACGACCGGCTCCACAGGGCCCCCGAAAGGTGTTTTGTACGAGCATGGAATGTTTGACGCGCAGGTGAGGATGATAAGAAAACAGTATGGCGTGGATGATACCGATGTCGATCTTCCTGCGTTCCCTCTGTTCGCTCTTTTTTCCATCGCTATGGGGATGGGAGTCGTCATTCCCGATATGGATCCGACAAGGCCCGCCAGCGTCGATCCTGAAAAAATCGTGGAGGAGATCAACGATAATTCGGTGACGTTCACCTTCGGCTCGCCCGCCATATGGAGCAAAGTAAGTCTTCACTGCGTCGAGCAGGATATAAAACTGCCGACTTTAAAAAGGGTATTGATGGCCGGCGCGCCGGTATCGGCGGAAATACATGAGCGTCTGTTGAATCATGTTCTTGCCGATGACGCTTTTACTTTCACACCTTTCGGCGCCACAGAATCGCTACCCGTGTGCGACATCGACGGCCATGAAGTTTTGGAGAAGACTGTGGAAATGACAAACAAGGGTATGGGTACATGCGTCGGCAGACCGCTAAAGGGCATGTCTGTGAAAATAATAAAAATCAGCGACGATCCCATAGCGGAATGGAGCGACTCTTTAAAAGTTCCCACGGGAGAAATAGGAGAGATAGCGGTGTCGGGGCCGGTGGTCACAAAACAGTATTTTCACGACGAAGCCAAAACACGCATGGCAAAAATAATCGACCACAAAACCGGCGCCGTGATCCACAGGATGGGCGACGTGGGATATCTGGACGGGGAAGGGAGGCTATGGTTTTGCGGACGTAAAAACCATCGTGTTGTCACCCCCGGCGGAACTCTTTATACGATACAGTGTGAAGCGATATTCAACCTGCATCCTGACGTTTTCAGAACCGCCCTTGTGGGGCTGAATGACGCGCCGAACCAGCGCCCCGTTATCATCGCCGAGCTAAACAAAGATGCAAACGCAAAAGATGAAGCCAGAATAAGTAAAGAGCTTCTGGAGCTGGGAGCGAAAAACCCATTAACCGATTCCATTCACGATGTCCTGTTCCACCCACAGTTCCCCACCGATATCCGGCATAACGCGAAAATATTCCGCGAAAAATTGAAAGACTGGGCGCAAAGCAGAATCCCTCCAGATTAGTTCTGCCATATCGATTCAGCCGAGATGATAGAGCGAATGGCTCCAATAGCTGTTTCCGGATCGAATTGATCGCTTCCAGCCTTCTGCAAGAAGGTTACGCCCAATTAATTTGTTCATCACTCCGTGCCCTATTAGGCCAACCGAACCTTTTTGGATAGCTTGATCAATAAGGAGCCGACAAGCACGAACTGATCGGGCGCGCGCCGTATCAATAGATTTTTCATTCCTGCCATAACCTGCGAACCAGGCCAGACGAAAAAGACCCACCCAGACAAGCGGGGGGAGGCGCAGATAAGGAATATTAAGATGGGGGAGGTCAGCCTCCCGAAACAGGGGCAGGGAAATCGGTTTGATACCAAGAGCGATAGCCGAATCGACTGCGCGGGGCAGGTCGCTTGAATACCAGAGTGCGCACTTTACCGGTATTGATTGATTTTTGCCAGGGGATTTTTCCAATTTAGCTAATCTGGCCCTGCTGTAATCAGTGATCCATTGACTCATTTCGCGCGTTAGCAGGGGCTTGGCGCTTTCTATATTTGGCGGTCCATGGCGCGCCAGAAGAATATGCAAATGATAGTTTATCCCGTCATAGGTTGGATTAAAACACGTCAGAGGCGGTTAGTTTGAATCCAGCCATTATTATTGTTTCTATTCTTTATCATTTTTCTTTTCCAGTTGGCAAGCCTTCTCTTTTGACCAATATTTTCCACGTGATACCAATCTAATATTAAAAGCCACTATCTGAGGAATGTTGGTTTGGGCATAAAAACTCTTCTTGTAACAGGCAAAAAAAATTATGATTGCTATAAATAATCCAGATGCAAAAAAATAGCGCATGAAAATTCTTGTCACAGGCGGCGGCGGTTTTTTAGGAAGGTACATCGTCGAAAAACTGATAGCGCGAGGCGATGACGTAACGTCGCTGTCGAGATCCGATCACCCGGAGCTAAGGACTGCCGAGGCGCGGACTGCTATAGCCGATATTGCGGATAAGGACACGGTTCTGTCCGCGCTCAAAGGAATGGACGCCGTGTTCCACATAGCAAGCCGCGTGGGGATATGGGGCGCGAAAGACGAGTTTTATAAAACGAATGTTACGGGCACAAAAAATATAATTTCAGCCTGCGTAAAAAACGGCGTCGGCAGGCTCATCTACACCAGCTCTCCTTCTGTCGTTTTCGACGGCGAGGATCATCGGGGGATAGACGAGACCTATCCTTATCCTTCGCGCTACCTCGCCTTTTACCCGGAGACGAAAGCCATCGCCGAGCGGGAGGTTATACGAGCTAACGCAGATGGGAAATTGCTCACCTGCTCTTTGCGGCCGCATCTTGTGTGGGGCCCGCGCGACACAAACCTGATACCCCGTCTTATAACGAAAGCTAAGACGGGCAGACTGAGAATCGTGGGCGACGGATCTAACATGATCGATACGGTATATGTGGAGAACGCTGTAGACGCTCATATCCTCGCGTTGGACAAGCTTGCGGCGCCCGGCTCTCCGGTGGCAGGCTCAACATATTTTATTTCTCAAGGCGAGCCTGTAAACTGCTGGAGCTGGATAAACGATGTTTTAAACCGGTTCGGCCTTCCCCCGGTGACCAGAAAAGTTTCGTTTAAAACAGCATACGTAGCAGGATCAGTCATGGAGCTTGCGTATAAAGGGTTAAAAATCCGCTCCGAGCCGCCTATGACGAGGTTTCTTGCGCTACAGCTCGCCAAATCGCACTACTTTAATATCGACAAAGCCAGAAAAGAACTGGGTTACAAGCCAGCGATCAGCATGAAAGAAGGGATGGAGCGGCTTGGCGATGGCCGGGAGTTTGCCATATGAAGGCGGACACACGGGGCCGCCCCTACTGAAATGATATAAACAGAATCCGAGGGGCTGGAGGGCGCCGGTGACCGTGGCGGTGATGACTGGGGGTAGCGGGCCTTCGACGGCGCCGGGGGGGGTGACGTGGCGGCTGGTGGCCGGGGTTAGAGCCAGCTGTGGGTTTTGTGTTTTTCAACCAGATCGACGAACCCGCTGTAATCGACCAGTTTAACGCCGTCTGTGAGCTTATCAACTCCACGCGCTTTTGTGTCCGGCTCCAAAGCGTAGACCTCCGCTTTGTCCAATATCTCTTTTAGTTTGGCTTCATAAGTCGTCCCGGCTTTGGAGGCGTACACGCCATCTTCAATGAGCAGAATAACGCTGGCGCCGTCTGATATGAAACGGGCGCATTCGTCCATTGCGCTGTTATTGAACGGCGATTTATTGACTATATGAAGCAACTTTAAGTCTCCTGTTTTAATAAGGGATGGTGGCGTGTTGCTCTTGCATTAACTTTGCGATCTCGCCCGCTTCTTTGACTTCCACAGGTATGGCGAAATCGTCCGTGGTAAGGCCGCGATCCTCCATCGACTGGCGGTCGACGAATATTTTTTCGACCTCGTAATCTTCCAGCACACCGTAAGTTTTAATATATCCCTTTATGCCTATCGCGTCTGTGTCCTGGTCTTTAACAAGGGAGAAAACACCGTCGCCAATAAAAACCATGGAAAGGTCTTGCTCAAAAGCGGCCATGATAAGAACCGTTTCAAGCCCTTCATAGCTGTATATCCCCCCATGCGGCGCATTGCGCATGATGAACATTATTTTTTTGACGTTTTCGTTATCTTCCATCTCTTCGCTCATAAGCCGTTTATTGGTAAACTAACCGAAAGTAATGAGCCGGTCGGCTTCAATTGTCATTTCCGTAAGCTGGCCCAGACCGGAAATCCGGGTTCCGTCTACGATATGCCCGTCTTTTATGCCTCTTCTTTTGGAGGCGGCTATGCAGGCCACTATGTCGATCCCCCGCTCTTTACCAAGCTCCGTCCATCGCGCGTATACGTTGCGGTCGTCCTGGGGCGGCTCGGCCATGTTGGTCACGTTTATCACGCCGTCATGGTAAAAAAAGATTCTGACGATCTCATGGCCCTTGTCGAGCGCCGCTTTGACAAAATTGTAAGCAGTATCCGACGCCTCATGGTTGTAAGGGCCTTTCAGTACCTGAACAGCAAATTTCATAATTTCACTTTAAAAAATAAAACATCCCCGATTGCGCCATGCGCTGTTAATCAGATGTAGCAGTTTCAAAAAAGATTCACCCGAAATAAAAATATTTCGCTTTAATCAAATTTATCCATACCCCATTATAATACATCTAACTCAAAGAGGACTTGTAAATGGATATTCTGGACAGTTTCAAACCCATACCGCAAATGACTGCGGATCAAACCCGCGAGTATATAAAAAACAACGCATGGGAAAGCTATACTCTCCTCGATTGCCGGGGGGCGGATGAATATGAAAATGAGCATATCCCAGGCGCCGTCCTTATTCCCCTGCATGAAATACCTGGCAGGATGTCAGAATTGGACATGGCAAAACCACACATCGTCTATTGCCGGTCGGGTAGCCGGAGCGAAGCCGCGACCTCGATAATGCTCGGTAACGATTTTAAAGAAGTATACAACATGGAAGGCGGCATGCTGGCCTGGAACGGGTTCAAAGCCACCGGCGTTCCTATGGGAGGGATGTTTTGTTGCCCGCCCGGCGCGGGGCTCGAAGAGGTCACCGCCCTTGCGTGGGCGATGGAGGAGGGCGCCCGGATTTTGTATCATACCGTTGCCGAAAACCTGGATGATAAAGAATGCAAAGAGCTCTATTTTGACCTTGTAGAATCGGAAGACGACCACAAAGAAGTGTTGTTGAGTGTCTACAGGGAAATTACCGGCAAAGACGATATAGAAGGTCTTTTCGGAGGTAAAGGCGAAGTCGAATATATGGAAGGTGGAGTAAAATTAAACGACGCTCTCGAATGGACGAAAGGGAAAGAAGGCTTTGAGATAATGGAATATTTAATGACGCTCGAAAGCAACTCCTACGACCTCTACTCCAAAATAGCCCGCCATTGCGAAGATGAGAGCAAAGCCAGAATATTCCGCAAACTCGCCGATGAAGAGCTGGATCATCTGATAAGACTAAGTGAAATAGCCTGCAAAAAAAGATGAACGTCGATTCTTTGACAGATTTGGCAGAGTAGCGCTATCAATCATCCAGCGATGTCGCATGATTTATCGAGCCGTCTTCGTCCACGCACACGGCGTAGGTTCCGTCGCTCTCTCAGGAAGTTTCCCCGAACCGCTCTTCGATGGGCGCCGCCCGCCCGTCCCTGTCACACGCCGGGCAAAGGCCGTCTCCCTCAAGATAGGCCGTTTTCATGGCCTGCCGGTCATCCTCATGGGTGCTATAGATAATAGGTCTGTACTTGATATCGCATTCCATTTTTCCCCCCTCTTTTTTATTTGCTGATTTGTTTTTATACCGCTTCGGGATTGTCCGAAACGTTCACACTCTTTCCGACTCTTCGTATCAAACCGGTAAAATCCTCCGCCCATGTGCTGGCGCCGCACGAATGAAGATGGGCGTATGACGCTAAAACATTTTTATGAATAACGCCGTCCATTTTATTTTCTATTCCGGTTCCTCGCAACACATTCCACGCAAAACGTGTATCGCCTTTTAATTCCACAGGGCGCGAGTGATGAAATTCGTGGCAAAAAACCTTGCTTTTTGGCTTGAGCCATTCGCTGTTACCGTTGGCTTCCAGCGTCATATAGCCAAGCCCCATCGGTTTTTTTGTCATCTCGACGCTGAAATTCAGGGCGTTTACCATAGCGCCAGATTTTTCATTCCACACGATCGATCGCGCCAGATACATCAATCCGCCGCATTCGGCGTAAACCGGCAGTCCGTTTTCGATCTCCTCTTTTATCTGGTTTCTAAGGTGCGCGTTTGATTCGAGTTCGGAAAGGAACATCTCAGGGAAACCACCGCCTATATAAAGCCCGTTTACACTTGGAAGGCGCGTATCGTTAAGAGGGCTGAACCTGACAAGCTCGGCTCCGGCCGATTCGAGCGCCTCCAGGTTTTCCTGATAATAAAAAGTGAAAGCGCGATCCATGGCGACGCCTATTTTAATATCGGACTCGCCGTTTGAGGTGGGGCAAGGCTCCACGTCAGGCAGACTGCCTGCGGTTTTGGCGATGGAATGGATAGACTCCAGGTCGAGGCTCCGCTCGATCATTTTTCCGATGACCGCGATCTTCGAGGCGAGAGACGGGTCTTCTTTTACAGGGATAAGTCCGAGATGGCGCTCTTTCAATCCCACGTCGTCGGGAGCTTTTGGAAGCGCTCCAAGAATATTCATTCCAACATAGCGCTCTATGGATTTGCGCATTTTCGATTCATGGCGCGAGCCGGAGACCCTGTTGAGGATGACGCCGGCGATATTAAGCTCCGGGTCGAATTGACGGTAACCAAGAACAAGAGCGGCGACGCTCCTGTTCATTCCGGTGGCGTCGATGACGAGTATGACGGGGGAACGGAGAAAATGGGCGAGCCCGGCGGTAGAGTCCGAGCCTTCAAGATCGAGCCCGTCATACAGGCCCATGTTGCCTTCGATGATGGCTATGTCCGCGTTTTTTGACGCTGTCTGAAAAGCCCGGAGGATATTTTCATCTCCCATCATATGAAAATCAAGGTTTCTGCATTCCACGCCGGCGGCGCTGGTAAGCCACATAGGATCGATATAGTCCGGGCCTTTTTTGAACGGCTGTACGGCAAGTCCTTTTTCCTTAAAGGCGCGGCAAAGACCCATAGCGAGAGTCGTTTTACCAGAGCTCCTGCCAGGAGCCGCTATGACAATTCTGGGGATACTAGACATTTTGTCTGGTTGTTTTCTGTTTTATATCCATAACCCCGGTATTCTATGCGCTAAGCGGCTTCGGTGGCAATGACCTGCGGAAAATTATGATATAGTGAATCTTTTCCAGTAATTTATCATCTTTAATTAGAGGACTACCGGTTTTATAACAGAGGAGAATTCCGGAGGCTCCCGGAGGCTCTTTGTTGGGTATATAATGTTTCACCAGATATCGGGATGTTTTTCTGTCATCAGGAGTTGATTTGAAGTGTTGACACGGTCTGGCATTATAGCGGCAGTTGTATTTTTTGCGATCGTCTCCTTTCCTTTTCTATACAACATTGTCAGCGTGGACGTTTTATCCAACGTCGCGGCCGAACCGGAGCTGAAAATCGAGAAACAGGGGAAATGCGTCGAGGAGACAAGCTGGATGCGCCAGAACCATATGAAAATGCTGTTTCACACACGTGAAGGCGCCGTAAGGGAAGGGATAAGGCTTGTGAACAAAAGTTTTCATGGGTGCATTTCGTGCCATCCCGATCGCGCCGAGTTTTGCGACAAGTGTCATTCCTATGTGGGCGCTAAACCGGAATGCTGGAATTGCCACAGTTACCCGGAAAAAGGAAAAATTTCACATGAGCTTTGATCGCAGGGACTTTCTTGCGCTGGGAACGGCCATGGCCGCCGGAACTGTTTTTGGGCCTATAAGCGCGGCTCTTTCTCACACTGGCGGACATGAGGAGGAAGGCGAAGCAGGAAAAGCCGGGGGTGAGATTAAAGAGTCGAGAGCTTCCGCTAAAAACTCCTGGGGTATGGTAATAGATGTCAACAAATGCGGCTCAGGATGCACAGCCTGCGTTGACGCATGTAAAAAAGAGAATAATATTCCTGAATTCCACGATCCACTACTGGATATTCACTGGATAAGAAAAATTACCTTCAAGCAAAAAGGAGTTCCCAACGCCGAGGAGCGGTCTTTGCCAGCCATGTGTTTTCATTGTGAGCATCCACCGTGCGCCCATGTATGCCCTGTGGCGGCCACTTTTGTGCGAAAAGACGGGATCGTCCTGGTGGACAAGCACAGGTGCATCGGATGCAGGTATTGCATGATCGCCTGTCCATACAAAGCGCGCTCGTTTGTCAGTAAGCATGTCGAGCCGAAGCCGGGAGACAACCCGGACGTGCCTGTGCGGATGCATGGCGTTGTGGAAAAGTGCACATTTTGCGTTCACAGGATAGACAGTGGCATGGAGCCCGCCTGTGTGGAGGCGTGCAAAAAAGAGGGGAGCGGCGCGATGACGTTCGGCGATTTCGCCGATCCCAAAAGCGCTATCTCCAAACAGGTGCGAACCAGCAAAGCCAGGCAGATACGCCCCGATCTTGGGTGCAATCCCCGTGTGTTTTACATGGGAGTCTGACGCAAAATGAAAATAAGATACAGAAGAATAGAAGGGCGCTCAAAGGAGTATTACGTTTTTATGGCGGTGTCCGGAGCCATAGCCCTGATGGCTCCTGTGTCGGCGTATATTCTTTTCCTGAAAGGGCATAATATCACAGGGATGAACAACCAGGTTCCCTGGGGAATGCCTATCGTTATGGCTGTCTATCTTATCGGCGCCTCCGCAGGATCGCTGGTTCTCTCCGCGCTTTCGTCCGTGTTCGGAAAAAACGAGTATAAACCGTTTTCACGGATGGCCAGCCTTCTTGCGATTCTTTTAATCGTTTCCGCTCTAATGGCCATTATTATGGACTGGGGACGGCCAGACAGGGTTCTGGTTCCGTTCTTTCATTTTCAGCCGCGCTCCATGTTTTCGTTGAACGCCATTTTGTATAACGCCTATATGGGCGTCGGTTTTCTCTATCTTCTGGCCCAGTTTAAAGAAAATGAGAAATGGACGAAGATACTGGGTCTGGCGGCGGTTTTCATAGCCATCGGCGTGCACTCCGGCACGGGAGCCATTTTCGGCTTTGTTTACGTGCGCGAGCTTTATAACTCTCCTTTGCTGGCGCCCAGCTTCATCGCGGCCGCTCTCTCCTCCGGCACGGCGATGATGATAATAGTCCTTTACCACACCTTCAAAGCCACCGGAAGAAAGCTGGATGATAAGCTGATGTATAGCCTTGCCAAACTGATGGGCGTCTTCATACTGGTCGTCGCCTATTTCATTTTTATAGAGAACGCCACAAGGTCGTATGCTCCGAAAAACTATGAGGCGGCGTCGTTTCTCCTGCTCCACGGCGGCAAATACACCGCCTACTTCTGGATCGGCCTCATTTTTATGGGGCTTTTGGCTCCGGCTCTGATTGTGTTCAACAAGTCAACCAACAGGTCGATCAAATGGATACTCGGCGCGTCGTGGATGCAATTGATAGGAGTCCTGTTCGAAAGATATATCATCGTTATCCCGGCCCAGATCATGCCTATCGAGTTTTTCCCGGACAAAGAGATCGTATCAAGCTCGTTTCTGGACGGGCAATACGCTCATTACAGCGTATCTTTGATCGAATGGACTTATTCGCTCGGATTGATCGGCGTGGTGGTGTTCGGCTACGGGCTCGCCATCAGGCTGTGGCCCATGCTACCCACCGAAGCGGTTTATGCTGAGCCTGTGGATGAGCCTGAAAAGCTGGAGACGGGCGAGACATCGGACGAAAAAACGACTACCCCGGCCTCAGGCGAAGTAGCGAGTTGATCTTTTAGCAAGGATTGTAAGCTTGCGCGTCAATACGTTGTGAACTACGCGGCGGTATCTTCTTTGTAAATTTTCTTTTTCTTCAGTTTTTCAACAAGGGTCGTGCGGTTTAGCCCAAGAAGAATAGCCGCCTTGTTCTTCACCCAGCCGCATCTCTCCAGGGCCGACATAATCAACGCTGTCTCGTAACGATCAACAACCGCTTTGAGGTTGATACCTTCTGGTGGCAAGGTTGTGATTAAACTTGACGATGATTCGTGACTGGCCGGACTTCCAACCTGCAAGGGGTTATTCAGGGGGTTGGTGGTTGAAAGCCCCGGCCCGGTCACATTTTCCATTTCTTTAGCTGGAGTTAAAGAATGGGGAGGAGCGCCGTTTCGGATTTTGGGAGGAGCGTCCGAAACAGTTAGATGGTTGTGATTGGATTCGTCCAGCTCTTTTGGATCGCCAACCAGTAACATGTCTTTTGAAAGCTGATCGTCGGGCTTAAGCTCCAGGTTTCTTATTTTCGCTGGTAAATCGGCTTCTTTTATAACGCCGTCTCCTTTGAGAACAACAAGGCGCTCGACAAGATGCTCAAGCTCGCGTATATTTCCGGGCCAGTTGTAAACTCTCAAAAGGTTCAAGGCCTCCGGGCTGATTCCACTTATCGACCGGTTCTTGGTTTTATTGAACTTGTTTATGAAATGGCCGATTAGAAGAGAGATATCCTCTTTTCTTTCACGAAGGGCGGGCGCCTCCACAGGAATAACATTGAGCCTGTAAAACAGGTCTTCACGAAAACGTTTCTCGGCGATAGCTTTTTCGAGGTTCTGGTTTGTGGCGGCGACGACCCGGACGTTTACACGGATGGTTCTGGCGCCGCCAACCCGCTCGAATTCCTGCTCTTGCAAAACCCGCAAAAGTTTTATCTGCAGGGTAGGGCTCATATCGCCAATTTCGTCGAGAAAAATTGTTCCTTTATCGGCAAGCTCAAATTTACCTATGCGCGCCCTTATGGCGCCGGTGAACGACCCTTTTTCATGGCCGAAAAGCTCCGACTCCAACAGCTCTTCTGGTATGGCGCCGCAATTTACGGTTATCATCGTGTTTTTGCGCCTGTCGGAGTTGAAGTGGAGAGCTTTTGCTATAAGTTCTTTGCCGGAGCCGCTTTCTCCTGTAATCAGCACGGTGGAATCGTTATCCAAAAGGCGGGCGATCATCTCCAGAACCGAGGTTAAAGCGCGGCTTTCACCAATGAAGCTCGAAAAATCAGGAGCCTTGACGGCTGTGATTACAGGAGCCTCTTCCAGATCAATTGCCATACACTCCTCCAATAATATGCTGTTGTCTCAATCTGTCATCCATCTCGACGGCCATAACAGCCGTCTGGAAATTGACGCCAAAATCTTGTACCATCAGACTGTTTCAAATTTGATACCAAATATTTGACGGAAAGGCGAGGTTCCCTTGAGCACTTATAAGTTATTGATATCTGAGGATGAAATTGCAAATAAAGTCGATGATCTCGCCCACGCGATAGCCAAGGATATGGACGGTTCAACAACGATTTTGGTTGGTCTGCTCACCGGGAGCGTCGTTTTTTTGTCGGATCTCATGCGAAGGCTCAATCATCACGGCATGTCGCCGCAGATCGATTTTATGATAATTTCAAGCTACAAAGACTCGACAGATTCTCCGGGGAAGATAGAAGTTGTTCAGCATGTCAGAATAGATGTGAAAGGCAAGACCATTCTCTTAGTGGACGACATCATAGATACCGGTCGCACGATGAGCGCGGCGCGGCGCCTGCTATATGAGAAAGGGGCGTCCAGTGTCGTCGTTTGCGCGTTTCTTGATAAACCGTCGCGAAGGAAAGCGGATATAGAGCCGGATTATTCCGGGTTCACCATAGAAAACCAGTTCGTGGTCGGTTACGGCCTTGACGCCGACAACCGCTACAGAGGTCTGCCGTTCGTTGCCACGCTTGAGGAGTGAACCATATAAGTCTATTATATTCAAATAAGTTGAAAGCTCGAATCGTAGGGACGTACTGGTGCGTCCGCCTTAATAGGGCAAACACACAGGTTTGCCTCTACTGGCTGATTCATGGCGTTCGTAATTTTATTTGAGGTGGGCGGTATCGAGCGTGAAAGTGACGGGGCCATCGTTTATCAGCGATACTTCCATATGCGCGCCGAAAATCCCGGTTTCTGTTGGAATGCTCAGGTTTTCGATTTCCTCAACAAACTGGCCGACCAGGGGCGCGGCTATTTCCGGCGGGGCGGCGGCTGTGTAGCTGGGGCGCCTACCTTTTTGCCAGGCGCCAAGCAGGGTGAACTGGCTTACGATAAGAGCGGCGCCTTCTATGTCGGCGAGGGAGAGGTCGAACTGGCCCTGATCGTTGTCGAAAATACGGAGGTTCACTATTTTCTCAGCAAGATATTTTATCTCTTTCGCTCCGTCTCCTCTTTCTACGCCGAGCAAAATAAGAAGCCCTTTGCCGATCATGGCCACAACCTCACCTTCGACCATCACCTGGGCTTGTGACACTCTCTGGATTACCGCGATCATAAGCCGAATCCCAATTTGACCGCAATACGGTTTTTCATACTTATGGCCTCCCGCGAGCCGAAAACCAGCATAAACCCCATATACACCACCACACCAACAGTGATCGCAGAAAACAGATGGAAAGCTCTTATCATCAAAGCATCGTTATATGCGTAAAACTGCACGATATAACCATACACCGCGCCACCCATTATAACGGATGCGGCCAGCATGATAGCTCCCGACCGGGCGATGTTAAACCCGTCTATCGACTCCAGGCGTTTTCGCAACAGCCACAATAGAGCCAGAATATTTACCATCGACGATATCGACGTGGCCAGCGCCAGGCCGCCGTGCTTTAGCGGCCCCATCAAAAGAAGATTCAACGCGATGTTTAAAACCATGCACAAGGCCGCTACTTTTGTTGGAGTGGACGTATCCTGCAAAGAGTAAAACGCCGATACTGTCACTTTTACACCTGCGAACGCGACAAGCCCGACAGCGTATAAGCTAAGGGCGAGAGCCGATCCGGCTCTTGCGGTCTCATCGAACTGTCCTCTTTCAAAAAGTGTGTTTATCATGGGGTTCGCCAGGATTATCAGACCTACAGTCGAGGGTATTGAGACAAAAAGGATCAGACGCAATGAGTGTGATAACAGCTCTGCGAGTTTTGCGGTTTTACCTTCCGCCACTTCTCTCGACATAACTGGAAGCGCCGCTATCCCCACCGCGACGCCGAAGACACCCAGCGGAAACTGAACAAGCCTGTTGCCGTAAAAAAGGTAGGATACCGATCCTTCCGGCAGGAGCGAGGCCAAAATCGTATCGACGAACACATTGATTTCGGCGACCGCCATTCCGAAAGCCGCAGGGATCATCAAGAGGCCTATTTTTCTTGTCGCCACATCCTTCAAATCGAACGATGGGACATATCTGAAACCGAGCTTTAAAAGGGGCGGAATCTGGACGGCCATTTGCAACACTCCCCCGATAAGGACGCCAATGGCCAACGCGACAGTCGGCTCTTCAAACTTGTCGTAAAACAAAAGAGCGCAAATTATGATGGATATGTTTAACAGGGCCGGAGCGATGGCGGGAATGAAAAAGCGGCCCATGGAGTTTAACGCCGCCATAAATGTCGCCGCGATAGAGATGACAAGCAGGTAAGGAAACATGATGCGGGTAAGCTGTGTCGTCAACTCGTATGTATGCGGGTCGCTGGTGAAGCCGGGAGCTATTACTTTAACTATCCAGGGCGCGAAGATGACGCCGCCTGCGGTCACAACCATAAGCAGAGCGGTTAAAATAGTGAGAAGGTTGCAAATAATCGGGAAAGCGCCAGGCTTGCCTTTGCGTTTTAAAGCTTCGGAGTAGACGGGAACAAAAGCCGCCGTCAACGCGCCTTCGGCGGTAAACCGTCTTAACAGGTTTGGAATTCTGAAAGCTACGAAAAAAGCGTCTGCGGCGGAGCGGGCGCCGAAAAGATCAGCTATTATCATATCGCGGAGATAGCCGAACAATCTTGAGATAAGTGTGGCCAGCGCGACCGATCCGGCGGCGCGGGTTAAATATTCTTTGGAGGATCTTTCGGAGCCGGGGGAGGGCGGGTCAGCTGTCATTCTCTAACAAGTCGGAGTTGACCCCTTCCACAAGAAAAGGCCCGACCTGATCGAACAGGTACCGCCTTACTTCTTGAGCCGAGCCCAGGCCAAGGACATGGGCGGATATCTTTTTGGCGTCTGTAAGTTTGATCGAGCGAATAAACTTTTTTATTCTTGGTATGCTATGAACATCCATCGACAACTCGCGTACTTTACCGAACCCCAATAGTAGCAGGGCGTATGTGGGGTCCCCGGCCATTTTGCCGCAGACTGACGATGAAATGCCGGCGTCGTCGGCCGCTTTGATTACAAGCGCGATCATTCTGAGGATAGCGGGCGACAACGGCTGGTAAAGATAGGCCACTCTTGCGTTTATCCTGTCGATAGCCATCGTGTACTGTATTAGATCGTTTGTCCCGATAGAGAAAAAAGAGCAATGGCGGGCCAGTTCGCTTGCGATCATGACGGAGGAGGGGGTCTCTATCATAATGCCCACCGGTATCTTATCGTTAAAAGCGATACCTTTTTTTGTCAGCTCGTCTTTCGCCTGATCCAGCGCCGCATTGGCCTCAATCAATTCTTCTATGGTTGTGATGAGCGGATACATGATTTTAAGGTCGCCATGGACGGAAGCGCGAAGGATGGCCCTCAGTTGTGTAAGAAAAATATCCCGGTTTTCAAGGCAAAACCTGATGGCCCGAAGGCCAAGAGCGGGGTTGGGCTCGTCTTCAAAATTGTCTGAATAGACCGGCAGTTTATCGCCGCCCAGGTCAAATGTGCGGATGATAGCGCCGTGAGGGGCGACAGATTGCGCGACTATTTTATAATCCTCATATTGCTCGTCTTCGTCCGGCATCGCGCGGCGGTTAATATAGAGGTACTCGGTCCGGTATAAACCAACTCCCTGGGCTCCATGATCTGGAAGGTGCGCAAGGTCATGGGACGATTCTATGTTCGCCAGGATTTTAATGGCCGCCCCATCCTGCGTTATCGATTCAAGATCTTTTTGGGCGTTAAGGGCTTCGTCGAAATAGAGGTATTGCTGGCGTTTTTTGTTGTAGTCTACGAACTGGTCTTTTGTGGGCATATATGTGACGAGACCGGCGTTGCCGTCTACAATGATCGGAGCGCCGGTTCGCGCCTGGCTCGAAAGGTTTTTCAGGCCAACGACTGCGGGAATGTCCATGGACGCGGCTATGATTCCGGCATGGGATGTCCTTCCTCCGGCGTCAGTCGCAATTCCGATCACTTTTTTTGGATCAATCATCAAGGTGTCGGCTGGGGTGATGTCGTGGGCTACGAGAATGACCGGCTCCTCAAGAGCGGAAAAAGAAACCTCTCCCCTATCCCCATGGATAAGGTTGTCCAGTATCCTTGTGATAACCTGCTCCACGTCCTGTTGCCTTTGCCGGAAATACTCATCCTTAATCCGTGAAAACCGCGCCTGATATTCTTCAATGACAAGTTTTAAGGCCCATTCCGCGTTGCATTTATTTTCACGGATTAACTGCTCTACTCTTGTCTTCATCGACGGGTCGTTTAATATCTGCAAGTGAGCGTCGAATATCATAAAAGGCGGCTCTTCCCCAAACTCTTCAAGAGCGCCTTCTCTTAGCGATCCCATTTCGCTTAATGACGCGTCGATGGCCGCTTTGAATTTTTCTACTTCTGCGTCTATCTCTTCGGGCTGTATCAGGTGTTTGAGGACGCAGAAGTGGCGTCTGTCGAGAACATATACTTTCCCGATTACGATACCTGAAGACGCGGGGATTCCTTTTATAACGTTCGACTTTTGTGTCACGGTTTTTTTATCCATTATTCTTCGCCAAATCCAGAGCTTACGACCATAGCCAGGCCAGACAACGCTTTTTCTCCATCTTCTCCGGTAGCTGTTATCACAAGAGTGTCGCTGTACTCGGCGCACAGCATTAGAAGATCGTCCATCCGTTTTCCATCGGCGCTTTTTCCATCTTTTTCCACGGTTATGACCGATTCATATTTCATGGCCTCTTTGGCGAAAGCGAAAGCTGTTTTCGCGTGAAGACCCCATTTGTTAATTAACGTGACGCGCTTTTTATATTCTTTCCTCATATCTGTTTTTCCCACCAGAGGGTTATCCAACCCGTGGGGTTATCCAACCCGTGGGGTTATCCAACCCGTGGGGTTATCCAACCCGCGGGATCGTCCAACC
>UOGA01000291.1_pt1 | contig 19989 bp, 19 predicted proteins | sample 1989841 | NCBI WGS metagenome assembly UOGA01 (sample SAMEA4712198, study PRJEB27164) | hydrothermal vent metagenome | biome: marine basaltic hydrothermal vent biome; feature: marine hydrothermal vent; material: mineral | place: Pacific Ocean | collected 2011-06-14/2011-07-23 | depth 1691 m | reverse complement strand
CCTCCACCCAACTGCCCAAGCCAAACGAGATATATCAATATCTCAACGAGTATGTAATAGGCCAGGAGCAGGCCAAAAAAGTTCTGTCTGTCGCTGTTTACAACCACTATAAGCGTATCGACGCCAACCTGGGGCCGGACGATGTTGAGCTTCAAAAGAGCAACGTACTGCTCATGGGCCCGACCGGCGCCGGAAAAACACTGCTCGCGCAGACCTTGGCCAAAGTCCTTAAAGTCCCGTTTACCATCGTGGACGCCACAACCCTCACCGAAGCCGGTTACGTGGGAGAGGATGTGGAGAATATCATCCTCAGGCTTTGCCAGGCGGCTGATTATGACATAGAGAAAACCGAGCGCGGTATCATATATATAGACGAAATCGACAAAATCTCCAGACGCTCGGAGAATATGTCGATCACGCGCGACGTGTCGGGCGAGGGAGTCCAGCAGGCTCTGCTGAAAATCATTGAGGGGACGGTGGCGTCCGTCCCGCCGCAGGGCGGCAGGAAGCATCCGCACCAGGAATTTATGCAGGTGGACACAACTAACATCCTGTTTATCTGCGGCGGAGCTTTTGTCGGTCTTGAAAAAATCATCGAACACAGGATCGGGCGTAAAGTCATGGGCTTTGGCGCGAAGCTAAAAGATAAAAAAGATATCTCCATAGGAGAGATCCTGCAACAGTCTCAACCGGAGGATCTGCTCAAATTCGGGTTGATTCCGGAGTTTATAGGGCGTCTTCCGGTGGTGGCGACGTTATACGATCTTGATGAGGATTCTATGGTCAAGATTCTCTCGGAGCCGAAGAACGCGCTTATCAAGCAGTTTCAGAAGTTTTTTGAAATCGAGCGGGTCAAGCTCAAGTTCACCGACGGCGCTTTGCGCGCCATAGCCAAAGAGGCGGTGACAAGAAAGACCGGGGCCAGGGGCCTGCGCTCCATTCTTGAGGAAGTCATGCTCGACTCGATGTACGAACTGCCAGATAAGCCGGACGTTACAGAATGCATTGTCAATGAAGATGTGATTCTCAAAAAAGAACAGCCTCTGACGCTGTACGAGAAAAAGGACAAAAAACAGGCCAGTTAACGGTTATTTGGGGCTTTAGGGGACGCGGCTTAAAATAGCGTCCCTAAAATTGTTTGCAAGTGGTGGTTGTTCGTTTACCATAGTTCTATGGACAAAATAAAAAAAGAACGTCTGTCTGGTGTTGACTGGGGCGCGCCTTTGCCCCTGCTCCCGTTAAGGGACATGGTGATTTTCCCCGGCACGGTCGCCCCCCTGTTCGTCGGCCGCCCAAAATCGATAGAGGCTCTCGATCATGCGTTTGAAAGCGGCCGGATAATAATGCTGGCGACCCAGAAAAACGCCAAGGTGGATGAGCCGAAAGCCGACGGCATATACGAAGTCGGATGTGTGACGGAAATACTCCAGGTGCTCCGTCTCCCGGATGGAACAGTTAAAGCCCTTGTAGAGGGGATAGACCGCGCCAGGATAAAAGAATATATCGGCGGCCCGAAATTTTTCAGTGTTATCGTAGAGCGTATAGAGACGAAAAAGAAAATAAACGCCTCGACCACCGCTCTTCTTCGGGCGGCGCAGTCTCTTTTCGAGCGCTACGTCAAACTTAATCCTGTCATTTCCAAAGATGTGGCCCGTGGCCTTTCCGGCATAGACCACGCCGACTCGTTCGCCGACGCCGCGGCGTCGCACCTGATTTCCGATACGACGAAAAAACAGGAAATCCTGGGAACCGTCAATATTAAAATCCGGCTTGAGCTCCTTATCAGCAAACTCCAGGAGGAGATAGATATCCTGGCCATCGAAAACCGGGTTCGCGGCAGGGTCAAAAAACAGATGGAGAAATCCCAGCGCGACTATTACCTGACCGAGCAGATGAAAGCTATCCAAAAAGAGCTTGGCCGGTCGGAAGGCGACAAGACGGAGTTCGAAGAGCTTCGCGAAAAGATAGACGCCTCCGGCATGCCGGGCGATATCCATAAAAAAGCTGTAAAAGAGCTTGGCAGGCTGGAGCAGATGCCGCCCATGTCGGCCGAAGGGACGGTCATCCGCAACTATCTCGACTGGCTACTCGATGTGCCGTGGAAAAAGCGGACTCGCGACAAGCTCGATATCAAACAGGCGCTCAAGATACTTAACGAAGACCATTACGGGCTTGATGAAGTCAAGGAGCGGATACTGGAGTATCTGTCGGTGTTAAAGCTGGTTAATAAAATGAAAGGCCCCATATTATGTTTTTGCGGCCCTCCCGGCGTCGGCAAGACCTCCCTGGGTAAATCGATAGCTCGCGCCATGAGCCGCAAGTTCTCCCGTTTTTCACTGGGCGGCATGCGCGATGAAGCGGAGATTCGCGGGCACCGGCGCACGTATATAGGCGCTCTGCCGGGCAGAATAATCCAGGCCATGAAAAAGGCCGGTACAAAAAATCCTGTGATAATGCTCGATGAGATAGATAAGCTCTCTTCGGACTACCGTGGCGATCCTTCCGCCGCTCTTTTAGAAGCTTTGGACCCTGAGCAGAATACAGCTTTTAACGACCATTACCTTGAGGTGGACTACGACCTGTCGGAAGTGATGTTTATCACCACAGCCAATATGCTTCATACGATTCCGAGGCCTCTTCAGGATCGCATGGAGATTATAACCATCTCAGGTTATAACGACAGCGAGAAAGAGCAGATAGCCAAAAGATTCCTGGCCCCAAAACAGATAAAAGGACACGGCCTGGAGCAAAAATCAGTTTCCTTCACTTCTGACGCGATAGTCAGGATTATCCGCAGTTACACAAGAGAAGCCGGAGTGCGCAACCTGGAGAGGGAGATCGCCCGGATCTGCAGGAAGGTGGCGCGCAAGATCGCGGAGAAAGAAGAGGGCAAAGGCAAAGCAAAGCGGAGCCTTCGCCCTAAAACAGTGATAAACGAAAAAGCGCTGGAGCAATATTTGGGTGAGATAAAATTCCGCGACGAACTCAAGGAAGAGAAAAGCGGAGCTGGCGTGGCCACCGGGCTTGCATGGACAGAGGTTGGCGGGGTCATTCTAAAAGTAGAAACGATAATTCTTTCAGGAAAAACCAAATTCATCCTGACGGGCAAGCTTGGAGATGTGATGAAAGAATCGGCCCAGGCGGCGCTTTCCTACATCCGGTCGAGGGCCAGGGACTTTGGGCTGGCCAGGGATTTTCATAACAAAATAGATATTCATGTGCATATCCCGGAAGGAGCGACCCCAAAAGACGGGCCGTCCGCCGGGATCGCGCTGGCCGCTTCCATTGTATCGGCTCTGCTTGGCATTGCTGTAAGGCACGACCTTGCGATGACAGGCGAGATAACGTTGAGAGGCAACATTCTTACGGTCGGCGGCCTGAAAGAAAAACTTCTTGCGGCGCAGAGGGCCGGGATAAAAACCGTCATAATACCAAAAGAGAACAAGAGGGATTTAAAGGAAGTCTCGGAAAACATCAAAAAAGACCTTGAAATAATCGCGCTGGAGCATATGGACGAAGCGCTTAAGCTGGCGCTGGTAAAAACTCCTTTTAAAAAAGTAAAATCTAAATCAGGCTCAAAGCGGAGCCGACCGCAAGAAAGCAGAATGTCTGCGCTTAATTAGGGTGAATTTAAAGGATGGATGAACTTGATATGTTAGGGTCTACACCTCCGAGTCCTGTAGGGTCGCTGATCCTGATAGGTATTTTACTGTTTATCGTGTACCGGATTCTTTATTCGCTGAGCGGTCAGCATGGGACTTCGAAAAACGGCGAGGCCGTTTCCGGAAAGGTTTTCCGTCTACCCGTAAGACAGCCCAAAGAGCCGCCTGCCACGGCCCGGCTGACGCCTGTCACAGGAGATAAAGACCCGTTCGGCGCAAGCGCGGAGGCCCTCGATTTCCACAAGACTCTCATGGACAAAGGGGGCCTTGAAAGAATAGGTGATTTTTATATTGAAGAGATGCCGGGATACACCCTGCGCGCGTTCACTCACCCGGCCCAGTCACTTGTGGGGGTCATCTACAAAGACCCAGACGGCAGGATATGGGTTAATCTTGTCACGGAATATAAAGACGGACGTATCATAACAACAAGCTCCGCCGAAAGCGGGGCTATATCTTTGTCACGTCCTCATGGAATGCCTCTTTTTAACCATCCGGGCCTTGCGGTGGAACAGCTTTTGAGAAGGCATAAGCTGGAAACCAGGGGGACGGAGCGCAAAGGGCCGATGCCACCGGAAAAATTCCCCGAATATTTCGCTAAAAATTACGCGAAAGTGCGGGCTCATATTTATGAGCAGGAACAAAGAAAAACCGAAAAAGAGCGGGGGGGCTCTATCCTCTCTTTTCCGCAAAACCAGACGCAGGACGAATATGAAAATCAGACAGCCGATGAAGATGTCATGGATGAGGATTTTCTGCCAAGCAGGGCCGAAAGCCGAAAATGGCTTGATACGATTTACAGAACCGTTGAGATACCTGAAGACAAGCGCGATAAGTTCCAGAGCGGCCTTGTCTGGATTTTAGATAAAGCCAGCCCGCAATCTGTATCCCAGACGATATCCGACTACTCCGGGGTGAGAGTGGATGAGGCGGAAGGGCGCCTGATTATCCGCTCCGAAGCCGGGGCGGAGGATATCATTGAGCCTGGCGAGCTAAAAGGCCCGGAGCTTTTTGAAAAAATTAATTCAGGCCTTCCAGCCGACAGCAAGTTCACCCGGCTTCCGGTTGACATACAGGGAGTGACGTTTTACAGCAGAATGAGCGTTTAAAAGCCACTCAAATACGCCACTTGCGCAGGCGGCGAATAATTTAGTTGTTTTTTTACCTAGCCAGAATTAGTATTGGGCTGTTTTTTGCGTCAGGCCGCAAGCATACATCGGGGAAAAATCCGCATTAGAAGTTACCAGCCCGGCTCTGGGTTTGTGCGGCCGTTTAACAATTGCGCTATTGTTTTTTTTGAATAGAGCTTATGAAACTTCAATGGAAACTGGCCCTGATCGTTGTTGTGTTCGGTCTGCTATCGGCATTGTCCGCTAACATCATCTTGTATAAGCTCCTTGTAGCCCACGATATGAGCGAAATCAAGAAAAACGGCAGGCAGACCGTCCGCCTTATCCGCGCCGCGATTCTCAATACTATCAATACCGGGGATAGCGCAAATATCATAAATATTGTCAACGAGATGCGTAAGTCCAGGGATTTCAAGTTCAGGATGATTAGAGCGACAAATATACTAAAGCAACTAGGAGCAAAAGGAAATGAGACTCCCAGGGATAAGTACGAGCAAAGGGCTCTTTTAACCGGTAAAATTGTGGAAATTATGGATACAAAATCCATTCATCGGATCATATATCCTTTTATTACTGACCAGAGATGCGGGAAATGCCATCTGGGTCTTGACGGCGAGCCGGTGTCTCCTGGCTTGGTAATCGGGGCGATGGTAATCCGGTTCGATATTTCCAGGCTTCAGGAGGATACGGATAAAATCATTTTTGACCTGATGATCTCCATGTCTATAATCACCGCCCTGTTCTTCATTTTTTTCCTTCTTGTGATTAACCGGACGGTATCCGCTCCGATGACGCGGATCGCCGAGGCCATCACCGGATTAAAAGATGAAAATTATGACGTGAATTTGCCGCGATACGGCATTACCGAAATCGAGATAATGGCTCGCGATGTTGAAAGCGCCGCTTCTGATCTTGCCGAGAAAAAACTGAAACGTGACGCCGAAATCAAGGCGTCGAGAGCCAGGACAATGGAGATCGAGGAGTTTATCCGATCACGGGCGCAGGCCCTCGGCCTGGAAGACGGCGCCAGATTAACCAATATCGTAGGGCGGTTGTCCATCGTTGTGGATGAAGCCCAGAAAGGGATGCTTACGGCTAAAGCCTCAAAATATGTCGTTAGCGAGCAAAGCCGGCTGATACTTCCATCCGATCCGGATTTAATCCCGGCGGTTTCGGTCTATTTGTTAAGTCTGGTCGAAGCGAACCCGGAGGCGGCGAAAAAAGTGGCGGTGGAGCTTGCGATAGACGAAGCGCTGTCCAACGCCATATATCATGGCAACCTCGAAGTTCCCTCCCGGCTTAAATCGGATAATTTTGAAAAATTCTATGAGCTCGCCAACGAAAGGATGCGTCAAGAGCCATACTCGTCGAGAATGGTGGACGTTCAGTATAAACTCGATGGCGGTGGGCTTGAAGTGATTATCGAGGATGAAGGGCCGGGATTCAACTGGCGGGAATTCACCGGAGACTCTGCCGACGCTAACGACCATCCCTACGGGCGCGGGCTGGTTATGATGCGGGAGTTTACCTCACGAATCGAGTTTAACGAAAAAGGAAACCGCGTGGCGCTTTCGTTCGATTTTGAAAGTAGTCAGCATTCACTCTGACAGGCGCCCCTGGTCACTTGGAGAATTTTTCTGTCAAAACACCGGAAAAAAAGTTGAGCGTCTCCTCCCACTGCCCGATGGCGTCTTTCCATTCAAAAACGACAGCTGGATATTTCAGACGCAAAGAACGCGCGATTTCCGGGAAGTCTTTGGCGGCGTGGGAGCCTGTGGCGAGAAACATTGGGACGATGGTAATACTTTGGCGCCCTGAGGAGGCTAATTTTTCCATAACATTGAAAATATCCGGCGCGCTATCTTTTAAGTACGCCACTTCCACACAGACATTTTCCAGGTTGTCGCTTACGCGGTTTGCAAGCTCGTCTATCGATTTGCTCCAGTTTCGATCAAGACTGCCGTGGGCGAAAAGAATCAGTCCGTGACTGGCGCTTGGTGTCAAATGGCTTCTCCGGTGGCTTCCAGCGCCGGTAGACAGGCCTTCCTAGATATCGATAACATCGTTGTCGTCTTTGTCATATTTTGAATCTCCAGTTTTATAGGAGCCATGACCGGAGCTTGTGGAATAGAATCCGCCGGGCCCGGCCGCGTTTACCGATATGTTAATTTTCGATTGAATCCGCGTTTTTATAAATCCTTTTATCTTTTTTCTGGAAAAAGGAATAACCAGCGTAAATCCGAGAATATCAGTCAGCAGGCCGGGCGTAAGAAGAAGCGCCCCTCCGATAATCACCAGCAATCCTTCTATGAGCGGGTCTGTCGGCATCTCGGCCCGCTCCATGGTTTCATTGAACTCCCGTATAACCTTGAGGCCCTGGCTGTGCGCAAGCCACGCCCCCAGCGCTCCGGTGAAGATGACGAGAGAAAATGTTGGCGCGAACCCCAGGACTTCGCCAAGCTTGATAAGTATCGCAAGCTCGATGAATGGTGTTACGACAAAAAGCGCGAAAAGCTTAAATAACATATGACAATAGCCTTGCTCGCCGGTAGATTCTGGAAGCGGGTATTTTACCCCGGACACCCTTGTAAAATCATAATTTGATTTGTCAAATTTACTACTGGCACGATTGCCGCTCCTGCTCTTCGATCGAGCTTCGCCTTTGCTTTAAATCCGTTTCAAGCTGGAGGTCGCCCTGGGATTTAGCGGCTTCAATCATCTTGCGAAGCTGGCGTTTGGCGTCTCCAAAAACTTTCGCGTTGTCACATCCAGCCAAGCCGCCTTCGGGACCGTATGAATAAGGTCCTTTCGTGTCTTCGCCTAATCCGGGTATCAGAGTATTTTGAATTTTGTTGATAATAGGTATGTTCAAATCTCCATAATAATTAGCCGCCAACGCCAGCGTCAGGCCGCAAATCGCGTAAAGTATTATATCCTTTGGCCCTATATTCATTTCCACCTGTTCCTGAAAAAAATCTCCTGTTTAAGATACCATGATTCTTTTATCATCGTAAACCAGACTCTTTTACCCATTTGTTTTAACCTGGGCCAGTATCTTTTTCGTCAGTCTTTTTACCGCGACTGCGATATCTTCAGCTCCGAATATGGCTGTTATAACGCCGATATGCCTTACGCCCGTCAGCAAAACCTCGTCGATATTCTCCTCTGCTATTCCGCCCATTACCGTCACCGGAATTTTAAGCTTATTCACAGCCTGCCGGGCAGGCTCCAGGCCGATTGTCACAGCGTCCGGCTTGGTCGGGGTGGGAAACAGCGGGCCGATATTCACATACGAAGCGCCTTTGCGCTGGGCGTTTAGCGCCTGTTCGACAGAATGACAAGACGCGCCGATTATCGCTTCTGGCCCCACGATTTCACGGGCGCCGCCTATTGGCAAGTCATCGAGGCCAAGATGAACGCCATCGGCTCCGACAAGCCTTGCGATATCGGGCCGGTCATTTATTATAAGAATCATTCCGTGTTTTTTCGTCTCCCTCCTGTACAACAGGGCGAGCTCGAAAAAGTCTTTGTCAGAAAGGTTTTTCTCCCGGAGCTGGACGATCCCGGCCCCCCCCTCGGCAAGCTTTGCGATGACTTTTGCATCGCTGTGGCTTCCGAAAAGAGCGCGGCCCGTTACCGGATAAAGGCCGGCGTTTTCAAAATAAGGCATGAGATTACGCGGTTTTGCTCAACCGCCTCCCATCATCACGAAAAGCTCGACTTTGTCGCCGGGGCTAAGGCGCCTGCCGCCAAGTTTTTCTCTGTGGATTATCTCTTCGTTCACCTGAACAGCCACAGGGCCGTCGAGCTTTAGGCTTTCGATCAGACCCGCCACCCGTTCGTCGTCGGGGATGTCGGTGGATTTGCCGTTCAGGATTATATTCATTTTATGATATCCAATTAGTTATGAGACCGGTTTTAAGTTTGTATCCCAATCTTTCCACACCCATTCTAACCCTTTTTCTCGTATCGCCAAGACAACTTCGGCGGGTGTCCTCGCGTCCGACACAGGGAACTGCTCCCCTGCCTCTTCTTGCCCCCCGGCGCCCCCGGCATAAGCTCCGGGGCTTGTTTTCGACCCGGCGCTGACCTGGTTTATCCCGGCGCCGAATAATCTGTCGCGCAATTTGGCGGCCTCCCTTGTCGAGAGGGTAAGGATGGAGTCGGGAAATGTAAGGCGCATGGCCAGAATCAGCCGTATAAGCTGGTTATCCGACACCGGATTGTCTGGCGCGAACCGACCGGGCGCGGCGTGGATTCGGGGAAAACTGATGGAGACGGAGTTTTGCCAGTAATGTTTTTGCATATGTTTCACATGAGTGGCCAGCATAACCGCGTCGCGCCGGTAATCGCCAAGCCCTAGCAAAACGCCAAGCCCGATAGACCTTATTCCCGCCTGCGCCACCCGGTCTGCCGTGTCGAGGCGCCACTTTATATCCTTTTTCGGGCCGGATGGGTGGACGCGCCTGTAAATATTTTCGTCATACGTCTCCTGATAGACCGTCACAGAGTCGAGACCGGCGGCGCCAAGAAGCTTGTACTCGTCCACGGTAAAGGTCTGCGTCTCTATCCCTACAAAAACGAATCCTATTTTTTTCATAAGTTTTATCGATTCTGCGATGTATGAAACAGGAACGTCAGCTTTGCTCTCGCCTGCGACAAGCAGAACATTTCTATAGCCTTCGTTTAGCAGTCGTCTGCCCTCGGCCTCAACTTCATCGAGGGTCAGCGTCTTTCGCCCCATATCATTCTTTTTTTGAAACCAGCAATAGGCGCAGTTGTTGACGCAACAGTTGGAGAGGTAGAGGGGGATATACAGGTTTACCGTGTGGCCGAACCGCTGGATGGTCAGATCGCGGGCTGAAGTTTCAATTCGCTCAATTCGTTCGTCGGCTGTTTCTGAAATCAGACTGAGAAAACCGCCGGACGCGACCGGGACGCTTAAAAGCGCGGAGTCCACATCTTCTAAAGTCGTGTTTTCTATTTTTTCGACAGCTTTGTCCAGCGCGCCGCTATCGTTAAGGGACAACCATGTTTCAAAAAAAGAGGAAGGTGTCATTGCTTACAACATTTCCGGCTCAAGTTAAAAATTACGCGTTCATTCACCAGGGCAGGCCGGTTTCGGGGCTGGAGGCTTTGGCGGCGCCGATGGCTTTTCTTATCCCGGCGCGAAACGCTTCTCTTCCGGCTTCGACCCCTTTTTTAAAGGCGAGCCCCATCGCTCCCGGATTGTCGGCGGCGGCGAGCGCGGTGTTCACAAGCACAGCGTCCGCCCCCATCTCCAGCGCCTCCGCCGCGTGGGACGGCGCGCCCAGCCCTGCGTCCACCACCACCGGAACCGCCGCCTGCTCTATGATTATGGCGATGCTCTCTTTCGTCTTTATCCCCTGGTTCGAGCCGATGGGCGAGCCGAGCGGCATGACGGTGGCGCATCCAATATCGGCCAGCTTTTTCGCCAGAATCGGGTCGGCGTTGATATAGGGCAGTACGGTGAATCCGTCTTTAATTAAAATCTCCGCCGCTTTTAAAGTCTCCACCGGGTCGGGCAGGAGATAGCGCGGATCGGGCGTAACCTCAAGCTTCACCCAGTCGCCCACTCCGGCTGATCGGGCCAGACGGGCCAGCCGGACAGCCTCAATGGCGTCTCTTGCGCCTGATGTGTTGGGCAGTATCAAATATTTGCCGGGGTCGATATGTTTTAAAATATGATCCTCCGGATCGTCAAGATCGACCCTGCGAAGGCTGACTGTCACAATCTGGGCGCCGGACAGTTCTATAGCCTGTGTCATATCCTGCGGACTGCGGTATTTCCCGGTGCCCACAAGCAGGCGGGAAGTAAACTCCCTGCCCGCTATCACAAGCGGATCGTGGACATTCGTGTCGTGATTATTACTGATTTTTTCCATGCTCACCTCTTTTTAAATATACCACACACAGATGGAGGTATTTAGCGAAAGGAGAGGGTGATTTTATGGAAAAGCCGGGGCGCTTTATGCGGTCGTGTCGAGCGGAATTAGAGGTTTCTCGCCGCTCTGACCATCCGGCTGGCCTGCGGTTTGCTGGGTCAAGCTGTAGCTTGCCGTAAAAGAGCTAACCTGCTCCATGTAATAAACCTGTTGCATCTGATATTGATTAAAAGGCTGGATTGTTCCCTCACCCTTTGGCGCAGTCTCTGTCTCTTCAGTATCAGGAGCCTGTTGATCCTCTGTGTCCTTCTCGCCGCCAATTTGTAACTGCTGGAAAAAATCAGCCTGCAATTTGCGGAAATTGTCTATCAGCTGTTTCAGACCCGCCATCTCCGGGTCGCCGTTCAGGTCTTTTGTAAGTTTGGCTAACAGCTCGTCAAAAAACTGTTTCAGATTCTCAGGGATTGAGTTTTTAGCGTCTTCAAGCAGGCCAGGGATTCCAAGGCCAAGATCTTCGCCCTGACCGAGCGGATTGTTATTGAAGTAGTCTACCTTTTCTTTCACGTTGTCGAGGAAACCGCCAACCTGGCTTGAGAAAAAACTGGCGATATTATCGAGACCGTTAGGCCCCATCCCAAGGACTTTTTCTATCTCGTTAAACAACTCGTCGGTGGCTTTTACAAATTCCTCAAAATCGCTCTGCTTTAAATCCATAAGGTCGCTTGCGGTAGCCATCCATTTATCGAAAACGGATGGGTCGAGTTGCGCCATTTTCTCCGCCGCGCCGTCGAACTTGGCCATGAAAGAAAAATCGAGGCTTATCCCCGCCTCGAACTTGCGGTAAAGCTCTTGCCTCAAAGTCTGCACGCCGTTTGGCCCCTGCTTTGTGATATCGGTACGCTGATACTCGGCCCTGCTGAAATAAAGGTCTAACGACACATTACCGTAAATTACCGATCCCGCCCCATTGTAGGGATCGGATGCGGTTTCAGGGTTTGTAGGAGCAAGATTTTGGGAATCTAAAGGCCCAGAGCCGCTATCAGGCAATCCACCGTAAGGGGTGAAATTCGGCTGGATATTGTTCGGAGCGTTTTGCGGCTGTATATTCACTTTTTTCCCTAATGGTTTTACTCCCTTTCGGGATTTGGAAAAAAATACTTGAGGAGAAAATGACAAGATTTTGACGATCTGATTCAATATCGATATATTCCAATGATATCGATACGGAGCGGAGGAGGAAAAGGCGGTTACAGTAGACAATCCAGGGGGGGGGCAATTAAGCATTGTGTCCCCTTAATTTCCCTGTAAGGCCTGCGATTAAAGCCAAATAAAGGGGGTTCGCAAAGGGATATTGATAAAGATATCACGCGCGTTTTTCGCTTCAACGTCTTTAGCGGACATACGCTAGTTATTGTCTGATTACCGCTGTTTGCCTGTCCGTAAACTGCGGGATGAGGCTATTCCTCTCCGGTTGGATAGAGCCGCTTTTTTATCGGGAAGCCAGCCATCTTTTTTAGCGTCCTGGCGCGACTTTTTAAGCTTTGCGACTTTTTCTTTCATGGTCAACGGCGCGGTTTCGTCGCCAGGTTTTGGTTTAACCGCAGATTTTGTTTTAGCTGGTTTACGCGCCATTATAGCCTCTATTTAGAATAAAAAATATCTGCCACAGTAACCAAACCGAGGCCGCCTTTCCAAACGAGACGGCTTATTATCTAAGCCGCCCCGCCGCCATGTTAAACATGGGAAAGTTATTTTTCCTTAGGAAGTTTAAGCACAAGAAGAAGGTCGTTCCTGCCGCGCCGGACGAGCATCAGCAGGGAGTCGCCAGGTTTGGCGCTGGAAATCGCCGATTCATACTCCTGGATATTGCGAACCTTTTTCTTGTTCATCTCCATGATTACATCGCCTGCAATGGCTCCCGCCGTCCCGGCCGGGCTTCCCGGCGCAACGCTCGTTACTACAACCCCGGCGCCGCCTTCGATTCCCATCCGCTCGGCCAGTTGCGCCGGAATATTTTCAACGGCCATTCCCAGGTCTTCATTCCGTTTGCTTTCAGCCAAACGTTTTCTCTCGGTGGGCATTTCCCCCACATTAACAGAAATTGAGATGGTCTTGCCGTCGCGGATTATTTCCAGCACAGCTTTCGTTCCTGGCTTGATCGCGGCGACAATTCTGGGGAGATGGGAGGAGCTCAAAACTTTTTCACCGTTAAGTCCGGTAATGACATCGTATCGCTTGACTCCCGATTTTTCAGCAGGCGAATTTTCGATAACCTGGCTGACCAGCGCCCCTTTACTGTCGGGCAGGCCCATGGCGTCTTGAAGCTCTTTGGTGACGTTGGTGATGGCCACTCCCAGCCATCCTCTTTTGACCTTCCCTTTTTTAAGGTCGTCATAAATAGCCTTGACCGAATCTATTGGAATGGCAAAGCCGATGCCGATGTTTCCACGCGCCATGCCGCCTGTGTATATGGCGGAGTTAATACCGACTACCTCCCCCCTTGTGTTTAAAAGAGGGCCGCCGGAATTGCCTGGATTGATAGAGGCGTCGGTCTGGATAAAGTCGTCGTAGGGACCTGCGCCTATCACCCTGCCCTTGGCGGAGACCACTCCGACAGTAACCGACTGGGCGAATCCAAAAGGATTGCCTATCGCCATTACCTGCTCTCCTACCTGAAGCTTTGAGGAGTCGCCAAGAGATATCGTCGGCAATTTTCTGGAAACATCAATTTTTATCAGCGCTATGTCGGTCTTGGGATCGGCGGCTATCAGCTTGGCCGGATATTCTTTCGCTCGTGTATCATGCCCGTCGCCGAAACTGACGATGATCTCGTCAGCCTTGGCCACCACATGACTGTTGGTCAGTATATAGCCGTCACTTTCGACCACGAAACCAGAGCCAAGGCTCTGGCGCACCTGCTCTCTTGGCGCTTCTCTGTGCCAGGGGAAAAAGCGGTCGTAATATTCGCGCATCCGCTCGTCGGGTATGCCCGCGCGACCGTCAGCTTTTATTTTTTGCTTGGTGGATATGTTGACAACAGCCGGAGTCTGCTCCCTGGCTATCTTAACAAAAACATTCTGGGGATCGATCTTTGCCGCTCTGGCTACCGACGGCCCAAGCTGAATCGAAGGCTCCTTGTAATGGGAGCCAATAAAAACACCCAGCGTAAGAATGACCGGGCCTAAGGCGAACCATTTGATATTGTTGGAATATTTCATCAAATTACCAATCCTGAATAATTATTGATTGAAGCATATATTAGCATAAAACTTCATTTATAAAGATGCAAGGTAATGAGCAAAAAAGTTCTTGACAAAAAATCTGTTTATGCCAAAATACTTCAACATTAAATTAAATGATTATATTTTCTTTTATAGTATTTTAAAAATGACGCCTGTAAAAGAGTCCGAGAAAAAGGTTCCTGTTACTACGCATCTTTACCAGCGGCAAATCGACCATTTGAACCGTGTGGCTAAAGAGCTTCAGGTAACCAAGGCTGTCCTTTTCAGAGAAGCGATAGAGCAACTTCTCAAGCGCTACGAGGAAAGGCAACTCGATATCGGGATCAAATAAACTGAACGCCTGACAGATTGATAAAAAATATGTCAAAAGATTTTTCGATCCGATTCAAGGGGTTGAAGAGCCCTTTGTCAGGCGTGTTGTTACATAAGTCCCGTTTGGGATTAAAGATGGCATCCACTTGGGCTATTGGCCGGACCAAGACCACCACTGTACTGACCACCACCACCTGTATCGATCGCCTTTTAGGTGATCGAAAAGAGACCATCCTTTTGTAATGGCCAATGATTCAAGTTACGCTTCCATCCCCTGGAAGTAGCGATGTTTGACCGGCTCCGGTGTCCCCACCTGGGGCCGGTCTCTTTTTTTTAAGCGAAACCTTCGTCTGATTTATCTTGAGTCAAAGCCTTCCTTGTGCTATATAAATAGTTGAGTTAAGGGAAGTTTCCTTTACTTAAGGATAGTAAAAAGTTCCCTGCTACGGTCGTGAAGGAAGTTGTTTTTTGAGCCAATACATTTAGAATGGCCGTCGTTGACGGCGCCTGTTGCGCAGATCCGGGAGCGATTCCGGAAAGCCTGATGGTGATCGCGTAGGCGGCCACCTGGTTAGCCAGGTTCAAAAAATGACGCCTCACGCCGCGCGCGGGGGAATGATGATTTATTTGATCGGATGATATTTTGCAGTAAACGCCTCACGCCGCGCGCGGGGGAATGATTATAACCGCTAAATAGGTTTTGCTAGTTCGATTTTCGACAGAGTTACTATGGGTCTAATACCGGTTTTGGCGTGTTTGACAGCTTTATGCTTTAACGCCATACGCGGAGTTCTGGTTTGCGCCGGGTCGGCTTTAACGCCCGCTCCGGTTTCTGCTCTTGCCAGAAAAATAAGTGGCGTCACCCCTGTTTTAAGTGGTGATGATATAAAAGGAAGGTTTTATCGCGCTTCTGTTTTTATCGTGTTTTTAAATTCAGACCGGTATTCTTTCAAGTACAGAATCGACCCGCCAGCAGGATTCAAGGTTTTATCCTCCTGAATCGCTCTTTGTCGTAATCGTTATCGGGCTTGTTTAGCGCGGTTTTTTAAGCCGTAATAACCCGATTTTGGGGGATTTGACAAATGGAATCTATTGTTTTTATTTTGATAGCGCTGGTTATCGGCCTGGGAGCCGGACTGGTCATTACCCGCTTTACTTCCTCCGGCCAAATATCAAAACAGAGGAAAAACTCCGCCAGGATTATGGAGGATGCGGAAAAATTGGCTGATACGATAAAAAAAGAAGCCAAGTTATCTGCTAAAGAGATGATATTGCAGGCTCAGACCGATTTCGATAAAAAGATCGATGAGCGCAAAAATGAGCTTGTCCAGCTTGAAAAGCGGCTTTTGAATCGTGAAAGAGTTATGGATAAGAAGAACGAGCAGTTCGAGCATAAAGAAAACAGGCTCGTAAAAAAGGAATACAGGCTTGAGGATCTTGAGCGGGCGCTGGTGGAGAAAAATGAGGAAGCGGCCGCGATTATGGACAAGCAAAACTCCAGGCTCCAGGAAATCGCTTCGCTGACCAAAGAGCAGGCGGTAGAGGAGTTGAAAGCTAAACTGCTGGAGCAAACCAGAATGGACTCCGCCCACATTATCAAGAGGGCCGAGGAAGAGGCTGTAAGCCAGGCTAATGAAAAAGCGCGGTTCATCATTGCGGGGGCGATCCAGCGATGCGCTTCCGATTATGTCGCGGAGAATACCGTGTCGGTTGTCGATCTGCCCAATGAAGAGATGAAAGGCAGAATCATAGGGCGCGAGGGGCGCAACATCCGGGCTTTGGAGACAGCCACCGGCGTCGATTTAATCATAGACGACACTCCCAATGCGGTTATCCTCTCAAGCTTCGACATTGTTAAAAGGGAGATCGCAAGCCAGACTCTGCAAAGACTGATAAGCGACGGACGAATTCATCCGGGCAGAATCGAAGACACCGTTGAAAAAGTCTCGAAAGAAATCAACGGACAGATGAAAAAAGAGGGAGAGAAGGCATGCTTCGAACTGGGGCTCGACAGGGTTCACCCTGAGTTGATAAAACTTCTGGGAAGGCTCAAATACCGCACAAGCTATTCCCAGAACGTACTGGGTCATTCCATAGAAGTTGGGTATCTGTGCGGCATGATGGCCGCAGAGCTGAACCAGGATGTAAAGCTCGCCAAAAGAGCGGGCCTCCTGCACGACATAGGCAAGGCTATCGACCAGAATATGGAGGGGAGCCATACCCAGATCGGCGGCGACCTGGCCAGGAAATATAACGAGCCGCCTGTGGTGATAAACTCCATCTGCTCGCACCATGAGGATGAGCCTGCGGAATCGGTCATAGCTTTGCTTGTGGCGGCTTCGGACGCATTATCGGCCTCCAGGCCTGGCGCGAGACGCGAGATGCTTCAAACCTATATCAACAGAATGCAAAAACTAGAGGCGATAGGAGATTCTTTTAGAGGAGTAGAAAAAACATACGCGATCCAGGCCGGACGCGAGATTCGTGTTGTTGTGGAGCCGGAGAAAATTCATGATAACGAGGCTTTTTTCCTGGCGAAAGATATCGCGAGAAAAATAGAGAGCGAGCTTGCGTATCCGGGCGAAATCAAGGTGACCGTCATACGCGAAACCCGCGTCACCGAATCGGCCAGATAACCTGTCAGAGGCTCCCCTATGAAAATTCTCGCTATCGGCGACGTTTTTGGAAAAGTGGGCCGGAGGGTTTTGAAAATCGGGCTCAATAACATTATATCCTCTGTAAAAGCCGATTTTGTCATCGCCAACGGCGAGAACCTGGCCGGTGGCTTCGGCGTCACACAGGAGATGATCGATGAGTTGTTTTCAACCGGAGTGGACGTTATCACATCCGGAAACCACATATGGGATAAAAAAGAAGCGCTAAAACTCCTTGATTTGGAGAAGCGCCTTTTAAGGCCCGCCAACTATCCAGAGGACGCTCCCGGCAGGGGCGCGGATGTTTTTACGACAAAGACCGGCGCGAAGATTGGCGTTTTGAACGTACAGGGACGTGTTTTCATGGACGCCATCGACTGCCCTTTTAAATCAGCCGAAAAAAATATCGAGCGACTTCGCGCGCAGACCAAATTGATAATTGTGGATATGCACGCGGAAGCTACTTCAGAGAAGATCGCCATGGGATATTTTCTCGACGGTCGTGTCTCGGCCATTTTTGGAACGCACACGCACGTTCAGACTTCCGACGCCAAATTACTCCCACGCCAGACCGCCTACATAACAGACCTGGGAATGACAGGCCCCTCCCATTCAATCATCGGTGTCAGGCCGGAAATTATTTTGAAACGGTTTCTCTTAAAACTGCCGGAGCGGTTTAACGAGGCGCTGGGGCCGGGCCAGTTCAACGGCGTGTTTATCGAGCTCGACGACGAGACCGGAATGGCGAAATCTATAAGGCCGCTTCAATCCTCCTACGAGTTCTAGCAGGGAAGGGCATTGTCGCCCCACCTTTAAAAGGAGCCTGCCCTCAAAGAAGCGGTTACGCCGCAGGTAGAAATTTGCCTTCTCCCTCTTTCGAGGGGGGGGTAAAGTCAGCCCTGGGTATTGAGCAGGGAGCCTATGAGCGAGGACTGGGTTTGCAGGCCTTGTGTCAGGGACGCAATACCGGCCTGAACCATAACCTGGTTTTTCTTGGCGTCCGCAGTCTCGGAGGCGTAGTCGAGGCTCTGCAGTGTTGATTTGGCTGAGGCCAGGTTCTCCCGCGTGACGCTAAGGTTCTGGGCCGATGAGTCGAGCCGGTTTTGCAGAGAGCCGATGTTGGCCCTGTTGGTGGCGACAGTCTGGATGGCTGAGTCGAAAGAGGCCAGCGCGTCTCTTGCGCCCTGCTGAGAGCTTATATCGACGCTATCGACCCCCAGCGAAGAAGTGGTGGAGCTATCGATCTGATTGAGGCTAATTGAGTCCGCCGGTGTGTTCTGGATACCGGCCTGGACAGAAACCTGGTTGGACGAGCCAGGCGCCAGCGAGCCGTCGAGCAGTTTTTGACCGTTAAACTCGGTGGTTCCTGTGATCCTGTTAATTTCTTCTTTAATGGCCGTTACTTCGTTGTTTAAAGTCGCCCTCTGGCTGTCGCTAAGGGTTCCGTTGGCCGCCTGCACGCTAAGCTCGCGGCCACGGGAAAGCAGGCTGGAAATTTCGTTCAGGCCTCCCTCGGCCACTCTGGTAAGCGAAGCGCCGTCCGAGATATTGCGCTGGGCCTGGTTCGCCGATTTTAAATCCGATTCCAGAGCCTGAATGATAGACAACGCCGCCGCCCCGTCGGATGCTTTGTTGATCGCCTTACCCGACGATATTTTAGCCAGGTTCGCCCCAAGCTTGGCGTTGTTCGCGCCAATTTGCCTGTTAGCGGTAATAGCCGACAAAAAATTCGCCTGTATCGCTTTAATGACCATTGCGCCTGCCTCCTGTCATCATTCTCTAATACCCACAAGTATAAAACTATACCCAATAACGGCTCAAGTCAATAGCCGCATGTCCGGTCTGGTTTTCCTTGCGGTCATTTTCGCTTATTATGTATATAATAACCTGCAAAAACAATAAGTAACAGATGATCAGATCTATATCACTGGGAATAATCGGCCACCCTATTGGCCATTCGCTATCGCCGTTAATGCACGAAACTGCGGCTTTAAGCCTGGGGATCGATCTTTCCTACAAAGCTTTTGATGTAGCGCCAGATAAACTGGAGGAATTTATAGCTCGTCTCCGCGCAGAGGGTATCGACGGACTCAACGTTACAGTTCCCCATAAAGTCGCCGTTATGGAATTTATGGACGAGATTTCCAGCGAGGCTTCCGCCATCGGGGCGGTGAACACAATCGTAAACAACGATGGCGAACTGACCGGCTACAACACAGACGGCTATGGCCTTGTCACATCGATAGAGGCTAACGCGGGGGTTCAGATAAAGGATAAAAAGATTTTTGTTTACGGAGCCGGTGGCGCGGCGCGCGCGGTCTGTCGCGCCGTTTACGACCAGGCCTGCTCCCGGCTGGTTATAGCGAACCGAACCGAGTCAAAGGCGGTCGAGATAGCAAACGGGCTCAACTCATCAAGCGCCGACGTTACAGCTATGGGGTTTGACTCGAACAAATTGGTTGATTCAATTAAAACCGCAGATATAATCATAAACACAACTTCCATGGGAATGGAAGGAGCGGCGCCAGAACCGCCTCCTGGGATTGAAGGCGTTTCTAAAGGACAGCTGGTGGTTGACATAGTTTACCGTCCACTGGATACGCCATTATTAAAAAAAGCGAAGGCTCTTGGCGCCGGGACGCTGGACGGTTTGTGGATGCTCATTCACCAGGGCGCCAGGTCGTTTGGGTTATGGACAGGAGAGAAATTTCCGGTTGAGCTTGTACGAGAGAAATTATTGTCGGAATTGAACGGTAATCCAGGGAAATAGCTGATGGCGAAAATTGACGCTTTCTTTAAACTGATGAACGAGCAGGGCGCGTCGGATCTGCACATGATATCGGGACAGCAACCAGTTCTGCGTATTCATGGCGAGCTTGAGCGAATCAAATACAAGACCCTTGACGCCGAAGAGCTAAAGGCGATGCTCTATGAAATCTGCACCGAAGAGAAAGTAAAGATTTTTGAAGAGACGGGCGACATCGACTTCGGTTACGAGATTCCCGGCCTGGCCAGGTACAGGGCGAACTTTTTCATGCAGAAATATGGCATCGGCGCCGTCTTCCGTGAAATCCCCTCCGAGA
>UOGA01000146.1_pt1 | contig 20178 bp, 22 predicted proteins | sample 1989841 | NCBI WGS metagenome assembly UOGA01 (sample SAMEA4712198, study PRJEB27164) | hydrothermal vent metagenome | biome: marine basaltic hydrothermal vent biome; feature: marine hydrothermal vent; material: mineral | place: Pacific Ocean | collected 2011-06-14/2011-07-23 | depth 1691 m | reverse complement strand
CTCTTCTCTGGCAGTTTGCAAATTGGCAAGGCTGGCGTCACGCGTAGCCAAGGCTGTATCCAGATTAGCTTTGCTAATTATTTCTTGCCTCATCAAATTTATTGAGCGCGCATAATTAGCTTCACTTTCAACCAATGCCGCTTTATACCCCGCCACCTTGGCGCTTGCGGCGGCAACCTCCTCTACTCTGGCGCCGTTGCGTAATTTTTCAAGGTTGGCTTCAGCTTGAGTAATCTCCGCTTCTGCTTTCCTGACTTGTGCTTTTTGCAATGTGTCATCCAGCTTGACTAAAACGGCGCCTTTTTTAACAATACTGCCTTGTGAAACGGGTAAAGCCACCACGACTTCGCTGACGGGCGCCGTATGAGCGATACGGTCACGTTCTAGCGTACCAAGCGCGATGTTTGAAGGATGACTTTCACAAGCCGCAAGCGACATAAATATAAGATAAATAAAATAACGCACAGTAGCAGTCCTTTATCTTAGGTTGAGAAAAATCTTACAGCAGGCGCAACATGTTAACAATATCAGTAAAAATCATATAAATCCCATCAACCTCCATTTTAAATAAACTTCGCGCTAATCTTATTTGATCATGTTCCTGCTCAGTCTTTAAGTTGCCTCATCTCTCCTTTTTGGTTATATATCTAGCATGAGCCATTTTAACTGCGTCATCGGAGCCGCCGGGCATATAGATCACGGCAAAACAAGCCTTGTAAAAGCCTTGACCGGGGTTGATTGCGACCGGTTCGACGAAGAGAAGAAACGGGGGATCACCATAGACCTGGGGTTCGCGAAACTTGAGCTTTCTGATGGCAGGATCGCCGGGGTCATCGACGTGCCGGGCCACCAGCGTTTTATCCACAACATGCTGGCTGGAGCCGCCGGAGTCGATCTCGCATTATTCGTTATCTCAGCCGACGACGCTGTGATGCCGCAGACTGTAGAGCATCTGGCGATCCTTGAGATGTTAGGAGTAACACACGGCGTGGTGGCCCTTACGAAAACCGATCTTGTGGACGAAGAGACGCTGGAGCTTGCCATGATGGAAGTGTCCGACCTTGTTCAAAAGTCATGTTTGGCCGGATCGAAGATAATCCCCTGCTCTTCAGTAACCGGCCTTGGGATAGAAGAATTAAAAGATGAGTTGAACATCATCTCAAAAACCGCGTCCACAAGATGGGCGGACGGATTTTTCAGAATGCCTATAGACAGGGTTTTTACTATAAAAGGCCACGGGCTGGTGGTCACCGGAACCGTCTTTAGCGGGAAAGTGGCGCCGGACGACAAGCTAATTGTTTCACCGGGAGACATGGATGTCCGCGCGCGACGTGTTCAGCGTCACGGCGAAACGTCCAAAATGGCGGAGGCCGGATCGCGGGCGGCGATAAACATTACAGGCGTGGATAAAAACCAGCTAAGACGCGGCATGGTGATCTGCCATCCTGCTGTAGGCGGCGCTTTTACCCAGTTCACGGCCGAGGTTGTCTGCCACTTAACCTCCCCGTTAAAAATTGTCCATGGCCGATCATATCTTCTGCACCTGCACACGGCGGAAACGCTTTGCCGTGTTTATCTCTCATCAGACAAAAGCCTGAACCCAGGAGAGAAAGGGATAGCCCAGGTACGGTTCTATGACCCCATTCAGATGTTGAACGGAGACAGATTCGTTCTGCGCTCTTCATCCGCCCGCAACACTATCGGCGGCGGCGTGATATTGGAGCCGGGGGGCGCCCCATTGGGCAGGCGGCGCCTTGTTAGTTTATCGGATAAATGGGATGCGCTGAAAAACACCGACTCAGGAATTCGCGCAATGGTCGGCCAGGCTCCCTGGGGGACGCCTCTGGACAAGTTGATGGGAATATTCAACCTGCCCAAACCGGCGCTTGCCAAAAAACTGAAACAGTTAAAGGATGAAATCTCCACTTTCGAGTGGAAAAGCGCGACGTACGCTTTCGATATCAAGGCGAGCAAGAAGATAGTTGGAGATATACTGGAAGCTGTAACTCAATTCCATAAAAACAATCCGGCTCTGCAGGGAATAGAAGAGTCCACTCTCGCTTTGACCGCCCTCCCCTCTGTCGATGACGAGCTGACAGCCTACTGGATACGAAGAGCGGTCTCTTCCAAAAAAATAGAATTCAAAGGATCGGCGCTAAAACTTCCGGGCCGGGATGTGGAGTTTTCGGGAGACGACGAGACAAGCAGGCAGGCCATACTCGACGCATACAAAAAAGGAGGGCTCAAAAACGCGCCGAAAACCGACAAGGTTTATAAAGAGCTTGGAATGAGAAAAAGTGAGACAGCAAGGATGATACGTATCTTGACGCAGACCGGTGATCTTGTGTCTCTGGCTCCCGATTACACCATCCACCGCGATACGCTCGACACAGCGCGTAAAATCCTGGTTAACGAGATAGAGGCGAACGGCCCGGTGGAGACAGCGAGATACCGCGACCTTCTGGGCGTCGGCCGTAAAGCGGCCATCGACATACTGGAATATTTCGACAGGAGAGGATTCACCAAACGAAAAGATAACTCAAGATCGTTGGTCTCGTAGAGACAAACCAATGTGTTTGCGCTAAAGGGCGGACACACAGGTCCGCCCCTACAATCTCAGGGCGGCATAATGTGTGTCGCATCCTGCTAACCTCAACCCTCATATCGTCGTCCTGAGCCGTAGGCGAAGGATCTTGCTTTTTCTTTTGAACACCACCCCGTTACGGGTGTGGCCCAGCCACTCCACCCCTCGTAAGAAGGGGAAAAGATTACCGCGTCACTCTTGCTTCTCTTAATGACAAAATCGCTCAGCAACAGCCGAAGCTTTCGTCTTCTGTCTGCTCCTCTTTAGTGGCCATCTCGCTCGCCGAGGAGCATGAGCAGTCAAAAGCGCCGAGATGGGCGATCTCGCCCGACACATGGAACATCGATGCGAAGCGGCTTTTAGTGATGATATCCGCAGTGTTTTTGCATACTCGAACAGGATCGCCAGCCGGGAACAGATGATTCAAATCGAGAGAGTAAGCCTCCGGCTTGCCCGCCCCAGACCCGTTGTAAACCGCCACCTGCCCGTAATCTTCGCAATGCTCCTCGATATCGATTTTGAATCCACGAAATACGATAGACCGGAAATGAATCCCTTCGATCACATCATCCACAACCCGCCTGGAAATCTGCCGTACATCGTTGAATCCTGCGTTGTTCATCTTTTTTATAAAGTCACCTTCGTAGTCAGCGCCCGTGAGACATTCCGAATAAAGTTTGGGGTTATTAGCCAACTCTTCTGGTATGCGCCTGTCGGCGACGATATCGGCGATCAGAAACTCGCCCCCTTCTTTTAAAACGCGGTAAATTTCCTTAAACACAGCGTCTTTATTCTGCGACAGGTTGATGACGCAGTTAGAAATTACGCAATCGACGGAATCGTCCGGGACATCCAGCGTTTCTATCTCGCCGAGTACAAACTCGACGTTAGGCGTGTCGTAACCGAGATTTTTCATTATCGGATCGATGTTGCGTTGCGCGATATCGAGTTGCTCGATTGTCATATCCACGCCTATGACGCGGCCCGCCGGGCCGACGAGCTTGGCCGCTATGAACACGTCGATACCGGAGCCGCAACCAAGGTCGAGCACAGTCAAGCCGAAAGCCTCGTCCGGTATGGGCGATCCACAACCGAACCTGCGGGATTTTACTTCTTCGGTAATATGCTTTAAAAGTCGCGTGTTGTAATCTGTGACGCAACAGGCGTCGTGCTCAAGGCTCTCCGTATTTTGCATACGCTTGCCGTAATAATCCTGGATTGCTTCTTTCATTTATTCTGGATCCTTATTTTAGATGGTGAGATAAGTTTAAATCAGTAAGCCTTTATGTCAACTCCTGCTTTTGTATAAAATGGAGCATTCCAATATTTCCAGCCGCATTTTTTGGCCCGACTTAAGTATCCAACCTCAACTGAATATTTGTCGAGAATAGAGAATATCAAGCCAGATTATGTACAAAATGCTATACCCGAACTGATTGTGGCGTTACTTTGTGCAACAGGCTTGTTTACCGCAAGTTACGGTAAATTATCCAAAATCTGGCATACGAAACTATTTACTTATTATCTCTTATATTATCAAGCGGTTAACTATCGCGTAGCTGATTTTCGCTAACATTGGCTCACACATTGCTTTTACTAATTAAGTTAGGATGGTTACGTTAATCTAAATAATAGAGAAAATGACTATAACTGGAATTTTAAACACGGCCCGGACGCTCAAGCAGGGGGCGACAATGCATATCGCAAAAGACGCGCCCGAATATCTGGAGGCGATCAGCTATGTGGGAATTAGCGAGGACGACCTGGACAAGGCTGGATTAGTCGAAGGCGACAACGTGAAAATCGTCTCACCCTACGGCGAGGCTGTCGTTGAAGTGAAAAAGATGGACGTTCAATCGGCCAGTTTTTTCATGCCCCTGTCATATATCGCCAACAGGCTTGTTTCGGCGGAAACCCACGGCACAGGAGTGCCCGGCTTTAAAAATACAGAAGTTACAATCACCAAAGCTTAATTAAAATATTGATAAGGATAAACTATGGCTGTTAAATCAGATACAACTTCGGAGACGAAGGTTTTCGAAAACGTGGTCTGCCCTTTTTGCGCCACGCTTTGCGACGACCTGAAGGTACACGTAACGGACAACAAAGTCGGCAAGATGATTAACGCCTGCAACCTTTCCAAAGGAGTGTTCCAGAACGCCCACAAAGACTGGACTACTCCGATGATCGACGGCAAGCAAGTCGAATATGACGACGCCGTAGAGGAGGCGGCCCAGATTCTGGTCAAAGCGAACAATCCGCTTATCTACGGCCTGGCCGCAACGGACGTGGAAGCCCAGAAAAAATGTATCGAGCTTGCGGACTTGATCGGAGCGAACCTAGACAACGCATCTTCGGTCTGACATTCGCCGACAATGGTGGCGTTACAGCTCGGCGGTGCGCCGGCGGCCACTTTGGGAGAGGTTAAAAACCGCTCCGACCTGGTGATTTTCTGGGGCTCGAATCCCGCCGAATCCCATCCGCGTCATTTCACCCGTTACTCCGGGACGCCAAAAGGACGTTTTAATCCGAGAGGTAGAAAAGACAGGTATATCGTTGTTGTCGATATACGCAAGACACCTTCCATAAAATATTCCGACGAATTCATCCAGATCAAGCCGGGGTACGATTACGAAGTTTTAACCGTCATGCGCATGCTGGCCAACGGCAAGCGCCCCGATAGCGACGAGGTGGGCGGCGTAAAAGTGGACACGCTCGAAAAGCTGGTGGATCGATGTAAAAAAGCGCGTATGGGTGTTTTGTTCTTCGGCCAGGGAATAACGGAAACAAGGGGCAAGCATCAAAATTCTGCGGCGATTTACCAGTTCGGCAAGGACATGGCGGCTCATTCCAAGTTCCTGACACTACCGATGCGCGGGCACTACAACGTGGTTGGATCGGGCAACACGATGTGCTGGCAGACCGGCTATCCTTTCGCGGTAAACTTCGGGCGGGGTTACCCCCAGTTCAATCCGGGCGAGTTTTCCGTTGTCGATCTTCTTTTGCGACGCGAGCCGGATGTGGCCGTGATAGTCGCGGCGGAGCCTATGGATCATCTCCCTTACGAGGCGGCGAAGCATCTTCTAAACATCCCCACGATAGTTTTAGACCCCAGGGAGACGTTGACCACCAAAATCGCGAAAGTGGTCATTCCTGTCAAACACGCGGGAATTTCTGTCGCGGGGACGGCGTATCGGATGGATCATATACCGATAAAAATGCGGGCTGTGCTTGAGTCGCCCTGGCCAAAAGATGATGTTCCGTTATCGACAATTATAAAACGAATCAAGGAGCTTCGCTCTCAAAGCGCGGCGTAAGGGAAAACTATGGGAATCAGAATTGATAACGGAGAAGTAGTAGACCCGGCCAACAAAGTAAACAGGCGAAAAATATCGGTTCATATCAAAGACGGGAAGATCGTCGGCGACGCGGGGGCTGATTGCCATGTCATAGACGCGACCGATTGTGTGGTTATGGCGGGCGGTGTGGACATACACACCCATGTCGCCGGGCCGAAGGTCAATTTCGCGCGGTTAATGCTCCCGGAGGATCATCGCTACGACCATGTTTCCAGAGAGGAAGGATATATGCGATCCGGCGCGGGAGGGGTGGTCGCTACAACGTTTACAACCGGGTACAGATATTCGGAGATGGGATACACAACCATAATCGAGCCTGCCGTGCCTCCCCTTGGCGCCCGGCACGCGCATGAGGAGCTTGTCGATATCCCGCAGGTGGATAAAGCCATTTTTACCCTGCTCGGCAACTCGGAGATCGTTTTCCAGTATCTTGAAAACGGCGAGCAAAACAAGCTACAAGAATATATCGCGTGGATAATCGATACGACAAAAGCTTATTCAGTGAAAATAGTCAATCCGGGCGGCGCCAACTTGTGGAAGTATTGCGACAACCTCCACAACATAGACGAGAAGCTAAAAGATTTCGATATCACTCCAAGAGATATCGTCACCGGTGTCTCGGACGCGATGACGGCGCTTAAAATGCCCCACCCTCTCCATCTGCACTGCAACAATTTGGGAGTGCAGGATAGCTACAAAACCGTTATGGCGACGGTTGACGCATTGGAGGGGCGGCAGATTCACCTCACCCACCTGCAGTTCAACAGCTACGGATCGGGCGGGAAGCGTAAGTTCAGCTCCGAAGCGCCTCGTCTCGCCGATATGGTCAACGCCAACCCCAATATCACCATAGATGTGGGGCAGGTTCTGTTTGGACGAACTGTCACCATAACAGCCGACGGCCCCTTTGAATATCATCTCCACAAGATGACCGGCTCGAAATGGTATAACGGCGACGTGGAGTGCGAGGACGGGTGCGGCGTTGTGCCGTATGACTATAAACGAAAATCGTTCGTAAACTGCGTCCAGTGGGCGGCGGGCCTGGAGCTTTTCCTTCTCGTTGACGATCCGTGGAGGGTCTACCTGACGACCGACCACCCTAACGGCGGCCCTTTTATTTCGTATCCCTACATTATCCGAATGCTCATGGATAAAGACTTCAGAAAAGAGCAAATCTCCAAAATCAGCGCCGAAGCCGGGACGGAAATACCCCTCAAAGTTTTAGAGCGTGAATATTCGCTGGAGGAGATCGCCATCATAACCCGCGCCGGGACGGCGAAGCGGCTGGGGCTTGCCGACAAAGGACATATTGGAATTGGGGCCGACGCGGATGTGACGATCTACCGTAAAAGCGATAACTACGAAGAGATGTTCGCAAAACCTGCCTATGTGATTAAAGACGGCGAGATTGTCGTCAAAGACGGTAAAGTGGTAAAACAGGTTTTCGGCAAAACATTTCATGTGAAACCGGAGACAGGAGCGGCGGATATACAAGAAGACCTGGAGGATTTTTTCAGGGATTACTATACGATAAACATCGCGAACTACCCTGTCGGCCTTGAATACCTTCCTAACGCTAAGCTTGTGGAATGTGGAAAATAATATGATTAAGCTTACATTAAAAAAACAGCTTTCCATCCCTCTTGAGGCGGACTGCATAACGCCAGACAAGCTAAGGGACAAATCGAACGAAGAGATTCGCGGCCTGAAGGTTTACTGGGGAAACAAGAAACTGACTTTAGGCGACTTTTTTGACGTCGAAGGCGAGAAGTCGGAGTCGGTCGCCGTGATCGGGGATTGCGACAAGGTAAAGCTTATCGGGCATCAGATGAGCTGTGGTGAAATAGTCATCAAAGGCAACGCAGGATATAACACCGGCTCGTATATGACCGGAGGAAAGATCGCCATCGAAGGTAACTGCCGCGACTATCTGGGCGCCATGATGGAGGGGGGCCAGATATTTCTTAACGGAAACGCGGGCCACTTCCTGGGGGGCGCGTACAAAGGCGAGATGGTGGGGATGAAAGGCGGCGAAATTTTCGTAAAAGGAAACGCAGGCCATGAAACCGGCGGCTTTATGCGTCGCGGCCTCATTGTCGTCAGCGGTGATGTTGGCGATTTCACCGGAATCTACATGCTTGCGGGCACAATAGTGGCGCTTGGCAAGGCCGGTGGGCGTGTGGGCGCGAACATGCGCCGGGGAACGGTCATTTTGATGAACGAAGTGGAGAGCCTCCCAAGTTTTTATAAGAACAGCGTTCTTAAATCTCCCGCTATCAACATGGTGTTAAAACGCGCGGCCTCCTTCGGCTTTAAGACCCCCGCAAATCCGCAATTTGTCCGGTACAACGGCGACGTGAACCTTATGGGCAAAGGGGAGATTCTCGTATTGACGGATTAGGATTATATTTGGACTATAGCAGGATAGGAGTTTACAAAAATTGGGCAGTGAAAACATAAATTTCGTTTAAAGTTGTAATGCCAAACTCCGATCCGGCGCCTGCCACCCCGCGTGTGGACTCGATCCGGGGTCTATGAGATTCCGGATCAAGGCCGGAATGACACTCCCTCCACGTTTATATAATTTTATTACCGCCAAATCTCCATGCACAGGCCTTTTTCATCCTTTGGCGGTTTTTCCGGGATTCTTATAGCTTTCTTCAAATATATTCTTTCAGCTGACCAGAGCGCGGCATAGGCGTCCAATATGTCATCTTTTGCAACTGCAACTTTTTTCCGGAGAAACGCATCTACAGCTTCTTCAATACGAGAAAACCCTGATCGTTTGACATTTTTAAATACCGCAAACCAGCCACATTTACAGCCGTCAACTCCACCAACCCATGCCATAGACTCTCCTTAATATTTTCGCCAGTGCATCGGCGCCGAATTATCCGAAGCGTATCTCTCCAGTTTGCGGAAAAGTTTATCCGCCTCTTCGTATTGGCTTTCAGCCCTTTTTTTCTGTTCAGCCACCACAGATCCCCCACTTTTATTTTTCAGGCTGTCGAGAAACCGTTTCCACGCTGTCCGGTATGCGGCGAATTCATGGAAGTTGACCCTCCACCATCTCTCGCTGTGCCCCCCCGGCATGTTGGCTCTTGGCGGCAGTTGTGAAAACACGATTACATGGTTCATCGTGTCTATGTTCACCGAGTAGTTGTCCACGAAAACCATCCCCAAAAGCCCCTCGAACGCGCCAGAGATCGATCCGGTTATGGTGGTGGGAACAAACTGCGCCCTGGCGCCGCCCACCTGAACCGAGTCGATAATCGTCCGGGTCGCCGGAATCGATCCGCCGATGCCGCCCGCCATGGTTTCCAGCATCCCGTCATTTTTGTCGTAAAGCCCCAGCCTGCCGGCAAGTTTGGGAGAGATGATTAAACCAGGCGCCCCCGTATCGAAAGCCATCCGGGCGGTGACTGAATTGTTGAACTTGACCGGAACTATTATCCTGCTCGCCGCTCCCTCATACGGTGTATAGCGCAAAGAGAACCGTTCGAGCTTTCGCTGTCGCGCGGAGCCGGGTAGCCTCGATTTCGCTTCGGTCGAAACAGAAGACGCTTTTACGCCGGAGCGGCTTTTCCGCCTGTAGTTTTTTTCTTCAATATGATCCCGGTATTTTTCCGGCACAAGCGCCAAATCGCCGGAGAAATGAACACCGCCCCCGTCATCCACCCATTTGTAAACCTGTCCCGCGTATGACGCCGAGTAGAGAAAACAAGCCAGAATGAAAAGAGCCGTAAGCTGTAGACGTTTCATAAGCCTTACATATGATTTTACACATATTACAGCACAAGGCAGGGATTTGCTCAATCAGGAGTTAAGAAATGGTAAATGGTGCGCCCGACAGGATTCGAACCTGTGACCTCTTGAACCGCAATCAAACGCTCTATCCAACTGAGCTACGGGCGCATCTCGCCTGAAGAGGGAGTTTACCATACTCTTTTTAACTGTTGGAGAAAACCAGCGAATTAGCCATGCCTGTCGATCACGAGATGATAGAATCGACGTATATTCATTATTTTTCAAGGGAGATGGATCAAGTTGGATGACATTACACTTGCCAGGAGCATACATGTTATCGGAGTGGTTTTCTGGATCGGCGGTGTGGCGATGGTCACCACAGTTTTGCTTCCGGCGGTTCGAGGCTTTAAATCGCCGGAAGAGCGGTTGAAATTTTTCGAAGCGGTGGAGGGGCGTTTTGCGTGGCAGGCCCGGTTCACCACCCAGCTTACGGGCCTGTCCGGGTTTTACATGCTCTACTCTATGGACGCATGGAGCTATTACGGGTCATGGGAATATTGGTGGGTGAGCGCTATGACGGCGCTATGGGCGCTGTTCACCCTGATGCTATTCGTGATTGAGCCTTTATTTTTACGCAAATGGTTTGCGAGCAGGGCGAAGACTGACCCGGAGGGAACTTTCACGATTATCCAGTTTATGCATATATTCCTGCTCATTATCAGTCTGATCGTGATTTTTGGCGCGGTCACCGGAGCTCATGGCGCTTTTATTTTCGGCTCTTGAGGAAAACAAGATTAAAATCACCTCCCCGTCTTTACAACATCTATCCGCCTGTTTCTTGAGATACGGCCTCGGATGTATAATGTAGCCTTTTAACTTTAACGGTTTCAGATGAAGACTTTTTTGACGATAATCGGCATTGTGATGATATTGGAAGGCATCCCCTATTTCACGATGCCAGAGCAGGTAAAAGGAGTGGCCGGGAAAATAGTCACAGCGGAGAACAGGTATCTGCGGATAATAGGTTTTGCGCTGATGCTCGGCGGCCTTGTGGCCGTCGCCATATCGCGTCCATGGTGACCATAGTTTTCTGGATCGCCTTTTTCCTCTTCCTGCTCGGCCTGGTCGCCACCCAGCTTGTTCTTTATGGCTTCCGGTGGTACGAGATATCCAATCGCGGGAATTTTCCTGAAACGATCTGGTATGACGCGCTAAAAGTAGAGAAATACAGGCCTGTCACGATTTTTATAAAAGAATGTTTTTGGGCCGTAATTTACATCTTCAGTTATTTGCCGTGGCTTATCCGTTCTATTCTGAAAAGAAAAAGAGTGGAGTTCGAGCCGGGGGAGCTTGTCAAAGGGAAACCTTTAATCATTCTTATTCACGGCGTTTTTGGAAAAAGCGATCATTTCTGGCTGATGCGAAGAAGGTTCAGCTCCAGATCTATCCCGAACATCCTGACATTCGAATACGAGACCATTAACAGGTCACTTGCTGAAAATTGCGAGAGCCTGCGCGATTTTTTACTGAGAATAAGAGCGAAGACAGGCATGAGCGAAGCCGTGCTCATAGGCCACAGCCTGGGAGGGTTGATCGCCCATGAATACGTTCGTCGTTTCGGTGAATCGGGCGAGGTGAAAGCTGTTGTGGCGCTTGGCTCTCCGTTTCGGGGCACACGGCTGGCCGTCATGGCCTTGACCAGCAAAGCCAGGTCGCTGGCCCCGTCAAATCCGATTTTCGCCGATATCATCTCTTCCAGGCTGAACACCCGCTTTCTCTCGGTCTACTCACGTTACGACCAGTTCATAATACCGTACACCAACTCCGACCACCCCGGCGCGGATAAAAACCGGGAGATAGAGCTTTGCGGACATACCGGTTTTTTCTTTAATAAAAAAGTATTCAAAATTATTTTTGAATGGATCGACGGGCATAAAGAAAATTCATCAGGCGCAAGGCAACCTCTGCGGGAAAACTCTCATATGCGCCCTTGATAAGCGCCCCCTGTTTTGAGACAATCAATATAAAGCTGATGGCATAAAGCTGGCAGTAGTATCCAGGAGGCTTAAATGTTCGGAATCGGGATGCCGGAGATGATCGTGATCCTTGTGATCGCGCTGATCGTTATCGGCCCGTCCAAACTGCCGGAAATCGCCCGCTCCATAGGCAAAGGCTACGGCGAATTCTCCAGATCGATGAGAAGCGTGCGCGAGGATTTCGAGGATATGACCTCGGATTTTGAAGAGGAGCGCCAGATGTTGAAAAACCCGATTGATGAGATCGCCAAAAAGGCGAAAAACAGTCTCTTTGAAGACGAGCCTTCTTCTTCAAAAACAACCACTTCAGGCAAGGGCGCCTCACCTGCCGCCCCGCCGGACGACGACCGGGAAAACGCCTGATTTGAATTGCGGTCACTTTCTGGCTATCCGCGTCAGCTATGCCCCCGCCCCTCTTTATTACGGATCGGCGCCAGATTTGAAGGCTTCGCGGTTTCGTGACATATAATAGCTCAAAGTAGAATTATGGATCAGATCGCAATGACGCCGGAGATAATCACGGTCATAATTGTGCTTATAGGCGCCGTAGTCTTGTTTATCACGGAGATTGTCCGGGTCGATGTGGTGGCGATTATAATGATGGTGATCTTGCCCCTGCTTGGCCTTGTATCCCCGGAGGAGGCTTTTTCAGGTTTTTCATCTAACGCCGTAATCTCAATTATAGCGGTGATAATAATAGGCGCCGGGCTGGATCAGACCGGAATAATGAACAAAGTCGCCGACCCTATCACCCGTTTTGGCGCTGGAAGTTACTCCCGGCTGATCGCCAGCATTAGCGGGAGCGTAGCCATAATCTCCGGTTTCATGCAAAATATCGGCGCCGCCGCCCTTTTTCTGCCAGCCACCATGCGCGTCAGCAAGCAGTTGAACATACCGTTGTCCCGGCTACTGATGCCGATGGGATACTGCGCGATTCTCGGCGGAACGGTGACGCTTGTCGGGTCGAGTCCCCTGATTCTTTTAAACGACCTTATGGCAAACTCCAACCTTGAGCCGTTCAGCCTTTTTTCAGTCACCCCCATCGGCCTTATGCTTGTTGTATCGGGTATCGCCTATTTCACTATTTTCGGCAAACTGGTTCTTCCTGCCCGAAAAGACTCGGTAGGAAAAGAGGTTGGCGGGGCGCTCCGAATCCTGAGAAAAAGCGGGATTTCAGGACGGTCTTTCGAGCTTTCCGTCCCTCCGGATTTCGCCTTTTCAGGAAAAACTCTGGACGAGCTGGAGATAAGGAGGTCGTTTTTGGTGACGGTTGTGGCCCTCGCCCAAAGCGGGGTTTCGCAAAAGATAATCTCTCCCCTGAGGAGCCACAGGATTCACGCAAAAGACTCGCTGGCTGTTATAGGACATGAAAACAACGTGAAAAAAATGGCGGATCATTTCGGGTTTGCCATCAAGCCGCGCCTCGCCGTTTTCAGAGAAGAGCTGTCGGATAACAACGCAGGCCTGCAGGAGGTGGTTGTCGCCCCTATGTCCGAGATGGTCGGCTCGACCCTCAGAAAAACACAGTTTCGAAACAAGTTCCATATAGGGCCGGTCGCCCTGTACCGGGAAGGGAAAATATTTGTGGCTGGCATAGCCGATATTCCCCTGGCGCCGGGAGACACGCTTATGTTGCATGGGACATGGAAAGAGTTCGCCAAATTAAAAAATTCTCCCGACCTGCTATTTCCGGCTCCTATAGATCACGAGGTTTTCAAAATCGAAAAAGGCGCGGCCGCATTAATAAGTTTTGGCGTCGCGCTTTTGCTGGTTATTTCAAAAGACATTTTTAGCCTGCCGATTTCTCTTTCGATGTGTCTCATGACCGGGGCTTTATTGATGATCCTGTCCAATGTCTTGACGGTGGACGACGCCTACAAGTCGGTCGATTGGAGAACCGTGTTTTTGCTTGCCGGGCTCATACCGCTTGGCATAGCGACGGAAAAAAGCGGCGCGGCGGCGTATATCGCGCAGATGGTCTTAAGCGCCATAGGCGATGTTTCGCCTATTGTTTTAATGACGGTCATAGCAATACTCTCCACTGCCTTCACTCTTGTTATATCCAACGTGGGCGCGACTGTCCTTCTGGTGCCGCTTGTCATCAACATGGCGCAAGGAGCAGGCGCCGATCCGCGAATGGCCTCTCTTGTCGTCGGCCTTGCGGTGTCCAACTCTTTTATATTGCCGACCCATCAGGTGAACGCCCTGCTTATGGGGCCTGGCGGTTACCGCACTAAAGATTACATCAAAGCCGGGATCGGCATGACGGTCATATTTATAATCGTGACCATCTTTGGATTGTGGGCGTTTTACGGACTATGATAGTGGAAACGCCATCTTTTCTTAATCTTCCAGTTTGTCGGTGTTATGAAGCAAAACGTTAAAAAAGTTATAAACGATTCTTTTGATGACCTGTCTGATGAGATGGGCTGGAGCGGCGAAATTGGCGACGCTATTGATATATCCACTCCCAAAGATATAAAATTCGGCGATTTTTCATGTAACGTCGCGATGATTCTCGCCTCCCGTCATAAAACAAAACCGAGGGAGATAGCCGAAAAACTATCGGAGCGGATAAGAGAAAATGAGCTTTTCTCTTCGGTTTCGGTGGCCGGCCCAGGTTTTATTAACATGACTATAAAACCGATTCATTGGGTTGAGCGGTTAAAGGAAATTCTCGACGCGGATGAATCGTTCGGATGCGTCGATACAGGCGAATCGAAAAAAGTCCTCGTTGAGTTCGTCTCTGCCAATCCCACGGGGCCGCTTCATATCGGGCATGGACGGGGGGCAGTGGTCGGGGACACGCTGGCCAGAATCATGCGCAAAGCTGGATACGACGTTCATACCGAATACTACATTAACGACGTGGGGTTGCAGATGGACAACCTGGGCCGGTCTACCATCGCCCGATCTCTTGAGGCGCTGGGCGAAAATTTCGATGAGCCTCCTTACAAAGGCGATTACATAAAAGATATCGCCCAGTTGTTCCTTAAGACAAAAGACGCTGACCTGTTTTCCAAAAGCGACGATAAACTGGTGGAAGAAGCGAGAGATTTCACCGCTTCTCGCATCATGGATGATATCCGCGCCGATCTGAAAGAGTTCAGGATCGAGTTTGACGAATGGTTTTCGGAAATGTCGCTTCACGCAAACGGAGAAGTGGAGAAAACGATAGAAATATTGAAAGAAAATAACCATATCTACGAAAGCGATGGAGCCTTGTGGCTCAAGACCGAATCGGCCGGGGATGAAAAAGACAGGGTGGTTCGCAGAGCCAACGGCGTCACCACTTATCTTGCGTCCGATATCGCCTATCATAAAAATAAGTTTGATCGAAATTTCGATACCGTAATAAACGTGTGGGGCGCTGACCATCACGGATACGTTCCCCGGATGAAAGCTGTCGTAAAGGCTTTAGGGCACGATCCTTCCAGACTGGTGATCCGCCTGGTACAGCTGGTCAGCCTTAAAAAAAGCGGCCAGTCTTTGGCGATGTCAACCCGCGCAGGGGTGTTTACAACTTTGCGGGAGATAATGGACGAGGTGGGCGTGGACGCCACCCGCTATTTTTTCCTGATGCGCTCATCCGACAGCCAGCTCGAATTCGACGTTGATCTCGCCAAAAAGCAAAGCAGTGAAAACCCGGTTTTCTACGTTCAATACGCCCACGCGCGCTGTTGCAACATTTTTGTAACCGCCGAGGAGAGGAAAATCGACCTGGCGCTTTTGGATAAAAATATTGACCTGTCTTTGCTTGAAGGCGGCGACGAGCTGGCGCTGATACGAAAACTGCTTGAGCTTCCAAACGTGGTTGAATCGTGCGCGATTTCGCTCCAGCCCCACCCCGTCACACAATACTTGACAGATGTGTCCGCCCTGTTTCATTATTTTTACAGGCACAACAGGGTAGTGACCGATGATCCCGCGCTTACGCGGGCCAGGCTGTTTCTGACAAAGGCTGTGCGGATCGTATTGAGAAACGGGCTGGATATCCTGGGCGTCAACGCGCCTGAAAGGATGTAACTTTATAATGGCCGCGAAAAAATATAAATCGAAAGTGACGCTGACAGGAAAACAGGTGAGCGCGCTTATCGCGTGCATAGTGGCGATCGCTCTTCTTTCGCTTACAGCAGGCTACATAACCGGAAGGATGGTTGGCGGCGATACCGCCGAGATTAAAAAAGATAAAGAGGCGCCTGAAGACATTTTCGGCGGCATGTCGCCACGGTTTCTCGATCCTGCCGAAGTGAAAAAAGAAACGACCTTCGAAAAACAATCCGCTGATTCTTTTTCTTTTCATAAAAAGCTGGAAAAAGAAACCGCCCCGGCCAGCAAACCACTTCCCAAATCCTTAACGCCCATCGATTCCAAAAAGCATACCGCCAAAGCTTTGAAAAAACCGAAGCCCTCCCACAAAACAAAGCGAGCGCCGTCAAAAAAGGCGAAGACAGCCAAAAAACATTCCAGACCCAAACCCGCCAGACAGCCAGTGGTGATAAGCAAAAAAGCTGGCGGGAAAAAGCTGACGATCCAGGTCGGCTCGTTCAAGCGCATACGTGAGGCGCGCGCGCTGGCAAAGAGGCTTGGTAAAAAAGGGTACAAAGCGTATGTCGTTCCTTTTAAATTCAAAGGTGAAACATGGAGCAGAGTCCGTGTCGGCCTTTTCGACTCGGCGGTTTCCGCCAAAAAGACGGCCCGCAAACTTGCGCAAGAGCAAAATCTTCCCGCCCTGCTGGTTTCATACCAGGGCGGCAAATAGGAGTATGTATTATGATAGTCGCAGTTAAATATATCCATCTGCTCGCGCTGGTCATATGGATAGGGTCTGTCGTCTTCTTCTCGTTCATCGGCGCGCCCAGCATTTTCCAGACGGTAGACAAAAAAACCGCAGGCGATATCGTCGGGGTGATTTTTCCCAAATATTATCTGCTCGGCTACATCTGTTCCCTGATCTCGCTCGGCGCCCTTGCTTTTCTTGGCGCAAAATCCGGTTTTTTATTTCCAGTCAAGGCAGGGCTTGCCATCCTCGCTGTCATGGCATGCATCACCTTTTACTCCGGGCTTGTGACCGCGCCCAAAGTGAACAGCGTGAAATATCAGATAAGGGGCGAGACCGACGAGGCGAAACTTGCGCCGCTTCGCAAACAGTTTGGCAAACTCCACGGGATATCGATGGTACTAAACCTCACCGTTCTTTTGCTCGGCCTCGCCCTGCTCTACTTCACCGTTGGCTACATGGGAAGGCTGTAAAGGCTTCCTTCACTGGCGCGGCGCTGGCGCGACACAAGCCCCCCCCTCATCCTGTCGTCCTGAGCCTTTAGTCCTGAGCGTAGCCGAAGGATCCGACGAAGGATCTTGCCTTTTTTCTTTTGAGCGCACCCAGTCACGGGTGTGGCCGTGACTGGCACAGTCATAGTAACTGGCACAGTCATAGTAACTGGCACAGTCATAGTAACTGGCACAGTTATAGTAACTGGCAGGGGTTAAAAGCTCCCTCCCCCTCGACCCTGCGGGCCACTCCCTCCGGGCCATAAGCCCCCTCCGGCGGGGGGAGAAAGGGTTTCTCTTCCATACTGGGAATATGTTAATTCAAAAATTTCCCCTCCTTACCAAGGAGGGGTGGCTGGGCCATGCCCAGACGGGGAGGTGATATTTATCCGTGAGAGCCACCCGCCCTCGCGTGACCACAGGATGCGGCGCTCCGTCACGACGAATGGTCGCCGTTATAAAACTTTCACGTTGGCGCTGGTCAAACCGTCAAAACAAAGTTGATAAACGGCTTCCGGGTCTATCGTTACGGGAACATCCGCAGGACGATCTGTAAACTTTCTTATCACGGTTTCCATTACTCCGTAATGGGAGACAACTAACACTGTTTCGTTTTTATGGCGGTCAAGACATTTTGTGAAAAACCGGCGCACTCTTTTTATCAGATCGTCGCCCGATTCGCCGCCTGGATATTTCATGCTGGTGTCCGCCTTGTGGCGCAGGATCGTCGGCATTATCTCTTCTTTTTTCATGCCTGTGTATTCACCGAAATCGATCTCCCGCAAATGTTTGGAATAGACGGCTTCCGGCAAAGAAGGGAGGGCGCCTCGAAGCGCCTTTAGTGTATGCTTCGCCCGGCCCAGGTCGGAGCTGTAGACGGTGTTGAATTTGAATTTCTCCAGCTTCACGGCTTTGGCAAGGGTGTCCTTTATACCTTCGGCGGTGAGCGGGGTGTCGTTTTGTCCTTGTATAAGGCCGCCCGCGTTTCCCTCCGTCTGGCCGTGCCGCACCATAACAACGTTGAGCATAGATAAAGAAACGTCAAATTAAAAACTCGATGTCATCTCCTGTCTTAAAAAAGTGTAACATATGCGTTGCATCGAATAATCAGGATCGACGCCGGATAAATAGTTATGGCAAAAGGGACTGTTTCAACTGTCACGACAACAAGCCCGGATGAAACCCGTGGCGAGGGGGAAAAACTGGGGCGAACGTTAAAACCGGGCGATATCGTCCTCCTCGACGGTGATCTAGGATGCGGGAAAACAGTTTTTACGCAGGGGATCGCAAGAGGGTTGGAAGTGGACGGGTCAACGCCGGTGCGGTCGCCGACATATACTATTATCCATGAATATAAAGGCCCTGTTCGTGTTCGTCATGTCGATCTGTACCGCATCGACTCCGCCGACGATCTTGATACGGTTGGTTTGTTCGACGTTGGGTACAAAGGGGTGACCGTTATCGAATGGGCGGATAAGCTGAAGATAGAGGCTGATTGCGTGAAAGTTGAGCTGAAGGAGATTTCTGGCGTGAGGAGGGAAATAACGATAACTGATCGAAGGATACCGTGACGCTCTTTATCGATATACAAAGCAATCGGGTTATGGCACAATACTTGCGTGATGAAGGGTAAGACAAGTATATTCCGCAAAGTTTTGGTTTTTGCCATAGCGGCTTTTCTTGTCTTCATCGCCTGGAGTTTTTTCTCTACCGGAACCCGGCAAAACACTATGGGAGTGGCCCAATCCTTGTTGACTAAAGATGAAATGGTTATTTACGGCCTTCATCTTATTGAAAAGAAAGATAACAATAAGACATTGGAAATCAAGTCGGAAGAGGCGGTAATCTCGTCAAACGACTCGCGCACGGATCTGAAAAGGTTCACTCTTGTGTCGGAAGGTGGAGATTCCGGCTCGATCACTCTGGTTGCGGGAAATGGTACTTTGTATAATGAGACAAACGATATAACCGCCGGGGGAGGCGTGATCGTGCGTGACGAAAATGGCCAGACACTTATCACCGACACTTTGAACTGGGTTGGCGATGAGATAAAAACTGGTGATGATGTGCGTCTGTTTGGGGATAAATTCATCATAAAAGGCCGTGGGATGCTTGTGAAAGTAAATGAAGAGCGTTTCACGTTGTTAAAGAACGTTGTCGCTATATTTACCGTAAACTAATGAAATTAAAAGCGTTAATACTTATCCTTGTTCTGCTTCTGCCTTTCTCCGTTTTTGCGAAGGAAAGAAAGAAATTGCAAGAGGACGAAGCGGATAAGAAGACTCCTCTAAAGGTAACCTCCGACCAGATGGTCTCCGACAATAAAAATAACCTGATGGTTTTCACAGGTACGGTCGTGGCTATAAAAGGGACGCTTACCGTAGAAGCGGATGAAATGACAGTCTGGTCGAACGAGGAGCAAAGCGATATCTCAAAAATTCTGGCTGTCGGCTCGGTCGTCATTACAAAAGGGGACAGAATAGCCACCGGGGAAAAAGCGGTTTATTTCGCAGACACGAAAAAAATCATCCTCACAGGCGACCCTGTTTTGCGGGAAGGAAAAAACAAGGCGGTTGGAGAAAAAGTGATCTATTTTTTCGACCGTGAAGACATGATAATTGTCGGAGGTGAGAAAAAACGCTCTACGGTAATATTATTTCCGAAAGATAAAAACTCCAAAAACAAAAAGCGCTAATAGATGATACGAACCCTCAGGGCCAGGAATCTGGTCAAAACGTATAAAGGCAGGCGCGTGGTGGACGAGGTCTCTTTTAGCATGACCAACCGCGATATCGTCGGCCTGCTAGGCCCTAACGGAGCCGGTAAAACAACAACTTTTTACATGACGGTGGGTCTTACACGTAGCGATTCAGGAACTGTGAGCCTGGACGATCAGGATATAACTTTGATGCCGATGTACCAGCGAGCCCGCGTCGGGATCGGTTACCTGCCCCAGGAACCCTCTGTTTTCAGGAAACTTAGCGTATTAGAAAACATAACCGCCATTCTGGAGACGCTTCCTTACACCAGATACGAAAGAAACCAGAAGGCGAACGAGCTTTTGGCTGAATTGGGGATTTTGCATCTTTCAAAAAATCTGGCCCTTTCGCTTTCCGGTGGTGAGCGGCGCAGGCTTGAAATAGCCAGGGCGCTTTCCACCCGCCCTTCTTTTATCCTCCTG
>UOGA01000190.1_pt1 | contig 20223 bp, 22 predicted proteins | sample 1989841 | NCBI WGS metagenome assembly UOGA01 (sample SAMEA4712198, study PRJEB27164) | hydrothermal vent metagenome | biome: marine basaltic hydrothermal vent biome; feature: marine hydrothermal vent; material: mineral | place: Pacific Ocean | collected 2011-06-14/2011-07-23 | depth 1691 m | reverse complement strand
ACAAAGATGAGTTTAAATAAAGGGACCTCTACTAATTTATTTTCATAACGAAAGTAATTTTTAGAGGTTCCCTAAAGGGAGCCGCAAGCGGATAAGGCTCGCTATATTTTTTATGGAATTTAATCACCGCATGTCTTTATCGACAATTTCCATATCCCAAGGCAAGCCGATTTAGCTTTCGCCTCCAGTCTGCGGTACAGCTTTTTTCTTGTATATCCGAATTTGCGGTATGCCTCCGCCAATCCTTCTTTCAGCATAATTTCGTTTAAACTCCGCCCGTCCGGCAAGATTACATGGGCGAGGTATCTGCCATATCTGTCTTTTAGAGAATCCCCTCCATATATAAGCGTTACTTTTTTTCGTAAGGCAAGCTCGGTCATACGCCGCCCCGCCTCCTCGCCCAATGGCTCCGCTTTTGTGTAGGGGCCTTGTTTTTCCGGGGTGTCGATGCCCAGGAGGCGGATTTTCATTTTCTCTTTGCCGGAGACGACAAGAATCGTATCTCCGTCATAGACATGGACAACAAAGCCATGCTCAGGCGGCCAAGGAGCCTGCGCCTGCCCGTAGCAGGCAAGAGCGGGCGCCAGCGCCAGCGCGAAGGCGAGCCAAAACAATACAGGTTTTCCAATATCCATAGCTTAAGCTATACTTGTACAAGATTATTTTCAACTTCAGCCTGGATAGAATGTAAGCATGGAAGATCATATTTCAGAACCGGGAAAAGGGGGCCTGCGTCTGCACAAAGAGGATGAGGCGCTGGCCTATGGGGAGATGTCTGATGACAGCGACTTTGAGACGGAGACGCAGGTTTATGTTGTCTCATATATCAAGCTGTTTTTTACAATCATCATTTCAGCGCCGGTGGCGGTATTTCTGTCTCTAATGGTTTACGATGCGTATTCTGGTTTTGCGGTTAGCGTGGGGCTCAAAAAAGAGCGGGTCGTTCAGGCTCCTGTCCGGCCCGCGCCCGCGCCTGTGGCGAAAAAAGACGACAAGCTTGGCGAGTGGTTAAGCGCTTTTAAAAAATCGAACCGCAAGCTTGTGGCATCTCTTGAAAAGCAGACTGCGGCTATTTCGAAGCTGGCGAATAAAAAGCCGCAGATCGTTAAAATAGAAACCCCGAAAGGGAAAAAAACCAGAGCGAAAGAACCCAGGATCATAGTTATAAAAGTGCCCTCGCGCGAGAAGTTCGACCTGAACTATGAGAAACAGAAGATATACGAGCTTGCCGGGTTGGATATGGACGATCCGATCACAAGCGCGAAGCTGTTTAACGCCATAAAATCGCGCGATGTTCTAAAAGAGTTGATACGCTCTTTCAACTTGATCATAGCCGCGTCAAGAGATCACGATGAAGTCAGCGATTTTCTTAAAAGCAACGCCATGACCGGCAAGAAATACGCCACCCGCAGGCTGAAAAAAGTCAGGTAGCAAAGCGTGTGTTAGCCGCTCCTGTTTTCGTTCAGCTTTTTATCTATGGCTCGCTGAACCGCGTCGGCGCTGGCTGGAAGCTCTATAGGCATATTGGCGTATCTGTTTTTGATATTGGAGATAGAGCCCGTGTGGTAGCCAAGCTTGAAGTTTGAGAATTTTAACCCGTGGGCGGTTGACACCACCACAACCCTTTCATCCCGCCCAACATCGCCCCGCTCGACAAGCTTGAACAACGCCGCCAGGGCGACACCGGTGTGGGGGCATGTGTACATCCCGGTATTGTCTCCCATCGCGCAAGCGTCCGCCAGCTCCTGCTCTGAAGCCTGCTCCACTATTCCATCGAATTCTTTTAGAATGCTCACGGCTTTTTCAAGAGAGACCGGATCGCCTATCTGTATGGCGCTGGCGTGGGTCGGCCTGGCGCGGATAGGCTTGTAATTTTTATAGCCGGTTTTGTAGTAGAGGTATAGCGGGTTGGCGTTTTCGGCCTGGGCGCAGACGATCCTGGGCCGTTTTGAGATGATGCCGACCTTCTCAAGCAGTAAAAAACCTTTACCGATAGCGGATACGTTTCCAAGGTTGCCGCCTGGAATGACAACTACGTCCGGAACTTCCCAATCGAACTGCTGGGCGATTTCTAGGCTGACGGTTTTCTGCCCTTCTATGCGGAGCGAATTTTTAGAATTGGCCAGATAAATTGTGTTGTCTTTGGTGACTTCCTGGACAATTTTCATGCACCCGTCAAAATCGGTGTCGAGCGCCAGCACAAGCGCGCCGTTGGCTATCGGCTGAATCAACTGCTCCGGCGACACCTTGTCTTTGGGAAGAAATACAATGGACTGGATTCCGGCGGCGGCGCAATAGGCGGCCAGCGCCGCCGAGGTGTCTCCGGTGGAGGCGCAGGCGACGGCCCTTATATCCTTGCCTTCAGAGATTATCTGCTTGACCATAGACACAAGAACGGTCATTCCCAAATCTTTAAACGAGCCGGTATGGCTGTTGCCGCAAAGCTTGATCCACAGATCCGGCACGCCGATTTCTTTTCCAAGGCGCTCGGCGAGGAACAGGTTCGATTCGCCTTCGTACATCGAGACAATATTGTCATTATCCACCGCAGGGCAGACCCATTCTTTCATTTTCCACACGCCGGAGCCGTAGGGCCATATGTTATGGCGTTTCCTATCGTCAAAAATCCGCATCCAGTGGCCGCCGGAGGTCTCTTTTATTTTGTCGTAATCGTGGGTCACCTGAAGCAGGGAGCCGCATACCCGGCAGTTATAAATAACCTCAGTAAGCTCGTAGCGCTCTTTGCACTCGGCGTTAAAACATTCAAACCAGGCTGTATAAGACACTTTTGGCGGCCCCTCGGCTTTAAAGAGAAGGATGAAAAATTAGTCTGACAACAGCAAAATTATATATTAAATTGAACCAATGTCAATTTGTCTCAGTATCGCTTTAAAGACTATGTTTCATCAGATAATTTCAGGCGCTCCTGGGGATCGCTATTTATGAGCCGAGGCTCAAATAACCTGCCGTTCGCGCAAGTCATAGCGCCGCGTCCCGTCCGGTCGTTTTTCACCTATAGTGTGCCGCCTCATCTCGACGCCGAGGTATCGCCGGGAAAACGGGTTTTGATACCGTTCGGCTCAAGAAAGCTTATCGGCCTTGTTGTCTCACGAATAAAAAGCGCCGACGTTAAAACAAAACCGATCTTGCAGGTTATCGATCCGGAGCCGGTCGTCCCGCTCCATCTTCTTGAACTGGCTTTGTGGATCTCACAATACTATTTCGCCCCGCCCGGCGATGTGGCGCCGTTGATTTTGCCCAGGGACGACGCTGTTATAGAAAACCTGGTTCAGCTTACAGGCGAAATTCCCGTGAACACAAGATCGACAACCGCAAGGCTTGTATTCGACGCCTTAAAAGCGAAAAAGGGCGCCCGAAAGTTGAATTTGCTAGCGGCCGATCTCGGTTTTAGTCTGGTCAAAATGAAAAAAACTTTGGCCGGAGACCTTATACGGAGATTCACCCGCCAGGGCGAGTCGGTGAGGCTCAAAAAAAAACGCGCCACAGATAAGCCGGAAGAGATAACCGGTAAAAAACCAGTTGCTCCTCCAATAAAGCTTACCGCACAGCAAAAAGAAGCGGTCACAGCTATAACACCCGACATAGAGAAGGGACGTTTTAAAGTCCACCTCATACATGGAGTGACAGGCTCTGGTAAAACGGAGATATACGCAAGGCTTACAGCCAAAACTGTCGCGATCGGCAAGTCTGCGCTTATCCTGGCGCCTGAGATAGCCCTTAGCGAGATGATCGCCAGAAAATTCGAGGAGAGGCTGGAAAACATTCCGGTAACTGTTTTTCACTCCGGCCTGAAACCTGCCCAGCGCTACAAGCGATGGACGCAAATCAGGGAAGGAACGGCGAAAGTTGTAGTGGGCGCGAGGAGCGCCCTGTTCGCCCCGATGAAAAACCTTGGGCTTATCATCGTCGATGAAGAGCACGACCCGACTTATAAGCAGGATGAATCGCCCCGGTATCATGGCCGGGACGCGGCTGTAAAGCGCGGTTCGCTGGAGAAAATCCCGGTGGCGCTCGGTTCGGCCACGCCGTCTCTTGAAAGTTATTCAAACGCCAAAGAAGGAAAATACCGGCTCGTAGAGTTGACAAGCAGGATAGACGACAGGCCGATGCCGCAAGTGGAGATAGTAGAGCCCGATAGCGGAGGCGACATCGGGCCGAGGCTCCACGACGCGATACAGGCATGCCTGAAATCGAAAGAGCAGGCCCTTTTGTTTCTTAATAGGCGCGGCGCCGCCCGGTTTGTGCAATGCTCCAGATGCGGCCATGTGTTTTTATGCCGGAACTGCTCGTTAAGCCTTATTCTCCACGCCTATTCGAAATCGTTAAAATGCCACACATGTGGATATCATGAACGCGCGCCCGATGTGTGCGGGGAGTGCGGCTCGGAGTCGTTGTTTAAGGGAGGTAGCGGCACACAGAAGATAGAACAGGAGGTTATAGAGCTGTTTCCAAAAGCGCGCGTCGCCCGCATGGACCGCGACACCACCACAAAACGCGGCTCGTCTTCTGCGATACTGTCGGCCGTGGAAAGCCGTTTGATCGATATCCTGATCGGCACCCAGATGATAACCAAAGGCCACGACTTTCCCGGCATAAACGTCGTCGGCGTCGTGTCGGCGGACGAATTGTTGTACCTGCCCGATTTTAGAAGCGCGGAAAGAACGTTCCAGCAGATTACCCAGGCGGCCGGGCGCGCCGGGCGGGCACAGCGTGAGGGGGTCGTGATAGTCCAGACATTGAGCGGCGATCATCACAGCATAACAACAGCTAAAAATCATGACTACCCGCGTTTTTATGAAAATGAAATTGATTTACGCCGCGCCGCCGGTTATCCTCCTTTTACAAAATTGGCGAGGATAGGAATAGAAGCTTCCACGGCGGAAATCGGAGAGCTGTTTTTAGAGGAAATAGAGCCTGCCATAAAAACAACCGCGCAGAGCGTTCCCGGAATTATAATTCTGGGGCCGGTCGAGGCGGTTGTGTTCAAGGTGAAAAACCGTTATAGATGGAGGATACTTTTTAAAGCTGTGGGAGTTAAAACGCTCTTTAAAGCAGTGAGAAGCTTTATCGATAAAGTAGACATGCTACCCGGGCCGGTGAAAAACAGGGTAAAAGTCGTCGTGGATATAGATCCGGCGGATGTGATGTGACCAAAAACAACTGTTTTCCCGGTTTTTAACAAGATATTCGATAAAATCAGAAAAACATTTGACTTGGTATATCTCTTAATCTAAACTGTTTTGTTTCCAAGCTGTAGCGTGGCTGTCAAGCGGCGTTACCTGTTGTAGAAATTGCTATTGGCGTTTTACGGAGATTTAGATTTTGCCTACGATCAACCAGTTAGTGCGTAAAGGACGAAAAAAAGTCGTGAGGAAGACGAAAAGCCCGGCCCTCACCAAATGTCCGCAGAGGCGCGGCGTTTGTGTGCGCGTTTACACCTCTACGCCGAAAAAACCTAATTCAGCGCTAAGGAAAGTCGCTCGTGTAAGGCTGACCAACGGTTATGAAGTTACAACATATATCCCAGGCGTCGGCCATAATCTCCAGGAGCACGCCATCATTCTCATACGCGGCGGCCGTGTTAAGGATCTGCCCGGTGTGCGTTACCATGTAGTGCGGGGTACGCTCGATACGCTGGGGGTCGAAGGCCGCCAGCAGAGCCGGTCCAAGTACGGCGCCAAGAAACCAAAAAAGTAGTAATCCAATGCCAAGACGACACGTAGTAATCAAGAAAGTTTCGAGGAAGGGCGCCGAATACGGCGACCCTGTGATCGCCCGCTTCATAAACATCGTTATGAAAGACGGCAAAAAAAGCCTTGCTGAAAAAATATTTTTCGGCGCCATGGAGAAAGTGGGCAAGAAAAGCGGCGAAGACTCTTTAGAGGTTTTCAAGCGAGCCCTGGACAACGTTAAACCCTCCCTTGAAGTGAAATCACGCAGGGTCGGCGGCTCCACCTATCAGATTCCGGTTGAGGTCAATTATGACCGCAGGATGGCTTTGTCGATAAGGTGGATAATTGACAGCGCCCGCAAACGGTCCGAGAGAGGTTTTGTGAACCGGCTCGCCGGAGAGATTATGGACGCCTCCTCCAGTAGCGGAGCCGCGTGGAAGAAAAAAGAAGATACCCATAAAATGGCCGAAGCCAATAAAGCCTTCGCCCATTACAGGTGGTAAAGGCTCCTCGGAGAATCTATTAAATGCCCCGCAAAACAGCTCTGGACAAAATTCGTAACATCGGCATCATCGCTCACATCGACGCCGGGAAAACCACGACTACCGAACGTGTGCTTTTCTACGCCGGTATCACGCATAAAATAGGCGAGGTTCATGAGGGAACAGCCGTCATGGATTACATGGTGCAAGAGCAAGAAAGAGGTATAACCATAACTTCGGCCGCCACCACATGCAAATGGGGCGACAATGTAATAAACATCATCGATACTCCAGGCCATGTCGATTTTACCGTTGAAGTGGAGCGCTCTCTCCGGGTTCTGGATGGCGCCGTGGGGGTCTTCTGCGCCGTGGCGGGCGTTCAGCCGCAATCGGAGACGGTATGGAGGCAGGCGGACAAATACAAGGTTCCCAGGATCGCGTTTGTAAACAAGATGGATCGGGTAGGAGCCGACTTTTTAGAAGTCGTAAGACAGGTTCGTGAGAGGTTAGGCCACAACGCCATTGTTATTCAGCTTCCCATAGGAGCGGAAGACAAATTCACAGGCGTTGTTGACCTCATTTCCATGAAAGCGCTTATATACTCATCCGACGACGAGCGCGGTTCAGTATATAAAACAGAGGAGATTCCCGCAGACCTCAAAGACCAGGCGGATGAATATCGGGAGAAACTGATAGAGGCGGTCTCTGATATCGACGATGAGATAATGGGCGCCTACCTTGAAGGGAAAGAAATTTCCAACGACAAGATTGTCGCGGCGCTTAGAAAAGGCTGTTGCTCGATAGATATTGTTCCTATCATGTGCGGCTCGGCTTTCAAGAATAAAGGAGTGCAGTCCCTTCTGGACGCGGTCGTAAATTTTCTTCCATCGCCTATAGATGTTCTTCCTGTGCAAGGGGTGGCGCCGGGCAGTGAAGAGGTTATCGAGCGAAAGGTGTCCGATGACGAGCCTTTTTCGGCGCTTGCTTTTAAAATTGTGGTTGATCCTTATGTCGGTCAGCTTGCGTTTTTCCGGGTCTATTCCGGGGTTTTAAACAGCGGCGACAGTGTGTTTAACGCCGCCATAGGACGAAAAGAGCGTATCGGCCGCATCCTGAAAATGCACGCCAACAAGCGAGAGGATATAAAAGAAGTCCGCACTGGAGATATAGCGGCGGCGGTGGGCCTTAAAAACACAGTCACAGGCGATACGTTAACCCTTGAATCGCAACCGATACTCCTTGAGTCAATGGAGTTTCCAGAGCCGGTCATCCAGGTCGCCATCGAGCCTAAAACCAAAGCCGAGCGCGACAAGCTTTCCGAAGGCCTGGTGAAGCTTGCACGGGAAGACCCCACATTTAAAGTAAAAACCGACCGGGAGACAGGGCAGACCCTTATATCGGGAATGGGTGAGCTTCACCTTGAGATAATAGTAGACAGGCTCAAAAGGGAGTTTGCTGTAGACGCCCATGTGTCAAAGCCGATGGTCTCTTACCGGGAGACAGCCCGCAAACCGACCAAGGCGCAAGGCCGTTTTGTGCGGCAAACAGGAGGGCGCGGCCAGTTCGGCGATGTCTGGATAGAGCTTGAGCCGGGTAAGCCGGGGTCAGGTTTTGAGTTTATAAATAAAATAGTCGGCGGCTCCATTCCGAAGGAATATATTAATTCTGTGAGAAAAGGAATAGAGGGGGCTATGTCTTCGGGTATCATGGCCGGATACCAGGTCGTGGATGTGAAAGTCACCCTTTACGACGGCTCTTACCATGAAGTTGACTCTTCGGAGATGGCTTTTCAGGTGGCAGGCTCGATGGCTTTTAAAGCGGCGATGCTGAAGGCTTCGCCCGTTATCCTGGAGCCGATCATGGAAGTAGAGGTGGTGACGCCTGACAACTATATGGGAGATGTCGTGGGCAACTTGAACTCAAGACGGGGTAAAGTCCTGGAGATGGAAGACAGGGCGAACGCCAAGGTGATTAAAGCTATGGCGCCTTTGTCGGAGATGTTCGGATACTCAACCGACCTGAGGTCGATGTCGCAGGGCAGGGCCAACTATACTATGCAGTTTCATCATTACGAAGAGACGCCTAAATCTATCACTGAAGAGATTGTTTCGAAATTTACAGGAAAATTGACGGAAAAAGTGGCGTCATAGGCGTGTTATATAATACGATTCTCATTATTTTGCGGAGGTTTGAAAACTGATCATGGAGAAAGATCATGGCTAAAGAGAAATTCGACAGGAGCAAGCCTCACGTTAACGTAGGCACGATAGGTCATGTAGACCATGGCAAGACGACGCTGACTGCGGCGATAACGGAGGTATTAAGCAAGAAAGGCTTGGCCGATTACGTTCCGTTTGACGAGATAGACAAGGCTCCGGAGGAGCGCGATAGAGGTATAACGATAGCGACGGCTCATGTAGAGTATTGTACGACGAACCGCCACTACGCGCATGTAGACTGCCCCGGTCACGCCGATTACGTAAAGAACATGATAACGGGGGCGGCCCAGATGGACGGGGCGATCCTTGTTGTGTCTGCGGCGGACGGCCCGATGCCCCAGACCCGCGAGCATATACTTCTTGCCCGGCAGGTAGGCGTGCCTTACATAGTAGTGTTTTTAAATAAAGTTGACCAGGTAGACGACCCTGAGCTTTTAGAGCTTGTAGAGCTTGAAGTAAGAGAGCTGTTGGACAAATACGAGTTTCCCGGCTCCGACACGCCGATCATCCCCGGCTCAGCCTTAAAGGCTTTAGAGAACCCTGAGGACGAAGACTCGATCAAATGCATAATGGATCTGATGGAGGCGATAGACACCTTTATCCCGGAGCCCAAGCGCGACATAGAGAAGCCGTTTTTGATGCCGGTTGAGGATGTGTTTACCATATCCGGGCGCGGCACGGTGGTAACAGGCCGTATAGATCGCGGTATAATCAAGACCAGTGAAGAGGTGGAGATAGTCGGAATCCGCGACACCCAAAAGACGGTAGTGACCGGCGTAGAGATGTTCAGGAAGCTTTTGGACGAGGGAATGGCCGGAGACAACGTGGGGTTGTTGCTGAGAGGGACGAAACGAGAAGATGTAGAGCGCGGCCAGGTATGCGCGAAGCCCGGCTCGATCAATCCGCACAAGAAGTTCAAGGCCGAGGTTTATATATTGACAAAAGAAGAAGGAGGGCGTCACACGCCGTTTTTTAAAGGATATCGCCCCCAGTTTTATTTTCGCACCACGGACGTGACCGGGATAGTAGAGCTTCCGGAGGGAGTGGAGATGGTGATGCCGGGAGATAACGTTAGCATAACAGGCGAGCTTATTACGTCGATCGCGATGGAAAAAGAGCTTAGGTTCGCGATCCGCGAAGGAGGCCGGACAGTGGGCGCCGGCGTGGTCTCGGAAATTATAGAGTAGAAAATGGTTACCGCAAGTCAGAAAATAAGAATCAGGCTCAAAGCCTACGACCACAGGGTTTTGGATCAGGGTGTCAAAGAGATCGTAGAAACAGTCAGAAGGTCTGGCGCCAGGGTCATCGGGCCGATCCCGATGCCGACGGTGAGAAACCGGTGGACAGTGCTACGCTCGCCGCATGTGGACAAAAAATCGAGAGAACAGTTCGAGATCAGGACTCACAAACGAATAATAGATATCGTCGATCCGTCGCCGACTACTGTTGACGCTCTGATGAAGCTGGATTTATCGTCCGGCGTTGATATAGAAATTAAGCTTTAAGGTAAAAATGAACGGACTTATAGGTAAAAAAGCCGGGATGACCCATTTTTTCTCGGAAGAGGGCGATCAATTGCCAGTCACCGTTTTGGAGATGGGCCCGTGTCCCGTATCCCAGGTGAAAACAATGGATAAAGACGGATATAGCGCCGCACAGCTGGCTTTCGAGCCATTCCTGAAAAAAGATAAAGGCAAGTTCTCCAGACCTTTGAGGGGGCATTTTGAAAAAGAGAAGCTGAAACCTCACCGCCATCTTAGAGAGTTCAGGATGTCTGATAGCGCGCAAGAGCCCCCGAAAGTCGGGGACGTTATTAAAGTGGATATTTTCAATGACGGCGGCTACGTTTCGGTAACCAGCGTCAGCAAAGGACGCGGCTTCGCCGGAGTCGTAAAAAGGCATGGATACAGCACCTCCCCGATGAGCCATGGAGCGCACGAGCAGTTCCGGCATCCGGGGAGCATGGGCATGTGCGTTCAGCCGGGCAGGGTTCTGCCGGGCAAAAAACTTCCCGGCCACATGGGTTTCGCCAAAGTAAAGGTTTTAAACCTTGAAATTGTCAAAACTTTTCCAGAGCAAAATATCCTCCTCGTTAAAGGAGCCGTGCCAGGCCCCACCGGCGGGATTGTGGTTGTGGAGAAAACCACGCGGAAAATCAAAAAAGATCCGCCAAAACCGAAAGACACCAAGAAGAAAAAGAAATAGCGACCGATGAAAATAAACGTTATCGATACAGAAAAGAAAACAGTAGGCGATGTGGAGCTTCCGTCTGATATTTTCGAGGCTCCTGTAAATACGAGCCTGCTTCGCGACGCCGTGGTGAACCAGATGGCCAACCACAGGAGAGGGTCTAGTAGCACAAAAAACAGAAGCGAGGTGCGCGGCGGCGGTAAAAAGCCGTGGAAACAAAAAGGGCTGGGTAAAGCGCGCGCCGGTTCGATCCGGTCTCCTCTTTTCAGGGGAGGCGGAGTGATATTCGGGCCGAAACCGAGAAGTTACAGCTATTCCATTCCTAAAAAAGCGAAACGCGCCGCGCTGGCGTCGGCTTTAAGCCTTAAGATCAGCGAAAACGCTTTTACGGTTGTAGATAAGCTTGAGCTTGCCAAACCTAAAACCAGCGAGGCTGTTGCCATTTTGAGCAAGCTTGGTTTTACGGGTAAATCCCTTCTGGTTTTGGGCAAAGGTGATAAAAACGTCGAGTTGAGCTTCAGAAACATTCCGGGTATCAAGATTATTTTGCCCAACAGGCTTAATGTCTACGACTTGCTCAACGCCAAACAAGTGCTTTGCGCCAAGGACGCCCTGGCTGGCATCCAGGAGAGGTTAAGCTGATGAGAAGCGCTTTTGATATCATCAGGACTCCGGTCATTACAGAAAAAGCGGGTGACGCAAAAGATCTGCTTAACAAGATAACTTTTTCTGTCGATCCGCGCGCTCACAAGCTTGAGATTAAAAAAGCGGTTGAGGATGCGTTCAAAGTCAAAGTTGAAAAAGTGAATATTCTGAACGTCAAAGGCAAAATTAAACGTCTCGGACGCTCCACTGGCAAACGGCCCGACTGGAAAAAGGCTATTGTCACATTAAGAAAAGGCGATACCATTGAAGTTTTCGATCAGGTCTGAAAAAGGTTATAAGGCGAAATGGGAATAAAAAAATATAATGCGATAACGCCGGGACAGCGGCACAAAACCGGAATGGATTTTTCGGAAATTACAACCGACAAGCCGGAAAAATCGCTGTTAAAGCCGAAAAAACGCTCGTCCGGACGCAACAACCTGGGCCGGGTGACGGCGAGGCGTAGAGGCGGAGGGCATAAACAGCACATACGTATAATAGATTTCAAGAGAGACAAGGCGGACATTCCGGCCAAAGTGGCCACTATAGAATACGATCCGAATCGCTCCGCTCACATCGCCTTGCTTTATTACGCGGATGGGGAGAAAAGATATATCATCGCTCCTGATAATGTCAGCGTAGGAGACACGCTTGTCTCTGGCGAGAAAGTAGAAATAAAAGCCGGGAACGCTCTACCGTTAAAATCTATACCCAACGGCGCGATCATACACTGTGTGGAGATGAAGCCTGGCAAAGGAGCGCAGATGATCCGGTCGGCCGGAACGTCGGCCCAGTTGATGGCCAAGGAAGGTAAAATGGCCCTCATAAAGCTGAAATCTGGTGAAGTGCGAAACGTTCCGATAGAGTGCAAGGCCACCATCGGCTCTGTTGGCAACGCGATGCAGGAGAGGATGAAGCTTGGCAAGGCGGGCAGGACAAGATGGCTTGGCAGGCGGCCCAGTGTGCGGGGCGTCGCCATGAACCCTGTTGATCATCCTCATGGAGGAGGCGAGGGAAGAACGGCTGGCGGGCGCCATCCTGTGACCCCCTGGGGCAAGCCTACCAAAGGATATAAAACAAGACACAAAAACAAGCAGTCTGACAAGATGATTGTCAAACGGCGCGGCAAAAAATAACAAGGTATAGACATGGCGCGATCTCTTAAAAAAGGCCCTTACATTGAACTGAGCCTGGCTCGAAAAATCAGGAAAGCTATTTCCACAAACGACAAGAAAATTATAAAAACCTGGTCGCGCAGATCGACCATCACGCCAGAGTTCGTCGGCGTCACCTTCGCCGTGCATAACGGCAAGAAGTTTATCCCGGTCTATGTGACCGAAAACATGGTCGGGCATAAGCTCGGCGAGTTCTCTCCCACCCGCACATACCGGGGCCACGCCAAAGGGGACAAGAGAACGACAGGGAAATAAGTCCGGGGGCCAGTTGGCCTTCAGCCGCCAGATTAGAGCTTCATATATTTATATGAGCCTTTCTCATATACCTGTTTAAAATAAGGGCGCAACATGACTCACAACAGTTCAGGCGCCTTTTCTACGATAAAAGCCTGCTGTTCAGCCTGCGTTTTGCCAATGCGGGCCAAGGCCGGATCAAATGAGCGATCATCTTGCTAATATCTGTTAAACTGGCGTAATATTCGCTAACAATCTTTTACCGCGTCACATTGGAAAACTATTATGAGTTTTGCCGAAGAGTTCAAAAAACTTGTAGACGAAAAGGGCGATGAGGCTGTCGAAGAGATGATGGGCCAATTGACGGAGCTTTACGGATCGCCCCCCCTTGTCACCAGGGTGCTGGCCGAGGACAAGCTTAACTTTCTCACCTGTATTCTTAAAGACAAGGCCATACTCCACAGGGAAGATGGCCCTCTAAATGAAAAAGTCACCGAACTGCTTATTATCTCCGCCGCCACGGCGTTGCGATGTGAGCACTGCATAGAGCAACATATCCAGAGGGCCTATGAGCTGGGCGTCTCCAAAAAGGCGGTGTTGCAGACTATTTTGATCGCCTCAGCGATAGCCGAGACATCAAGTTGGTCCACCGGTTTTCGAAAGTACAGGCAGGTGACCGCAAAGTTCGAGAGTAAATCAAAAAAGAGCAAAGACTAAATAAACAGCGCAATTAGTCTGATCCTGTAGGCTCCACATTTACTTTTCTGTCCACCGCCACAACACGTTTGAGCGAGTCGGAGACGGGGCAGTGGGATTCTGCGAGGCTGATTAATTCGTCCATTTTTTCTTTCGGCTCGGAGGTCTTTATCGTCACCGTATAGCTGATCTTCTCGAAACCGGGACTGACATCCGGATCGACGTTGAAAAGGCCCCGAAGGTCGATGGCGCCGGAAAGCTCCACTGTCACACTGTCGAGTTTCATATCCAGCGTCGCGGCGTACTCCACATAGACCGCGCTCACGCATGATCCAAGAGCGGCGAGGAGCGCCTCCATCGGGTTGGGCGCTTTATTGTCTCCTCCGGCGGGAGAAGGGTAGTCGGATAAAAGTATATGATCGCGGATTTTGTTTTCGTTTAACAGGCCGCCTTTCCATTCGGTGACGACGGTCGGGCGGTATTGCGCCGCCTCCGGCTTCTTTTTAAAAAGCCTGACACGGCTTTCAATTATTTCTTTAAGGTCTCGTCTGGATTTCATACAACTGTTTCCTCCGGCTAAAGCTTCGCTCTTTTCTCTATAAAATCTATCATCAGCCGCACACCAAGCCCGACGCCGCCTTTTTTGATATAACGGCTCGCCTTGTTAGAATAGGCGGTGCCCGCGATATCGATATGCGCCCATTTCCCTTTCACATGCTTTTTCAGGAAAGCCGCCGCCGTGCTGGCGCCTCCTCCGCGCGGCCCGATGTTTTTCAGATCGGCCACGTCGCTTTTCAGGTCGTCCTCATGCTCCTGCCATACCGGCATCGGCCACAGCCTCTCGCCGGTCTCCTCCCCGGATTGCAGAATCTGGTTTAAAAGCTTTTCATTGTTTGAAAAAAGCCCGGAAGCATGGCTTCCCAGCGCCACCATGCACGCGCCGGTTAAAGTGGCGATATCAATAACACAGTCCGGTTTATACCGCCCGGCGTAAGCGAGGCCGTCGGCGAGAATCAATCTTCCCTCGGCGTCGGTGTTAAGGATTTCCATTGTCACGCCCGACATGGCCGTCAGAACGTCGCCAGGTTTCGTCGCCTGGCCTCCCGGCATGTTCTCTGTGGCCGGGACAAGCCCGACAAGGTTTACTTTCAACTTCAGCATGGCGGCGGCCTGCAAGGCCCCAAGAACGGCGGCGCCGCCCGACATGTCCGATTTCATCTCGTGCATGTCGCCCGATGGTTTTAGGGAGATGCCTCCAGTGTCGAAGGTCAATCCCTTGCCGACGATCACAATCGGTTTTTGCGATCTCGGCCCTTTCATCCACTCCAGGATGATGAACCGCGCTGGTTCTTTGCTCCCTCTGGCCACACCGGCCAGGCCGCCCATTTTTAATCTGTTTATCGCCCCCGGCCCAAGGACAGAGCATTTGAGATGATGCTTCGCGGCGATTTTTTTGGCCTGTTCCGCCATGTACGATGGAGTGACCACGTTTCCAGGAAGGTTTATCAAGTCGCGGGCGAAGCAGGCGGATTCGGCCAGGATCGCTCCTTTTTTCGCTCCGTTTTTTATTTTCGCCTCGTCTCCTTTTTTTCCGGAGAGTAGTGTAACGCTGTCGATCTTTTTCTTTTCTTTTTCAGATTTCAGGCCATCGAAAGAATATGAGGTCAGGCAGATGCCTTCCACTACCACCTGCGCCAGGATGGCGGGCGTGATTTTGTTAAGCGATTGAAAAGCCATATCCACTGCGAAATTCGCAACACCGGCTTTTAACATGACCGAAGCGCATGACGCGGCCGCGCGCCTGATTTTTTCAGTCGTCAGATGTTTTTCTTTTCCGAGACCAAGCGCCACAATCATCCCGGCTTTGTGGAGGCCCAGCGTATCGATAGACAATACTTGTCCTTCTTTGCCCGTAAAATCCTGAGCTTTCATGGCGCGCTTTAAATGACCTTTTAACGATCTGTTTATAGACGCTACAGGTTCTTTTAAAAGCTCGTTTTCGAATATACAGATCGCTATGCCATCGGTTTTAAAGTTATCGACGGCTCTTGTTTTTACGGGAAATTTCATAAAAGACCTGCCTTAATTGTTAACGGTCGAATGGAGACGGCCACATGGTTACTATACGTAGTGGCATAGTATAATACGGGCCGTAGGGCCTAACAAGGTTATTAACACTGCTATGCTACAATAATATCTCATATAGTCTGAGACTTAAAACCATGCGTTTTCATAAAACTGTTTTTTTGATTATAGGCCTCCTTCTTGCGTCCGCCTGCGCCACTTCATCCTCCAAAAATGAAGCGGGCTCTTTTTCGATTAAAGATGGAGTGGTAACAAAAATATACAAAGCCTACACTCTGAATTTTAACGGCGCCGGGCCAGGGATTGTGGAGCAGGAGTTTAAGAGCAAAGTCGAAATAAACGTGCGGTCGAGGATACGGAGCTACCGGTTCAGCAATTTCATAAGCGGACAAAAAGAGCCGGACGTTGTTGTGGTGCTTGCGATTTCGGGCCGCACCGCCGGTCTCGCCATATATGACGCCTCCGGCGCTAAGCTTGCCGAATACACACGAGGGAGGGCGAGAAACGACTCGGTTTTTTTCAAAGTGGCGAGCAAAAAAGGAGTGGCCCGAATCAAGTGGTTTCTCGGTAACACGACAATCGTCAGCGCCTTTGAGTCGTATGATAACAAGGGCCAGCTAGGCGCATCCGAGATAACCTTTTACAAGGCCGGTTTTGGCGGAGAATAACCGGAGCCTTATAACCTTGTTTTAAATATCGACTGTCACCGTCTCATCACCGGAAGGCAGCCTGGCTTCGATCAGGTTTTGAAGCTGTGCCAGTGAAACGGAGACCCCATGATCTTTATCGAGCTTGTCCCTGGTTGAGACGAGAAAATCGATCTCCACATCTATTGAGATCGGCGATGCGGGGTCGCCGATGATTTTCGCGCGAAACGGAAAAGACTCAGAGCCCCCGTCGAATCTTGCCAACAGCGTTTTATCGGCGTAACCGATTTTCTGATGAACATGAGTCGTCTCCATTCTGTGGTATCCGGTGATTCTCAACTCCCTCGCAAGATATTCAGAGATTGTCTTCTCGTTTTTTTTTCCAAGGTCGATGAAAATCATGTGGCCGGGCCGGTTTTTTTTCGTAATGGTCGGCATGATCTGCGCGTTCACAGCGCCGAGTTTCAGCAGATCGCCTATGCTGGCGCCGAGCGCCTCGCCGGACAGATGATCCGCCTGCGCGATAATTAAAAGCGAAGCGCTCCCCGTCATATATCCATTTCCCCGGCGATATCCGCCGCAAGCTGAACGGCTTTAAACAATCCGCTAGGCGCGGGTATGGCGACAAACACATCTCCCGCTTCGACGGCTTTTTTCACCGCCTCTTCAGGATCCATTCCCATAGCCGCCGCCATGCATGCGCATACGGTAACGTCCATAGAGCAGGCGCCAAGGCACATCATGTCAACTATCGCAGGGGCCGCGGCGGAAAAAGCGTCGAGCTTTTCTCTATCTTTTTTCATCAGCGCGTCGGGCATAGCCTTCGCCAAAGCGTTTTCAAGAAAATGCACTTTGCCGTCGATTTTTATCTCAATATCTATGCGCGCGTCGAAAGCGAAATGCCGATGGGCGAACTCGTTCTTGCGCCGCCCCGACCCAGGCTCTACCCTGGGAAACTTTATATACTCGATCTTTTTCCCCAGTTTTTTGCTCATCATAACGGCGACCGATTTGGCGTTGGAATCTATAAAACAGGTCTGGGTCTCTTTCACCAGGTCAGAAAGGGACATGCCGCTTTTCAGTTTGTCGTACGCCGTTTTTGCGCGTGAGAAGATGGCTTTGCTCATCACCGGTTCCGTGGCGCAAAGAATAATGTCTGTCAGCGGGCCTGTTTCGGCCTGCTCCGCTTTTCGCGCCAGCAAGTTGTTCGCTACCGCCGCCGACTCTTTCTGGAAATATTGATCGATATACACCCTTATGATCTTTTTAATTTCGCTGTCGTTTTTGCCCTGGCCCATCTGGTTTAAAGCAAGAACCGGGGCCGTCACCCAGTGGTGGAGCGGGACGATAACAGGCCCTCCGGCGCGACCGACACCAATGCCAGCCCCCTCGGCGATGACGGAGCAGATTTCACAAAACATAATCATTCCCACAACCGTCGGAGTGCCGACATCTTTTAGAATAATCGCCAGGTCTCCTATAAGGCTCGCCGTGTCCAGCTCCTGTCCGGTTCCTCGAAGATGCAGTTTTTTCGGAAGCCCCACCTCTTCAACTGCGGCCTGGGCGGTGGTCTCCGGCGTGCGCATGGAAAGAAACTCGCCGAACTCCTCTCCCACATAGGCGTCGGGATGGATGATTTCAAGAGCCGCCGACGCGCCGAACAAGGCCGAGAGCCACAGGTTCGGTTTCATACCGGCGGAGCAATAGGCTTTCATCATCGCTTTTGCGCCGATAGTAGCCAGTTTTTTGCCCAGCTTCGGAAAAAGATGATCTTCACCGACGGCGGAATGACCCGTGATAGGCCCCCCCGCGCCCAACGGTAAAAAATCAGAGTCGAAAGGCGCCAGGTTCTCCTCGTCCAACGCTTTGTAGATGGCAAGCGTCGCGGCGAAGCCCGAAATTTTATTGTTCTGTTTTTCCGTCGGGATGGACGAGACGCGACCGGAAGGAATCCCGGCGGCCATCCTGGCCACAGCTCCAAGTTTCCGGTTGGGGCAGGGCATGCCGCACTGCGCGTTGACTCCGGCGAAATAGAGCAGGGCCGCAGTGGCCAGCGCCGCGTTGGCCGGATCGGCCCCGCACGACATCAGCTTGTCCACCGATTTTTTGGCGATCTCATCCACGTCGGTGAAAGGGTCGTTGTTGACTTCGAGCTTCAGGTACCTGCCTTTTTTGATCTCCTTTGCGATAACGTTCGACGCGGCCCATACGCCCATATTAAACGCGCCCCAGCCGCCGAAGCCTGCGCTCAGATGCTCCATGGTCAGGTAATCAGGTTTTGCGGTGGCCGCCCTGAAGGTGGCGATGATTTCTTTTTCCATTATGGCGCTCCCGATTAACGCCTGAAAGCGTTTATTGCATTAATATTTCCACGCATGTCCAACTTCCATCATTTTTTTTATATTATCAAGAGGGACGGACGGGGGGATGTCGCACCCCGGCATAAGAATAAAACCGCCGTCATCTCCTATCGTCTCAAGCAGGCGCCTGCTTTCGCGCTCCACGTCATTGATACTGCCGTTCATCAGCGCTTCGACAGGATTGAGGTTTCCCGCGAAACAGATTGCGCCGTGAAGCGCCTCTTTCGCTTTTATCATGTTAACTTTATGGTCAAGACTAATACATTCGGCTCCGGTTTGGGGAAACAAATCAAGCCGGTCAGTAGTGTCGCCGCAGATATGAATCATGGTCATAACGTTTTTCGATTTAGCCCACTTTGTGAACCTCTGAAGATAGGGGAGGGCGAAACGCTCGAACTGTTTGCTGGAGATCAGGTCACCCGAAGCGGTCGGGTCGCCAAGCAGAATCATCTCCACACCGCCTTCATTCACCAGCGGCTCGAACAAATGTATCAGCATGTCGGCGGCGAAATCGATGACGCCTTCGATGTAGTCCGGGTTTTTGTATATCCCTTTTATAAACGTCTCCTCACCTATCATCCGGGCGCCGTTGGTGAAAGGCCCCCACGCTGTTATGGTGACCAGATATTGATCGCCTATTTTGGCGCGTGTCAGTTTGTACGCTTGTTTTATAAGATTCGTCAACGGGTGGCGGTCAACGAAGGAGGGGTCGAGTTTTGCGAAGTCTTCCTCAGATTTTATTACACAATCACTTATGTCAAGGGCGCCCACACCTCGCCATACAGGCTCTATGCCGCAGACAGAGGCTGGATGGATGCTGGTATAACCGGAGCCTGCGTAGACAATATCGCTTTTTATTGTGGTGGCGATGTCCGTAAGCATCGACGACATTGTCTCCGGGGTTTTGGCGGCGTCTCTTAGCGTACAGCCGATATGGCGGGCGCTCCATGCGCCGCCCGCCATCAACGCCACGGGACACCGACCGGGCCGTCCGCCTTTTAGCGTTTCGAGAACCACCTGTTTAGGTGTCATGTTTTTTATTTCCGACAAAAAAGTAAGCTGAAGGGAAATGGATTATTAAAGGCCCCTTCACACATTCGCCTTTTCAATCTGATAATCGATCTTCATCCTCGATTCGCACAACCTTTCAACCATTTTTACGATTTCGATATGAGCCGGGCTCTCTGAATACGTTTTTACATCCTCCATGTTATCAAACAGCGCGTCTAGCGCCAGGTCGCACGAATTAGGCGTGCGCCCCACATCCATTTTCACCTCAATAGCCCTTACTTGCTCTATGCTCTCTTTCAAGCCGCTTAACCCTCTTGTAAGCCCCTCCACCTCTTGTTTTGTTACCTTTGGCTTTAATTTGAATAAAACAATATGACGTATCATCTCAATCTCCAATCTACGAATATAAACGCTGACAACGCCGAATTTTAAAGGCGCCTCTGTTTAGCTTTCGCCCAGTGTCATTATGCTACAATAGTGAGCTTCAATAACAAAATCTGGGCGTTATGGCGGATACGGATACAGGCAGGCTTTTAGACCTTGTTGAGAAAATGCCCGGTTTTTCACAAACAGTCACCAAAATCGTGGCGCTGGCGAACGACCCTAACTCTACTCCAGCCGATCTGGTAAAAACCATTTCCATGGACCCTGTCCTGACAGCCAAACTGCTCAAGCTTATAAACTCGGCCTATTTTGGCCTCGCCCACCCCATTGTCTCGTTGCAAAGGGCGGCGATCATGCTGGGGTTTAATACTGTAAAAAATATCGCCCTGTCGCTTAGCGTTA
>UOGA01000034.1_pt1 | contig 20344 bp, 16 predicted proteins | sample 1989841 | NCBI WGS metagenome assembly UOGA01 (sample SAMEA4712198, study PRJEB27164) | hydrothermal vent metagenome | biome: marine basaltic hydrothermal vent biome; feature: marine hydrothermal vent; material: mineral | place: Pacific Ocean | collected 2011-06-14/2011-07-23 | depth 1691 m | reverse complement strand
AGAACCAGACAGACCCTCCCTGTCATATTCGTCCCCCTTACGGGCAAACATTAACCGTGTTTCTATATTTTTCGATTTTCACAATCTCCGTCGCCATCTTAGGTTACGAGATCCTGTTGATGCGGCTTTTCTCCATCGCCCAATGGAGCCATTTCGCCTATATGGTCATAAGCCTGGCTCTTTTGGGTTTTGGCGCCAGTGGAACATTTATCGCCATCGCCAGAAAATGGATTCTCCCAAGGTTTGGTTCCGCCTATATCTTAAACGCCGCCCTTTTTAGCTTCGCTATGATCGGCTGTTACGCTGTAGCGCAACGAATACCGTTCAACCCGCTGGAAATAGCCTGGGACAAAATACAATGGCTGTATCTTTGTCAGATGTACCTCGTCTTGTCTGTCCCGTTTTTTTTCGCGGCGAACTGCATAGGACTGGCGCTCGCCAACTTCGGGGAGAGAATCGGCGAGATTTACCGGGCGGACCTTCTGGGAGCGGGATCAGGCGCATTGGGGATCACGCTATGTCTTTTCTATTTTTCTCCTTCAGCCTCATTGAAACTGTTGGGAGGGCTTGGTTTTATAGCGGCAGGTTTAGTCGCGTTCGACAAAGGGCTTTTTCATTCCCGATGGCTGGCGGTTGGGCTTATCATTTTCGGTAGCGTCGCCTCAGCCTTGATACCTAACGCATGGGTCAACCCTCGTATTTCGCAATATAAAAGCCTGAGCCAATACATGCAGGTTCCCGGAACTAAAATCGTGGAGGAGCGTTATAGCCCGCTCGGGCTTCTTACTGTTGTCGAAAGCGCTGTGATACCTTTCCGGTACGCGCCTGGATTGAGCCTTAACAATGTGACAGAGCCTCCATCGCAGATCGCCATCTTTACAGACGCAGACTCCATAAGCGTAATCACGAAAAGCGGCGCTGATATGAGCGAGCTTTCGTTTCTGGACAGCATGACATCCGCGCTTCCTTACCATATTATAAAAGACCCCGATACCCTTGTCCTGGGCGCAGGAGGAGGTATGGATGTCCTTCAGGCCTTGTATCACAATGCGAAAAGTGTAGACGCCGTGGAACTCAATCCGCAGGTTGTGAGCCTCGTGAAAGACACGTTCAGCGATTTCGCCGGAAACATCTACAACAGGAATAACGTTCAAGTACACATAGCGGAAGCGCGGGGGTTTGTGGCCGCGAGCCTGAAAAAGTACGATCTTATACTTTTGTCTTTAATAGACTCCTTTGCCGCGTCTTCCGCCGGGGTTCACGCCATGAACGAAAGTTATATATACACAACCGAAGCGTTCACAGAATATATTAAGGGGCTTAATCCCGAAGGCGTTCTGGCGGTGACAAGATGGCTCAAACTCCCACCGCGGGATACGTTGAAGCTTTTCGCCACAGCTGTGGCCGCCTTAGAAGAGAGGGGAATCAAAGATCCAGGGTCAATGCTTGCCCTCATACGCAGCCCGAACACAACAACCCTTCTTCTTAAAAATGGCGCGTTTACGGAGAAGGAAAATAACGCTATCCGGAATTTTTGCGAATCGCGTTCGTTCGACACGGCGTATTACCCGGGTATGCAAAAGGAGGAAGCAAACAGGCTCAACGTATTACGCAAGCCATATTTCTTTGAAGGCGCAAGCGCCATTCTGGGTAAGGACAGGAAAAGTTTTTTCCGCAATTACAAATTCGATATCAAACCAGCTACCGACGACAGGCCGCATTTTTTTAACTTTTTCAAATGGAGCTCTGCGCCGGAATTCTTTTCGCTTATAAAGCGCGGAGGAGCGCCGCTTGTCGAATGGGGATACTTGATCCTTGTTTTAACTCTAATCCAGGCGCTCTTCATAAGTGTTGTTTTAATCGTTCTCCCGCTCAAAGCCTTGAAAACCCGCGCTAAGCCGAGACGCGATAAATCAAGGGTTATAGTTTATTTTACGTCGCTTGGTCTTGCGTTCATGTTTGTCGAGATCGCTTTTATTCAGAAGTTCATTCTCTTTTTAAGCCACCCCATATACGCGGTGGCCGTTGTTTTAAGCTCTTTTTTAATTTTTGCGGGGTTAGGAAGCGGGTTTTCCGCAAGAATGGCGGATCGCTACTCTGGACATAACAGTTTATTTCTCCGCCTGACCCCTGTTGAAATAGCGGTGGGCTTTATCATCGTGGTGGCTCTGACGCATTTAGTATCTCTCCCATATTTATTCAACTGGTTCTCATATTTTCCTGACACCGTAAAAATTATCGCGTCGGTTCTTTTGCTCTCTCCTCTGGCGTTTTTTATGGGGATGCCTTTCCCTCTGGGGCTTTCCCGCGTGGCGGAAATGACGCCGGAGCTTGTTCCGTGGGCGTGGGGCGTCAATGGCTGCGCTTCTGTAATAAGCGCCGCGCTGGCGACATTGCTTGCTGTCCATTTCGGGTTCTCGGTGGTGGTCACAATCGCAATGATCTTATACAGCGTCGCGGCGTTTTCAATGCGTAAGGCTTTCGTTAGATAAACGGCCACTTCCAATCACGAAGTTATTGGTTCATCATTGACTAAGAGTTAACCGTGATGTTACGCAACACAATACCAGTTCTAGAACGCTTGTCTTTGAACCATCTAGGCACAGGAAATATAAAAACTTTACAATAGCCCAAAATTCGACCTGAATTAATCCGTATTCTCGCCTTTGGGCATCAGTTTTCTATATATCAGCCTATATTTATTACAAAGACCAAGGTCATATAATGTACCGAAGTACTGCAGGAACATTATTGTCCTGTGATGGAGCGCAACTTAAGAAAACACCATGGATAAGAAGACCCAATTCAACATACTGTACCTGATCATCGCCGCAGTCGCTGTGTTGCTATTTCAAAGCTGGTGGACTGCCGCCCGCCAGATTCAGGTCATTCCATACAGTCAGTTCGAACTTTTATTAAAAGAAGGACAGGTTGAAGAGGTTTTTATTCGCCAAAACTTCCTTGAGGGCAAACTAAGAGAGCCAACCAAAGAGGGACGTCGACGTTTCGTTACAACCCGGGTCGACACCCAGTTTGCGGATCATCTCGCAAAATACGATGTGAAATTCTCCGGCGTTGTTGAGACAACTTTTCTGCGAAGCATCCTGGCATGGGTTCTACCCGTGCTCTTTTTCTTTGCCATCTGGATGTTCCTTTTCCGGCGCATCGCGGAAAAACAGGGTCTTGGTGGTCTCATGAGCGTCGGTAAGAGCAAGGCCAAAGTCTACGTGGAAACCGACACCAAGGTGACGTTCAACGATGTCGCAGGTGTTGATGAGGCTAAGGAAGAGCTGAAAGAGATCGTCGCGTTTCTGAAAAATCCCAAAGATTATGGGCGGCTTGGCGCCAGAATTCCAAAAGGTGTCCTGCTGGTGGGTCCACCTGGTACTGGCAAAACATTACTGGCCCGGGCTGTTGCCGGTGAGGCTGGCGTTACCTTCTTCTCCATCAGCGGGGCGGAGTTCGTCGAAATGTTTGTTGGTGTCGGTGCGGCGCGTGTGCGTGACTTGTTCGAACAGGCCAGCAAAGCTATGCCATGCATCATTTTCATAGACGAACTCGATGCGTTGGGTAGCGCCCGCGCTATAGGCCCGATTTCCACCGGTCATGACGAAAAAGAACAGACACTCAATCAATTGCTTGCCGAGCTTGACGGTTTTGATCCTACGCAGGGGATTGTGCTGCTGGCCGCGACTAACCGTCCTGAAGTCCTCGACCCCGCTCTGCTTCGCGCAGGGCGTTTTGACCGTCAGATATTAGTTGATCGCCCAGATAAAGTTGGGCGAGTCGCTATCATGAAAGTACATATGAAAAATGTCCATGCGGGAGCTGATGTTAGCGTGGAACAAATTGCCGCCTTGACACCAGGTTTTTCCGGTGCGGATTTAGCCAATCTCGTTAACGAGGCCGCCCTTCTCGCTACACGGCGAGATGCGAAAGCCATCGCCATGGATGATTTCACGAACGCCATCGAACGCATCGTCGCCGGGTTGGAGAAAAAGAGCCGCTTGCTTAACCCGCTGGAACGCAAAATCGTCGCTTTCCACGAGATGGGGCACGCTCTCATTGCTATGGCCATTCCCGGTTGTGATCGTGTACACAAGGTTTCAATCATCCCTCGAGGGATTGGGGCGCTTGGCTATACAATCCAGCGTCCGACGGAAGATCGTTTTCTCATGACGCGTGAAGAGTTAGAAAATAAAATGACCGTTCTCCTGGGAGGGCGCGCGGCGGAGATTCTTGTCTTTGGACAGATTTCCACAGGCGCCGCTGACGATCTCGACAAGGCTACGGACATTGCGCGTAACATGGTAACCCGTTTTGGTATGTCTGATAAACTTGGCCAGATGACCTACGAGCCGCCGCCCCACCCTTTCCTGGGCGAAGCTGTTTTAGGCGGGGCAGGGCCTCGCAACTATAGTGAAGAAACGGCTCGCGAGATCGATTGCGCGGTGCGGGAATTAACAAATAACGCGAGGGAAAAGGCTATACGGATTCTTAAAACACATCAGCGGCGCCTGGAAGAAGGCGCAAAGCTGTTGCTTGAGAAAGAGACACTGACTGAGGACGAGCTTCTACAACTCGAATTGAAGGAAAATCACGAGACCGCTGAGATGTCGGCGCCTAAAACTTGATTCACTTTCTGACATTGGAGAAGGAGTCAGGGATGAACAAGAGCAAGGATGTTGTAAAACAGACTCGTAAAGCCACCTTTGCTCAACGGTAACGCCGTTTTCCTTTTTTCAGCATAGGGAAAAACATCGGCGTTTTTCCCCTGTATTCAATATATTCATCGCCCAGCCGCTTAACTAGCTCTGGCTCCTCCACGCTTTTCAACTCCCATATGTTAAAGATAATGAAAAGTGGCGTGAACAGAAAAGTGATCGTGATCGACTTGAAAAGGAGGCCAACCCCAAATAGAACTATGAACCAGCCTGTAAGCATCGGATTCCTTGCATAAGCATATGGCCCTGTGGCCACCAGCCTGCGCGCCGGATTGAAAGGTATGGGAGTTCCGTCCACATCGACAAATTGCCGCATCGACCATAAAACGAAAAGAGACCCGGTGATGAGTAACGGGAAGCTTACGATGAAATTATAAGGGAACCGTGGAAACCCAGGCAGACCAAGCAGGTCGTCCAGCTTTAAACCTGAGAAAAACAAAATAAAAATGGCGCTGAAGAAAAACATCGGCCCTAGAGGCATTAGAAATTTCCTGAGGCTTTCCCTTCCAGTGGTGATTTTATATAGAGCGCCGACAAGCCTTTTCTGAAAACCTGCCATGATATCACCTCATAATTTACGTTAGTAAAGGTGACGATATGGACAGTGGCCATTCGCCAAATATCGCATCTATGCAATAGAAAACCAGTATACATTGTGAGCCGTCCTGTCTTTTACTCATATAGATAATATACGTCCCGCAATGAACTGATGGGTTAGGTGTCTATGGAACCGTGGGAAGTCCACATTCGCATAATAGTAAATCAACTCTGTCCGCGCGCTTTGCCACATTCTTACACTACACCTGTTTTATGTGGGTGTAAGCTACCTTTGTGATATCTTTCTCAGGGAAATGATAAACATCAGCGCAAAACTTCAAAACGCCTGGATCAGGCGGTTGATGATTGAGTGGAAGCTCGCAAATGATCGATATTTCAAAAATTCCATGAGGTCTCCCAGCTTTATCCTGTCCGATTCAGGGAAGCGTTTAGGGTATTGGAAGGGAGGATCATCAAGGACTTTGGCTCTTAGCGTTCCCTTGATTAAATCTCACCCGTGGCAAGATGTTTGTGAAATTCTATACCATGAAATGGTTCACCAGTATGTCGATGAAGTTCTGAGGGTTCACAACGAACCCCCTCATGGCCCCACGTTTAAAAGGATTTGTATAGAGCGCGGAATTTACCATAGGGCGACGGGCGCTATCTCCGAATGGTCTCGACAAAGAGCGGAAGGGTATGAGCCTGACAATTCTGGTATCCTCAATAAAGTTCAGAAGCTATTATCGCTTGCGCAAAGTGATAACGAGCATGAAGCGGAACTTGCGATTAACAAAGCCAGCGCTTTGCTTCTAAAGTATAACTTGTCCATTCTCGAAATGGACGCCGTGCGGCCATATGTTCACAAACAGATCGGCGCTATTGGGCGAAAAAATCCAGCCAAATCAATCGCCAGCGCAATCATTACAAAGTTTTTCTTTGTGGAAAGCATCTGGATTGACGGGTACGATTCCGCCACCGATACATCAGGGACGATTCTCGAGATATCCGGTGTCGCCGCAAACGTGCAAATGGCCGAATATGTTTTTAATTACCTTCTTAATATTTCCGAAGTTTTGTGGAACAAGCATAAGCGTGATAACAACATTTCAGGCAATTGGCATCGAAGAACATTTATCAACTCTCTCCTAGACAGTTTCTACCATAAACTGGATGACAATTCGAAAAGCTCTGGCGTTAGCGCTCTTGTGTGGAAAGGCGATCCTCTCCTCGCTCACTATTTTAAGAAGAGATATCCGAGAGTCCGGATTGTCCAAAGCGGCTTTTCACAAAGTTCCAGGGCCATATCCAACGCTGGCGGAAAGGCGGGAAAGAACCTTGTCATTAATAAGGGAATCGAAAACAGCTCAGGGTTTGGTGGCCGTCTTCTAAGCTAGGTTGTAAAGCTTGACTGAAGACACGGCTGGAGGGAAAAATAATTGACGACAACAAGGAAGCCGCATGATAATGCCAAACGCTAACCTCTGCCATTTTCAACTGGATTTGTCTGGAGAAACAAATCTCGCAACTAGCGATTGGAGCCGGAATATTCAGTTTTTTAAAGAAAGATATCCGAGAGCCCGGATTGGCTTTTCACTATGAGCGATGAGAAAATACGAGATTCACGTAACCCGTTTTCAATAGCTGGCCTGGATGGAATTGCCATGCTGTTCCTTTCGGGCGCTGTAACAATACTCACTGCGGGTTTTTCTTTTATTGGCGCTCTCTTCTACACATACCGTATAGCAAAAAGCCCCTGGAAAGCCGATGAGCGTTTCCATGTTCTCGTAACGCTCGGCAAACGTCTTGATGACGGAGGGATAAGCCATGATTACAAGCTTCGGCTGGACAGAGCGTTGTCGCTGTATTCAAATTCAGCTGACAGCAGAATTTTAATTGTAGGTGGGCGCAGGGGTAAAAATGAAATGACAGAAGCCGAAGCCGGGCGCGATTATCTAGTCAGCAAAAATGTTTCGGTAGACAACATACTTTTGGAGGATAAATCACGCCATACTCTTGAGAACCTTCAGGAGGCCAGGAAAATCATTGCGAGTGAAAGCGCCGAGCCTCCCGCGCTTATTTCCAATCGTTACCATTTGGCGCGGTGCGGCATAATGGCCAATGGGCTTGGTATAAAGCATGTTCTCTGTCCAGCGGAAGAAAAGCTTACGCTGGACACCAAAGCGGTTCTGGACATCGTGGTAGAAGCGTTTTATACTCATTGGTATATCGTCGGCATGGTTTTCTCGACAGCGACTAAAAACAAAAAGATGCTAAGCAGGATCAGGTAGTGACTCGAGCCGCCACTTTTTCGTTTCGTAAAGTGAGCCTTCTGCGCATCAACTTTTTTATGGTGGGAATGTTTTCCCATCCCGTTTTACTCGCCTCAAGCTCGCTAAGTATTTGGAGGGTGTCAAGATAGCCTTTACTGTTGGAAACATTATCGGTAAGCACATTGTCACGATTTTCCTGCCAGTCGGAAATGCTTTGTTCCGCTTTATACCTGTCCAGCAATTTTGAAAAATAAAATATTGGTTTAAGAAGACTGTCGTCCTTGTTGATGACATTTTCCTTTAAAGCTTGTTTATATAAATGCGTTTGCCTGTATACCCTGACACCGAACACTATGAACGCCACGTCGGTGTCGGGAAGCGAGTCGATAAATTTAAGCGATTCATCAAGCGTTTTTTCAGTCTCGCCAAGCCCGCCCAGAATAAAGGTCCAGAGAAAACGCAGGTCGTGATCTTTGCGCATCTCCATAAACCTGTTGACCTGCTCCATTCTGAACGGCTTACGGTATGACTCAAGCATCGTGTCAGAGCCGGAATCTATCCCGATCATTCCAACATTCGCTCCGATGCGTGTCATCGTGTTGAGTATCCGAGAGTCGCTTACACGCGGAGAAAACGCTGATATGTGATAGGATCCTTCGAGGCCTTTTTCTATTAATGATTCGAGAGTTCGTATAGCCCATTCTTCAGGCTCGTTGAATATTGAGTCGACAATATCAATGCCAACACCCCTGTCAATCCATTTTCGCAAATATAACTCCAGGGCGCCCAGCTCCCCTGTATGCGAGCTTTTCCCTTCTAAACTAGGATAAGTACAGTAAGAGCATTTGTAGGAACAACCGAGCTTGAGACGAATTGGAACAGAGCGCTCATACGTAAGATATTTTTTTACATCGACCCATCGCTCAAGATCGACATTTACGAAAGGTTCGCCCATATCATCTATAATAACGCCTTCCAATGGTTTACCGGCTACGAGCCTCTTTACAAACCCGTCCGCTTGCCCCGCATACACGGCGTTCGCTCCAGTTACCTCCAGTATTTCTTGTGGCTCAATTGAGGCCGCCGAGCCGCCTATATATAATGGAATCCTTCGATCCCTTACGATCATGGAAAGCGACTTTAAAAATGGAACGTACGAAACAGGGTCCGTCCCATTGTGGTTATTGAGATTCCGGAAAGAAATCGCCACAAAATCCGGATTTTTATCGAGCGCGTCCCGCAGATCATCAAGCGGGGTTTCGGAGAAACACATATCGATAAACTCAACGTCAACTCCATTAGATGCGCAAAGCTCGGCGACAATGGTCGCCCCTACGGGAATCACAGGAAAAGGAGATTTTTCCCGGTTGCTGGCCACAATTACAGCTTTCATTCAGGATAACTCAGGAAAACCATGGCGGCTTGCAATAGCGGAAAAAATCTGGGACGATTGAAACAGGCAATGGTTTTATAGCGCTTCATAATTTAGGTTATCATAGGCCGAAAGCCGGAAGCCATATTTAATAAGCATGTCAAAGTTCGCAAAAGTGATTTCAACCATTCCGCTGATTGTCGCGCCGTTTCTGGTCTATTATCTATTCACGCGTTCTGGATACCACGCAGCCTTCGTAGCGCTGGTTACCCTGATGGCGGTATCACGGGCGCCTCTGATTATCAGGGATAGAAGGTTATGGTCAACTGTATTGCCTAACATCGCATTGATCGGGTTGTACATGATCCTCGGGCTGGTTTTTCCCCACATCCTCATGGTTAAGCTATTACCGGCCTTCATTAACCTTGTCCTTTTCACCATATTTACTTACTCGATTATTTCACCGCCTTCAGTTATAGAGAAAATCGCAAGCGCCATGAGCGAAGGGCGATTTCAGGAAGATCAGATAAACTACACCAGGAAAGTAACGGTAGTCTGGTCGGTTTTCTTTTTCCTCGACATGCTTGCCGTAGTTTACATCGCATTCTATCGGACAATGCTTGACTGGGCGGTTTTCACCGGAGCGATTAACTATATTCTGATCGGCGTTCTTTTCTTTGGTGAGATTTTATACCGCAAGCTTTTCCTGGAGCCTGCATGGGTAAAAAAAGAAGAACCTACAGACATCTAAATCGGCATGGATCAAAAGGCAACATGCCCTTTCAGACGATATGATCAAGCGGAATAGTTACTCTAATTTATTACACTTAAATCATAATAAATTATCAATGGCGGCCGGCTTGGGAGGCTTTTGCTTTGCTACATTCGCCCCCATCCACGCCTTGAACTGGCTCCTCGCTTTTAAAAGCTGTTTCAAGTGGCGCAGTATCATCATCAGGTTGTGCGGATGCATTACAAGCGTTGGAATCAGTGATCTTAGATACCACCAATAGCTGCCGTAAAAAGATAAAATCAACTTTGTATACAAGCGGTCCATCTCTTCCCAGCTTTCAAATTCGTTTGGCTTGAACACGAAATTAAGACAGTTCATTTTCCGCCAATCGTTCTCAAACAAACCGTGTTTCTCAAGGTCGGCGTAGGCGGGGGAACCTGGAAAGGGAGCAAACTTGGACACGTTCAGCTCATCAAGGTCCAGCCGGGCGATAAATTTAATAGTATTCTGAACCGTTTCTGGAGTTTCTCCGGGAAGCCCCATAATAAAAAGGCCCTTGGCCCGAATTCCTGATTTTTTGATCAGTCGGACGGTTTCTTCCACCGCCTTCAGGTCCACCATCATTTTGTGTTTGTTCAGAAGATCCTGGTCACCAGACTCGATACCAAGGCTTACTCCAAAGCAGCCGCCTTTTTTAAGTGATTTCAAAAGCCCGCGGTCTACATGACCAATTCTTACGGCGCAGTTAAACGAAAATGGGTAGGGTGATTCCGCGAGTTTTCCGCAAAGCTCCTCCACCCGTTTTCGTTTGAGCGTAAACAGGTCATCGTACATATTAAAATGTTTGATCCCATACTTTTCATAAAGAAATGTCATGTGGTCAATGATGTAATCTGCGGTATTATATCTAAAGCTCCTGCCAAACACCGACCGGTCACAAAAATCACATGTATAGGGACAACCGCGGCTCGATATCAAAGGGGCTCCATGTGAGTTTGGAGCGTTAAGCAGGGGCAGCGCGTATTTATCGGGAAATCCATCCAGCAGGTGATACGCTGGCAGGGGCAGGTCGTCAAGCGTCATAAACTCTTTTGGAGGTCCGGTATATTTCACTTTGCCGTTGTCCCGGTATACAACTCCGGGAACGGAAGAAGGATCATCCCCTTTTATAAGTTTTAAAAAAGGTATCTCGCCCTCGCCGATCACCGCAAAATCAATATTTGGAAATTTCTCCAGCGCGCCTGTCACCACAGACGACACATGAACTCCGCCGAAGACAATTTTTATTGAAGGGTCGAGTTCTTTTACAAAACAGGCTTTTTCGTATCCGTCAAGAAAGCTGGATGTGGTAGTGGTAAAGCCAATGAAATCCGGCTTCCAGCCGATGATATTTTTAAGCTTTTCCAAGCCTTTGTCTGGCCCTGTTACAAGAAGGTCGAGCATTCGAACTTCAGCTCCACCTTTTTCCGCCACAGCCGCAAGAGATAAAAGCCCAATGGGCGGCATACGGTTTAACGCCGTAGTAACATCCTTTTGCCCAGGTATCCAGTTCGACCCTTCCGGGTGGACAAGCGCGACCTTCATATATCTATGACAAACATTTCCTCAATCATCAGACCAACAATCGCAGAGAAAACATACCAGACCCGTTTTTTTGAATTGTATCATAGAGGTATGGGGAACATTCGCCGTATGAAATCGAGCTACCTTGCTGTTCACTCGACCTTTCCCGTTAAAGACTTGTATAATCCCCCAGGATAAAGACCTCGGCTTAATAGCTTTCCAGCCACCATAATTGTTATTTTTGCGATATCCAGCGCCGGTCTAAAATGGCTGGGCCGAGCGTCGCTATTATAAATCGCATCTATCGGAACGGATATCGCCTTGAATCCGTTTCTTCCCGCTTCGATCAGGATTTCGCTTTCGAACACAAATCCTCTGCCTTTCCCGGTTTTTATTTTCACGCGTGAGAAAAGCTCCGCCGGATAAAGGCGAAAACCGGACTGGCTATCTTTAAGAGGCATCCCTGCGGCCCAAGCGACCCAAAAGTTGGCAAATTTATTGGCGTTATACCTGGCTCTCGGTATACCTTCGCTGTTTTGAAAACGCATCCCGATAACCACCCTGCCGGGATAGTCAACAGAAGCCTTGGCAAAGCGGGGAATATCATCTGGCATATGCTGCCCGTCGCCATCCATGGTTATTATTTTTTCCGCGCCGGTTGCAATGGCATGTTCTATTCCACGCCACAGGGTGGCCGCTTTGCCGAGGTTTTCGTTGTTGCGCAACAAAGTTACGTCCAAATTGTTAAGCTCGCTAGCGGTTGCGTCGGTGGAGCAATCGTCCACTACGATTACGTGTCTTGCATGGCAAAGGGCTTTCTCTGCGACTTCTTTTACGGTCTTTTCTTCGTTATAGGCGGGTATGACTACCGATATTTTCTCCGCGCCTGTCCAATCCAGCTTTTCCACTATTTCTCCCGTGTCATCAAACCGGTGGTTTTGTGAAAACAAAAAGTCTTCCCTCCGCAACGGGAGCTTCCCCGTAAGAGACGGAAAAATCATATACGAAGGAATCGTTGATGGCAATCTTGCGATTCGCGTATATTTCAAGGTTGCTTTCAAGGTTGTCCAGCCGTCCAACAAACAAGGTGATGTCCTTCAAACCACCGAGATACCCTTCCTCCGGTTTTTCTTGCGCTCCCGCCACCAATGCGCCATGGACCGCCATGGCCTGCGCGGCATATTCAATGATACATATGGAGCCTAGCTGGTTTCCATCGCGCAACGGATTCTCAGGATCAGTATGAGAGCTGGCTTTGCATACGATTTCATTGTTGTCCCATGTCTCGACGGAATCGATTAGGACCATATTTCCCGCATGCGGTATCAGCTCCGACAGCCGCGCCTTGTTTATCCGCATGGTTTGACGTTAAGACGCAGGAACGCCTGTTTTGTGTATTCAATCAGGATATCCCTATTGTTCCCGTTCGCCAGAGAGAATAGAATCGGCAAACTTCTTGCGGCGGGGTTGCCTATACGAAGAGCTTCGAGATCAACATCATCCATCCCGCTGGGCTGGTTTCCATCTTTAGGTGTTGTGGAAAGCTCCACCAGAGCCAGACTACGTTCTCTTCTTGTTCTCGACAGGATAAAACTTACTGCAAACACAGCGTTTGTCGACATTGCATATTGAAGCGGCTTTGGCGACGGGATGTCATACGCCACAAGCTGTATTTCTTCCGCTTCCATTATAAGTTGCGAGGTGGATTCCATCAACGCCGAGCCGAATGTAGTTTCTTTGCAGGCTATGCTTGTGCTGGCCTTCATGCATCCAGCCCCTATTAGCCAGTATCCGGCGGCCGCATTGTGAACGGAATTATGAAACGTGATCGGCGACACGACCTTGTTCGGCATGGCCAGGGATTTAAAAAGGCTATCCATCACAAATCCGTCTCCCATGCTCGAAGCGAATACGGTTTGAAGGCTCTCCATTTTGGCCCGGGAGTTTTCCACCGCTTCCATTGCCACCTGGATCGCCAGCTGTACAGTTTTCACGCTTCTCCGACGCTCGTTGGCGGGCAGGATATCAGGCTCCACATATTCCGGTTCCGACGGAACATAAAGCTTTTTACCCGTCAGAACGGCGGAAGACTCCTGCCAGTTGGTCATACCGCTTCCAGCGACCCCTACTCCATTGATGTAGAAATCCACGGTTATCCAACCTCCATAACAAGGCTACAATTATTGCCACCGAAACCGAACGAGTTGACAAGAACAGTGGATACCTTTGCTTCCATTGTCGATGCGATGATCTGGCACGAGATATCCGGGTCGATCTCCTCCATGTTGAGACATCCAGGGATCATTCCTGATTTCAGACAGATCGCTGAGATAATCGATTCGACTATCCCTGCGGCTCCAAGGGTGTGGCCGGTCCATCCTTTGGTTGATCCGCATGGCGTGTCCGGGCCAAAAATTCTTAAGATAGCATTTGCTTCGATAGTGTCGTTGGCGGGAGTGGCGGTTCCGTGCATATTTATATAGTCGATCGCCTCAGGGCTTTTGCCGGACATTTTTAGCGCGGATCTCATAGCAAGCTCCGCTCCAATACCTTTCGGGTGCGGAGCGGACATGTGGTGCGCATCGCTACTTTCTCCATACCCGGAAAGGAAGACCTCGCGCCAGCCGCATTCCACTTGCTCTGGCCTTTCCAACAGAGCGAAGCCAGCCGCCTCACCCAAAGATAGACCGTCTCGGTTCCTATCGCACGGCTTGCAAGGTTTGGCGGAAACGATGTTTAGAGAAGTGAACCCGTATAGCGTGGTCATGCATAGCGAGTCTACACCGCCGACAATGGCCGCATCGGCGAAACCAGCTTCAATGTGGCGGGCTGCCGCGGCGAAAGCCTTTGCGCTCGATGAACATGCTGTAGATACAGTAAACGCAGGGCCGGTCAGTCCGAAATATTCGGATATATATTCCGCTGGGGAATAGAACCAGTGCGTATAACGAAACTTGTCGCTGAATTGCCTTATTACCGATTCATTTTCAAGCGATGGATTCTTGTATGCAAGCTCAGTTTCCAGGATTCCAGAGGTGCTTGTCCCTATCACCAATGAGATTCGGTCCGGCCCATATCTGTCTATCGCTTTGCGTACAGACTCCTCAAACCCGTCCTGTAAAATACACATTTGAGCTAGACGGTTATTTCTGCAATCGAATCGCTCCAACCTGCCCGTAATCGGAGAATTTTCAAGACCTTCAACCCTCCCGATATATGTATTCAGGCCATGCGCGAAATCAAGATCGAGTGGAGCCAGCCCTGTTCGCTCTTCCCGAAGCGCGCCCTCCATGGAGGCCAAGCCTTTTCCGGCGGAGCTAAGAATGGTGTAACTACTTAATACTAAAGGTTTCACGTTGGATTTTGTCAGGAATAAAATATTTAATATATCATAAAATATTTGCCGATCCATGACAAACTAGGTAGCCATTTTGTCCGGATGCAAGGAAATGTAATGTTGCGGAATATGTGCGGGGCGTCATTATTTTGCGTTGCGTATACTGGTTAAATCTTTTCTTGTGGCAAGGCTGAAAACAAGGCTTAGCGCGGCGCCAAGGAACACTGTTGAGCCGATGGAGCTTAGTACATAAAGCTCTGACATAGCGAGTATTCCAAAAACCAGGATCGTGGATATGTTGCAAATCAGAGCGGAGCTTAAGGTTCTGTTTCTTTCTTCTTGGGTAGGAAAATCGCGGTTAAGAAAAAGGGCGTAGTCTATACCTAACCCGGCGACCAGCAGTATTGATACGAGGTGGAAAATCGAGAGGCCTCCTTCCAGGCGCGACAGGATAAACATCACAATGGCGATCGGCCCCGCAACGGATATCAGAATACGCCCGATATCCCGTATTGAGTCCAGAAAAACGAACAGTGCGACAATAATAGCGAACAATCCCAATATGCAGGCCGTGACAGCTTCACTACGATATTCTTTTATCAGGTTTGTCGATTCACTTTTGATGTTTATATACCGCACACCATGTTTGCCTGTGGATTTTGCAAGTTCAATCAAATCGTTCTCATTTTGTACGCGGTACAATGGAATTAGCGCAATCGATTTTCCGTCGACCTTCTTTAAGAGCAAAGACAATTTTAACCCTATAGGTGTGCCACGCATATTTTCCAGGTTGGCAAACTTGCTGGATGATGCGTCTATAACGTCCCGGATGAAAGGTTCGAAAGTATCCTTTTTAAATATCAGGCCTGAAACGGCGGCGGAGAGGTTTTTGCGCAGGACCTCTTTATCCGGTATAGACTTCTGGCGCAACCGTTGCGTATTTATACTTGGAAGATATTTGGCGGCCATGTCGTATCCGCCAAGAGCGCCCTGTTCGACAAGCTCATCCAGCCTGACGGTGAGAGCCTCGCTTTTTTGCAGAACTCCTTCGACGCTGGCCCCCTTGACCGTTATAAACCTCAGCGCATCGGGCGCGTTTAATTCAGCGCGCAATTTTTCGTCCAGCCTTCTGCCGCTCTCGGAGACCACGTTCAGTTTTGAAAGATTATCATCCCAAACCGGCATACCGTCAAATACAAGGGAAATGGCGGAGAAAATGGCAAACAGTATGAGTATGGGCGTTATTAAACGAGCGCGATTCGCAAAAAAGCTTATCATCGGCGCGCTAGATACAGGATCAGAAAGAAAAAAATCGTCCGCCACAGCCATCGGCAATATATATCGGGCCGATATCGCCGCCGCCAGCGTCCCGGCTATAGAAAACACACCGAGCTGATTTAGTCCGGCAAAACCGGAAAACACCATTGCCGCATATCCTATCGATGTCGTGAAAGCTCCGATAATCAGGGTCGACCCGATCCTTTCAACAGTCGCCTGGGCTTTCTCCCCCTTCATTTTATGGGACATTACATGTATAGGGTAATCAACCGCCACGCCTATGATAGTCGCGCCGAAAGCGATGGTGATGCCATGCACATATCCGCATAATAGCTGTGTAGCCGCAACGGCAAAAACAATGCCTGTCAACAACGGCAGCGCGGACAAGACGACGGCGATGAACGATCGAAAAACGACAAGCAGGAAAACAATAACTACCCCGGAGGCCAACACCGTTATCCGTTGAGCCTCGGCTTTTATAAAAGCGCGCGATTCCACGGAAAAAATACCGGAGCCTGTGAGGCCGAGTTTTATTTCGCCTAAGGGATTCGTTTCCTTGAACGTTCGCTTTATCAATCCGATAAGCTTCTCCTGCTCATCAATGTTAAATGCGGAGGCCTTCGAGCTTAGCAACATCAGCGCGCGGTTTCCGTCCGGTGAAAACCAGACTCCATGTTTTGTCGCCCGTTCAATGTTTCCACTCATGTTTTTCACTATCGCCCGAAACTCCGCCGTCGGATCGGACTCCAGATATTTTCCCGTAAATACGCCAGTTAATGAAGAAAGCTCATCAAGCCTGTCCACAAGTTCAGAGCGCAGTTGTTTTGGTTCAAACCTCCCCTCCTTCATATTGGGGCTAAGCAGATAGCGCCATTTAAAAAGCTTATCGAGGTTATATTCATGGCCTGACGAAGTACCGTTTAGTATGTATTCAAATCGACCGGTTTGGCGTAGAGCTTCTGCCAACTTGCCGCTTGCCTTTGCAAGCTTTATGGTGGAGGCTCCTTCAAGGCCTAAAATAATTATCCTGCCGTTAGCTCCAGAACGAAGGTCTTCTATAATGCTGTTATTTCCAGCATCATTATCGCCACCCAGGAAAAAGGTCAGATCCGAAACCAGCCGTACTGATGAAAATAGAAGCGCGCCCGCGCAAGAGATTATTGCGAGCCAGGCAATAATAACTGTAACGGGCTTAAGTTTCACTTAGGTTCCGGAAAGATTGACATCACCGATATATCGCCGGATGGACTGGTGATGTTGACTTGCATGATTTGGTTTTTACGCCCGAATATATCTATTGTTTTAATAGTCTCAAGCATTTGCGAAAGCTTTGGCTTCAACACGATGTTCCATCTCTCCGCCTCCGTAAAGCTGATTTCGTAAAAGCGATTCAGCGTCTTCAAGTCACCTGCCAAAGTTGCGCGGAAACCTTCGATAAAAGCCCACAGGGGAGGGTACTGTTCAAGAGGGAACGTCTTGCTTTCGTTTTTAGAGATATTTTCCACCGTCATTGTTCCGCCATCAGCCACATAGCGTTCATTAACCGGATGAGTGATATGTTTTTCAATATACGAAGGCGCTACATATTTCAATGTGCCAGAAATGCGTAAAGGTTCCTTTAGTATGGACATCGTTTTCACACCGGTAAACCGCGCCTCCATCTTTTGCACTTTCTTAAAACTATCCATCAATAATATGAGGTTAGGGTCATGCTCGACTATATTGCCGCTGGCGCCTGGCGCCACTCCCGGGGCGCAACAGATAAAGACCGTTACAACGATTATTTTGAAACTAACATGGTTCATTTAATCAATAGTTTTAATCTTATTTCCAGAAATCATAGAAGTTAAACCAATTATATGGCTCCTTCCGGCAATAGAACTCCAGCCTGGAAGCGTAGCGCTGGACCAGCTTCTCCAGGTCTTTTCGCCTGTTATTTTTGTCTACCTGCACTCTCTCGGAAAACAACTCCAGATGTATTTCATATCGGTTTCCTCCTTTGTATAGACCAAAAAAAAGAAACACCGGGGCCGTAGTCAAAGCCGCCAGCATCATCGGAGCCTGAGGGAAGGTTGCCTGACTGCCCAGAAACTCGCAATTTACGACTTTTTCGGAGCGCACTTTCCTGTCACCCAGTATGCCAACAATCTCTCCTTTTTCTATCCTCTCCTTCGCAATCAGAAGCGCGTCTGGCCTGGCGGTATTAATTATATTCTGCGCAATTCCCGGATTGATCGATTTAAGCGCCTCGCTTATCTTGCGCGCGTTGTCTTCATACATCAAGATGCTGATCGGCGTCTTGGTCTTATCGGCTCCCACGGCGCGGATAATCTCGAAACTGCCCAAGTGAGAGCCAAGCAGGAAACAGCCGCGCCCACGGTCAATGCAGCTTAACAAAGCGTCAACCCCAAACATCTCTATTTCCAGCAGATCAAGGCGGCCTGTAAGCGTGAAAACACGATCGAGAATAGTACCGGCAAAGGTATGGTAATGTTTGTATACATCGCGCAAGGTTGCCCGTTTCCCAATGACCCTCGCGAGGTAATTTCTTGAGTGGCCTCGCATGGCCCCGGAAAATAATAAAAAATATAAACTAATCGGATACAGCAACACCCTGCCTGCGGGCCGTCCAATCCTGCCTGCAATCCAGGCGATAAGCTGAAGCGAAAACTTGGTGCCACGCTCAGGCTGGTTTAACCAGTCTTTTTGACGGTTACCTTTCATGAGCGCCGATGTTTTTTTCACATTCAAGGATACCGGTTGCAACAGTTTTTCCATTGGCGCCAAGTTCAAACTTTATCAGGCCGTCCTCGCTGAAAGTTGCGTTTATGCGAACTTCCATTCCTGGAATAATCGGCGCCATAAATTTTGCATGCCGCAATTTTAAGATGCGCTTGGAGGATCCGGCATGTTCGTTAACAAGACGCTGCACGTTATTCAGCAGTACAACGGCAGGGACAACAGGCCGTCCAGGAAAGTGTCCCTGAATCGCCGGGTGGCTCTCATCAATTTTAAAAACCACATCTATTTCATCCATATGTTCAGGTAGCTTCATCGTTTGTCATGTCTTTTGCCATTTGGAGCAGGCGAGCCCGGGCAACCTTCCCTGTCCCGTTTCTTGGAAGCTTATCGACCAGAAAAAGCGGTCTCGGCAGGAAAACACGGTCCATTACCTTGGCAAGCATATTGATGATATCATTTTCATTCATTCGAGGCGCCACGGCGAACGCTTTTAGACGCTTCACCCGTCCATCCTCGCTGTTTTCTTCGGGAATATAAAAGATCCCGTCTTCAACACCATCTATCTCGTTTAGTTTTATGTTCAGGTCGCTCAAGGACGCTCTCTTACCGGCGATGTTTACCATATCCTGGTTTCTGCCGAGCAGGGTAAACTCGCTTTCGCTTCCAAGTTCCAACGTATCGGGAACAACCGTGGGAAAATCAATATGGCCTCCGGAAACTTCAAACCCGTCGCCAGTCTCAAAAATATTTATCCCTTCGTACGTTTTCCAAACGTCCGTTTCCACAGTACGCCTTGAAGCGATAGACCCAGCCTCGGTACAGCCGAATATCTCATAAACTTTGCTGTTAAAAGTATTTTCCACCTGTAAGGCAAGGTTGCTGGAGAGTGGCGCAGTGGCGGAGATAATAAGCTCTATCTCCGGCAGAGACGGTCCTTCCTTTACCATGGCGCGAAGGTGAAATGGGGTCGTCACAAGGACTCTTGGCGGTGAGAGGCTCTTAAACGCACGATGGATATCCTCCGGGAAAAATGCGCGCCTGGTATAGAATGCCCCGCCAGAGCGGAGGGGGGTCATAATGGAAGTTTCAAAACCGTACATGTGTTGTTGCGGGACTGTAGCCACACCGCTGTAAGCTGAGCCAGAGCCAAGGTTGAACCTCCGTACGGCCAATATCGCGCCTTTAACCAGTGATCCCCAGCTTTTTTCATGAGATGCGGGATTGCCTGTAGAACCTGAGGTAAAAGTGATCACAGCAGGCTGTGATAGTGGAAAACTGGGCGTGTTTTCAAGACTGTCCTCACCTGAACCGGCTGTTTCGACGAAGCGGGTTTCCACTTCTACTTGCGTTTTTACATCATCGGCAAGGCAATACACTCCCTCGTAACCCTTTATTATCTGAGCAAGGGTTTCTGGAGCTATTGTGTGTGGCATAAGTGTCACCTGGCGGCAAAGCATCGCCGCAGCGAACCCGACCATGAATGCGTATCTGTCTTCACACAAATTCATAACGTGCTGCGCCTGCGGCAGTGTAGAAGCCAATTGGCGGATGTCATGTATAAACTTGTTGACTGAAACAGGCCCCTCCAGACGAACAGCGACCGGAGAGTTGTCTGAATAATTATCCAGCAAACATGCTGTATTATTTGGGAAAGTCAAAAAATCCATAGTATCTGCAAATAATCAATCTGGTTTGGCGATTATTATATCAGGCAATGAAATGTACAGGTCTTGGCTTAAATATCAACAATAAATTCCTCAGCCATCCGAGCCATCGCCCATAACC
>UOGA01000032.1_pt1 | contig 20483 bp, 22 predicted proteins | sample 1989841 | NCBI WGS metagenome assembly UOGA01 (sample SAMEA4712198, study PRJEB27164) | hydrothermal vent metagenome | biome: marine basaltic hydrothermal vent biome; feature: marine hydrothermal vent; material: mineral | place: Pacific Ocean | collected 2011-06-14/2011-07-23 | depth 1691 m | reverse complement strand
AGCGCCGGGTTGTGCGAATCCATATATCCCCCAGGTTGCGTGATATGAGGGCCGCCATCGCAAAAGCGTACGGTATGGTGAACGCCACGAAACCTATGTATAGAGAAGGTGGATGAAAAATCATGCCGGGGTTTTGTAGCATCGGGTTGAGCCCGTGTCCGTCCGGCGGAATAAAAGGCATTTTTTCAAATACCGGCGCGGAGAAGACAACAAGAAAACTGAAAAGGGTCAGCGTAGTGGCGAGGATCGACACCACATAAGGCATCAGTTTTCTGTTAACGTTTCTGTTTTGCCATATGACTATGGTGGAAAACAGGCCCAGCATCCACGCCCATAACAAAAGAGAGCCTTTCTGTCCGGCCCAGAAAGCGGAAAGGGCGTAGAACCTGCCAAGCTCGGCGTTGGTATAGCTGTAAACGTAATCAAGGCTGAAATCGCCTATATATAGCGCCCGCATCAGAACCAAAGAAGCTATGGAGTGCAGACAAAATGCGGCGACAAGCGCGTATTCCGAGCTTTTAATCATTTGCCGGGAGCCGGTTTTCCCGCCGAGCGCGGAGACTATGGCTGAGTATACCGAGACCACAAGAGCGAGGATTAAAGCGTATTCACCTATCTCGTTCATAATTTTATCTTCTGTTCAGAAAAAAATCCTCTTTACCGCTATGAGGATGACAGCAGGCGGGAGGAAGGGTGTCTAGATCGATTCTTTTACCTCTTTTGCGGCTTCGTATTTGGACGGACAGCTTGTAAGAAGCTTGCTGGCGACAAACCTGCCGTCCTGATCCACACTGCCTTCCACCACGACATCGATGTTGTCCTGAAACATATCCGGGGTCACGCCTTTCCATAAGACAGTCATCGATTTTTGAGAATCGTCAGTAATAGCGAAATCCAGCTTGAGGTTCTCCGTGTCCTTTTTAATAGAGCCAGGCACGACTTTTCCCTCCAGCCGAAGCCCGGCTTTCTTTGCTCCGGGGCTCATAGAAAGGACTTCAGAAACCGTATAGTAATATGTGCCGCTGGCCTTTACTCCGGAGTATATTAAAAATCCGATAGCCAACACCAGCAGAGAAGCGCCGACAAAAAACTTCTTCTGCGCTTTATTCATGCTTTTAGACATCAGATACCTCTTGTAAATTTATCCACACTGACCTTTCATTCTAACGTTTCAAGCTCAATACGTTCAACAATTAACTTGAGTGAGCCTCTAAAAATCCATTTCTGCTACAATCGGCTGTAAAAGGCGCCATGCTTCGTTGACGAGCCAAAATCGTCCTCAGAGTAGCAATTGCTACGGAGTAGCTATTGCTACGTTAGTTTCGTTTTAAGCGCCGCAGGCTTACCTGCGGACATATAACCGGTCGTTTGAACGGATCAAGCGCCAAGTCTGCTCTTAAGCCTGAACAGCTTTAAAGCGTTCCCGCCCATAATCAGCTTCCGGTCTTTGGCAGGAATCTTAAGGCGCGTTAAAGCTTTTGTCTGCTCTTTTAAAACGAAAGTCCTGTAGCCCGTTTTGTCGTTTATGGCGGTGTCGGTGCCGTACAAAATCCGTTCGGCGCCGTAAACTTCTATTGTTCTTTTGAATATTTTCGCAAGGGGCATTACTTCCGGCAGGTATTCGCGCCAGTTGTTGGTTCCGGAAGTGTCGATATAAATATTTTCAGCGTGGAATCCCAAAAGCAGAATCTCCCGGAAGAAACCGGCGCCAAAATGGGCGATGATAAAGTCCGTTCCGGGAAAAGTTTTCGACGGAAGCTGTAAATCAAGCGGGTTGGTGTACCTGTAGTCCACATGGGGCGCGTGGGTTATCCCGAAATGGATGAGAATCGGGATACCAAGCTCGCCAGCCGCCTCGTAAAGAGGAAAAAGCTTTTTATCCGCAATGGAAATCATCTGGAGGCTGGGATAAAGCTTTATCCCCACAAATCCTGCGGACTTCGCCAGTTTTCTCAATTTGGTCACGGAAGCCTTGGCAGGTGGATTGTCCAGAAACATGTACGAGGAGAATTTTGACGGATTGTAGCTGACAAACTCCGCCATTTGATCGTCGGCCGCGCCTCCGATGGGAAGAAAGCAGGCGTGATCTATCCTGTTTTTTTTCATCTCCGCCTCCCACATGGCGGCGAGCTTCTTTACGCTCATGGTTTTTAGAAAACTGATAAATCCGGGGTTTATCAGCTTTTTGCCCATATGGTTCACACGGTCGAGCAGGCCTGGCCGGACGCGGTTGAGACGGGCGGTGAGCGCCTTTATCATTTCCGCTGTGATGAGATGGACATGGGAGTCTATAGTCATAAATTCTATGATATCAAACAAAGCTGTCGATGTGGCGCGAGGGATAACGATCCCTGATGACAAGTTGGCTGAAAACCATTATCATTAACACCTGTAACAAGATAATCTACAAAATGACAACATGATCGCAGATAAAAGCGTAATCGGACATTAATGTCCTGTCTTTGATGCGTGAAATATAATAACTTTCATTATATCAATTGGTTGCGGAATAGAAGTTTTTGGTCTGGAAATTGCGGTAGTATGCTCTGAACGAGTATGTTTTAAGATATTTTAATTTATTTGATAAGAAGATCGAGTGTTAGTTATGGAACAAAAAGCAGATAACAATTTCGGATATTCCGATACCGTGATGGATCATTTCTCTAACCCGCGCAATGTATTAAAGGTGGCCGAAGAGGAGTACGAAGCCAGCGGTGTCGGTATGGTGGGCAATCCCACCTGCGGCGATATGATGAAAATATGGATAAAAGTTGACAAGGGTGAAAAAATCTCCGACCTGAAATGGAAAACTTTCGGGTGCGCGTCGGCCATAGGCTCCACCTCGATGATGTCTGAAATGGTGACGGAAAACGGCGGCATGAAGGTTGACGAAGCCCTTAAACTTAAACCCCAGGATATAATGGACAGGCTCGGCGGACTGCCTTCCATCAAAATCCATTGCTCCGTTCTTGGGGACAAGGCTCTTCGCGCGGCGATACATGACTACTACAAAAAAACAGGCAGGGAAGACCTTATCGATGAGAAAAAAGCGGTGTTGGTGTGCGAGTGCCTTAACGTGACCGACAAAGAGATCGAAGAGGAAGTGTTGGAAGGTGTGTCGGATTTTGAAACCTTGCAAGAGCGCACGAAAATCTCCACAGGATGCGGTAAGTGCAAGGAGCATGCGACAGAGCTTTTTGAAGGTTATCGCGCCAAATATTTCGGGTAAGAGCGCTTTATGACCATTCGTAAAGTAGCCCAGCTGGGGCATCCTGTGTTGCGGGAAAAGGCCAGGCCGATTGAAAAAGAAGCGATCAAGTCTCCCGCCATACAAACCTTGATAGACGACATGATACAAACCAAGGAGGAGTATGTCGGGATAGGGCTTGCGGCGCCTCAGGTGCATGAGCCTTTGCAACTTATAGTAGTGGGGTTAAAAGACAACCCGCGCTACCCGGACGCGGAGCAGGTTTCGCTCAGGATAGTCATAAATCCGAAAATCACCGGCTTCTCCACCGATATGGACGAAGATTGGGAGAGTTGCCTTAGCGTGGACAACCTGTCAGGACTGGTTAAAAGGGCGACACAAATAACTGTCGCCGGGCTGGACAGGGAAGGAAACGATATTGAAATAAACGCCGAAGGATTTGAAGCGCGTGTGTACCAGCATGAGATAGACCACCTTCACGGCAAAGTCTTTCTCGACAGAATGAGCGACTTAAAATCCCTTTGTTTTGGAAAAGAGTTCTCAAAATTCGCCAAGCTGTATGAGCCGGAGGAAGAGGCGGGAGACGAAGAGCAGGGTCTTTGACAAAAAAAGGCAGGGAGGCCTGACCGATTGAGCGAGAAAGGGAAAGAAGAAAAAAAAGAAGTAAAGCGGCTGTTCTTCGCCGTGGACTTGCCAGACGAGACGCTGGCCAGGGCCGGGAGCCTTATCGATAAGTTCGGTATCCCTCCCGCCCATGTGCGCTTTGTTCATATGGAAAACCTTCATATATCCATAAAATTCCTGGGCGACGTAGAGGTGAAAACAATTGCGTCCCTTTGTAAAATAGCGAAAGAGGCTGTGCTTGGCTTTGGCGCTATGCTCCTTACCATCGAAGGGATGGGGCTTTTCCCAAACCACACAAAACCAAGAGTCGTCTGGTTTGGCGTCGGAGGGGAGACAGATAAGCTCGCCCGGCTTGAGTCAAAGCTCGCCAAAAATATCGAATGCCTCGGATTTCCGGCGGATGAAAGGCCGTTCACACCTCACCTTACAATCGGAAGGGTAAAAAGCGAGAGCGCCAGAGGAGAGCTTATCCGGCTCGTTCATAACAACCGCGAGTTGAAAGTGGGAGATGCGCTCATGGATGCCGTCCATCTGTACGAAAGCAGGCTCGGCCCCGGCGGGTCGGTGTATACAAAAGTGGAGTCTTTTCCATTATCAGGCGCAAGCTGATATAATGCGAAGATAAGTTTGCAACAGTATTGAGCGTAGTTAAATGACAGAAAATTCCCGGCGCGCGGAATCCGTTTTTCGTAAGATAAAACGAAACGCCGTCCAGATAATAAACCCCATCCTTGTGGCTCTTGTTCTGGTGATGGTTCTTAAAGGCTCTGTCGTGGAGGCCACCCATATATTCGGCTCGTCGATGCAACCGACGCTGGTCGAGGGCGATTATATATTCATCAACAAGTTTAAATACGGCCTTCATCTGCCGTTTGTCGACAAGATGACCTTGTTGTGGGCCCAGCCCAAACGGGGAGACGTAATCACGTTCATTCCGCCAGGTATGTCCGGCAGGGAGGAAAAGGAGATTTATATCAAACGGGTGATCGCCGTACCGGGTGACAAAGTGGAGATCGTCCGCTCGAAACTCTACATAAACGGCCATCTCGTGGAATCGTCCAGATTTGAAGACAAGGACTTTATCTACCAGGAGCTACTTGGCGATAAAGAGTACCGGGTGACGAAAAAAAATCCTTTCTCATATTTTAAATCCATGATCGTGCCGAAGGGCCACGTTTTCGCCATCGGCGACAACCGCGACAACAGTTACGACTCGCGTAGCTGGGGGCCACTGCCTATCGAGAACATCAAAGGCAAAGCCATGGTGATTTATTTTTCCAAAAGTGTCACCGGCGCCATGATAAACCTGAAAAGAATCGGCGGAATACTTTAAGTTTTTCCGGCTCGAAACCTCTAATAAAGCGCCATTCCACTGTCATTGCGAGTGATAACGAAGCAATCTCGGATGAGATCGCCACGGAAACATGCTGTTTCCTCGCGATGACACATGGGCAGAATGCCATGAACACTATACGTGGAAAATTGTCAGAGATTTTACAAACGAAGTGACATGACTTATGAGCAAGTTTGAAAAGAAATACAAAATGGATTTACATAGAGGAGGTGAGGCTTTCACAGAAGACGATGAAGGTTTCAGCATAAAGCTTAACCGAAGAAGATTTATTTAATACGGGGGGCTGACGGCAAAAGTAAAGACCTGACCCCAATTTACATTTCCACTGTCATTGCGAGGAGGCGCGCGGTCACGCCGGGACAACGACGCGGCAATCTCCAGCGTTTTGATTCATAAAAATGCGAGCTTACTTCGCGGAGTTTATGTTTTTTATTGATTTGAAAAAAACATCAATGTTTTTTCCCTATTTGGGAAAAACATTTATCCTGAGCTTGCGCGAAGGGCTCGTAATGACATTTGCAGGAGTTTTTAGAGGCCTTACTTGTAAGTTTACAAGTTTGAAACCCTCCGGGCTCGAAACCCCCGGTTTGAAATTCTGGTGACTGTCGCCGATTTCACGCATCTTAACCCTGTCAGCCTTTCGGCCAGGCTCTCGGCTTTAGATAGCGACGGCAAAATGGCGAACAGCGTAGGGCCCCAACTGGTTTGACCAACGGCGCGAACGCCGATACGCCGTAGATAGCGTAATATCTCTCTCCCGCTTTTAGATCCAGCTGATCCATCCTGAAACGAACCGAAAAGTTTTATCGCGCTTGCCTGCAGACGCTGAAGAGATTTTTCAAACGTTTTAAAATCGTTCTCCTTAATTGCCGGGATCATCTCCGATGTTACAGAATCGATCAACAGGCGGGCCTCGCTTGCGGAGCATGCGGGCGCTTTACGCATCATGCCGGTCTCGTTCGGGCCGTGAGTGAAGGCGTGGCCCGATTTTGAAATATCCGGCTGTATGAGAACAACGCGCCATGACCGGGGAGCGGGAAACCGCGAGACTTCACCGGCGATATCTACAGCCAACCCACCTTTCGCGAAAAGAGCCGTCCCCATCATCGAGCGCGTCCCCCTGCCTGTTATTTCGGCAAGCTTAACCGCAGGGATTTTTTTGTTCTCCAGAAGGCATACGGCTTTAACAGCGCAAAGGGCATGCCGGGTGCCGGAGCCGAGGCCGGAATGGGCAGGCAGTGGCGCCGCGAGCCTGGCGGAGAATTCAAGCGGCGATCCTGTATAAGCGCAAACATCTCTGATGGCGGTCTTGATCCGGGCGATGTCTTGCCCATACACGCGAAAAGCAGACGACCGCTTTACCTCAAGTTCGCAATATGGCTCTTCAAGGCTGACGCCAACAGCTATATACGAAGGCTTCCGGCTTATCTTTACCAGCCCCAGGTGAAGCCTCGCAGGAGCCTTGATGACAACGCTATCGCTGGCGTCGCTCATAATGGCTTTCGATTATGCCCATCGCCTCAAGCTCCTTGTCACCCCCGGTCTTATCGACGATATTGCGTGAGCGCTTGATCGTCTTCTCGATTTCATCATCCTGTAACACCCCTATCCTTGTCACGGCGATAAGCGCCTCGATGATAGCTCCATTCGCCCTGTTGATTCCGGCCCTGGGAGTTTTAAAGCGCGTCTGCGACACGATAGGCCCGGACATTATTGATTTAATCTCTCGATCCTTCACGGTGTCGATCGTAAATTCGATAGCCTCGTCCGCCACCGCCAGAATCGCTCCACACGAGGCGGATGATATGGAATGCGCCGGGAGATGATCCGACAAGGCGACCTTTGCGAACGTTAAAACGTCCGATAGCAGGTTGACGACGCCGGAGCGGTTTACAGCCAGGTTCCGGTAAGTTTCGGATGAGTGATAAACAGTAAGCTCTACACGCTCGTTCTCTTTAAACCTGACTCCCATTGGCGCGAAATTCATATCTCCACTATCTTTGCGTGTCGATATGATCGCTTCTATTATCATCGTGTTTTTTTTGTTCGCTTTGTAAGATAGCCCCAGTTAAAGGCGCCTTCCTGCCTGTAGGTTTTGCCAAGATCGAGCGCCGTCTCGGCTTTGCTCAGCTCTTTGCCCAGATAAAAAGCGTGTGACGGATCGTCCACTTTGAGCCTGTCGAAGATATCCTGCGCGCTTTTCGTTTTGATATATATCTCTTTGTTGAAAATATGTATAAATCCCTCCGCGACGAAAATCCTGAAATTTTTGTCTCTCACTTTTTTACTCATGGCCATCAACTGCCGCGCGGTAAACTGCGGCCTGCCAGCCTCGCAAGCTACAAGGAGCCGGTCGTCGAACCCTTTGGGCAAAACACCGTTCGACACCGCATGCTCCATGATTTGCCTTGCGATAGATAGCTGGCGCACAGAGTCCCGGTTCCATCCGGCCACTTCGGTCGTCAGCGCGTAATCTATTTTTAGCTCGGCGCAAATCCCCATAAGGAGGGCGCTCATCCCGATGTTGTCCACGGCGGTAAGCTCCAGAAGATTGCCCACGCCCATCATAATCTCGGCTTTCGGGAACTTTCGCCGCAGTAGAGCGTACCTTGCGAATGAGCGAGCCGCGCCCAGAGTAAGCGGGTCTAGTATCGGATCCATAATAAACGGGACTCTCGTTTTTTCCAGCCTTCGGACGTTTTTATAAAGGCTCCGGGCGCCTTTTCCCGGATCGGGTATTACCACGACCTTGCCTTTAAGTTTCGTTGCGGCTGAGATATTGCCGGAATAGATCGAAAGAAACAACCTCGCGCCCCCTCTGCTGGCGGCGATTAACTCTTCAGGATTAAAAGAATCGACGCTGACGTTAAATTTGAGCCGTCTTAGCTCCTGCACTGTTTCTTTAAGGTGTCTGAAAGGCGTGTCGTTCATACATCCCAGGTCGATCCAGTCGGCGCCATCTTTTCTGTACCGTTTCGCCCTTTTCACTATTTGCGGTATCGACATAGTGGGCGCGTCCACTATTTCGGCGATTATCTGGAGATGTGGTTTCGCGTATTTTATTTTGCCCCGCTTAATGCCGAAATGGCGCGGAAGATCGTTTAAATCCACAGGCCCACGGGACACCGGCCCGGAGACTATTTTGCGGATTTCCTGCATGTCTCCTTTACATCCTCCCGGAATCAACATGGCGCCTGTAAGGTTCGCCGGGATTCTTCGCGCTATCGATCTTGTGGTCATCAGCGCGGCCACCTGGGCGGGCAAAGTTATGACATCGTAGCTAAAGCCGGGGGAGAGGCCGGATAACAATTTGACAAGAGCCGGGGAGGCCAGCCTGCCTGTTATAAAATGGATATGTTTGTCGCTCAACCGGTCATTTCCTGTACGGCGGTTTTAAGATCATCGATAGAGCGGACGACGGTCACACCCTTAAAACCGGCGAGCTTATCGGTATTGTCGAGGTCCACACTGCGCGGGTAGACCATGACCGGTTTTTTTGAAGGCCCCATCGACTCCATTTCCGGCGCAACGTCGGTCGGGAAAACTATGATCGGCACACGGCTTTTGCCAGCCTGCGCGAAAATGTTGGTGACGAGAGTGTCCGCTATTCCGGTAACGAACTTGGCCACGCTGTTGCCGGAGGCGGGAGCCACGATTAAACATTTGTAATGACCGGTCGCGAACTTGCCGGTGACCGGCGCCGACGCATGGCCTTCCCTATGAATCTTATGCGGCAAACTTGCCGTGTCTACTTTGTACATTTTTAACACTTCTTCAGCCGCCCTGGATAAAAAAAGATCGACGTTGTCCAGCGAATCGGCGATCTCGAAAATTTCCTTTATCAGGTGGCCTGCTCCGGTGACGGCCCATCCGATTCTGCCGCTCATTTCTCTTTCTTTCCCAGGTTCATGGCGTCGTATCCGTATTTCAGGAAATAGGCGAACAACGTGGCGGCTATAAGGTCGGATGTTGTTCCGGGGTTAAGAAGATTGGAGCGAGCCCTCAGATATTTGTCGAAAGCGCTTATGGCCAGCCTTCCGGCTTTGGTTGTGATCCCGCCTTTGCGCAAAACTTCGCCAGCCTTTTCCGAGATTTTAAGAGCCGTATCTTTAGACGCTTTCCTGCCTATATGCGAGTCGGGGTAAAGGTAGAGCAGTCTCAGGTATGTCTGGACTACAGCGTCCCTGAAGCTGGCGGTCGATTCAATATTTTTTACCAGCTCCACAACGCCGATACTAAAAGTGATGTCGAAGTTATGGGCGTATTCATGGGCGATCCAGTCCCTGTGGGCGGCGAGCTTCATCGCCCGCAGTAATGTGATGGACGCTTTTTTCCGCGCGTCATGGACAGGCTCCGTCCCCAGTCCGCCAGGATTGGCAAGCTTGATGGCTTTAAACGCATTATCGGCGTCCTCTATGGTAAGGGCGGACAATGTAGGGCGTACATTCTTCGCGCAAAGCTCGCCTCGCCTGTAAAAAGCGTTGGCCAACGGAGCGATGAGCAGAATAATCCCCAGGTTGGCGTTTGATTTAACCTCTTTTTTGACCCTCTTTACGCTTTTTAAAATTATCTCGCCGACGCTTTTATGGGAGGTTTCTCTTAACGTCTGGCCGAAGATTACCGAGGCCAGAAGAAAATCTGTATAGCAAAGGTCATCGAACCGTTTTGTGGGCGTTACACCGCCAGGTTTTTCACAACTTGCCTCAAGCAGGCATGCCATCTGCGCGGCTTCGGCTATTTTGTTTTGTTTCGATTGTCTCATAGGCCACACAGTCGATAATTTTTTCCGCTATACACACGCCGGTTGTCTGTTGCAGGCCTTTCCATCCTGGAATGCCATTTACTTCTATAACATATTCAGAGCCGTTGTCTCCAACAAGAAAATCGACGCCTGCGTAATCAAGCCCAAGGATTTTAGCCGCCCTTAAAGCGTTTTCAGCCTGGCTTGCGGAAGGCTCGCGCGGCGCCACAACCGCCTGTTTGCTAAAATTAGCTTTCCAACCGCTCCCTGTCCGCGTCATGGCTCCCGTAACTTTACCATTTATCACAAAAATCCGGACGCTTCGTCCGCCGCAGTCGACAAACTTCTGGATGTAATAGACGAAACGGCTCTGCTCCATCGTTCGAAACACCCTGTAGGCGATATCCTTGTCGCTGATCCGCACGATGCCCAGGCCGCAAGAGCCGCTTAAAGGCTTCACCACAACATCCCCCATTCGTATAAAAGCGGCCATTGCGTCGTCGAACCTTTCGCACACAACTGTTTGCGGCGTATTAATCCCGGCGTCCGACAAAAGATGGGAAGTGTACGATTTATCCACTGTCTTCTCGATGGCTAAGGGCCGGTTTATGATTCGAACGCCGAGATTTTCGAGCCTGTGCAAGGCGTTGATCCGAAACATCAACTGCTCCATCGAGCCAAGGGGGATGATCCTTACGATTATGGCGTTTAGCCGGGTAAGGTCGATTCCGGGCGATGATATCTTCGCCCCATCGCCGATTGAGAGGAGAAGATCGGTAATAGAGAATTTCACGACATCGATTCCGCGCCCCCTCAGCGCGTTTTCAAGCTGGTCTATGTGCCATCCCTCGCGCGATCTCAATATTCCTACGGTCATGGTTATGAGGCGAAAGATTTTCTGAGAATATCCATGTTCAGCGATCCGGCGCTGAAAGCCGACCTGGATCGAAGGTTATGGACCGTTATCATGGCTGGCGAGAATAACAAAGGGTCGATCTTGTAAAAATCGCCATATTCCTTGAAAAGCTCGATAAACGTCCTCCCGTAATCTTTAGAGGACGAAGAGGGAATCGACTCGATTCTCTCACGGATAAACTTGTCATCGCAATCGACGCTTATATTCGCCTTACCGCCATAAAGAACGCAGTCGTTCGTCCTGCCGATGGCAGATAGATCGTCTTTGGCCACCGGGGCTATCGGCGCGGCGCCTGCCCCGCCAGATATCGAGTCAAGATCGAATCCGATCTCGTGCATTTTATGAACCGCCGTCTCCACTATTCGCGCCGATATCTGGATCGAGCCGACTATCGACGCTGTGGGCGCTATCAATATGTACAGATTCTCAGCCGATACCCCTGTTTTTCCAAGAATATACTCCACTACCTCGCCTGTTGGATACTCCCTCGCTTCAAGACACAGTACGGCGACATCGCTTTTTTCCTTATGCCCGATTTCCTCAAAAAGCTTCTCGCCCGCGTAAAGCGCCCTGGCCGGGCCGGAGCCCATCGCGAAATATTTTCCCTTTTTTATCGCCCACCCTGCGTATTGAGAAGCCATCAGCGCCTCCACCGCCATCTCCACCGCCACGCTGACAGCCGATGTTGAGCCCTCACAGGCCGGGAAGGAATTAACCAAAACTTCGCCAATGCCGCCAAGGCATGCCTTTGAAAACAAAACCCCGGCGTCCACGCTCCCCTTGGCCTCTATCCCGCAATCTATCAATGTCGCGCCGGATTCAAGCTTTGATACGGCCACTTGAAAACTCTCCGGCTTTTCTATTAAAGGCTCAATGACCGCTTTGGCCTTTTCATTTAGTGAAAGCATTTTACTCATACGTAATTACCCTTCTTGTCATCGCGAGGCTGACAAAGGAAGCCGTGGCGATCTCGTTTATAATAAACTTCTCGAAAAACCATCCAGAGATTGCCGCGTCGCTGTCCCGGCATGGCCGCGCCACCTCCTCGCAATGACAGTTAAATAGCGCCTTTTTTTTAGAGATTCAAACCTGTAACCACTCTTCTTGTCATCGCGAGGCTGACAAAGGAAGCCGTGGCGATCTCGTCTGTAATAAACTTCTCGAAAAACCATCCAGAGATTGCCGCGTCGTTGTCCCGGCGTGGCCGCGCTCATCGCCATTCCAATGATAAATCCTTCCAGTTAGAATTACACTTTTCTACCAAATCGACCTTTTTCTTCCTTGATCCAGCCTTGATCTGTTTTTCCCGCTGAATAGCATATCTGATATCGCCGGAATCTTCATAATAAACCAGCTTGCAAATATTATATTTAGCGGTAAAACCAGGGTTGATTTTCTCTTTATGCTCATAAACTCGTTTTTCCAGATTATTTGTAACCCCTGTATATAAAACAGTATTGTTTTTGTTCGTCATAATATAAACGTAATACTGTTTAGACATTTTACAACCTTCTGTTCATGCTTTGTCATAGCGAGCTAAGCGAAGCAATCCCGGAGATTGCCGCGTCGCTGTCCCGGCGTGGCCGCGCCACCTCCTCGCAATGACAGCGTTCTATTTTTATAGCCCATAACGCTCCCCTGTCATCGCGAGGCTGACAAAGGAAGCCGTGGCGATCTATACATGCAATGACACTGTTCAAGGCCTTGCATGACTGTCACCTATTAAAGGGTCATCTTGCCTTTTAGGTTTTTCTTTGTCTGCCATTCACTGCTCCAGTAAGAGATTATTTGTATAATGTATCAGCAAATCATGGAAATGCGCAAAGAAGTGTGAAGCACGATGAAAAGGATGGCCGGACGCCAAACCGCTCCGTTACCATAGTTGAGACCGGCTGGGTTGAGCCTGTATCGGTCTTTGACCAGGTAAAGCGAAGGGAGGGGCTGATATGGCTCGACAGCGGAATGAATCAGGCGGGGATGGGGAGATGGTCGTACCTGATGTGGGAGCCGTTCGCCACGCTTCAAGGCGCGAGAGGCTGTTACACATTGATCGAAAACGGCGAATCGGCGCTTGTCACAGGCGATCCTTTTAAAGCCGTGGCCCGGTTTATGGCCCGGCGCGCCGCCGCCGACAAAAAAGAATGGCCCCCTTTTACGGGCGGGGCCGCCGGATTTTTCGGATACGATCTTTTGTCTCACTGTGAGCCGTCCACAAAACTTGTAAAAACCGGTAAAGCCGGGGAGGGGGATATCTGGCTCGGATTTTATGACCGGGTAATCGCTTTCGATAACGAGGCGAAGAAAACTTACCTGATTGTTAATCTTAAAACCGGGCGAAACCCGGAGCTTAAACTTAACGAACTTGAATCTATTGTGAGAAAAAGTATCGACCGCGAGCCACCCCAATTTAAGAAAACGGACGGCTCTTTTAAAGTCGAGCTTGCCAGTAACTTCTCCCAGGAAGGTTATTTCGCGGCCATAGAGAAAATACGGAGCTACATAGAGCAGGGAGACTGCTATCAGGTAAACATCGCGCAACGCTTCAGCGCAAAAGGTGTGTTCGATCCAATAGAATTGTACCTTCGTCTCCGGTCGATCAACCCGGCCCCGTTCGCCGCCTACATAGACACAGGCTCCGCGCAGATTCTCTCCTCGTCTCCTGAAAGATTTATCAGGTTAAGAGACGGTCGCGCCCAGACCAGGCCGATCAAAGGGACAAGGCCCAGAGGCGCCGACGAGCAAGAGGACGCCCGCCTGATAGAGGAGCTTATAAAAAGCGGCAAAGACCGGGCGGAGAACGTGATGATCGTCGATCTTCTGAGAAACGATCTGTCCAAAGCCTGCGTTCCCAACTCTGTCAAGGTAAGCGAGCTTTGCGCTATAGAAAAATTCCCGACTGTGAGCCATCTGGTTTCAAGCGTCGAAGGGAAAGCTAAACCGGAGTATGGCGCCATAGACCTTCTGCGTATGGCATTTCCCGGCGGATCGGTGACAGGCGCTCCGAAAATCAGGGCGATGGAGATAATCGACGAGATTGAGCCAGACCCAAGGGGCGTTTATTGCGGGGCGATAGGTTATGTCGGGTTTAGCGGGACGATGGACACAAGCATAGTGATACGGACGATAGTCCATTGCGGTGGCATGGTAAAATTTCATGCCGGTGGGGGGATAACCTATCTTTCGCGGCCCGACGAGGAATACGAAGAGACTATGGACAAAGCCAGAGCTTTAATCGAAGCGGTGACAGGATGAGCGAGTCTGTGATAATAAACGGCGAGGTGGCTGTAAACGGCGCTGTTTCCATCGACGACAGGGGCTATACGCTGGGAGACGGGCTTTTTGAGACTATCCCCATATACGGCGGACGTCCTTTTATGCTGGATCGTCATTTCGGGCGTATGACGGGCGCCGCCCAAAAAATCGGGCTTGAATTGCCGCTCGACGAGGGGCGCGCGCGCGCCGCCATCGCTCTTTTGGTGGAGCGCAATTCGATAGAGACTGGCGTCGCCCGGCTGACGGTGAGCAGAGGGGAGGGGGGGCCTCGCGGTTACGGGATCGAGGGGTTTGACACGCCGACGTGGACGCTGACATGCCGCCCATACACTTGTCTTTTGGCGAACGAACGCGATATCAGCTTTACCCTGTCGCCTGTTTCAATTCTTATCGACCCAAAATCTCCTCTTCGAGGATTGAAAACCATAAGCTGTATGGAATCTATTCTGATGCTGGCGCAGGCGAAAAGGCTGAAAGCTGATGAGGCGCTGGTTTTTACCAGGGAAGGGCATATCGCGTCGGGGGCGGCGGTGAATATATTCTGGGTGAAGGACGGCAAACTCTTTACGCCGTCGCTGTCATGCGGAATTCTGGCCGGAGTGACGCGCGGGATTATTCTTGAGCTGGCGTCGCAAAACGCGATAGAAAGCGAAGAGGGGATGTACGGCCCTGAAACATTAAAACAGGCGGACGAGGTTTTCGTCACCAACTCTCTTCTAATGGTCGTTCCTGTCACTACTGTGATTGGATTATTTAACAAGCCAGCCCCCCCAGGCCCCCTAGGCCCCCCAGGCCTCGGCCCGGTGACAGAAAAACTGTACAGCCTTTATACCGGCCTTATAAAAGCCTAACTCTCGTCAAGATTTTTCCCGCCCCCTGTAATCCATATAATCGCTATCGCTATCGATGTGACAAGCCCGATAAACCCGGCGCCCGCGCCCGCCTGGGCCATCAGCTCAAGAGATTCTTTGGCGGCGTGTTTGCCCATTTCAGGGACTCGTAACGCCGCGAAAGTCCAGAAAAGAGGGTATATAAACGCTCCAAACCCGACAAGGGCAGAGGCGAAATAGACCAGTCTCGGTTTTGCGGGCGCATGTCCGAGGAAGATGCATATAGCAAGGGCGGTGGTTCCCAAACCCATAAAATGTATATGGGCTCTTTTAAGAAGCTTCCATCCGTTGTTAGCTCTTTTCTCCGCCTCTTCTTTTTTTCCCGATTCGCCGACGGCGGCCATTGAAGAGGTGAGTAAATAGTCTTGAATGGCGTCTTCTTTGGCGCCAAAAGAAAGGCCGTGCGCCTCACCGAGCAAAATGGCTCCAAACGCAAGCGCAATTCCGACAGCGACAGTGTGAATGTTGAAACTTCGCATTGATCGGCCCCCTTGCATGGTGTAGTGGGAATATATACTTTCGTCAAATAAAGAATAGCAGGGCTCAACACGAAAAGGAAGGAGCAAAGCGCCGCAGTTTGCTGTAATTTTAGCTATTGCAATCCAGATTATGTCTGGTATCATTAGCTAGCTTGAGAGGAGTTGGATCCGCCCCGAAATCCGGCGCTTTTAACCGATGACACTCGTTGCCTGGGAGGCTTCATGTTACAGGGAAAACATTTACTGACAGCTTTATTCGCCGCTACTTTTATATTTATCGCTCCGTTCGCCCATGCTCAGACAGGGGTTGACGGAGGAACAGGGCTTTTTTTCGTCGATAAAGCGAAGACTCTCGGTCACAAAAATTACTCTATCGGAGGGTTTTATTCTGACCTCAATTATGAAACCGCCAAGGTCGACACTGACCAGACCATACTCGCTATCCCCTTTACGCTTGGTATCGGCGATAATCTTGAAGTGTCTGCGGTCTACCGGTCGGTAAATATAGACCCTGAAGGATTTCAAAGTGTGGACGGGCCGTCGGACGGTCTGGGCAAGTTGAAATGGAATTTTCTGAATTCGGAGAAATACCGCGTCCGTTTGGCGGCGATAGGCCTGGTGACTCTTCCTTTTGGGAGTGAAAACAAGGGATTGGGAACCGGCGACACCGATTTAGGCGTAAAATTCGCCCTTGATAAAGAATACGACAATATTACGTGGCATTTCAATGCGGGCTTTTTAGATCATAAGGCGGAAAATCTTGATTCCGTCTTTTTATACGGAGCAGGTTTTGAATGGTTTGCCACTTCGAACCTGAGCCTGATTGGAGAGGTGAGAGGGAGAAGCTGGTCTGACCAGGTTCCTATGCGTGATGACAATACAACCTCAGGCGGCGGCATACGCTATTATGTGGGTGACTGGGCCTCTGTTTCGGCTGGCTACAACTCGTGGGGCGGCGGAACTGGAGAGAGAAGCCCGAACTCCATGTGGACTATCGGGGTAATCATCGGTCGAGGGCTTGGTCAACCAAGACCCGCATCGCTTATAGAGCCTATCGCCGAGGAGGAGAAGCCTCCAGAGCCGGAAGTCGCTCCGGCGGCGGCGGAGCCTGCGCCTGAGCCCGCGCCAGAGCCTGCGCCGGAAGTCATAACCATCATTTTAGAAGGCGTCCATTTCAAATTCGACAAATCTGATTTAACGGATACAGCCAAAGAAATCCTGCAAAGGAACGCGGAGAAACTAAAAGCCAACCCTGGGATCAAAGTGGTCGTGGAAGGGCACACATGCTCTATCGGCTCTGAAGGATATAATTACAAGCTGGGTCTTCGCCGGGCGAAAAGCGCGAAACTTTATCTTGTCAAGCAAATGGGTGTACATCCCGATTCAATGTTCGTAATTACAAGTTTCGGCGAAGAGAGGCCGGCCCATACCAACAAGACGAGGGCGGGCAGGGCGCTCAACCGCCGTGTCGATTTTGTAATCCAGAGCAGGTAGTGTTTATCGATAGCCTCGCGTTTTAGTGAAAATGTGAACTGGTTATGGCGCGCTCAACCGCATGCTTGTTTTTGCTGGTTTTCGGCTTTCTAGGGCCTGTTTTCGCTTTTGATGTAAACTCTGGCGCCGTAGAAAGTGAGACAGGCTCCCCTCCCTCCGCTGTATCGTCTGGCGTTATGCCCCGGATCCCGGAAAACTACAACTGCGTAACCTGCCATGAGGATTTAGACGACGAAACGCTTACTCCCCCCGTTAATGGATGGAAGGAATCGGTGCACAGAGAGGTGGGCGTAAAATGCGCTGACTGCCATGGCGGCGATCCGCTGGATGAAGACAATGCGATGAGTAAGGAAGCCGGTTTCATCGGCAAGCCCGCTGTAATAGATATTCCTGCGCTTTGCTCCAAATGCCATTCAAACGCGAAAATGATGCGGCCCTACAACCAGAGATCCGATCAATACGGCCTGTATTCAGGATCGGTTCACGGAAGGAAGCTTCTTTCCGGAGATGAAGAGGCGCCCACTTGCGTTAGCTGTCATGGGAAACATAAAATATTAAGAGTCAAAGACCCTAATTCACGGGTTTTCAGGAAAAATATACCTGAAACATGCGGCGGATGCCACAGTCAGCGAAAGATTTTTGAAAAACGCCGGAAACCATTCAACCAGTTGGCGCTTTATAAAAAAAGCTGGCATTACGAAAAGTTTTCAAACGGGGATCTTCTGGTTCCCACCTGCGTAGACTGCCACGGTAACCACGGCGTTGTCTCCTCCAGGTCAAGAAGAACGCAGACGGTATGCTTTAACTGTCATTCGTCCCAGACCGATTACTACAAGGCAAGCCCTCATTGGGACGCATATCAGAAACAAGGGGAGCCTGTTTGCCTGAACTGCCACAATTATCATGACATCTTGAGACCTTCAATCAAGAAGTTCACCGGGGAGAACGATTCTGATTGCGTCGGGTGCCATGACGAAAGCGGTAACGCTTATAAAACCGGGGTGAAAATTCAAGAGACTATGAAATCGACGATATCTTCTTTCATGTCAGCGTCGGCCAAGCTTAAGTATTTCAAAGATAATTCGCGTGGCGGGTTTGAAACATCTGACATAACAGAAAAAATAGGGAAAGCCGCCGAACAGATACAAGAGCTAAACGCGCTCACACATAAGCTGGATATTGAAGCGGTGAAAAGGGAATCGGCGAAAATCACCAGAATGTCCGACAGCGTTTCCGCGTCCATAGCCTATATGCAAGAAGAGATAAAGAAAAGAAAGATAGGCCTTGTCACGGCATGGATCGTATTTATAGGGTTCACTTTTACTCTATGGATGAAGTCAAAATATTGGAAACGGCCGGACAGACATGCAAAATCAAAATGACGTTATAAAGCGAATTGACCGCGACTCCGAGGCTGTTGTAAAAGCTTTGCCCGAAGCAAGCTCAAAAAACCGGGGCGCCATTGTCTTTTGTCTGATTGTTTTACCCATGATATCTTTTCTCCGCTCGATCGCGCCGGGCGGATCGCGAAGTATTTATGATTCCATAAATGCCGCTGTTTTGGAATTCGTGACCGAAGCCAAGCGGTATGAGAATATGTATAGCGACAAAATCAAACCCGTCCAAGACTCCCGCGATTTCTACTGACAGTCTGCTGAAAAACTCCCGGCGATTGGCGCTGGTTCGGATTCGTGTGTACGGCCTCAAAGGTCGGCTTCATCAGACCTGCCGTGACCATATGCCGCCCAGTTGTCCAACAAATGGGGGCCACCTCTGTTTGCAAGGCACGCTATCGCTCTTCGGCCTGGCAATCAGAACTTCTACGCCATCGCCGAACACTGTGAGGGACGAGACGGAGGCAGGCTAAATCAACATCCTTGATAAAAAAAGGAATCTAGAATATCCTTTCTTACCAGATCGAGGGAACACAATCTTCTCTGTCAGGCCTTTTGCTTTTTGAAAGTGACGAAGCTCCCGGAGTACCGCTCAACGATGTTCAGGAAGTTTCCAATTACGTCTTAGCCATGAATTAGGGTCTGGAACGTTTACGCGGCGAGTTTCCAATGTCGCTTAGATTGATAAAAGAAATTCATGGAGTTTTACTTGCGAAGGGTAGGGGGGCGGCAAAGCAACCAGGAGAATTTAGGCGAAGCCAAAACTGGATCGGCGGCTCAAGGCCGGGCAACGCTACCTATGTTCCGCCGCCGCCCGACAAAGTTCTTGATTGTATGAGCGCGCTTGAGAAATTTATTTATGAAGAAGAGTCAAAGCTCCCTACGCTAATCAAGGCGGCTCTGATCCATGTACAGTTTGAAAGCATTCACCCTTTTCTGGATGGTAACGGACGTTTGGGCCGATTGCTCATCACATTCCTTTTGTGCGCGGAAGGGGTTTTACGCGAACCGATTCTTTATCTCAGCCTTTTCTTCAAAACGCACCGCCGCCGTTATTACGATCTTTTGCAGGACGAAGAGAGAAAACAGGAACTGGGACAGATCACCCTAAAACTGTCGGATTAATGTCCAGTCGATGGGGTGCAGTCCAGATGAACAACTTCATACTTAGTAAGATTCGGATGAATCTAAAATTTCAATAGCCAAACCAGCAAAACAGTGAAAAATTTCCGTATTGCTAACTGGAACCTTGAAAGTCCACAAAAGCTATCAAATAAACTTGATTTGGCTATTCGTAAAATTAAAGAAATAAATCCAGACATCATTATTCTTACTGAATCGGGCAGTGTGGTTGATTTGGGGCCAGAATATTCTGTTTCGCATACAGAGGAGTACGAGGATTTTCCGAATGAGCAGTGGGCAACCATTTGGTCAAAGTGGCCTATAAAAAAAGAAATACAAACTTGCGATAGCCATAGAACAACGTGCGCCTTGATTGATGCTCCGTTTGGCGATTTCATTGTTTACGCAACAATATTCGCTTATCACAATGCCGGTGTTCTTGATGGTGGGAAATATGTATATGCTCCCAGAACTTATAAGGCTTGGGAGATGCACAAGGAAGATATCATCCTTCAAAGTGATGACTGGCTCAAAATATCAGCTGAACATCCAGATGTACCTTTGTGTGTGGCGGGTGATTTCAATCAAGTCAGAGATGCGAAAAAAGGCGGCTATGGCCCAAAGGCAATGAGAGATTTGCTGACAGAAAAACTTGATGCTTGTAACCTGACCTGCGTTACGGACGAAGACTTTGGGGGGAATGGTAAATTAAATCCAGACCCGAAAAAAGGAAGCACAAGAAGAAACATCGATCATATTTGCATATCAAAACATTGGAAAGAAAATCTGAAGGATAAAACTGTTGGCGCGTGGGATCATTTTACTGATGATGGTGAATATATGACAGATCACAATGGAGTATATTTTGATTTTCTTTAAATCTTTTACAATGATATTAGGGTCATATGAATCGTTCCAGCTAGCGCACATGTGTTTTATTAACAAAAGTTAATATGAGTTATAAATTGAGACCTCTGAAAAACTCCTG
>UOGA01000134.1_pt1 | contig 20503 bp, 20 predicted proteins | sample 1989841 | NCBI WGS metagenome assembly UOGA01 (sample SAMEA4712198, study PRJEB27164) | hydrothermal vent metagenome | biome: marine basaltic hydrothermal vent biome; feature: marine hydrothermal vent; material: mineral | place: Pacific Ocean | collected 2011-06-14/2011-07-23 | depth 1691 m | reverse complement strand
TGCAATACTTCTGGCGCCATGTAGGCGAGGGTTCCGGCGATTTGCGGATGGTCGTCCGACTCGGACGCGAGCATTCTGGCGATCCCGAAATCCATCAGCTTCACTTCGCGCCTGGAGCTAATCATGATGTTAGCCGGTTTTATATCGCGATGAACCACGTTTTTTTTATGCGCGTAATCGAGAGCCGAGCACACCTTGAAACCTATCTGGGCGACGATTTTCTGATCCAGTTTGTTGTCCGGCTTGCGTGACGCCATCGTAAGAAGATCGAGGCCTTTGATAAACTCCATGAGAAGAAACGCATACTCGCCATCCTGCTCGAAATTGATGAGCCTCATAATGGACGGATGGGTGAGCATCATCGCCACCTGCGCCTCCTGCTTGAGCGTCTCAACCGCTTTTTTATTCTGGCTGACGTTTTTCTTCAGCAGTTTTATGGCGATACGCCTGTCGAGTTGCTGGTCGGAGCCTGAGTAGACCACGCCCATTCCCCCCTCGCCTATTTTGGAATTTATCCTGTACCTGCCGGAGAAAATGGAGCCTTCTTCAACTTCGACATAATCGGAGCGCGATTGCCCTTCTTCTTTTGTGGCGCTCTTAGCGATCTGATCGGCCAGAACAATTGTCTTTCGCGGGACTTCCATTTCCTCTGTATTTGACGAGAAAGTTGACCACCTCGGCGCCCCCTATAGCCTGCGCTGTGGCGGATGATTCAAAGCAAATTTAACTATAGCATTTTCCGACAGATCGATAAAACCGAAAACCCGAATCTCGACGACAACACTTCTGGTTTGAGTTATTATCCAGGGCTATGGTCGAAAATATGATTACTCTGGGTCTGGAAACGTCATGCGACGAAACGGCGGTGGCTGTCGTGGAGGGCAGGTTTAATGTTTTGTCATCTATAGTCGCGTCGCAGGATGAAATTCACGCAAAATATGGCGGGATAGTCCCGGAGCTTGCCTGCAGGCGCCATGTGGAGATGATCCGCCCTCTCGTAAAAGAGGCTTTAACCACAGCCGGGATCACGCTTGACCGCGTTGGTCTGGTTTCAGCCACACGCGGGCCCGGCCTTGTGGGCGCGTTGCTGGTCGGGCTGTCCTACGCTAAAGCTCTGGCCTGGGCCAGAAAACTGCCGTTCGCCGGAGTGAACCATCTGGAAGGGCATGTAATGTCCGCGTTCGTCCAGCGGCCCGACACACCTTTGCCAGCAGTGGCCCTTCTCGTCTCCGGGGGGCACACCGAACTGTTTTTGGTGGAGCGAATAGGAGAGCTGGCCCATCTTGGCGGAACCCGCGACGACGCGGTTGGAGAAGCGTTCGACAAGGTAGCTAAAATGCTTTCACTCGGTTATCCGGGGGGGCCCGTCGTTGAAAAGATGGCGGAGCAGGGGGCGCCTGTCTACAATATCCCTGTGGCCATGGCAAACGCCAACACGCTCGATTTCTCTTTTTCCGGCCCCAAGACGGCTGTAAAACAGTTAATCAAAAAACTGGAGAAAGAAGAAGGCGGCCTGAACACCGCGAATATCTGCGCGTCATTTCAGCGTTCAGCCGTTGACGCTCTTGTCTTGAAAACCGGTTTCGCCATCGAAAAACATAATCCCGCTTCAATCTTGATCGTGGGCGGAGTCGCAAGCAATGGCGCCTTAAGACGCGCCATGAGCAGGCTGGGGGAGGAGCGGAGCGTGGATGTGGTTTTTCCCAGTCCAGAGCTTTGCACGGACAACGCCGTGATGATCGCCTCTGCGGGAGCCTGCAGTTTCCTTGACGATCCGCAAAACCGAGCATGGCGAGATTACCTCACGCTCGACGCCGACCCGTCATGGATGCCAGGGATTTTAAACATCACGGAATCACGGAGGTCGCGCGAGGGCGCGTGACCCTCACCAAGTAAAAGGCGGTGACTCTCCCCAAATAATGGGCGCGGACTTAATAGCACCCCACGCCAAGCGTTCCGGGGCCGACATGGGCGCCGATAACAGGAGACACCTGGCCGACAATTAGCGATTTGATAGTAAGCCTGTCGCGCATACGGTCGATCAGCTCGTCGCGCTCTTTCGGATTGTCGGAATAGACCACCCCATAGGCTCCCTCAAAATCATCTCCCCCGGCTTTTTCCTCAAGAATGTCGATCAGTTTATTGATTACTCTTTTTCGCCCAAAAGTTTTTGAGTGGGAGCATACCTCACCGTCTTTACATTCCAGGATCGGTTTGACGCCGATCATTTGACCAATGACTTTCTGGGCTTTGCCTATTCGTCCGTTTTTGGCGAGGTATTCGAGCGTATCGACCGTAAAAAATATGCTGACTTTACTTTTGATTTCATCCAGCCGCGATATGATCCGCTCCAAAGTCTCCCCTTGTCTCGCCATTTTCGCCGCTTCTAACGCCATAACGCCAGCTCCCAGCGAAACCATGCGGGAATCGTATGTGATAACTTTTTCAGCGTCAAAATCGCTCCCCCATTTTGTCCCGGCCTGATACGTGCCGGACAACTTCGAGGAGAGAAAAATCGCCAGCGCCCTGTCGCAGTGGGGCGCCACATGCTCGAATCCCCGGATAAAATCAGACCCCATCGGCAACGACGTTTTGGCTATGACCACGCCCGTCTTGAGCTTGTCATAGAATTCGTCCGCCGTCATGTCGATCCTGTCTCGAAAAGCCTCTTCGCCAAAAATAACCTGCAGGGGAATCATTTCGATATCCCATTGCTCTCGCATGGTCAGATCGAGATCAGAGCACGAATCGACGATTATCCGGACCGCCTGCCTGCTCTGGCTGGCTACTTTTTCCTGATGCTGGCCCATCATATCGTCCACCTTGGTTTTTATGACATCGCCTATCGATTTCATGTGGGCGAACACTGTTTCCGGCTCGTTGGTATGGATATGGATTTTCAACAGCTTGGCGTCCCCGGTTATTATCAGCGAGTCGCCAAGCTGTGCCAACGATGCTTGCAACTGATCTTTCTCGAAGCGCCCCTTGCGCACAAGAGCCTCGGTACAGTAGCGGTATTTGATCTGATCGGTCTTGTCTGCTTTGAAAACTTTATGGATCGGTTTTAATATCACATGGTCTATCTCGTTGTTCATATAGGCAAGCGCCCCTTCCCAGAACAGGAGAAAACCGTGCGCGCCGGAATCGACAACTTTGTTTTCTTTGAGCAAGGGCATCATCTCCTGAGTCTCAACAAGAGTTTTTCTATGGCATCGCACCATATGCTCCAGGGCTTTTTTCATATCTTTTATTTCAACTTCGGCGACCTTGAGGCTTTCCACAGCATGGCTCATAAGGGTCAGCATGGTTCCCTCTTTTGGCTCGGCCAGGGCGGAGTAGGCCGCCTCTTTCCCGCCCGTCATGGCTGAGATGAAGTTATCCGCATTTATGGTTTTATCTTTTTTTATTTTCAGGAACATCCCGTGAAAAAACTCGGAGAGGATAATCCCGGAGTTGCCTTTGGCCTCCATCTTCAGTTTTTTCTCGATTGTCTCCAGCACGTTTTTAAGAGAATGGTCTTCGATCCCGTGGAGAGCTTCGACTGCGGTGTTCATGGTGCTGGCCATGTTGGCGCCGGTATCGGCGTCGGGCACCGGAAAAACGTTGATGCTGTTGAGGTACTCTTTGGCTTCGTCAAGCCGGGCGGAGCCAGCGATAAACAACTCTTTAAACCTTTTCCCGTCGATAGTAGAAGAGTCACTCATAGCGCATAAACCTGATGGTTTTAATTCTCCCCATTGCTCCCCAGCTACAGGCCAACAGACCGCCGGGCCAAGCGAGATGGCCGGGCCCGTTATTTTGCTTTTGCTTTATTTTTCTCGGCCAGCAAATAGTCTATCACTCTGGAGAAATAACCGACATCCCTGGCGCCCCGAACCATAACGCCGTTAACGAAAAATGTGGGTGTGGACTGCACTCCCAGTTTTTTGCCGAGGGCGATGTCTGAGTTTATTTTCTTGTCATACGCTGGCGTTTTCAAATCCTTTATGAATTTCCCCTCGTCCATCCCAAGCTGTTTTGCGTATCTTGCATAATGCTTATTCGCATCGCCCTTTTTCCACTCCGTCTGCTTTGCCATAAGCGTATCGTGGAATTGCCAGAACTTGCCCTGCTCTCCGGCGGCCATAGCGGCTTTGGCCGCGCTCCTCGCCACGGGATGTATTCTTTCCAGCGGATAATGTTTAAAAACGAATCTTACTTTATCGCCATATTTTTTCCCCAGCGCTCCTATAATCGCCACCGACCTGGCGCAATAAGGACACTGAAAATCTGAGAACTCGACCACTGTCACCGGCGCGTTTAAGACCCCCTTCACAGGGGAGCCATCGACCGGGACATCAAGCCTGTTTTTCAGCGATTGTCTGAACTGGGCGTCTTCCTGCTCTTTTCTTTTCGCCATATAATATTTTTGCATGGCGTTGTCGATCACTTCGGGATGAGTTTCAATATAGTTTTTGATTATCCCCTCTATCTCTTTTTTATCAGCCGCGAACGATGGCGCCGCCATGAAAAGCGATAAAGCGAAGAAGAGAAAGTATTTGAACATAAAGCTGACATCTCCAGATTAATTGAGTATTTTTCCGCCACGCCACAATACCATGACATGGTTCGAGGCTGAAAATTTTATTTCCCTGATCGCTGGAGAGAAAACCGGCCTTTCCCTTAACATGTCTGCCGCCCGCCTCTCATCATTTATCTCGCGGACATCTCCAGAATTGTTTAAGCTTAGATGCTCTCTTACGTGAATTTATTTTGGAGGCTCTGGCATGAAGCGTGGCTCAACGCTACTGGCGCTGGCGCTGGCGACCGCTCTTTTTGTTTCCACATGTCCCGCCCATGCCGACAATAAACGGCGCTTCATAACGATCGGCTCCGGGAGCGTGACGGGCGTTTACTACCCCATCGCGGGAGCTATCTCCAAAATCGTCAACAAGCAAAGAAAAAAGCATGGGATAAGAGCGACTGTCGAATCGACCGGCGGATCGGCTTACAACGTCAACTCCATGTCCATCGGCGAGATGGATATGGGGATCGTGCAATCCGATGTCGGTTTCCGGGCCTATAACGGCGTCGGCGACTTTAAAGGAAGAAAGATAGGTAAACTCCGCTCCATCCTGTCGTTGCACCCGGAGCCTTTTCATATCATCGCCTCCGAGAAAAGCGGAATAAAAACTTTCAACGATCTGAAAGGGAAAAGGGTGAACATAGGCAATCCCGGCTCCGGCCAGCGGTCAAGCTCTGAAGCGCTCTTTTCGGTCACCCCTTTCGGGCTAGAAGATATGACGGTGGAGTCGCTCAAAGGGTCGGAGGCCCCCGATTATCTCCGGGACGGAAGAATAGACGCCTTTTTCTATACGGTGGGTATCGGCTCGGCGAGCATCATGGATATAGCCAGCGCCCATGTGGTCAAAGTCATCTCCATAGACGATTCTGTTCTGGACAAGCTCAAAAAAGGACGGCCCTATTTCGTGCCTGTGGACATTCCCGGCGGCGTATACCCGCACAATCCTGATCCTGTGCGCACTTTCGCCGTCAAAGCCACGCTCCTCACAACCACCGATCTTGCGAACGAAGTTGTGTACAGCATAGTAAAATCGATCTATGAGAATTTCGACGAATTTATAAAAACCCATCCGGCTCTGGCTTTACTGGCGCCGGAGGATACTTTGAAAGGGATGAGCGCGCCTTTTCATCCGGGAGCGTTGAAATATTATAAAGAGCGCGGCTGGATAAAATAACATGAAAAGCGCCGCACAGATTTTTTATCGCCGCTCAGAAAGGTTGGGAAATGAACGACAAGCAAAATGATAAACTCAGAATGAACGCGGTGACTTTCATCGACGATTGGGGGAAGGTTCGGCTTACCATATCCATATCAGACGACGGAGCGCCGTATATCGCTGTTTTAAGCCCGTCGGGGGAGATAAGCGCGTTGTTTAGCGTAACCCCGGATCAGGAGCCTTATATATCCAGGACAAAGTAGACGGATAGGTTTATGGCGCTATGATTTTTGAACACCACCCCGTTATGGGCGTGGCCGTAGTGGCGGATCTGTGTGTCCGCCTTCATGGGGCTATTGTTCTGATAGACGAGTTGAACACTTATGGCCGGAGGGAGTGGTCGTTAGGCCGAGGGGGTGTTCTGTTTCTTCCTATAGAATAGAACGCGCATGCGTAATGGGGTAGTGTCGATAAAAAATATAAAACATGACTGAAGAAAAATTCACGATCAATCGGGAAACATCCGCGATGGCGGAGCAGGTCATCGAAACCGAAACCGGGTCGCGCCATCCGCATGGGTCGGCGATGGTTTTCATTACGGCTGTTTGCCTCGGCTGGTCTTTGTTCCAGCTTTCTGTCGCAAGCTTTATCACCCTCGACGCGTGGCGCGCAAGGGTAATCCACCTCGCATTCGCCATAGTCCTTGCGTTCCTTCTTTTCCCGGCGCGCAAACACTCGAAAGCTAAAGATTACATACCGTGGCATGACTGGGCGCTTGCTGGCGTATCCGCGTTATGCGTGCTGTACATTATCTTCGATTTTAACGGGCTAAACCAGAGGCCGGGCATCCCCCTGCCCCGCGACGTCGCTTTCGGTCTTTTGGGAATGGCGCTCATACTGGAGGCTTCCCGGCGGTGCCTCGGATGGGCTCTCACCGGCGTGGCCAGCCTGTTCATAATCTATTCGCTACTCGGCCCTCACCTGCCAGATATCATCGCCCATCGCGGCTACTCCATCAAGAGGATCGTCGATCACCAGTTTTTAACCACCGAAGGAATTTTCGGTGTGCCGCTGGGGGTGTCGGCGGCGTTCGTTTTTCTTTTCGTTTTGTTCGGGAGCATGCTCGACAAGGCTGGCGCCGGACAATATTTCATAGAGGTCTCCTACAGCCTGCTGGGGCGTTTCAGGGGCGGCCCCGCCAAAGCGGCGATTCTCTCCTCCGGGCTTACCGGGATGGTCAACGGAAGCTCCGTCGCCAACGTCGTCACCACCGGCACTTTTACCATCCCGCTTATGAAAAAAGTAGGGTATCCGCCGGAAAAGGCCGCCGCCATAGAGGTGGCCGCCAGCACCGACGGCCAGCTGATGCCGCCGATCATGGGAGCGGCGGCGTTTATCATCGCCGAGTTTCTGGGGATCACCTATTTCGAAGTGGTGCGGGCCGCCATAATCCCGGCGCTGGCAAGTTACACAACTCTTTTTTATATAAGCCATCTTGAGGCGTTAAAGCTAGGCCTTAAAGGCGCCTCAAAAGATGAGACGCCAAGGTTTTGGCCCACCTTCCTTGGGGGCGCCCATTACCTCGTGCCGGTGGCGGCGTTAATCATATCGCTGTTGATTCTAAAGCAGTCACCCATCGCCTCGGCTTTCAACGCCATCGTAATATTGATGGGGATCATGGCGCTACAAAGCCCGCTAAAGGCGCTGGCAGGCGGCAGACAGATCCTTCCCGCCCTGCTTACAGCCTTTACCGACATCTACGACGGGCTTATTAACGGAGCGCGCAACATGGTGGCCATTGGCATCGCCACCGCCACCGCCGGAATCATCGTCGGAACGGTGACACTGACCGGCCTTGGGCTGAGGGTCGTCGAGATCGTCGAAATATTATCGATGGGATCGCTCCCGCTCATGCTTTTAATCACCGCTTTCGCCTGCCTTTTGCTCGGCATGGGGCTTCCCACAACCGCCACCTATATTGTAATGGCCACGCTGACAGCGCCGATCATCGTCACGCTTGGAGCTAATTCCGGAGTGGTTATCCCCCTGATAGCCGTTCATCTTTTTGTGTTCTATTTCGGCATTCTGGCCGACGACACGCCGCCGGTGGGTCTTTGCGCGTACGCCGCTTCCGGCATCGCAGGCTCCGATCCGGTGCGCACAGGTATCCAGTCGTTCACTTACGATATCCGGGTGGCCCTTCTGCCCTTTATGTTCATCTATAACAACGAAATTCTGCTTATAGGCGTCACAAGCTATACTCAAGGCGTTTTCATCATGGTTATGACAGCGCTCGGCATGTACGCTTTCGCTTCGGCGACCCAGGGCTACGCCATCAGCGCTCTTACGCCGGTTGAGCGTATAATTTTGCTTCTCGTCACTTGGCTATTAATCAATCCCTACTTTTTTAACGGATTTGTACCTTTGCCAAACGCCTATTTTTACTGCCTGGCCGGGCTTGCGATTTATGGAGCTATCGTAGGCCGCCAGATGATTGCAACCCGCAAAATGTCCGCCTGACATCCAGAAAAATAATAGAATTTCTCTTTTTGTCCTAGAATATATAGTTCGTTAGATTTATAAGATAAAGGGAACCTCTAAAAATTACTTTCGTTACGAAAATGAGTGAAATTGCATATGGCAAGGCGGTGGGGCAACATTCCCGCAAACGTATGGAAACATACGTTGAGGACAATTTTGTTACGCCAACGAAGCTAGAGACGGTTTCACACATTTGCAGTAGAAAATGAATTATTAGAGGTTCCCTAATATGACCAGATTGTTTCTAATAGCTGTTGCGCTGATATGGGCGGCTCCGGTTTTCGCCAGCGACGATATCTCCATTCGCGCCACAGCCTCGCCTGACAGGCTTCCTCCAGGGTATTCGTTCCGGCTTGAGATCACCGTAGAGGGAAAGGGGATACACTCTTTGCCCGATCCGAATATGCCAAGGCTTAAATCTTTCGATATTACCGGACGCTCGTCCAGCCAGCAGGTCTCCATGTCGGGCCTTTCTATAACCGTGTCCAAAACAATCGCATATCGAGTTCTGGCGCCAAAAGAGGGAAAGTTCCAGATACCTCCCATCACACTGGCTTATGGAGGGAAAACATATAAAACCGATCCGATCGACATTACCGTCGATTCATCCGCGCCGATCCCGCAAAGCCAGAAAAGACGAGCGCGCCAGGGCGGCCCGCCCTTCTCCGGTTTCCTCGACCCTTTCGCGGCGGCCCCAGGGGCGGGGGGCGGCTCTTTTTTTGACCGCCGGAGCCGGATCGAAAACAATGACCTGATGGTAAAAATGGATGTCGATAAAAAAACGGCCACCCTTTACGAGCCGATCATAGCCACGTTCAGTTTTTACAGGGCCGTCCAGCTGTGGGAAAACCCGAATTTTACGAAACCTGAATTCGAGGGGTTCTGGGCGGAAAGCCTGCCCTTTGAGGATGGAAAAAACGAGCAAATAACCCGTGAGCCGATAGACGGCAAAAATTATATTGTGACTAAAGTACGCTATGCGTTGATCCCGTTATCGCCGGGAAAGAAAATCGTCGATCAGGCGACTCTTTCAATTTCCGAGGGCCCCTGGTCGGAGCGGATCAGGCTGAAGACAAAACCGATACCAATCGAAATCCGTCCTTTCCCCGAAGATGGAAAGCCGATCAATTTTTCCGGCGCGGTGGGGAAATATACTATTTCCTCGGAAGCGTCTCCGGCCACAGCCAAAGTCAACGACGGCATGACGCTAAGGCTCACTATAAAAGGTGAGGGATATCTAAAACCGGCGGCAGTCCCTTTAAAACCTTCCATCGACGGGATGGAGGTGTACGACCCTAAAGTGACCGACAGCGTGGATAAATCTGGCGGCTCGATTGTCTCGACCAAAATAATCGAATATCCGATGATCCCACGAGAAGAGGGGAAAAAGAGAATCAATCCGTTTACAGTCTGGACTTACGATCCTGATTCAGGAAAATATATTCTTTTAAAGACCAGCCCGATTGAAATAAACATTCTTGCAGGGCCGACGGGCGCTAAAGCCGCCGATGTCGCCACTCGCAGTCTGATCGCGCCTTTAAAAGCGGACATTCTCTATATAAAACCGGACAAGGATATCCTGGAGGATTTCGGCGCGCCACTGCACAAAAGCTGGTTTTTATGGGCGATCCTCCTCGCCCCTTTTCCAGTTCTGGCTATTGGATGGGCCGTGGCGGAGCGGAGGAAAAGATTTTTGACGGATAAGGTTTACTTTAGAAGTTACCACGCGGCGAAAACAGCGAAGGCAATGCTGGTCGAAGCTGGAAAAATAAAGGAGCCTGCCGAGTTTTACGCGGCGCTCGACAAAGCTGTACGCGGATACCTGGCCGATAAATGGAACCTGCCTGCGCCGTCGATAACCAAACAGCTTGTAAAAAAGCGGCTGGAGCGCTCTGGCGCCGAAAACAGCAATGGTATTGTCGAGCTGTTTGAGGCGGTGGAAATAGCGCGTTATGCGCGGCATGAGATAAATAATATGAGCCTTCACCTTAAAAAAGCGGGCGAGCTTATCGAATGGATGGAGAAGCACACTGTATGACCGGTTTTATCCAGCGAATGATCGCTACTGCGGCGCTTTTATCCACGCTGTTTTCAGCCCTGGCTTTCGCGGGCGCTCCGGCGGAGACTTATAACCGGGCAAACCGGCTTTACGCTGAAAAAAAATATGACGCCGCTCTTAAGCTTTATAACTCTATCGATATCAAAAATCCTGACCTTGAATATAACCGGGCGGCGGCTTATTTCAAGACCGGGCATACTGGAAAAGCGGTGTTGCATTTCAGCAGAGCTCTAAGACTGCGCCCAGGCGACGCCGATACGCGATACAATCTCGACTTTTTGAGAGCTTATAAGACCGATAGAGAGGAGACAAAAGAGCCGGGCGTGATTTCCAACGCTTTTGAGTATGTCATCAACGCCTTTTCGCTCCAGACAATGAGCGGTATCGCTCTGGTCTTGTACATGGCCACAACGTTTGCAGGACTCGGAGTCATAATCTCTTTCGACATGAAACGAAAAAAAAATCTCACGCAGTCTACCGTCCTGCTCGTGGTTGTAACAGCGTTGTTGTTTACAATTACAGGAGCGAGAATCCACCAGTTCGAGCGGACAGATAGAGCGATCGCCATCGCCGGAAGTGTTGACGCTTACGATTCCCCTTCCGACAAGACCGCCACGGTTTTCACTTTCCATGAGGGAACCGAGGTACGGTTGGGGCGTGTGGAAGGCAATTATGTCCATGTCACGCTTGTCTCCGGCTATAGCGGCTGGGTGGACAGGGCAAAGCTTACGCGGATTTAGGGCCGGTCTGGCGGCAACGTCGCTTTGCGTGATACAATTTAATCTTTAAAATTCAACTTTTTTAGGGGCTATCGCTCAAATGATATTTCCGCAATACCGGGCGCGGCGCGCGCGGGCGTCTAAAAACCTGCGCAGGATGGTTCGTGAAAACAGGCTTTCACCCGATATGCTCATCTACCCGATGTTTGTCACTTACGGAAAAAATGTGAGAGACGAGATATCATCCATGCCGGGTAATTACCGTTTTTCCGTGGATAACCTTGTGAAAGAAGTCAAGGAAGTCGAATCGCTCGGAATTCCGGCTGTAATTTTGTTCGGGATCCCGGAGACGAAAGACGAGACCGGCTCTGAAGCCTACAACCCGGACGGGATAGTTCAAAACGCCATCCGTGAAATCAAAAGCGCCTGCCCCGATCTCGTTGTCATCACCGACGTATGTATCGACGAATATACGACACACGGGCATTGCGGAGTCGTCAAGGATGGGAAAATCCTGAACGATCCGACCCTTGAGCTGTTAGGCGCCATGGCGCTCACGCATGCCAACGCAGGCGCCGATATCGTCGCCCCGTCGGATATGATGGACGGACGGGTGGGCGCAATCCGGGTGGCGCTCGACGATAACGGCCACAAAGACGTGGCGATCATGTCTTACGCCGCGAAATACGCCTCGGCCTTTTACGGCCCGTTCCGCGAAGCGTGCGACTCCTCCCCGCAGTTCGGCGACCGCTCCACCTACCAGATGGACCCGGCGAACGCGATGGAGGCTATCCGGGAGGTGGCGCTCGACATAGTGGAAAACGCAGACATCATAATGGTCAAGCCTGCCCTCCCCTATCTCGACATCATCCGCATGGTAAAGAGCCAGTTCAACCTGCCTCTGGCCGCTTACAGCGTTTCAGGCGAGTTCTCCATGATCGAGGCGGCGGGACGAAACGGATGGCTTGACCGCGACCGCGCTATGATGGAGGCGCTGTTATCGATCCACCGCGCAGGAGCGAATATGATACTTACTTATTTCGCGAAGGACGCGGCGAAAATTCTTAACGGATAAGCCGGGGCCAATGTCATCCAACGACTCGCCAGGAATGTCCCGGATGCCCCGAATGCTTCTTCATATCTGTTGCGCCCCCTGCTCGCCATATGTAGTCGAGCAATTACAGCGCGATTATGATCTAACGCTTTTTTTCTACAACCCCAACATCCATCCCGAAGAAGAATATCTAAAGCGGCTCGAAGAAGTGAGAGAGTGGACAAAATCAGCCGGGTTAAAGCTTGTAGAAGGGGAATATGACGCCGATAGCTGGTTCGACAAGACGAAAGGTTTAAAAGACGAGCCGGAGCGAGGCAAAAGATGCGAAGTCTGCTTTGACATTCGCCTTTCTAAAGCTGTGGAGGAGGCCGTCAGGCTTGGCTTTGAAAATTACGGGGCTGTTTTAACAGTTTCACCTCACAAGGATTCAGCGGTCATAAACCGTATCGGAGCCGAGAAGGGCAAAGAGCGCGGTGTGGAGTTTTTCGAGGCGGACTGGAAGAAAAAGGAGGGATACAAAATCACGACCCGGATGGCCAACGATCTGGGGTTTTATCGCCAGGATTATTGCGGATGCGCGTACAGCAGGCGTGGCCGTGGAAAAAAGAAAAAACATGAGGTTCTGAAATGAACGATATTCCCATAGGCGCCCTGGCATTTATTCCTCTCGCGTTGTTTGCAATTTATTTTATCAAATCCCGTAGCGCCACCGCCCAGGTCTGGATCAGTTTCGCTCGAAGGAGAGGATTAGAATATAACGATTTACGGGGCGCCGGGAAAAACCGGGGTTTAGACACATCTATGAAAGCCAGGCAGTCCTCTACTGTTATGCGACTGCTATCTGTCGGCGCCATGCCCCGGATAACCGGGGAGAACAATGAGTTCCCTTTTGAATTATCCACCATCAAAAAAGGATCAGGAAACAACAAGACGTTGTACAGCTTTATGAAACTTGAGTTAAAAGATTTGCCTGCGAAAATTAATGTCCTTCCAGAAAGAAGCATTCATAAAGTCATAAAAATATTCGGCTATCAGGATATCCAGACGGGTGACGCGGATTTTGATGAAAAATTTATTGTCAGGGGAGAAAACCCGGAGCAGGCCTTATCCTACCTGACACCAGAGCGCCGAGACACGCTTAAAAAGTATTCAATGGAAATTCCCGGTTTAGAGCTTCGGCAAGGGGCTATTTATATGGAGAGGCGGGGTCTTATTAAAAAGATGGACGAACTTGAAAAATTGTTCAGGGAATTGGGAAAACTTGCAATTGCGCTGGGGTGAACCATATATTCCAGATAAATATCATCGGGCCTGATACAGATCGTCTATTTGGCTTGCGAGGTTTCTATCCAGCTCAGTAACCGTATTGCCCTTGTCGTGAGTTGTGGTTCTAACCCTCACTATTTTATACTTGATCACTATTTCAGGATGATGATTCAACTCTTCAGCTTTTTCCGCCACTTTCGAGGCGAAACCAGCGCCGTCGAGATATGATGAAAAACAAAACTCTTTTTCTATCGCAAAACCAGATTCAATCCAACCTGAATCCATAACAGCCTCCATAAAATAGAAATTATTCCGCGTTCCTGATCTTTTCTATTTTTCGCTCCGTATTCTCTTCAACCTTCGCTTTTTCGCGGATCAGATTTTTTGTCAGCTCATCCCTCACCGCTGATAACTCCTCGCCCTCCGCGCCCATGAGTTTTTCCAGTTTTTCGTTGGCCATGATGGTGATCTCGGCTATTTTCGCCTCGTTCACTCTACGTATTTCAGCGATCTGATCCTTCTGATTTTTTGTCAGTTTTTTCGCGCCGCCCAGTTTTTCCGACTTTTCCATCGCCAGTTCCAGCGCTGACTTCATCTTTTTTCTCCTTTTTATGCTTTTTTTCCAGAATACGATTCGACGATTTTTCCTCGACCAGGGTTTTGATTCTCATCCCCGGCGTCAAGGGGTCGTTATGATCCATCGCGTTTAAAGTGGCTATCTCCAGAGCAAGCGCCTGGTTGCCGCTTACATCCCTTGCGATTGATCGAAACGTGTCCCCCTGTTTTACTTTGTAGATATGAATCTTGTACGGTGGAAGAGTTTTACCATGCCATTTCGGCCTGCCGTATCTCAAGCCCTCAATCATATCCAGATACCTGTCCCGGTAAAATTGGTAATCCTTGCCGCGCTCCGACAGAATCCCCGCTTTGCCGTCCGCTTCTATGATCCTGAGTATGGTCTCCGGGTGGGTGGCCTGAAAGCCGTGATATCCCCTCCCTCCAAGTTTTTCCAACGCTCGCAACGACCGGAGGAAATTAACTATTCCCTGAGGGTCGTATCCGGCTTCGTGCGTTAAGATCATCCCCTGCTGGTCCGACTCCGTTTCCATGGCGCGTCCGTAGCCAAGCAGGATTTGCTGGGACAAAGAAGTAGTAATTGTCAGCCACGCTCCGGCGTTTGCCCGGATGTCTTTGCTGGCGACAAGGCCGCCCAAAGCCAGCAAAGTCTGGCCGATGCTCTTTCTCATTCTTTTGACCGCGTGATGCCCTATAACATGGCCGATCTCATGCCCGATCACCCCGGCCAGCGCCGCTTCGGAATTGAGGACGGCCAGCAGTCCGCGAGTGACATATATATACCCGCCCGGCAGAGCGAAGGCGTTGACCATCGAGTCGTCCATAAGTTTGAAATGATACTCATATTGCGGCTCCACGACCTCGGACAATACTCTCTTTCCAACTTTTCTTACATACGCCTGAAGTTTTTTGTCATCGTACAGGCCGTAGGCGTGAACAATTTGCTCGTCCGCTTTACGCCCCATCTCCTCCTCGTCCGGCCCTTTAAAAAGGGCGAGGGCGTGATTTGGAATGACAACAATAACAACTACCGCAACCAGGCAAAGGGCGATGGATTTAAGAGGTAAAAACATGCTATATAACTCCTATTATCATTAGTTTAACACAATAATATTTTTTAAGGATTCTTATGGCTCCCATTTTCACCGACAACTTCAAAGGTGGCGGATTCGGAGGTCTGGCCGGTCACAGCCCCGATTTCGACGGATCGCGCGCCGCCATACTGCCTGTTCCCTACGATGGCGCGGTAAGCTATAAATCAGGCGCCAGAGAAGGCCCCGGGGCGATCATTGAGGCAAGCTTGCATGTGGAGCTTTACGACACTCAGTGGAACGTAGATTGCGAGCGTCTCAGGCTAACTCTTCTAAATGAAGTAGAGCCGGATGTCTCCGGCCCGGAGAAGACCATCGCCAAAGTGGAGACCGTGTACGAGGCCGCGTTCGATAAAACAGGGTTCGTCCTCATGCTTGGCGGCGACCACAGCCTGACAACAGCCCCGGTCAGGTCTCTCGCCCGGCGCTTCGGGGAGACTTTGACGATTGTCCAGATAGACGCGCACACCGATCTTCGGGACAAATATCAAGGCTCGCCCTTCTCTCACGCCTGCGTCATGCGCCGCGCCATCGAGCTTGCGCCGATAGTCCAGATCGGCGTCCGCAGTATATCGAAAGTGGAGAGTGATTTTATCGCAAACTCGGGACATCCGGTTTACCCGGCGTGGGATGTGGCGGGAAAAACCGGCTGGATCGGGCCGATGGTAGATTCGCTTACCGAGAACGTTTATATCACTTTCGATCTGGACGGGTTCGACCCGTCGGTTGTTCCCGGTGTCGGCACGCCAGAGCCGGGCGGCCTGTCGTGGGACGATGCGATGAACATCATCCACGCCATCGGATTGAGACGGAAAATCGTGGGCGCCGACGTGATGGAGCTAAGACCCGTCCCCGGCTCCGTCCAGTCGGAGTTTGCTTCAGCGAAACTTTGCTTCAAGCTTTTATCTGCGGCTATGTTGCTTTAGGGAACCTCTCCCCGGTAAGGAGGGGAAATCTCTTTCTCCCCCTTTGCGAGGGGGAGTGACCTGCAAGGTCGAGGGGGTGTTCTATTTATCCTCTATCCATCTTACGTCTGACGGATCGCACGAACTTGGCCAGGGCTTTTACGGCGGACGCTTTTGATTTCTCTGAATGGATTATCTCTATCGCCTTCGACCCGATTATCACGCCGTCGGCGGTTTTACAAAGGGCCCTGGCCTGCGCCGGTGTTTTAACGCCGAACCCGGCGAGAACCGGGAGAGAGGTCAGTTTTTTCAGCCGGGCTATCGGTTTTACGATTTTATTAGTATGAGTCGCCAATGCCCCCGACGCCCCCGGCGTCCCGCCGGTGACGCCGCTTACGTTTATGTAGTAGACGAATCCACGCGACATAGAGCATATTTTGCGGAGCCGCGAAGGTGTGGAAGTGGGCGCGGCAAGCATAATCATATTAAGCCCCGCTTTTTTGGCTTTGCCCGTGAACTCCCCCGCCTCCTCTAAAGGCGCGTCGGGGATTATCAGCCCGTCTACTCCCGAAGAGGCGCAGTCTCGCATGAACCTGCCTGTACCGTGATTGATGACCAGCGTCGAACCAAGCATGATGACCAGCGGGTTTTCATTTATTTTTCTGATCTTCTCAGCAAGGCTCAATGTTTTTTTAAGGTTCGTCCCTTTGCCGATGGATCGGAGGAACGACTTTTGTATCACCGGCCCGTCGGCCAGCGGATCGGAGAAAGGGGCGCCAAGCTCGACGATATCCGCGCCTGCGTCGAACGCGCAAAGCGCAAGATCAAGACTCGCTGAAAGGCTTGGATCTCCCGCCGTAAGGAAAATAACCAGCGCTTTTCGCTTGTCGGCCTTCAGGCTTTTTAATTTCTCGTCTATTCGGCTCATGTTCCGGTTTATAAAATAAAGTTAATCCTTAAACATGCCCTGGGCCACGGCCACGTCCTTGTCCCCCCTGCCGGAGAGGCATATCACCATCACCTGGCTTTTTTTCATTTTCGGGGCTTTTTTCAAAGCGTAGGCGATGGCGTGGGCGGATTCGAAGGCCGGGATTATCCCTTCAAGCTGTGTCAGTTTTCTAAAAGCGTCCAACGCTTTTTTATCGGTAACAGAGACATACTTCGCCCGCCCTGTTTTTTTATAGTGGGAATGCTCCGGGCCCACACCGGGGTAATCGAGCCCTGCGGAGATCGAATGGGTGTCCATCACCTGCCCGTCCGGATCGAGCATCAGGAAGCTTTTCGATCCGTGAAGGGTTCCGACTTTCCCCCTGGCCAACGGCGCCCCATGTTTTCCGGTGGAAAGGCCAAGCCCGCCCGCCTCCACACCCACCATCTCAACTTCTTCGTCGTGATGGAACGGGTGGAAAAGACCGATGGCGTTCGAGCCGCCTCCCACGCAGGCCACCAGCAGATCGGGCAGGCGGCCCTCTTTGACCATCACCTGGAACTTGGTCTCGTGCCCGATGACAGACTGGAACTCCCGGACGATTTTTGGAAACGGATGAGGCCCGACAACGGAGCCGATAATGTAATGAGTGTCGGCGGACGACCCGATCCAGTCGCGGATAGTCGCGGATGTCGCGTCTTTTAATGTCTTGGTTCCTGTAGAGACCGGGATCACACTGGCGCCCAAAAGACGCATCCGAAACACGTTCAACTGCTGGCGCTCCATATCTTTTTCGCCCATGTAAACCGCGCATTCAAGATTCATCAAAGCTGACGCTGTAGCCGCCGCCACACCGTGCTGTCCGGCCCCGGTTTCGGCTATGACCCGTTTCTTTTTCATTCTCAGCGCAAGAAGAGCCTGGCCTATAGTATTGTTTATCTTGTGGGCGCCGGTATGGTTCAGGTCTTCTCTTTTCAGGTATATTCTCGCCCCGCCGCAATACGCGGTCAGCCGCTCCGCAAAATAAAGAGGCGTGGGCCGTCCTATATAGGTGGAGTTGTAGCGTTCCAGAAGTTTATGAAACTTCTGATCGCGCATCGCCTTGTCGAACTCTTTATCCAGTTTTTTCAAGGCCGGCATAAGAGTCTCGATCACATACTGTCCGCCAAACTGGCCGAAATGACCGGAAGAATCTGGCAAATTCATACTTTCGTTCCGTTAAATTAACTCGGTTGGAAACCACTATAGCTTACCTTCGCGTAAGCTTTATGTAAAGCTCGGCCATCTCTGCGTTTAACCGCCGTGGATGGCCTTGTAGGGGTGTTCGCCTCTGTGTGATAATAATGAACAACAAATCTGGTGGCTCTTATAGTAGGCTTGAAAGCTTTTATGTGGTCGGTCTGTTTTTAAAGATTATATTAGAGGTTCCCTTATGTCGTTAGTCGATGCGGAATCATTATGGGCGATCATCAAGCCGGTGGTGGAAGGCGAAGCGCTTGAACTTGTGGATATTGAAATTACAGGCCGTGGTAAAACGCCTGTTTTAAGAATTTATATAGATAAAGAGGGCGGTGTGACGGTGGAAGAGTGCGCGAAAGTCTCCAGACAAGCCCAACTGGCTCTTACGGCGGAGAATTATATGGATAGCTCCTACACTCTGGAAGTGTCGTCGCCAGGGTTAACCAGGCCTTTAAAAAAACCGGCCGATTTTAAAAGAGCGGTCGGTAGCCTGGCCTGCCTAGTCTTAAGAAACACGGTGATCGACGTTGATTCTGGAAAAACTCTGGGAGTAATAGCGGGCGCGAACGACACGGGCGTTACATTTGAGATCAAAGGTGAGGGTAAGAGCGTGGAGATACCGTATCCAGATATTAAAAAGGCAAACCTTGAAATAGAGCTTTAGCATGGGAACCTTTAATAATTTCTTTCGTCACGAAAATGAGTAAAATCGTATATGGCTCGGCGCCGAAGTCAGAGGCGTTTTTTACACATTTGTAATAGAAAATGAATTATTAAAGGCTCCCAAATGTCAACAGAACTTTTAAACGCCCTGAATATGGTCGCCGATGAAAAATCGATCAACATCAACGACCTGATCGAAACGATAGAGGGAGCTGTATCCTTCGCCGCGTCAAAACGGCTGGAGCGCGACAATCTGGAGGCGAAATTCGATAAGGAAAAAGGAGCGTTCGACCTGTTTGAAATCTTGAAAGTCTGCGAGTCGGTTCAAGAGCCAAAGCTCGAAATAAGCGTGGCCGACGCCGAAAAAATCGACAGCCAGGCCCATATAGGCATATCAGTCAGACGGCGAGTGAAGCTTGAAGGCCTGGGGAGGATAGCGGCTTTGTCTGTGCGTCAGATGATTCACAAAAAAGGACGGGAGCTGGAGCTGGATCGCCTCTACGCATACTATCGATCCAAAATAGGCTCCGCCGTCACCGGACGGCTTATCCACAAATCTTATGACAATTATATTTTTTCGCTGGAGGGTATAGAGGCCAGCCTGCCGCCCGATGAGCAGTTGGCCCATGATCGCCTGGAGCGCGGGAAAAACACCAAGCTTTTGATAATAGATGTAAACTTTACAAGAAAAGAGCCGGTCGCCATCGTTTCAAGAACTCATCCTGATCTGCTAAGAAAACTTCTGGAGCTTGAGACGCCCGAAATCATCGACGGCCATGTGGAGATTGTGGCTCTGGCCAGGGATTACACGGGCAGATCCAAAGTGGCTGTGCGAAGCAAAAAGCCGGGCGTGGACCCGGTGGGAGCCTGTGTGGGAGTGCGGGGAGGCAGAATCCAGCCGATATCAAAAGAGCTGGCCGGTGAGAAAATAGATGTTTTCAGCTGGGACGACGACCCGAAAGCGTTGATAGCCTCCGCGCTTGTTCCTGCGAAAAACGTTCAGGTCATACCGGCCAGGGAGGAGAAAAGGGCTTATGTGATAGTCCCTGACGAGCAATTATCCCTGACTATCGGTAAAAAAGGAGTCAACGTAAAGCTGGCTGTCAAAATTTCCCGGTGGGAGCTGGATGTCTTGAGCCGGAAAGAATATGAGGAAAATCTCGCGCGCATACATAATGCGCAAAAGCAAAGCGGCGCTAACCAGGAGGCGGCGCCCAAAACTCAAATTGACCATAATAGAGGGGGCGCTGATTAAACATCTGCGGTTTAAAGCTTATTATGGTAGCATGCGTGGTTTAGGTGTATTTCCGGCGGCCAATTAGGCGCCATTTAGTTTAGTTTGCAAGGAAGGAGACAATTTTTGTCTGGAGTACGTATATACGAATTGGCCAAAGAATATGGTGTGCCCAACAAAGCTCTTATCGACATGCTGGGCGGAATGGGGTATCCGGTTAAAAGCCATTCCAGCTCCATAGACATGCACCTTGCCGACAGGCTTCGCAGACAGATCAAACAGAAAGGTCTGGAAAAACCGCGTCCTAAAAAGCCCGCAAAAGCCACAGCAAAAGGCGCCGCCCCAAAAACCGCAAAACCAGCGAAAAAGGCCGCAACCAGGAAAACTGAAACTCCTGCCAAGATACCTGTAGATAAAAAAGCTCCGGCTCCAGCGCCAAATCCAGCGCCAACTCAAAAACCAGTAGCCAAAAAAACGGCGGCTAAACCGCAACCGGCCGTTTCAAAGC
>UOGA01000255.1_pt1 | contig 20563 bp, 18 predicted proteins | sample 1989841 | NCBI WGS metagenome assembly UOGA01 (sample SAMEA4712198, study PRJEB27164) | hydrothermal vent metagenome | biome: marine basaltic hydrothermal vent biome; feature: marine hydrothermal vent; material: mineral | place: Pacific Ocean | collected 2011-06-14/2011-07-23 | depth 1691 m | reverse complement strand
CCGGAACATGGTGAGCGATGGCTTGCCGGCGGAGGGGTTCGTTGTGTAGAAGACTTGCTTAAGCTTACCGATATGGGATATGCTGGCGCGCTGGTTTCCACGGCGTTGCATGAAAAGACAATTACCTGATAAGAGTTGCAAATGAAAAAAGTGAGCCTGTATCTGCTTGTACATGACGAGCCTGAAGGAATTAAAGAGCTGACCGGGACATTCCGTCGTCAGAGCGAAAGCAGGTTTGACGTTATCGCGCTTATCCCGCCAGACCTTTCACCTCCCACCAAACATATGTGTGAAAAGGTCGCTAAAGAGATTCATGTCGTGGAAGATGGCGATGCGGGATCATTGATCAACAACCTGGAGCTTTCAAATAATGACGATATTGTGGTTGTCCTCGACTCGGGCTTCATGCCGAGCAACCAGGTGTGGCTTAAGTATCTGCTCGAGGGTTTTAATGAGGAAGAGTGCGGGATCGTCATAGGCAGGCTGGCGCACGACCTGTATACAAACTGGTTTATACAGAATGATTTCAAGCTCGCCGAGGAAAATATGAAAAATGGCGAAATAGCGCCATACTATTTTCAGTTTGGCGGATTTGCCGTGAAAACGGATATATTGCGAAAAACGCCTTTCCCCAAAGGTGGTATCAACGAATTTGCGCTACGGTGGATGCTATTGAATCCTGGGCCTGTCAGGTTCGAAAAGAATGTGGTGACGGCTTGTCTTGACGCAATATCGGTAGATTGTTTTGTTTCATCATACAGCCGCCTTAGCCGCGAGACAAATGGCCTTGGCAAGCCTTTTCGTGAAAGCCTGAAGCTATTTTTTAAAGGATCGGGCCGTGATATTGCCCTTATGTGGGAAAAGAAAATGCCGTTTTGGATTTTCTTCTCACTCTATCTTCGCTTCAGGCAGGCGAAGGGTTTTCTCTTTCCGCCAAAAATTATTTAAGACCCGCGCAAACCTGAAACAAAATTTCCCATCGCTTAAATGGAAACTACCGAAACAATAGGATTCTTGATGTAATAATATTATTGCATATAGTATTTTGAAGTGGGTGTGTCGTGTCGTAACTCAACCCGTTGTGGATCCCGGCTGGTAAACAAACGCATGGATTCCAGGCGCCTTTAAGATTTTCCAATATCATAAACTGAGATTCGAGGTGAAGTAGAAATGGTTAAAAATTCCTCAATACAATTCAAAGTAGGTTTAATCATCGCCTTTGCGGCGTTGGCTTTAACTATCACTTGGGGCAAATCGCATCAGTCGCTCAACCAGGTGGAAGACAACTGGGATGGATTTGTTGACATTGTTTATAAAAAACAGAGACCGCTCTCAGAAATCCGGTCCGCTATAGGGTACGGTGGGCTGGTCCAGCAGGTTAAAAACGCCATAATGAGAGGCAGGGATAAGTTTTTTGTCAGGACAGAAGACAGAGCTTCCAAAGCGTTCAAGAAAGTTGAGGCTTATCGATCGATAAAACCTCTTTCCATAACTGAAGATAAAGCCTTGGGAAAAATCAGGGAAATGATTACGGTATACCGTGACGCCGGTCGTTTGGCCAAAAAACTGTGGAGCGAAGGAAAAACCGTCGCCGAGATAGACGGTTCTGTAAAAATAAGCGACAAGCCGTATCTTGTCGCCATGGAGACACTTGCCGGCGAGTTGGCTAAATCGACAAAAGAGCGAACGGGAAAGATCAACGTTATACTTTCAAGCAATAAGACGTTTCTGGTGTATTTCTCTTTAGGTTTCATTTTGGTGTACACAATAGTCGTGTTCGTTTTCGCAAATAAAACCTTGCTCAACCCGTTATATAACATCATCCGCTCGCTTTCTGACGGAGCTTCTCAAATCATGTCGGCCTCTGGTCAGATATCTTTGTCCAGCCAGACGCTTGCCGAAGGATCCACAGAACAGGCCTCTTCGCTGGAGGAAACATCTGCGGCTCTCGATCAAATGGCGACCATGACCAAAGCAGAACGCCTCCAATGCCGAAGAGTCCGCAGCGGCGTCTGAGGAGCTTTCGGCTCAGGTAGTAAGCTTCAACGACATAGTCGATAACCTTTCCGGCATTGTAAAGGGAGCGTCGGGAAATGGGAACGTGGCCAGTATGAAACCTGCGGACAGCCAGAGGATTGCTCCATTTGACCAATAATATTTTAATGACAAATAGACCCGTCGGGGTCCCGGCTCAAGGCCGAGACCATAACTTTTAATTGGGTCGTCGGAAAATAGTTATGAATAGGTCTGGTCAGACTATTTCCAGCTCTGAGAAAAAATAGGATATTTCCCTGGCAGCGGAGGTTTCAGAATCCGATCCGTGGACCGAGTTCTTTTCGAGGCTGACGGCAAGCTCCTTGCGAATCGTTCCCTCGGCGGCGTCTTCCGGGTTGGTCGCTCCCATAATTTCGCGCCATTTTACCTGCGCATTCTCACCTTCAAGCACAGCGACAACGCATGGGCCGGAGATCATATAATCGGTAAGCGAGCCGAAGAAAGGCCTTTCTTTATGTTCGATATAAAAGCCTTCGGCCTGCCCTTTCGACATCTGAATACGTTTTAAGGCGACGATTACTAAATCTTTGCCTTCAATCCAGCTTAAAACTTTGCCTGTAAGTCCCCGTTCAACTGCGTCTGGCTTAATGATTGCGAAAGTGCGCGACATGTAAGACTCTCCTTAAAGAAAAAAAAGACGCCGGAAAAGCTTGTCTTCTCCGGCGTCTTTAGATGATTAAATTATGGTTTAAATACGTCGATGATTTTATTGATATCGTAATCGGCGGTTCCGTTAACTGATTTCTTGATATCGTTCAACCGATCGACCAGGGTCGGCTTCTCCACCTGATACAGTATGCCGGTGGGCACTCGTCCCTTTTCGCTATTCATGGCTATGTCCATCGCCGCCAAAAGATCGGAGGTGTCGTGATCAGCTGGAAGATCGTCGATCTTCTCCTTGTAAGAGTCGAACGTGTTGATCTTGTTAAAGGTCGGGCAAGGGCTGATGATGTTGACAAACGAAAAGCCCTTGTGCTGTATTGCCTTTGTAATAAGCTCTTGCACCACTTTACCCTTGGAGCTATATCCTTGCGCTACAAATGTGGCTCCATAAGCCAAGGTGAAGACAAGCGGGTTAACAGGGTTGTCCGGAACTCCGTATGGAGTGAGGGTTCCCACCATCCCAAGCTGGCTTGTCGGCGACACCTGGCCTTTCGTAAGCCCGTAGATAGCGTTGTCCATTAATATGTAGGTTATATCGGTATTTTTCCGGGCCACGTGAGGCACATGGCCGCCACCGATGGAGAACCCGTCTCCGTCTCCGCCGAAGCAGATAACCTCAAGGTCGGGCCGAGCCATTTTCACGCCGGCCGCGACAGGGAGCGCGCGCCCGTGAGCTGTGTGCATACCGTATGTTTTGACGAAATAAGGGAACCGTGAAGAACACCCAATTCCCGACACCAAAACAGTGTTGTTAACGTCCAGCTGAAGGTCGGCGAACGATTTCAGCGCTGAATTGAGAACGCCGTAGTCACCGCAACCGGGACACCATGTTGGCGGAACCGTGCTTTTATATTCTTTTGCCTTCAAAGGCGTCATAGTGGTTGTCATTATATTACCTCCTTTATCTTGTCGGCGATCATCTGCGGTGTGAAAGGCAGGCCTCCGTAAATTGTGTAGCTGATAGGCTCAAAGTTAAACTCGCCTCGCATCACCTTGGCAAGCTGTCCTTGCTTGTTGATCTCTGGAATAAGGATTTTGTCGTATTTTTCAATAAACGGCTTCATCGCCTTTTCAGGTAACGGCCATACCAGCTTCGGATACATGGCGGAGACCTTAAGCCCCTCTTTGCGAACTATACCGATGGCCTCGCGAAGCGTGCCGATGGTCGATCCCCAAGCCAACACGCCAAGGGTGGCTCCTTCCTGCTCGTCCACTTCGGTCGCCGGGAAGAAGTCCTCGAGATCGACAAGTTTGTTGAATCTTTTGTCCAGCATCGCCGTATGGTTCTCCGCAGTATAGCGCGGAGCGGATGATTCCGCGTGCTCAAGGCTTGCGGAAATATATGCGCAACCTTCTTCTCCGGGATGGACCATCGGGGAAATGTTGGATTCGGTCAACGCATATCGATTATATGAATCGCCGTTTGTCTTTTTATACATTTCGCGATTCACGATCTTGACTTTCGATGGATCGGGACGTTTCATCGAAGAAGTTCTGAGCCCAAGCGACCCGTCCGAAAGAATATAGACCGGTAGCTGATATTTCTCCGCCACGTTGAAAGCTTCGATAGTAAGGTATACGCAGTCTTCAACCCCTTCAGGGCTTATGACGACTTTAGATGCGTCTCCATGACAGCCATGCGCCGCAAGGAGCAGGTCGGATTGCTCGTGTTTTGTCGGCAACCCTGTGGAAGGCCCGCCCCTCTGCACGTCGGCGATTACAACCGGAAGCTCCATTATCGACGCCATTCCGATAAGCTCCTGCATGAGTGAAACACCTGGGCCGGATGTGCCGGTCATTACTTTGGCTCCGGCATACGAAGCGCCGATGACGTTCGCTAAGGAAGCGATTTCATCCTCGGCCTGAACCAGTGTTCTATTGAATTTTGGTAGCTGATTCGATAAATAGATGCCTACCTCGGTGGCCGGGGTGATCGGGTAGGCGCTGAAAAAGTTACATCCTGCGATCAGCGCTCCAAGGCCGATGGCCTCGTTACCGGACATCACCACCATATCCTCCTGCGGCGTTCCAGAGTCCATCTTGTATGGGTCGGTCTTCTTATAGTTGTTTCGGATATGGTCACGTCCAATGTCGAGGGCTTTGTAGTTCATATCAACCACATCCTGCCCTTTTTTACCAAACTTTGAGTTGATGGTTCCCCTGATTCCATCTCTGGATATGGAGAAAAGCTCGGCTACGGCGCCAAGAGCGATCATGTTTTTGGAGCGATAGTTTCCGGCCTCCTCTTTGGCGAGTTTGCCCATGGGAACCGCATAACAGGTCACACCCGGTATGTTCTGCTCCTCTTCTATATCGCCGCCCGGGAAATCGTAAATAAGGACAGAGCCTTCCTTTAGCGACTTAATATTTGCCTGAAGCGCCTCGTTGTTGAAAACGCACGCCACATCGAAGCCGCTACCTTCGGAGAGTATTTTCTCGTGGGAAAATCGTACCTGGTACATAGCGTATCCGCCTTTTATCTCTGCCGGAAACGTCTTGAAGGTCAGTACTTCCAAGCCAGAGCGGGCCGCCGCCTGAGATACCATATCGCCCGCGGAAATGACGCCCTCGCCACCTTCACCGCCGAATCTTATTATCAAATCATTCCTTTCAGCCACCTTATTCCTGCCTTTCCTATATCAAACAGTTAGTTCATAACCTCTTTTATTGTTTCGCCAAGGTCCGCCGGAGATTTGCAAACCGAAATCCCGCACTCCGTCATAACCTTCATTTTCTCGTCTGCTGTGCCTTTGCCGCCGGAGATAATGGCGCCTGCATGGCCCATCCTTCTTCCCGGAGGAGCGGTCTGTCCGGCGATAAAACCGACAACCGGCTTTTTGACATTTGCCTTGATAAACGCAGCCGCGTCCTCTTCAGCCGATCCGCCGATCTCGCCAATCATACAGATCGCTGTCGTCTCAGAGTCGTTGTTGAACATATCGATCACATCGATAAAATTTGTGCCGTTAACAGGGTCGCCACCGATGCCGACACAAGTCGACTGGCCTATTCCCAAAGCCGTAAGCTGGCCTACCACCTCGTAGGTCAACGTTCCGGATCGTGAAACAACCCCGACAGGGCCAGATATATGGATATGCCCCGGCATTATTCCTATTTTGCCCTGTCCAGGTGTGATAACTCCAGGACAATTCGGCCCGACAAGGCGGTTGGGCTTACCCTGCATATATCGCTTTATCTTTATCATGTCGTATACGGGGATGCCTTCGGTAATGCATACGACCAAATCAATCCCCGCTTCAAAAGCTTCGAAAATGGCGTCCGCCGCGAATGGAGGCGGAACGAATATCATCGTCGCGTTTGCTGAGGTGGCCTTCACCGCGCGTTTTACAGTGTTGAAAACAGGAACACCGTCCACATCCTGTCCCTCTTTACCGGGGGTGACGCCGCCGACAACATTTGTGCCATATTCTTTACATCCAGCGGCATGGAAAGAGCCTTCCTTGCCGGTAATTCCCTGAACGATAAGTTTTGTGTTTTTATCTACAAGTATGCTCATATTTCGTTCCTCTACACTCCCGCTTTCACGGCGGCGACCACTTTTTCGGCCCCGTCGCGCATTCCGGTGGCGACTGTGAAATTAAACTCACTTTCTTCCAAAATCTTCTTTCCCTCGTCGACGTTGGTTCCTTCCATGCGGATTACAACGGGAATTTTCACATCTATCTTACGCGCGGCGTTTACGACACCATTGGCCAGCCTGTCGCAACGCAGGATACCGCCGAATATATTGATGAATATCCCTTGAACGTTGCTGTCTGCAAGGATGATCTTAAAAGCGTTTTCTATCTGCTCTTCCGACGCTCCGCCGCCGACGTCGAGAAAGTTGGCAGGCTCTCCACCGGAAATCTTGATTATATCCATCGTCGCCATGGCGAGTCCGGCTCCGTTGACCATGCAGCCTATATTGCCGTCGAGTTTTATATAGTTCAGATCGAATTTACTCGCTTCAATCTCAAGCTCCTCTTCCTCGGTAAGATCGCGGTATTCAACCACGTCCTTCTGACGGAAAAGGGCGTTGTCGTCAAAATTCATTTTGCAGTCGAGAGCGAGAACTTTGTTATCTTTTGTCAGAACAAGAGGATTTACTTCAGCAAGAGAGCAATCTTTTGCCTCGAAAGCTTTATACAACTTCAATATGAAATTGACAGTGTCTTTCAACGCCTCTTTCGGCATATTCAGAAAAAACGCCAGTTCCCGCGCTTGCGAAGGCATAAGCCCTACGGCCGGGTCGATCCACTCTTTCATTATTTTTTCCGGTGTTTTCTCGGCGACTTCCTCAATCTCCATACCGCCTTCTTCAGATACCATGAAACAGGCTTTCGAAGTCTCTCTGTCCACCACGATTCCCACATACAGCTCTCTTGCGATGTTCATACCTTCTTCTATTAAGATAGTAAGCACCTTTTTGCCCTCAGGTCCTGTCTGGTGGGTGACAAGGTTCATACCAAGGATCGCTTTTACCGCCTCATGAGCCTCTTCCTCAGATTTTACGACCTTGACGCCTCCACCTTTCCCGCGGCCCCCGGCATGTATCTGCGCCTTCACGACAACAGGCAACCCAAGCTGATCTACAATATTTTTGGTTTCAGTTCCGTCCTTAAGAATCAACCCTTTAGGCGTAGGGACACCGAAATTTTGAAGAATTTCCTTAGCTTGGTATTCGTGAATTTTCATATATAATTTATCCTAATAGGAAGGTTGACCATTTTCCTGCCATCATGGAACCAACACTTATATCATAAGTCGATTAATCGAGTCAATCTGGCGGACTTCGCGCTTTTTCTTGTATGTACCTTGCAAATATCCTCTGTTAAGATGTCTCAACTTTGAAAAAGATCCGAGTTTTTATTGAAAAAAGCCGCCGTCATATTGCTTGTCGCAGTTCTATCCACTGCAGCCACTTTTATAAGCGGCATGGCTCCACTTGTCCGCGCATTTGGCCTGAAATCGCTGGACAAGCAGTTTCTTTTGTATGCGGACCCCTCTAGAGCGGACAAACGCATAATATTTATTGAAGTGGATCAAGACAGTCTTGATCACTTTGAAAAAGATAACATCACATTTCCCTGGCCAAGGAGCATGTATAACCCGATCATAAAATACGTCTCCGCTGGAGGAGCGAAAGCGATAATAATCGATATCTTGTTTAATAACCTGTCTCCTTATGGTCAAAACGTGGATAATAGATTCGCGAAAGCCATGCGCGGAGCAGGCTCTGTATACATGGCCTCCGCCTTCATGAACGGGGACAATGCCACAGAGGCTTTCGCCATCGACCCCAAGTTCGGTGTTGAGCTGGAGGGGTCCGCGCCCGCCGCTATTGAGAAAGACGTTTCGTCGCTTCCTCTTTCCCCTTTTCTGGATGTTGTCCAGGGGATCGGATCGGTAACTTTGACACCCGACGATGACGGAGTATACCGGCGTATAGAGCCGATGATATTGTTTGGAGATTATCTGGTTCCTGCGATTTTCCTGGCTCCGCTGGTAAACGGGGCTTCAACGGCGCGGTATGCTAATGATATTTTAACTGTCGGTGAATACGCTATTCCTGTTAATGACAACGGCAGGATGTGGATTAACTATCAGGGACCAAGGGGGAGCTACAAACGCTACTCGGCGGCGGCGGTTATTTCCTCGGCCGTGATGTTAAAAAACGGCGACACGCCATTGCTTCCTCAAGGCAGGTTCAAAGACGCTTACGTTATCATAGGCTACACTGCGCCAGGGCTTTACGACCCGAAACCAACGCCATTATCCGCAGTGTCTCCCGGGATGGAGGCGCACGCCGCGGCGTTGGACACTGTTTTGAATAAAAACTTTCTCCGAACGGAGCCTATCTGGATTACCTATGGTCTCACGTTTATCGGGGCTGTTTTTGTGGCGGGCATTATGGTTTTGATCGCATCATCAATTGTGGCCACTGTGGCTGTGCTGGCTGTCGGCGCGGCGCTCTTCTTTATTTCCGGTGAAGCGTTTCAGAACGGGATATGGATAAACCTTGTAACGCTGGAAACATCAGCCGCAATGGCGCTTATCGGGTCGGCTGTGTACAGGTTCCAGTTCGAAGGGAAAAAGAAACGATATATTAAACGCGCAATGCAATATTATATTTCCCCTCATTTGGTGGAGCAGATACTTGCCGACCCGAAAAAGCTCAAGCTTGGAGGAGAGAAGAGGATGATAACGGTTTTCTTTTCCGATCTTGTAGGCTTTACCACACTATCCGAACGGATGGAGCCTACCGCGCTTGTATCGCTTATGAATAAATATACAACGCTGATGGCGAATACGATAACCTCAAAAAGCGGAACGGTGGACAAGTACATCGGTGATGCGGTAATGGCTTTTTGGGGGGCTCCGCTGGAGGTTGAATATCATGCGGCAAACGCGTGTCTTACGGCGCTCGAAAGCTCCGAAAAGCTCATGTTTTTCAATCAAGGTATAAAATCGCTCGGTCTGCCAAGGCTCGATATGCGAATCGGACTCAATACAGGCGAGGCTGTGGTGGGCAATATGGGGTCGGATGAGAGATTTGACTATACCGCAGTGGGTGATACTGTAAACCTCGCGTCGCGCCTTGAAGGGTTAAATAGTTATTACGGGACGCGTATCCTTGTATCAGAGTCCACATGGCTGGAGTCGAAGAGCCATGTTTTTGGCCGGAAGATAGATTTTTTGACGGTTAGAGGTAAAAATATCCCAATAAACGTTTACGAAATCATGGCGGCAAAGGGAGATGAGACATTTTTCCAGCGCAAACTTGGAAGAAGATATGAAATGTCGCTGGAAGCTTATATGGCGAGAAAATGGGACGACGCTATAGAGGAGCTTGAGAAAATTCTGGCCAAAACCAAAGACGCTCCATCAGGGGTATTGTTGCAACGTGTCAGATTGTATAAAGAAAACCCACCGCCGGATGACTGGAACGGATCATTCAGGCACAAAAGCAAATAGAAGAGCTTGTATTTACAGAAAGCTCTTTAACAATTTGTCATGCCGCATATGTCTTGCTCCTCCAGAGGGGGCGGCTCACTCCATTCCGCAGTAGTGTAAGCGAAAACCTTTCGGCTACCTCCCCGCCATCTCCCATATCGCCGCCCAAAGCTCCTTTTTCCCTTCGCCTGTGTGGGAGGAGTAGAGGACAGGTTTTACATCAGCAGCCACAAGGTCGGTGATGACAGAGAGAGCTTCCTTGATATGTTTGCCGCGTCGCGTTTTAGGAATTTTGTCTATCTTCGTAAACACGATGATGAAGGGGACATCGGAATGGTTGTACCATTCTAAAAGCATACGGTCGTCCTCGTTCGGTTTGCGGCGGGCGTCCAGAAGCTGTATCATAACCTTTAGCTGTTTTCTTTCCTCAAGGTAGGTTCCCACCATTTCGCCCCACTTCTTTTTTTCCGGTATCGGAACGTTTGCAAAACCGTAACCCGGCATGTCGACAAAAGTGATTTTCCCGTTGATATCGAAAAAGTTCAGCAACCGCGTTTTGCCTGGAGTTTTGCTTACTTTTACGAGACCCTTGCGGCCGGTGAGCGAGTTTATGAGCGATGATTTCCCCACGTTTGATCTGCCGGCAAACGCGACCTCCGGCAGGGCAAGCTTGGGGTACTGTTTCTGATTTGCCGCGGAGGTTGAAAACTTTGCGGACTTAACTTTCATGAAAGTGGGTTGAACACCAAACCTGTGATCAGTTTCGGATAGAAATATGTGGACTTCTGCGGCATCACTCCACCCTTGGTGGCGACATCGATAATCTGGTCCACCCCTGTGCGGTTCAAAAGAAAAGCAAGCTTTGCCGAACCGGAATCGACCTCTCGCACAGCTTCCTCAGCGTCCACGGTGTAACTTATGACAGATTTATCCGCAACCGCTTCCTTACTGACGCCGAGCATTTTTTCAAAAATAAGCCCTTGCAGAATATTGACATCCAGTTTACGAAGCGCTTCCGATGCCGGGCTACCATCCCCTTCAGGAAGTCCGGCGCCTTCTTTTAGCGTAAGCAGATGAAGCTTGCCATAACCAGCGTAGAGCCCGAAGCTTGTTTTGTCCGCCCCCGATTTAATAAGGTCTTCAAGGAAAACGGGCATGACGCCATGCTCATATTGCCGTGATGTTATATCGAAACTTTCGCTAAGCTTTAAAAGAACCTCGTCCGCGTTGATATCAGGAACGTTTTTGACCAGCCGATGCGTCGGCAATACAGTGAAGCCTTGCCCATGCGTGTTGGAAAGATACATCATCACATAGTCATAGTCCGCTTCACCTTCACGGTTTTCTTCCGCTCTTCGCTCGTTACGGTAGTTTAGCGCTGTTTCATAACGGTGATGTCCGTCGGCGATGACTATCGGCTTATCCTCCATAAACGCTTGCGTCTTTTCGATGATAGCTTCGTCGGTAACGATCCACATAGAGTGTACTTGGCCATCATCATCGGTGAGAGCAACGTCCGCTGGCGCCGCCATTACCTTTTCCCAAACAGAGTCGAGAACCTTGCCGGAGTCTGAATATAATCCGAACACCTGGGAAAAATTCATCTTGCACGCCCTGGTGAGGTTCAGCCGGTCTGTCTTAGGGCCGGATAACGTTCGCTCGTGCGGGAAAATAGTTGTGCCAAGAGGCTCGGCTAATCTGCGGCAGATAAAACCAACCCTTCGTAAAGTTTCATCGCCGATTTTATAATCTTGCGCATATAAATACAGCGCAGGTTTTTCGTCCTGTTTAAGTGTGCCATCACTCATCCATTCATCCAGACATGACTTTGCGCGGGTATATCGGTTGTCCGTATCGGAATCGGTCTCTTTTATTTTGTCCAGTATTAGGCGTATAACGTTTTTATCGTTCCGCTTGTAAAGACTCTCCTGATAATCAGGGGATATGACGTCATATGGTGGAGCGAGCAAATCCATGAGGTTCGATACGGCGCTCTTGTCATATCGAACACCTTTGAAAGGGTTAACCTTGGCCATTGTAGTAATAGTTAGTTCCTCTGAAACAGTGTTACTTTGTTCGGTGTTCAATTTTAAGCTCATTGTTTTGTTTAAGTGTTGCGAGAGCGAGAAAGAATATCGTAAATTTCACGGCTTTACAACCTGACACTTTATTCCGCGTCTGGAAAAGTTTTCTACCGTGCGTTCAGCTTCTTTTTCTGACGCGTATGCCCCAACGAGAACAGCAACGCTGTCATCGGAGTCGTTTTTTAACGTATATGCGTATATCCCCCTTACGGCAAGCTCTTTTATTTTTCTTTCGGCGATTTTTCTGGTCACAGGCTCCTCAATACGAATCGCGTATGGGAGCATAAGAATCCGTGTATATTTTGAAACGCCGCTTCTTTTAATCTTTTTTGCGGCTCTATCCGCGTCGGCCAAGGTGTTATACCGGCTGATTACAACACGGAGCCAGTCCTTACCGTCTTTGAGAGTATTCGACACTTCATAGGCGTTATGTCCCTTAAGTCGCAGAAATTTAATCAGCCTGGAAGCCGGTTCCGCGCTTGTGTATGACGCTACGTGCAACACAAACGGCCTGCCGGACGGCTCTCCACCGCTATCAGGTTTCACGGCCTCCACCACTTCATATTTCCCGTCAACCTTTGATAGACGAATAGTGTAAACCTTGGTTTTGTCGCCTTCCTTCTGTTTGGCGGATACGATAACCTCCGTAATGCCATCGCGCGAAACTATGACTGCGCTGTCCAGGTCGAGCTCATCATCGAGATTCTGGGTTTTGCTCCAATCGGAAAGCGCGGCCAGCGCGGAGCTGCGAAGAGCCATTTTGCGGGCCGGTATCTTTATAAGCTTTGGCTGTGCGATAATTTTTTTTGTAACCTTCCTGGGCGGCGCAACCCTGAGCTTATTTGTCCATTCAGGCCACTGGTCGTTTATTATTTTTCTGGCCTCGGCGACTGTGATCGACTTTACGGTCTCGTTTACATTTCCGTACTTGATTTTAGCTCCCGCCATAAGCCCATGGATGTTGCCTTTGATAAAGCTTTTATGGTTTTCTTTCCATAGCGCAACCACCACACGGTTATAATCTTTTCTTTCGGCCCCAAGCTTTCGGGCGATTTTATATAAAGAATCGCCTCTCTTAACCGCAAATACATTGGCTCCAGGGTCGCTAAACACCGGCAACACTCCACCAGCGGGTTTCACCGGCTCTGATAATGAGACGACTTCAGTGTCGACATCAACAACAACCGGCTTTTGCTGGATCGGCTTGGCGGTTACAATAGGTTTTGGCGTTGTGACAGGAGTAATCGGCGCAGGCTCCTTTGTCATAGCTTTCGCAGGTTTTAGGTCTTGGCGTATCACTGGGGCAGGCGTTTTTACCGGTGACCGCGCTTTTTTCTTTTCATTTTTTACGAAGGAGGTTGCTGTCTCCTTCCGTTGAACAGCCTTTTCTTCTTCCATACGTATATTTTCCAGCGTCGCTGGCTTTTTCTTTTTGGGCTGTTTTTTGGCCGCGAGCCTTTTTGCGAGCTTCTCTATCGCCTCTTGCTCCTCGTCTTTGGACGAAGGCAATTCTAAAGAGAGGTTTTTCTGGAAGTCGACAGCGAGAAAATAGTTTTCCAAGATCATTCCTCCACCCATCGACGCCTTGATGACAAGATTGAATGATGGTTGGTATATCGGTTCGCTACTTGTCACATATACGATTTTCTGTTTTGGCAACGTTGGATGATCCGCCACCTGCACGGTTAGACTGCCCAGAAACGATGGTCGTTTAACCCCAAGCTTCTTATAGTCCCTTTCACTTCCAAGCCATACCGCAAGCCCTTTCCTGCCATCGGTGCGCACAGGTATCTCCGCTTTGAACTGTTTATTAAACGCTCCTGTGACACGTATTGCGCCCAGAGAAAACGCTTCAGCCCGCGCAGAGGCAAAGACCATCAGCAATATGACGAGAGATGCGAACAGATTGGTAGAAATATTTCCGATTTTCATAATGATGAACTTTAGGGAAATTGTATAAAAGCTCCGGCTATTGTATTCGCGGAAAGGGAAATTTTCAATCGTGTATATGAGCGATTTTCAAACCTGCTGGATATTTGCCTGCATATGCCGCTTCGCCATCGGTCCGACCTTTAATATTGAGGGTTAGATTATGTGATGATATGCGCCTTGACACGATGGCGCATTGAACCTACGATTGTTTTTTTATTATGGGGTAAGAAAATATGTCGGTTTCTCTGGCGCAAAGCGCCGCTGTATATGGCGTGGACGCCTATATGGTGGAGGTAGAGGCCGACCTGAGCCCTGGTCTTTTTTATTATTCCACCGTCGGCCTGCCAGACGCGGCTGTGCGCGAATCGCAAAACAGGGTATTATCCGCCCTCACAAACTCCGGCTTTGAGACGCCGATAAAAAGAATCACCATAAACCTGGCCCCAGCCGATATCAGGAAAGAAGGATCCACTTTCGACCTGCCGATAGCTATAGCGATCTTAAAAGCGGAAGGATTTATTTCGGCGGATATTGACGACTCCATGATTTTTGGCGAGCTGGCGCTGGACGGCAGGGTGAAGCCAATTCGCGGGATGCTATCCGCGGCGATAATGGCCAGAGATCATGGCCTGAAAAGGATTATTACGCCGATAGCGAACGCGAAAGAGGCGGCCGTGGTGGACGGTATCGAGGTGATAGGGGTTTCCTCCCTCCCTCAAGCGCTTCAGTATCTGAAAGGCGATGAGGTCATTGAGCCTACAAAAGTCCCGCTTGACGAAGTGTTTCGTCCGGGTGACTTCAACGGTCTTGATTTTTCCGAGGTCAAAGGTCAAAGCCATGTTAAAAGGGCTTTGGAAGTGGCGGCGGCCGGAGGTCACAATGTCTTGCTAATAGGTCCTCCCGGTTCCGGCAAATCGATGATGGCAAAACGGATGCCGACGATCTTGCCGGATTTCACTTTTGAGGAGTCTATCGAAACGACAAGAATCCACTCCGTTTCAGGCAAGCTTGGGGCAGATACCTCTCTTGTCGCCCACAGGCCGTTTCGAGCGCCGCATCATACCATATCGGACGCGGGTCTTATCGGCGGCGGGACCGTGCCAATGCCGGGAGAGGTCTCACTCTCACACAACGGAGTGCTCTTCCTCGACGAGTTTCCAGAATTCAAGCGAAACGCGCTCGAAGCTTTGCGACAACCGCTGGAAGATGGGGACGTGACTATCAGCCGGTCGGCCATGACTGTGACGTTTCCAAGCAGGTTTATGCTGGCCGCGGCGATGAACCCTTGCCCATGCGGATATTTTACCGATTCGGAGAAAGAGTGCGTATGCACGGGGCTTATGATACGTAAGTACAGAAGCCGTATATCAGGTCCGCTAATGGACAGGATAGACCTGCATGTGGACACCCCCGCTGTAAAATACAGGGATATGATGGACGAAGCGGACGGCGAGCCGTCTAGCGCTATCCGCGACAGGGTGAACAAGGCCAGAAACAGGCAGATTGAGAGGTTCAAAGGAAAGAAAATCCATTGCAACGCCCGGATGAGCGCAAAGATGATTAAAACCGACTGCGCTCTCGACCAAGCTTCAAAAGCGATATTGAAAGCCGCAGTGGAGAAGCTTGGCTTATCCGCCAGGGCGCATGAAAAGGCGTTGAAAGTGGCCCGGACCATAGCCGACCTCGCAGGCTCGGAGAAATTAAAATCCGAGCATGTGGCCGAGGCGGTTCAATACAGGTCGTTGGACAGAGAAGTGTATTGACCCCTGTTAATATACTTACTTCTTCGGCCTCTTATAGTCGTATCCAAGCCCGAACAATACGTGTACAGCCACGTTAGGCGCGTCGACTTCGCCATCCTCCATCTTTATATCAGCGGTGGAAACTGTGAACTTTCCTTCAAGCGAACCAAAAATCCGGTCGGAAAAATAGAATCTCCGTCCGACAGAAGCCTGGGCTGTGTAACCTGCGAGATTAAACATAAGTCCATTGGAATCAACGGTGTGTTCCCCATGCATTTGTTTGTTTCGAACCGTAATCTCCGGGTGGACCAGTGTGAGACCAGCGCCGACCCTGACAATATATTCCTTGCCGCCCCATTGTTTTTTCCAGCCGCGGATGAGCGTTAAGAGGTTGTAGCCATGAGTTATCTCGAAATTATTAACCTCTGGAGGATTGTTGGCAAGGTAGAGCTTGTGGTGTATAAGCTCCACTTCCCATCCCTTATCTTCATCCCACGTCCCTAGCCGGACAGCGTAGTATGGCGCGCCCTTGAAAGGTTTCGTATCGTAATCGGCGGTAAGCGATATTTTATCTTCGCCATCCTGCTCTATTTCCAGTGGAGTTTTGAAACTGTAAGCTGAGCCTAGGAACGCTTCCATGCTATACACACGTTCGCTCTCTGCCGACGCTATGGAAGTGAACAATAATATTTGAACTATAACGAGATAAACATTCTTCATCATACGCCTCATCGGTTTCGTGACGGAAAAGAAACCAAGGATAAACGTTTACTCGATACAGATCAACATTTTTAGCTGTATACGCGGCCTCTCGCAAAGCGGATGGTGAGGATAAAGCGTCTGACCATCACACAAGCCTATTGGCAAATCCAGTAGCCGGACCCGGAATCCCACACCCATTGGCCGCGGCAATATGATGGGGAAGGCGCTCTATACGGGTTTCTGAAATCATCTCCTCCGCCTCGCTGAATTACATTATTCCGGGGGCCATGTCCTTGTCCGCCCAACGCGTCTTCTCTCTGGCCATATAGCAGTCCCGCCATGCCACCAGTCACTGCGCCGATCAAAGCTCCCCTGTCCCTGCCGCCTTTTCCGAACTGGTTGCCGATAATTGCGCCAGAACCCGCTCCTATGGCCGCTCCGGCCGCCGTTCCCCGTTGCTGGTTATATGACGCGCACGCGCCAACGCCTAATAACAACAACACCAAAATTATTTTTAACGCTTTCATTTTCAACACTCCCTTCATAGCTCACCATTGGCTGTGGTCGTATGTTTTGCCTTTTGTTTTTATGATTACGGACACTTTGGGAGGAATTAATTATTGTCAGGCTGGATTTTCGAGATTATTTCCCCGTCATATCCTCATTAACCGTTTGCAGGATAATCGGCGTAGCGGATTTAAGGTCAGTCATAAACATAAAGCCACCATGCCGTTGGTCGATATCCGCCTTCCAGAAAATATAATCGAACAGCTCGTCCGCCTGAACCTTGGGAATGACCACGGTAAGGACCTCCTTTTCCATCCACTCACCAATCCCTTTTCTTTCGATCTGACCGGAGAGGGTGTGTCCGCGCGCATGGCCGACAAACCATGACATGATTTGTTTTTCCGAAGCAAGCTCCGCGCCGACACGTGTTCCCACGCCTGTCGGGACGAAGGCTATGATAACCTTGCTTTCAACCGTTTTCATTTTTAATTATTCAAGGCTGTCCAAAATTTCACGTGGGATGTATGTCGCCGCCTTTTCCAGTGGAGTAAGAAACATAAAGCCCATTCCCGGTGTATCAAGCTTGCCTGCAAGATACATTCGTTCAAAAACCAGATCAGCCTGTTCGGAGGAAACCACGATATGTATGACCTCCTTTTCGACATCAATCGCCACACCAAGAATACCAAGCCGCTCGCGGACACCATAGCCCTGAGCATAATGGACGGTCGCTCCCTGCGCTCCGGCGTCCTGGGCCGCTTCTATAACGTCTTCGGCGGCGCCTCGTTGCACTATGCAGGTGATCAGGGAGGCGTCCGTCAACACAGTTATTTCTCTATCACTCATGTTCCTGCTTGCTCCTTTTCGATTTGGCGTGGCTCAACTTAATTTTCAGGCGAATCCACAGCCCCGTTGTCAGCACTGAGATTATAGGGCATACAGAGGCCATGGAAAGAACGCCAAATCCTTCTCTTGCGTTTATGGCGTTGCCGAACCCGATACCCATGGCTAAAACAAGAGGCACTGTAACCGGCCCTGTTGTCACACCGGCGCTGTCCCACGCGATGTTCACAAACTCTTCGCTGGAAAAAAACGTCAGAACCAGGGCAATAAAATATCCAGGCAACAAAAGGTATGCCAGGGGAATATCATAGATGATTTTGAGCGCGCCGATGGCTATACCGCACCCGACTCCCAGCGATACAGCATACATTAACGTTTTCTTTTTCAGGGCGCCGTCGGTCAGGTTCTCAACAGTCATTCCAAGAGCGTTTAGAGCCGGTTCCGCGAGCGTAGCGCCAAACCCTAAAAACCAGGCGAACGTTATCGCCACTATAATGCCCAAAGCATATAAATATAAAGGGGACCCTTCCACACCGTTTACTTCCGTGAACGCCGCTGGAATCAGCCCGCCGGACTGTGCGCCGAGCTTGGATAAGCCGTAACTTAACCCCACGTTAAAAATAATCATTCCGATAACGGCAAGGCAAACGCCATACGCCACAATAAAACCATGCCGGATATTGGTTTTCAGAACGAACCGCATGACAAGAAGAAGGAAAATGCTAAGTGGCATAACCGCTCGAACGCCGAGGATAATCTCGTTCCATGGTGTCAGTTCCGTCCATAGTGGTTCTTGAATCATGGACTTCGCCGCCGCCCCCGCAATAATGGCGTCAACCGGTGTTGTTTCCACGATATAAAGCGCAAGCGCCATAACAGCGATAACTGGAAAAAGAGACGCAAGTGTAACTATACCGAACCCTGAAATGGCTCCACTGTTTTTACCTGTGGCCGCCGCGGCGCCAATACCAATGGAGAGAACTATGGGAACTGTAACGGGGCCGGTTGTAACGGCGCCACAATCCCATGCGATACCAAGCGCCGCGCTAAGATGAGGGTTATCCATGAAGACAAAAACAAGTCCAAGCGCCGGAATGACAGTAAGGTAGATGAGCGGTTTTAGGCTCCACCCGTAAATAAGCCGGAGCATGCCTACTACGGCGGCCAGACCTACGCCTATTCCCACTGTCAGCGCCAGAGTGTCCGCCCAGTCAGTCAGCATTGCATAAAGATAGGGCGAACGTTCCGGAACTATAGTGGAGCCGGCGGCTTTCAAGGCGCTGATGGCGGGCTCCGCAAAAGTGACGCCCATACCAAGCATAAAGGTGATGATGACTACTGTCTGCAACGGTAATTTCGCGGGAAGGGTGTCGCCAATCATTTCTCCCAGTGGCATAAGCCCCTGTTTTAGCCCTTCGATAAAAAGCATAAGACCCAAGATCACCGCCAAAAGCCCACTTGTAATAATCCATGGGTCGGCGACGGTTGTATGCAGAATCAGCAACTGAAAAAGAATGAGATAGGCGGCCAGTGGAACAACCGCATTGAACTGGTCTATGAATCTGGAGCTTATGTATGGGGCCAGGAGCCGGTAGACATCAACTTTTCGTAACGAGATTTTTTCTGCCCGGCGCACAAAAGGAGCTTCCATGCCCTTTTCAGAACCGGGAGTCGATGTAATAGAATTATAGCTGAGCCATTTGTAACGTATGGAAACCTTGTTGCTGAATTCTCCGAAGCGGATTTTTTTCCCCATACTGTTTTGTTTGCCGTTTCTGGATCTCACACCAATTTGTCACTGTCGGGTTATTTTTGGCGCCGGGATCGGGACTCGAACCTGCGTGAACTATGTTCCGAAGGATTTTACGCCCGGTTAATTTAACAACTCACCGTCAATTACAACAAACAATAATAGATATATCAAACGATTATAGCCAGTTTTTATTGGAGCTTAACGCTGATTATGACTGTTTTTGCTTATGAACGTCCCCAGCGCCATGAGATAGTCGACAACGGCCTCTTTCATCGAGCGTTTACAGATATCGCCCGCTCTCATTCTGAGTAACAATCCCAAAGCAAGTAAAATTGAGAAAATTATTATATATAACAGGCGGTGTTATATGAAAATGAGACCCGGATTAGCCGAATTTGATACCATACCGGCATAGGGGGGGCAGGCTCATGAGCGATACGGTTACATTACCTTTCTCGGTTTTCGCGCTACTTTGCGTTCTTGCGGTGTGGGCGGTGTTTTCCAGCCTGTTCATACCCAGCGTACGATGGTATCTTCGCCGCCGGGTGCGCCATGCTATAAACGAGCTAAACACCCATCTTCAGCTGAAAATCCAGCCTTTTAAACTAACCAAACGCCAGGTTTTGATAGATCGTCTTGTTTACAATCCCGATGTGCTAAAAGCGGTCGAAACCCATGCGGAACAGAGCGGCCAGCCGCGCGACGAGGTGATGGCGAGAGTGAACATATACGCCCGCGAGATCGTCCCGTCGTTCAACGCTTATATCTATTTCCGGCCGGGATACGCGCTCGCCCGGATCATTGTCAACTTTCTTTACCGTGTACGGCTCTGTTACGCGGACGAGGAGGGGTTGTCAAAAGTTGGCCCGAACGTCTCCGTAGTATTCATCATGAATCACCGTTCCAACGTCGATTACATTCTCATCGCCTACCTCGCCGCCAAACACTCCGCACTCAGCTACGCTGTGGGCGAATGGGCGCGCATCTGGCCGTTGCAGACTTTGATCAAATCGATGGGCGCATATTTTATCCGTCGGAATTCTGGAGATCAATTGTACAGAAAAGTCCTTGCAAGTTACGTGGCGATGGCCACGGCCGGAGGAGTGGCGCAGGCTCTGTACCCTGAAGGGGGTCTGACCCGCGACGGGAAACTTCAGCCGTTAAAGCTCGGCCTGCTGGGCTATATCCTTGCCGGGTACAACCAGGATAACGGACGCGATCTGGTGTTCATCCCTGTCGGCCTCAATTACGACCGTACGCTCGAAGACCGCAGCCTTGTCCAGCGGCTCGCCACGGACGCCGGAAAGAAAAGCGGCCTGCGCGCTCTC